>QWCE01002806.1_pt1 | contig 20719 bp, 21 predicted proteins | sample 1972531 | NCBI WGS metagenome assembly QWCE01 (sample SAMN09866716, study PRJNA288562) | Human gut metagenome isolate term4_stool, whole genome shotgun sequencing... | reverse complement strand
TCCATCCGGTCTTGTGTTCCATTGAGTAAACATGTAACAATCCCTGCCGGCTTCGTAGCGATAGGCGTTTCCATCAATTTGGACTTTGGTTCCTGCTTCACATGGAGTTTCTGCATCTGTTCTTCTCTTTCCACTTCCATTATTGGCATCATACTGTAAATGATATACCGGTCGTTTCTCCCACTGTGCATACAGATTCAGGTTTCTTGCTGGCATTTCCACTACCTCTTCCGGAGTATATTGTTTTCCTTTTCCGTCTTTTCTGGTATTCCATCCTTTGAAAACCTGTCCTGCCGGAGCTGCGGGAGCAGCCGGGAGCTTCTTCGGCAGACAAGTCTTGCCGTCACTTAGGCAGTTACCGGCAAGGGAGTGCCGGTAATAGACCTGCTGGATCGCCAATTCTTCAGGTTCTTGACCTTCCTCAGGCGCGCCTTTATAGAAGGTAACTTCCGGAATATGCTGATCTAGCATTACGGTAAAGACGCTGGAGCTATTGAACCGCTTCAAAGTATTTACCTGGTCCTTACCTTTCAACCACTTCAGATATCCAAAACCGTCATGGCATTTAACCGCGGAAATCGAGACTCCATTGTTCTTATAATAGAAGTAGTATCCTCCAGGCTTATATCCTTCGGCAGCGAGCTTATCGACCTCTGCCGGGGTAGGCTGTACCACCTTGCAATCTTTATCGATTGACTTGAGCACATAGTCGCTGCCGGCTTTATATTTCGGATTAAGACCGGTGACCTTGCCATCAGCATTTAAGGTGAAAAGATCTTTAGCGACTTCCGGGTTCTTCGCATAGGCAATCTGCACAGTATCCATATGGAAGCGAGTTTCTGCAATCGAGTTAGAGTTGGTAGCGGCATTAGTGACGGACTGGAAGTCTTTGCTTGCCTTCATCCGGTCAGCTATTGCACAGGTCGGTTGACTACAATTGGATGCCGTATCCGTAAACCAGGAATGATAACCGGCAGGTAGCGTGGAGGTATCTACCTTAACGGTATAGGCCTTACCTTGGGGATACGGCCCCAGGTATTTAGCTCCACTCAAACGATTATTTTCTCCAACCGTACCCCTAGTGGTTTCTATTAGTTTTCCGTCCTGGTCATAGACGTGGAAAGCAACGTTCTTCCAGGTTTCGAGTACCTGATCTTGTTGAGGACCTCCATATACACGCAGATCGCGGTTCACCCCAATAGTCTGTTCGGGGTTGGCAAACAATGTCTTACCGTCGGGTTTGACAAATATTTCCGGCACGATTTCGATCTGTACGAGCTTCCCGGAATTACTATCTTCGGCGTGAGCGCTTGGCAGCTGCGTGACAGCTAGTAACCCCATCCCCACTAATAGCAGCGGGGCGACCAGAAAACTGATCACTCTTTCCATAGTTTTCGGCATGTTCTCTCCACTCAAAATGTTTGTCGGCGTAGATTCAAGGGCTGATTTATACCCTTTAATGATAACGACTGGTTGTCGCAAAAAGCTAGATAAGTACTAAAAATCGTTGAGTAAAAACGGGGCTCACCACCGGTTATTCACTTTCGGGAACCAGGGTGCGGGGGTCACCACTCGCTGGGATCGCCGGCAGGAGCGGCGCTGATTTCAAACAGTAGATCCCCGACTTCCACTTGATTACCTTCCGGGCGGAGATTTTCCAGTTCAGAGGGGGTGGAATCCAGTACCACCACCGGGCATAGCGGCGAGTAGCGCGCTTTTTCAATTTGTTTCACCGAGAAAGTGGTTATGGGTTCTCCAGCTTTAACCATTTCATTTTCGAGGGCGTGGCAGGTGAAACCATCTCCTCGCATCTTTACCGTGTCGATCCCTAGATGTACCAGCACTGTTTGTTCCCCGCTGGTAATCATAAAGGCGTGGGGAAACAATTTAACTAAGCGCCCCGAAATAGGAGCTACTGCAGTTACTTCTTTCGATCCCGGCAGCGGGCGCAAGGCCACTCCCGCCCCCACAATCATGCCGGAGAACACCAAATCCGGTACCTGCCGCAGGCTCACTATGCGCCCGGGAATCGGCGCACCCACTTGCACGGACTGTTCCTCCATGCTTCACCCCAATCCCAAAAGGAAAACTAGCTTTCTTTATTAACCAGCCTAGCCCGCCCGCACCCTCCAGGAAAATGTGTTGCTTTCCGGAGGGCGACGGAGGATACTCGCGGTCGTCGTAAACAGCTACGCCGCCTCAGCGTCTAACACGAAGAGCAGTTCATCGCACTTAAGCAATAGATTCTTCGAAGAAATCTTCATCGATGCTGTATAGAGTGAATTGCTTTGCCGGGTGGACTGCCACTCCGTAGTTAAGCATCAGTTCGGTGAGTTTAACCCCGTTAATCAGGATGATTTTCCCATGCCGGTAGTTTTTTGCAGTAGTGACTGCGCGGGGTTGGAAGTCTGAGGTAGTGATAAACACCCCTAGGTTTGCGCCTCGTGAATCCAAAGAACCTATAAAATTGCGGATTTCCGGATCCCCAACTTTATTGGTATCTGCATAGCGCTTTGCCTGGATATAGATGTTGGTTAAGCCCAATGCATCCTGGCGAATAATCCCATCGATACCTCCATCCCCAGAGCGACCTACATGCTGTTTAGCCCCGTAGTCACCGCCGTATCCCATAGCCCACAACAAGTCAATGACAGCTTTTTCAAAAAACTCTGGCGAGGAATCTTGCAGATATTTCCGAAGCTCAGTTTCTATTTGCGCATTAAAATCGCGTTCGGCGTTACTCATTACTTCAATCGGATTACTGCTAGACTCAGTCGGTGTTTCCGCATCGCCACTTTTCGTCTTACGCTGAGCAATCTCTTGTTGATATTTCGCCCACACTTCCCATTCGAGCATGTCTTCATCGGTATAGACGGATAGATTACGGTCAGCAACCTGGAGCCCGGCATCGGTAATCTGGTAATGCCCCCGCCGACGGCGAGTTATTAGACCCGCATAAAAAAGACCGGAGCAAGCCCAGTTAATCCGGTTTTGATAACGAGGCTGCCCAGAGGGAATAACCTCCTCGCGCACCTGCTCGCTTAACCCCATAGAGTCAGCTACAAGTTCGCAAATTTCGCGCACGTGTCGCACCTGACCATCTTGCAGAACTCGCAGAACCACGGGTCTAAATTCGTAAATAGTTGGGGTGTTATCTATGCTCATTTTTTCGCCTACCTGGTGATCTTCTGCTACCAAGTCGATCTTATCCGGCTTTTACCATAGGGCGACGGAGATTAATCCAGGTTGGCGGCAGCGGCCAGCATTTTTTCAATCTCTTCGCGGTATTTTCCGTCTGCGTTCCGGATTTCGCCGCTATCTGCTAGGTAGGTTTTCAAGAATTTTTCTAGAGGACGACCCAAGCCTTGCCCCGCAATCCTGCCGGTACTAGCCTCGATCCCCGCGTGAACGCGTCCTCCGAAACTGATAAGCCACATATCCTGTCCTACCGGCACGTTGGGACTAAGGCGCGGCATCACGAAAGGAAAGTCCAGGTGTTTAGCCCCCAGGCGCTGGTAAAAAGCCCAACGCCGCTGCGGATCCCCTCTATCTTCCGAGGGCGCGTGGAGCTGCGGATCCTCAATTTCTCCCAGGATCAACAGGGGGTTATTGCTAGATTCCAGAGCGGAAATTGCTTGACGGAAAAGTTTAGAGCCCACCCCATGACCGCGAGTGCGGGGACTAACCGCCAGCCAACTCAGCAAAGTAACTTCGCTGGTTGCCGACCATGCTATCGCTGCCCCTAGCGGGCGCGTCCCCTCCCAAGCAGAAAAAACCTGGAACTGCCCCGCCTGCAGCTGAGCAATTAAATCTTCCGGCTCCCCCAGTTCTTCGGGGCCAAACGCCTGTTCCAAAAGTTCATGAACTAGGATTTCTGACTGCCCCGGTTCCAGGTGATTTCGATACTCTATGTGCACCCCTCAACTCTAGTCCAAAACCCAGTTAGGATTATTACCGGTGATAAGCAGGCGTTTAGCTATTCATAAAAAATGGAGCTTCCATGGGAATTTCACCTCGAAGCTTTGGGAGCCAATGCAGAAAGCATTCAGGATGCCCCACGCGGACAAACTGTTCATAAAGATCCTCATCCGAGTACCGCTCGTTCTCCTCCGGATTAAGCGGTGTCCTAATCAGCTCGAGCCAATTCCGCTCTTCCAGGGCTTCCGGAAGATAGGGATATTAGCCATTCTTCTGATTTTAGGGGAGTAGTTCCTTAAATAACACCCTCAGTGATGGAAACTCTGCTTATTCCGTTACGGTTATTTTCTAACCGGAAAGCTTAACTATGTCTTATTGACTTCGCTTTAACCATCGTGCTTACGGGTTTGCTTATTTTTCTATTTTTAGGGTTGTAAGATTTCCAGGTCGATATATTTTTGATATCGTCGCGAGATTTCTTCCGGGATAGACCCAATTCTTCCCATAGTTGCAATCGCTCCTTCAAGGACTCCTATGGGGTCTCCTTGCAGATCTATTCTTATGTTCTGGATTTCTTCATCAGCCACAGGGTCGAGATCGCGCCAGCTCTGGATAATATCTTCCATGTCTTTTTCCTCTTGCGGAGTTGGTTCCACATAAACAGAACCATCAGACATGACTTCACGCCGATCCTCCATCTCGCTCACTCTCCTTCACTGGCTCAAAATCCGGATCCTTAAGAATCATTTTTTACTTACTCGTCAGCGACAACTACATCTTCTAAATCCATACGATCTAGCTTGTCTTGATCCATATAATGACGATAATAATCAATGACTCCCCTGGGAACCGGGGCCTCTTGATTGATGGCCTCCATCATGGAGCAAATAAAAATGGTATCCGGTTCCGAAGGTAAAAGTTCTAGTTCTGATTTAACGATATTGCCGAAGGGTGAATCTATTTCAGACTGGTGAATAACAAAGTCCCAGATTTCATCTAGCTCTTCCTCACTAGGTATTAAAGCTGCTTCTTCAAAAGTCATCTTTCATCCCGGCTATTCGCCAGCGACAACAAGCTTGCTCAGATCCATATGATCTATCTGCCCTTTATCCATCAAACCCCGGTAATACTCAATAATATCCCTGGGAACCGGGGCTTTTCTATTAACCGCCTGGAGAAGGCAAACCCAGAAAATGGTCGTAGGTTCCGGAGGTAAACTCTCCAGTTTCGCTTTAGCAATCCTGCCGAAAGGTGTATCTAACTCAGACTGTTTAATAAGGAAGTCCCAGATTTCATCAAGCTCTTCCTCACTGGGTAAAAAATCCTCATCATGGTAATCCATATCCGTCATCCTAGCGCCGTCCCCCCCCCGCATTCACCACCAGGCTTGGGGTTTGTTTTTGGGATATTTTTAGATTTCTAAGATTTCCAGGTCTATGTAGTGCTGACATCTATCTCGTATTTCTTGCGGAACCTCGACATTATTCCAATAACAATAACCTAAGAGCGCTTCTAGGACAGTGGTTGGTTCTCCGTGCACTTCCATCCGGATGTCATCGATGGTATTTGCAAAATCGGGGGCTAACTCTTTCCAGCGGACAGCAATGTTTTCCATGTCTTTTTCCTCTTCGGGAGTTGGTTCAACATAAACCGAACCATCAGACATGACTTCACGCCGATCCTCCATCCTAATCACCCTCCTTCTAGCTCCCAGCTGCGGCATAAACGAGATTGAATACCTTTCGCCGATTGTAATACGGCGCGTAGTACAGTTAAGCAGCATTTGGTGGGGACTTTTTTCTTGTAACCAAAAACTAACCTACAGCTACCATTACGATGGCAGCGGGGGTTCAAAATAATCGAAGTATCTTGAACCCCCGCAACACCTCTAAACCTACCCCAAAAATAAGAAGGTGACTAGATATGAAAAAAGCAATAAGCACAGCAATCCCCCTAGCTGCTATCTTCCTGGCCCTGCTCGCTTTCTCTAGCGATATGCCCTTCTGGATGGCATGCACCTGCTGGGTTCTATGGGGAACAGGACTAGGGGCAACCATCATCGGCACCGCATGGAAAGGATGGGAAACCAAGTGACCAAACGTTACCTATCCCGGATGCAGTTCGCGGCCCGCATCGGAGTAAAACCCGCATCCCTATCCCGCTACAAACTACCCACCCCAGATGTGATAGTCGGCCCCGACACGCGCCCCGTGCAAGGCTGGAGCACCGAGACAATCGATAAATGGAACGCAGCCAGACCAGGACGCGGAAGCCGGACCGATCTCAAGCAGTAATGCCATGGCAACAACCGTTAGCAGTTAACTAGCCTTCATTGAGCCCCGCTAACAAACTCGCCTGCTTTAACGAGGACTCCATTGTCCCTTCCGCCATCTAAGACCCCCCTCGCTTCACCTTGCTTACTCGTCAACGACAATAAGCTTGCTAAGATCCACGTGGTCTATTTGGTTCTTATCCATAAAGCCCCGGTAATACTCAATAATGGTTTTTGGAACCGGGGCTTTTCTGTACCATGCTTCCAGGAGGGAACAATAAAAAACGGTAGTCGGCTCTGGAGGCAGGCTGTTCAACTCTGTTTTAACAGATTGCCCAAACGGAGTATCTAACTTGGACTGTTTAATAAGGAAGTCCCAGATTTCATCCATTTCTTCCTCACTGGGCAAAAAATCCTCATCATGGTAATCCATATCCGTCATCCTAGCGTCGCTCCCCGCATCTACCTTGATTATCAGCAATCTTTACTCTGCCCCACTTTGTTCCGAACTATTGACAAACTGATTCTTGTTCCAAATAATTGACAAGTGGAGATTATCGACAGCGCCCTAAAACACGGCGTTAGCAAAGAAGATATTTTCCACGCTTTACGTAACCCCATACGCCTGTACGGACTCGGGAATGAAGTTGAAATGCTGATAGGAGCAGCAAGGAATGGCTCGCTACTAGAAATAGGGATAGCCGATAAGACACGAATAATCCACGCTATGAAAGCTCGTAGCAAATATACGAGGTGTTTGAAATGAGTGAACCCCGAAAAAACATGAGTGATGAAGAATTAGCCGATTGGTTCGAGTTCCAGGCAGAACCTGAAGACTTTGATTACGTTATTGAGGGTGACCCGGTTAAAGCTCTGATGCGCGTGCGTTTAGAACGAGCGAGAATAGAAAAAGACGAAAAAGATGCCGTCACTATCGCCCGTAAACAAGGGATTACCTGGGAGGTTATAGGGCAGGCTCTCGGGATGTCTCGTCAAGGAGCTTTCCAAAAATATGCCCCTCTACTTTAGGTGGAGCTGAGAGATTCCGACTAATTCTCATTTGGGCATACACCTTGGAGCGATGAGATCACGGGGATAAGTTTTATCCGAGTGGGTGCGGTGGCATCTGACCTCACAATGCAAGCAAGGGTCGCGGCCGGTAGAAGATACGAGAGGGGCTTGACCGGCGAAGCCGGTCACGGGGTCCCCGGAGTGCTTTTACCGAGCCAGACCCGCAGCGCACTTAAAAACCACTGGCGCGGGCGAACGCTCAACCCGGGTTCGAATCCCTCAGCTTATAGTTTGAGGGGCCTGGCAAAAGCCGAGCCCCTTCATTTGTGCCAGCAATCCCTAACGGGATTACGCCAACGTTGTGCTAGCAACACTTCGTGTTGCGCACGATTTCGTCGTCTTCACTAATGAAAAAGCCCAAACGGCTTTTTCACCGTTCGGACTCCTCATCGTGGAGCTAAGGGGATTCGAACCCCTGACCTTCTCATTGCGAACGAGACGCGCTACCAACTGCGCCATAGCCCCTAGGTACTCTCAAAAGCCTAAGCTGGTAACAGGCAAATTTGCAAACTATGAGGGTGTGGGATTGCGCTCAAGAAAAATAACTTGGTTACGCCCCCGCCAAGCAAGCAGATTTAATACCATTTAACTAACCATTAGAAAAACAGGAGCGACCATGGATCCCATCGAGCAGTTATTAAAGAATGAAGCCGCCTACGCCGAAAAGTTTCCCGGAGAGGCCCCCCACCTACCCGAGATGAAGGTAGCGGTAGTAACCTGCATGGATTGTCGGATCGACGTAGAAACTATGCTGGGGGTAGAACCCGGACAAATCCACGTGATCCGTAACGCCGGCGGCCTGGTCACCCCCGACACCATCCGCACCCTCGCCGCCTCCCAGCGCAGCTTGGGAACCAAGTACGTGATGCTGATTCAACACACCGACTGCGGAATGTCGAAGACCGATGACGAAGCATTCCTCGCCGAACTCGAAAAAGACACCGGGCAGCGTCCCACCTGGAAACCCGGAGGCTTCAAGGACGTGCGCGAATCAGTTCGAAACAATATGAAGAAACTGCTAGACAGTCCCTTTGTAGGAGGCACTGTCCGCGGATTCGTCCTCGACGTAAAGACTGCACGCCTAGAGGAAGTAACCCTCTAGACCGGAACAAATGTTCCCGCACGCTGCCATTACTACCTGTTGCAGTAATGAAAGGGTAGCGTCACTTAGCTCCACCGCGAACACGCCTCGCTCCTCTAAACACTAACGCAGCAGGGAACGGAGGATTTTCAAAGATTTCTCTCCATAGGGATGGTGACGCACCGGAATATCAAAAAGCCAAGATTTACGGAGAACCGTTTGCTCCCGGGTCATGGCTCTAAACGACCAGTCTCCGTGATAATTTCCCATCCCCGAGTTACCTACGCCCCCAAAAGGTGCCTTCGAAGAGCTCATATGGAGCAAGGTGTCATTGATACATACTCCCCCGGCGTTCACTTTACTCATCACTTGCCGGGCAAAGCCCCGATCTTTCGTAAAGATATAAAGCGCCAGGGGGTGTTCTCGCTCTTCATAGTCCGCCAAAGTTGCTTCCAGATCCGTAAAGGGAAGAACCGGCAGAATCGGGCCAAAAATTTCTTCCGACATCACCGGAGAATCCCAGGAAGGATTGTCCACAATCACCGGTTTGATCTGTTGGGTTTGCCGGTCAAGAAAATCTTCCGCGTGGCCTCCTCCCTTCGCGCCCAATAGTCTTTGTCCCGCGAGCAGCCCCGACAGGCGGGAAAAATGTTTGGGAGAAATGATTTTGACGAACGAAGATTTTCGGTATTGCTCGCTCGGCAAAGCGCGGGCGATTCCCGCCTGCAAGGCAGCGATTAACTGGGCCCGCACGTCCTCGTGCACATAAATATAGTCGATGCTGACGCAAGTTTGCCCTGCGTTAAGTAGTTTTCCGAACAGAATCCTGCGTGCCGCTTTTTCGATATTGGCGGTGCGATCCACGAAACAGGGAGATTTTCCGCCCAGCTCCAACGTTACCGGGGTGAGGTGGCGGGACGCGGCTTCCATTACTACCCGTCCTACCGCCGGAGAGCCGGTAAAGAAAATATGGTCAAAGCGCTGCTCTAACAGGGCGGTATTTTCGGCGCGACCGCCCCGGATAACGCTCGCCATTCCGGGCGGGAGGGCGCGGCGTAAGATTTTTTCGATCACCTCACAGGTATGCGGGGTATAGGCAGAGGGCTTGACTACCACCGTATTTCCGCCGGCGATAGCGGCTGCAATAGGTTCCATAGTGAGTTGGAAAGGATAGTTCCACGGACTCATCACCAACACCACCCCGTAGGGTTCGCGTTGCACCTGCAACCACCCGGGCAGTTGAGAAAGGGCAGGCATTTTAGGGCGAGGCATCGCCAGCCAAGGTAGGCGACGCCGTAAATGTTTTATTTCCGCTTTCACCAGGGAAATTTCGCTCATATAGGCTTCAGTACGACTCTTGTTTAAGTCTTGCTTGAGGGCGCGATAAATCTCTGCTTGCGATTTTTCTATTTCCCGTAACAGGGCAGTGAGATTTTTCTGCCGCCCGGATATCGAGATCGTAGTTCCGCGGTTAAAACAGCTACGCGCGGTCTCGACCGCCCGCCTAATGGCTTGCTCTTGCGAACTGCTCATACCTGTCCCTCTCTACCGGCGAGCACCTACTTCCTACCCGGTTACGATTATTGTGCTATCAACTAGCCTGTTTTGAATATTTACGACGATAGATTTCCCGCATCAACAGTGCTTCCGCCTTTTTTAGCGGCTTCGCCCCGCAAACGCGGGCGTAACGCGCCGCTAATGCGTTCTTCTCTAGCACTATCTGGGCGCTATGAGCAGCATCCAGATCCGCGCCGAGACAATAGGCCGCCGTGTTGGTGAGCACCGCATTCCCTCGGGTGGTTCCATCAGCCCTGAGCCCAATAATCTGCGCAAAATCATCCAGGTAGGCAGGTAGTTTTCCTCCAAAAAAGTCCGCTACCTCCGCGTGGTGGCAGGTAATAATAGCGCCAACATCGGGGCGCTCCCGATAAATCCGCAAGTGATTCGCCTGCGTCGCCGCATCCGGCGTGGTAGGACGGCCTTGTTCATCAACCCAAACCAGGACGTCATCCTCCCCCTCACGCCGGGAGGTAAGCGAACGCGCCGCCACCGGCGGCAGGCAGGAAAGTTCGCGCTGATATAAATCCTTGGCTACCTTTTCCAAAGCGTTTGCCAGGTGCCGTGCCTGGTCAGCACTTTCAGCCCAGATCATGGCACCGTGGGCTTTCATCAAAATCACCTGCGCCCCGGTACGCTGCAGGGTTTCTTCCACCCCGCGATGCAGTTTCTTCGTCGAGGGCAACCCGTAGGGAGCCACCGGCAACACCTCTTGCCCCAACGCCGCTTGCGCTTCCTCATCCAGTGGGAAATCCTTTTTCGCCAACGACAGGGCAGAGGCATAGGGCTGGTGGGTATGAATCACCCACCGCGCCTGCGGAAATAACCGATAGGTGAGGGCGTGCATTGGGTATTCAGAGGAAGGTTTATAAGGGCCAGACCAATCTTTAGAGCCGGTACATAAAGCCAGCTCCTCCGCAGTCATGGTTTCGTAGCGGCGCCCCGAGGGGGTAATCAAAAAGTCGTCCGCGCTGCCTCGCACCGAAAAATTACCCCAGGTGCGCACCACTAGCCCATCAGAAAGCAGCTGATGCGAAAGCTCGACTAGTTTCGCGCGCTTGTTATCTTCGTCGCAGTTCACAGCTTTACCACCTTTTGGAATACCCGTTCAAAGGCAGCAAGTGCCCGGTCGATATCCTCTTCGTTATAGGCAGCGGAAGTGTACAAACGTGATCCCGCCAAAGTCACGATCCCTTCTGCCATATAGGCCGCGCCCATATGTTCCATTTCTTTCTTCCGCTGGCTGGTCGCTTTCAAAACATTCGGAATCTCCCAGGGTTTCTTCCAGTTGATCGCGAAATGCATCGTCCCCACGGTCTCCAGGTGACACACGCTGCGCTGGTTGAACGCCACGAACGGCAGGCGATATTGCTTGATGAGGGCGCGCAGCCCATCGGTTAAGCGATCCCCCATCTTGGCAGCGCGGTCACAAGCCGCGGTCTCGGCGATCTCCTTAATGGTGTAGTAACCGGCCAGCGAAGACAGCGGATTTGCGGTCATCGTTCCCCCGACCAGTGCTTTCTTCACTTTATCTCCGGTTTGGATCCCCGCGGCGAGGTAGCGCATGTATTCTTTGCGTCCTCCCAGACCCCCAGCAGAGGGATAGCCACCGGCGATTACTTTGCCAAATACAGTCAGGTCGGGCATCACTCCGAAGTAACCTTGCGCCCCATACTCAGAAATGCGGAAGGCGGTCACTACTTCGTCAAAAATAAGTAGCGCTCCGTATTTGTTCGCCAGTGCTCGCGCGCCTCGTAAAAATTCTTGAGTAATCGGACGGGTACCGGATTCCGGCCCGATCGGCTCAATCATAATCGCCGCGGTACCACCGGTGAGTTTCTTGTGCTTTAGTTTGCGTTCCAAGTCTTCGAGATCACCGGGGAAGAACTCATCAGTCAGCGACATACAACGCAGAGGAATCCCGCTAGCCTGGGTGAACTTTGATCCTGGAATCCGTATCCCATAGGCAAGCTGATCTGACCAGCCATGATAGGCGCCCCCCATTTTTAGGACGTGGCGATGCTTAGTGGCTAGGCGCGCCACCCGGATGGAGGCCATACAGGCCTCGGTTCCGGAGCCGAAAGCGCGGAACATATCGACGGAGGGAATCAGGTCGCGCACCAGGGCGCCCAGACGGTACTCGTATTCATGGAAAAGCCCGGTGGAGGGGCCGCAAGTATTAAGTAAGTCAATAACTTTTTCCCGCACCTGCGGGGGGTTAGACCCCAGGACGGTGGGGCCGCCAGCTTGCAAGAAATCGAGATACTCATTACCGTCCAGATCAGTCAGCTTGTTGCCATTAGCACCGGTGAACACCAAAGGGAAGGGATGGTTAAACGCCAGATTATGCTGCACCCCACCCGGGATAACCTCCTGCGCTTCCCGAATCATCGTCCGCGATTTAGTGCACTTTTTTGCAAAATACTCGTCCTCATACTCGCGCAAAGCGGACGGAGAAATCGAGTAAACAGGTTGTTTGATTAGTTCATCTAGCTCGCGCGTTACCTGTCGCGCTCCTGGACGATTGATATCCATTTTGACCCCCATTAGACAACGTGAGCGCTTACTCACAACAACGTGACCTAGGTTAACCTTTGGCTGTGCTACTGTCAATGATTACCGCCCGCATTTCTGCCTGCCAAATTAGCTCTAATCTGGGGTAACTATCTATTTTGATGAACGCAATTCTTTCGGCATGTCCGTGTAAGAACCTAAAAAGCTCATGGAGGGCGTGAAAACGTGTTACTATCACGCCAGATAAGTGAGACCTTACTCACCGAAAAGAGGAAATCAAATGGAATGGGCAACGCAGCGGTTCCAGCAGCTAGATCCGGGGAAAGCCAGGCGGATTATCGATGCCGCCGTCAGCGAGTTCGCGGAAAAAGGCTATGAAGCAGCAAACACCAACCAGATTTCGAAAGCTGCCGGAATCTCCGTCGGATCACTGTTTCAGTACTTCAAATCCAAGGAAAACCTGTTCCGCTATGTGATTCATTTAGGAGCCGGGATTATCGAAACCGATATCGGAGAGATATTAGAAGATGAGATCAGCGGGCGGGAAAAACTCCATAAATTGATGCTGCTAACCGTAAACTCCTGCGAACAATACCCAGAATACCAGCAGCTCTACCATGAGATCGCCGCTACCGGGAATCGGGAGTTAACCCTGGATATCGCTCGCGAATTAGAAAGTTATACCGCGGCGGGGCTAGTGAAGTTAATTAAACAAGGGCAAGAGCGGGGGGAGATCCGCACGGATTTACCCGCGGAAGTCCTGGCCTTCACCGTGGATAACACTATGGTGATGATGCAGTACTCACTATCTACCCCCTATTTCAAAGGACGTGCCCAGCTGTACCAGATGGCACCAGCGAAAAAATTCGCCGAACAGATGACGGAAATGCTCTGGTCTACCCTAGAAAAGAGGAAATAATGTACTGCTTAACCTATGACGTGGGCACTACCGGGGTAAAAACCTGTTTATTTGAAGTCACCGACCAGATTCGCACCTTAGCCAGCGCCAGTGAAGGCTACGGCTTGCAAGTGGTTCCCGGGGGCGGCATTGAGCAAAACCCCGATGACTGGTGGCAGGCAATGGCCACCGCTACCGCGCAAATAAAAGCCCAGGCGGAGGCGGAGCTGGCGCAAATAAAGGGGATCAGTTTCTGTTCTCAAATGCAGTCCCTGGTGCTGCTAGATAAAAATGCCCGTCCGGTACACCCTTCGATGTCCTATATGGATCAGCGAGGTGGCCGCCAGCTGCGAAAAATAGCTGGCCAAGCACCCCGGATCGCCGGGATAAACCTGGTCAAACTGCTGCGCAGCCTCTACCATACCGGTGCCGTGTCTGCCTCGGCGAAAGACCCGGTTTGGAAATATCACTGGATGAAAGAAAATCGGCCGGAGGAACTAGCCAAGGCTCACAAGTGGCTAGACGTTAAAGATGCGATCATTGCCCGGATGACCGGCGAATTTACTATGAGTGAGGACAGCGCGTTTTCTACGCTGCTGTACGACATCCGCTCAAAAGAAAAGCGTTTCAGCCCCGCAATGCTGAAGATGATGCAGGTAGACCCGCAGCTGATGCCACCGATTGTGGCTTCTACCGATATTGTGGGGCAGCTTCGCCCGCAGCAAGCCCGAGAACTCGGCCTAAAAGCGGGAGTACCGGTCTTTTCGGGAGGAGGGGACGCCTCCCTAATTCCGGTAGGGGCGGGGGCTGCTCGAAAGGGCGACACCCACGTGTATATGGGTACTTCCGGATGGGTGGAAACCGTAACCGACAAGATCACGATTGATACTTCTGCCATGATTGCTACCGTGGTGGGAGCTATCAACGGAAACTATAACTATTTCGCCGAGATGGAAACCGCCGGAAAATGCCTCGAGTGGGTACGTGATCACCTAGCTAAAGATGAAATCCATATTTACCTGGACCAGAGAGATGTGGCGGAAGATCCCGAATCCAAGTTCCATTCCCTCTATGAGTACATGTCAGTCATAATCGACTCCGCACCCGCCGGAGCCGGTGGGGTGCTATTCGCGCCTTGGCTACACGGCAACCGCTGCCCCTTCGAAGACCCCAATGCCCGGGGAGCCTTTATCGGGATTGGCTTAGAAACTGGGAAAACCGAGCTGCTACGCGCAGTGGCAGAGGGCGTGTGTTATCACGTGCGCTGGTTCCTGGAAACTCAAGAAAAGAAAATCAAGACTGCTCCCCGGTTGCGGTTTGTAGGCGGCGGGGCGCTCAGCCCGGTTACCTGCCAGATTCTGGCTGATATTACCGGCAAACCCGTGGACACAGTGGCTAATCCGCAAGATGTAGGAGCGGTAGGAGCCGCGCTGGTGATAGCCGCCGGACTAGGGGAAATCCCTTCGCTAGCGGAGGCTTCTTCCCTGGTTCCGGTGACTGCCTCCTATCAGCCCAATCCCGAACATAAAGACCGCTACGACCAAATGTTCGCGGCTTTTAAAGATATTTATCCGGCAAATAAAAAGATTTTCGCGCAATTGGAGGCGATTCGATGAACTCGGAAGGAAATCTTCCCTCGGAGACAGAGGGCGAACCCGCAGCTACCGCAAAAGCGCCTCTGCCTGGCGAGGCCGCTAAGGGTAAAGACGCTGCCATTCAAGCCCTAAAGTTCACTTTGCTATCTATCTCCGCCGGGTTGGTGGAGGCGGCCAGCTTCGCCCTTTTAGAGTGGTTAACTCCCCTGCCCTACGCCTGGACCCACTTTATTTCCATTACTTTGTCGGTGATCTATAACTTCACCCTCAACCGGCGTTACACCTTCAAATCCGCCAATAATGTGCCGATTGCGATGCTAAAAGTCGCGGTTTTCTACGCCTTCTTTATCCCCATCACTATGTGGCTGGGGGCGCTGGCCGCCAACGCCGGTGTCAACGACTTCATTATCAAAGGCGTAACCATGATCCTTAACTTCATCGGCGAGTTTGCCTGGTGGAAATGGGTAGTGTTCCGCGGCACCGAGAACACTAACGACCTAGCACGTAAGTAGCTAAACTACGCCAAGGTCGGGCACCGCTGGGGACTGAAAAGCGCTCCGGGGACCCCGGTGAGCCTTGCAAAAGTTAAAACAAGGGCAAAATTGGAATCTATCTAGAGGGAAACGTATCCGATTCAAAAGTTAATGATTGGTAGCGTGTCCCCTCGAGCATCTTTTCAGCTCCCAGCTCAGTTATCCCCGTCGTTACTGGTGTAGTCAAGGTTGGCTGCGTAACGCACACTGATATCGTGACGCTGCCCGACAAAAAGCGCTCGGGGAACCCCAGTGAGCCTCGCTTCGCTCGGCTCAAGTCCCCTCTCGCATCTTTTTGCCGGCCAGCCCGGATCTGCGCCCTGCCCTGGCTAGGCACTGAGATTATTACCCGGCGACGCGGGATACATCACGCGCGCCGCCTTGGTCGGCGCTGAGGGCGCAGGCAGCGTAGAGTTTCAGGGCGTCCGAGACTGTGCGTTTACGGCTGCGCGGAGTGTAAGGATGGGGACGCTGCTCCATTTGCTGGCGGCGGCGATTCAGTTCTGCTTCGGGAACCTCTAGGGTTAAGGATTCGGTATTTACGTCGATAGTAATTTCATCTCCGTCCTCGATCAGGGCAATCAAACCCCCATCGGCGGCCTCGGGAGAAATATGCCCCACCGAGATTCCGGAAGTACCCCCCGAAAAACGCCCATCGGTGATTAGGGCGCACTTTTTCCCTAAGCCTCTCCCCTTTAGGAAGGAGGTCGGGTAGAGCATTTCTTGCATTCCCGGCCCGCCCGCCGGCCCTTCGTAGCGAATCACTACTACGTGACCAGGCTTAACGCTGTGGTCTAGGATTTTTTCGATGGCCTCTTCTTGAGATTCCATCACAATGGCTTTACCGCGGAAATGGTATAGGTCGGAGTCAATCCCGGCGGCTTTAATAATGGCGCCTTTTTCTGCCAGATTCCCTCGCAAAACCGTCAGTCCCCCGTTTGCCGAATAGGCGTGGGCGGTATCGCGGATGCAACCGCTGACCGTATCGGTATCTAGCTCTTTCCACTGGTTAGCAGTGGAGAACGGCTCGGTGGTGCGCACTCCCCCAGGCGCTGCCTTAAACAACTTTTCGGCCTTGTCTGTTGCGGAACCGCCACGCACGTCCCAATCGGCTAGCCATTTTTCTAACGAGGGAGCATGGATCGAGGTGACCTCGCGGTTTAATAGCCCGGCGCGGTCAAGTTCTCCCAGCAATGCCGGAATCCCTCCAGCACGATGCACGTCCTCCATATGGTAATCATTGTGGTTGGGTGCCGCTTTACACAGACAAGGGACGCTGCGTCCCAGGCGGGAAATGTCTTCCAGGTCAAAACGCACCCCGGCTTCGCGAGCGATCGCCAGCAGGTGTAACACCGTATTTGAGGAACCCCCCATTGCCATATCTAGGCTCATGGCGTTCAAGAATGCCTCGCGAGAAGCGATTTGCCGCGGCAAAACCGCGTCCTCCTCCTGGTCATAGTAACGCTCACATAGCTGCACGATTAGCTTGCCTGCCTGGGTGAACAGGTCGCGGCGCGCAATATGCGTAGCCAGGGTAGACCCATTTCCGGGCAGCGCCAAACCCAGCGCCTCCGTCAGGCAGTTCATCGAATTCGCGGTGAACATTCCTGAACAAGAACCACAGGTCGGGCAAACCGCTTTTTCAATCTCACTCAGCTGTTGATCAGAAATCTCCTGGTCAGCGGTGGCATTCATGACTGTAATCAGGTTGCCGTGTCCGTTTTGGGACGGCCCCACAATCATTTTGGGGTCGATTCCGCGTCCGGCCTCCATGGGGCCACCGGAGACAAACACTGTAGGAATGTTCAGCCGCATAGCCGCAATCAACATTCCCGGAGTGATTTTGTCGCAGTTGGAGATGCAAACCAGGGCGTCCGCACAATGGGCATTCACCATATATTCCACACTGTCCGCGATAATCTCCCGGCTGGGCAAAGAATAGAGCATCCCTTGATGCCCCATAGCTATCCCGTCGTCAATGGCAATGGTGTTGAACTCTTTCGCTACCCCACCCGCTGCTTTAATAGCCTCGGCCACCAGCGGCGACACTTGGTTTAGGTGTACGTGCCCCGGCACAAATTGAGTGAAGGAGTTGGCAATGGCGATAATCGGTTTCCCGAAATCACCGTCACTCATGCCGGTTGCCCGCCACAGCGAACGGGCTCCTGCCATATTGCGGCCGGCGGTGGAGGTTCTTGAACGAAGTGGATAAGCCATTTTTCTCCCTATTTTCTACCTAACAGATTTACCCATTCCGAGGACGAAGATTGCACCTCAAAACGCAAAGATTACCGCTATCCCGGTCTGCGTCCTCGTCACTATTCGCACAGCTGATACGTCCAACCGTAAGGGTCGGGTACTTCCCCATTTTGGATGTCTACTAGCCGTTTATGAATGCTAGCAGTGACCGGTCCGCAAGGTACCTCCACCTCGAAATCATCGGAACCGAGCCGCCCTATGGGGGTTACTACCGCCGCAGTTCCACAGGCGAATACTTCACTCACTTCACCGGAGCGAATATCTTCTACCAGCGATTTTAGGGAAATATCGCGTTCGAAAACCGGGGTACCACTATCGCGCAGCAGCCGGCAGATCGCCGAGCGAGTCCCACCCTCCAGGATTACGCCAGTCAGGCGTGGGGTGTGTACTGAACCGTCCGCCCGCACTACGAACACGTTCATACCGCCCAGTTCTTCCAGGTTTTCTCCTCGCTTGGTATCCAAGAAACAGACCTGTTCATAACCCTTTTCAGCGGCCAGATTTTGGGGTAGCAACGAGGCCGCATAGTTGCCTCCGCATTTAGCTTCCCCGGTTCCGCCTGGCCCTGCCCGATGGTAATGGCGGTCAACCCAAATCGACACTCCTTTGGCTTCCCCGCCTGAGAAATAGGCGCCAGAAGGCGAACCAATCACCAGATATTTCGCTTCATTGGCAGAATGTACCCCCAGGTAGGGTTCAGTTGCAATGATAAAGGGACGAATATAGAGGGAAGTGTTAGGGGCAGTTGGTACCCAGCGTTTATCGGCGCGCACCAGGTCAACTACCGAAGCTACGAAATCTTCTTCCGGGATTTCCGGTAACGCCAGGCGCCGCGCCGATGCATTTAGGCGGGCAGCATTATAGCGGGGGCGGAAAGCCCAGATCGAGCCATCTTTATGGCGATAGGCTTTCAGCCCTTCAAAAACCTCTTGCCCGTAGTGGAACACTACGGCTCCTGGCGACAGGCTCAAGTTTTCGAAGGCTTGCACGCGGTGTCCGCTCCACCCTTCACCTGCTTTCCAGTCAGCAACCGCCATATGGTCGCTGAACTTTGAGCCGAAAGACAGAGAATCCATAATTTCGCGGTATTCTGTGTCGCTGGCTGGATGCTGGTTAGGTTGCAAAGCAAAACGCCCCGCCAACTGATCCGCACTTGGTAGCGAAACTTGTGATGCTGCCTCTAACTGGGTTGGCTCATGGGTTAAACCATTCTCGCTCATCATTGTGTTCTTTCCGGCTCCGGGGAGCCTATTCTGGGGTTTAAACTTTTTCAAGGCCACCTGGTGACCAGTTATTCTCAACAGGGCACGGATTTTAGTTCCACCCTAGAGGCGGGCAGCAATCGCATCCCCAATCTGGCTGGTTTTGCGCTGCAAGGGGTGACCTTGCTCGGCGGCGAGGGCGCGCTCTTCCATATCGGCGGCAATTGCGGCGCGGATACTATCCGCCGGTTGCCTCGCGCCCTCGTTTTCTAGCAGCATCGCTACTGAAGAAATCGTGGCGGTAGGATCCGCAATCCCTTTACCCGCGATATCAGGCGCGGAGCCATGTACCGGCTCAAACATGGAGGGGAAGTTGCGGTCGGGATTAATATTTCCCGAGGCCGCCAGGCCAATCCCCCCGGTAATCGCGCCTGCCTCGTCGGTTAAAATATCGCCGAACAAGTTATCGGTGACGATTACGTCGAAACGTCCCGGATCTTGCACTAGGTAAATAGTGGCAGCATCAACATGGGCATAATCCCAGGTAACTCCCGGATAATCTGCTGCCACCTGCTCTACTACCCGCCGCCACAAATGCCCAGCATGAACCAGCACATTATGTTTATGCACCAAGGTTACGTGCTGGCGCCGCTTAGCAGCCTGGGCAAATGCAAAGCGCACCACCCGTTCGACTCCAAAAGCAGTATTAACGGAGACTTCCGTGGCGATTTCCTGCTCAGTTCCTACTCGGACTGCTCCGCCGTTACCGCAGTACAGACCCTCGGTACCTTCCCGCACTACTACAAAATCGATCTCTCCTGGGTTAGCCAGCGGAGTAGGGACTCCCCGGTAGTAGTGGACGGGACGCAGATTTACATAGTGATCCAGACTGAAACGTAGCTTGAGCAGCAAGCCGCGTTCTAGCACTCCCGAGGGAACTGAGGGATCTCCGACTGCCCCCAACAAAATCGCGTCGTGCGCTTTGATGCTGTCTAGCTCTGCCTCGGGCAGGATCTCTCCGGTCTCCCGGTAGCGAGCAGCCCCCAGATTAAACTCGGTTTTATCGACGCTAATCCCGCTACCCGCCAAGGCAGCGTCCATGACCTTTAGACCTTCGGCCACTACCTCTTTACCAATCCCGTCCCCGGGAATAACCGCGAGCTTAATGGTTTTGTCCATACTTGTTATTGTCCTTTCCTGACGCTACCGCTTGCCGGTTCCCGAAAAGTGTTCGGGGGACCCCGGTGAGCCTTGCTTCGCTCGGGAATAGCGGAGCAAAAGAACTTCACAAGGGTCACCTGATATCACTGTCGCCAAGAGGATTCCTTCCAAACTACCGAAAGACAATGTGTCCGATTCTGATAGCAGCACATAACCCATTGGCTCACATCTTTTCGGGAACCGGCCACAACAGCTGCTGTGGCCATCATGCGAAGTCCACACTTAGCGTTGCGCCTGCCCTTCTTGGTAGTCATCGTCACTTTGATTCCATGAGAACATGGCACGAAGTTCGCGCCCTACTTTCTCAATCGGGTGGGCTTCTTCAGTGGCACGCATCTGTTTAAACTCCTGAGCTCCGTTGTCCTGATCATTGATGAAACGCTGCGCGAAAGAACCGTCGCGAATATCGGACAAAATGTCGCGCATAGCCTGGCGGGTCTGATCGGTAATTACTCGCGGCCCCGACACATAGTCGCCGTATTCGGCGGTGTCCGAACACGACCAACGTTGCTTGGTGATCCCGCCCTCGTTAATCAAATCCACGATCTGTTTCATTTCGTGGCAAACCTCGAAGTAGGCGATCTCCGGTTGATAACCG
>QWCE01002803.1_pt1 | contig 20727 bp, 14 predicted proteins | sample 1972531 | NCBI WGS metagenome assembly QWCE01 (sample SAMN09866716, study PRJNA288562) | Human gut metagenome isolate term4_stool, whole genome shotgun sequencing... | reverse complement strand
AGCAGGAGGGAGACAACCATCCCCGAAACTCCGTAATAGACCAGTTGCTTGCGGCCGACCCTGTCGATGATCACAAGAGCAAGAACGGTAGTCAGAGTGTTGACTAGTCCTACGAGAACTTGGCTTAAATTAACTATAGTATACAGATGAAGCTAGTAAAACTTCTCTTTTTAGTTAAATATAGAAAAATAAGAAGGTAAAATGTATATAAGTGTAATTTGTTACTTTTTATCGTTATATTCAAATTACTCGATAAAAAACATGAATATATATAAATTGTCAATTTATATATACGATGTAACAAGCTTTCCTGTGATATAGGATGTCAGTTTGAAATTTTTAGTAAAAAGATTCTGGGATCAACTGAGTATTGTTGATAATAAGTCAATAAATAGAAACTATTTGTTATGAGTTTTTATTTTACTATGTATGTTTTGTCCGTTGCAAAAAAATGAAAGTGATTATAGCTAAAAAGTTTTTTATTATTTTTGTAGAATCATTTTAGTAACATTGAAATGAAGTTGTTCTCGAAAAAAAGACTACCTTTACTCTATAATAAAGAATTATATAAATAATGGAACAAAAAGAATATCTCAGTATTAAATCCTTTGGTCCAATAAAGGATGTCAAATTAGATAATATCAAACCATTCACTTTCTTTATTGGTGAATCAGGTAGTGGAAAAAGTACCATTTTAAAGGTGCTGGCTATGATGAGACATATGTGTAAGCAAATAAATCTTCGTTCATACTTGAAATTGGGTAATGTTATTGATAAAACCATAGATTTAAGCATTTCTGAATATCTACGTAATGGCGGGATGACAGATTATGTCAAAAATGATACTGAAATAGTTTATAGCAAAGGAGATTGTAATATAACCTATACTCCACAGAAAGGACTAAAAGGAACAAGAAAAATAATCAGCAGCGAGAATTTATCATTGGAGAAGATCTCATTTTTCTCTGATAAACGGGGAGCTATAGCTCCTTTATTAGCAAATTTGAGTGATGGAGCAGCGTTGGGATTCTATTTTACCGAGACCTTTCAAGACTTTAAAAAAGCTACAGAAGTGATAAAGGAGCTGGAAATGCCTTATTTAGGTGTTCGCTACTATGAAAAGAAAGCTCAGAATGGAAGCAGACAATTCTTTATCAGCAATGTAAATGACACTTATAAAATTCATTTTGAAGATGCATCTTCTAGCATTCAAACGATGACGCCCCTTGCTGTGATCGCTGAATATTTCTCAAAACATTTTGATCTGGTACACGGATTTAATTCTTCTATAGTTACTCTATTGGGCAAAAATGATAGCTTATCATCTTTCAGGCATGATATGAATATCGGTGATATTGCCAACCGTTCCATACATCTGATGATTGAAGAACCGGAACTGAGTATGTTTCCTACAGCCCAGCGTTCATCATTAAATATGCTTATAGATAAATGCTTGAACGGAAATAAATATATGACATTGACTTTGGCTACTCATAGTCCATATATCATTAATCATTTGAATCTTTTGCTTAAAGCATTTGACAAAGGGGTGAAAATAGAAAATGCAGCATTGGACTATCGTAAGACTGAGGTATATGTAGTAGAGCATGGGATGGTAAAAAGCATTAAAGTTCAAAATGCCCATCTGATAAACACGGATTACCTATCGGATGATATTAACGAGATATACAATGAGTACGATAAATTAGATGAGATACAATGATTGACTTACTAAAACGGGAACTACCGTCACATTATAAATTACATCGTACCATTGTTGATGTTCCATATGAGATTACTGCTGAAGAGCACTTTGATTTGACAGACAGAGGTCTGACATCTATCGTGGATTATAAGACTGGGAATATTTCTTTCGATCATAGTAATCGGACAGAAGTTCAGGTTATTAATTATGAAGCGTATCTAATAGGCCTGAAGGGAACAAAATTTGAAACCGGAAGGAAGAGGTGTGATTTTATTTTGCACGAGACAGGAGGCAGTTGTGATAGTTTTTATATCTTAAACGAACAAACATCTACCAAAAAAAATATTGAGAACTTATCTAAGCCTATACTTGATAAGGATAAAAACGTGATCTATCCCGGTGGAAAATATGAAAAAGCGGAAATACAATTGTTGGAAACGTTAAGAACAATCAAGGCTGTTCCTTCTATTTCTGCTTTTATAAATCGATATAAGCGTAAAGTATGCTTGATGTCATATCTTATTAAACCTGATGAAGATTCAAAGGTTTCAAGCGCCCAAAAATCTTTTGGAAGATATAAGCTGATTGAATCTAGAGAAACTGGAGAAAATGGAGCTTTATTGGAACATCCTTCAATAAATGCCGAAGGTTTCGAATTTCGTAGAATCAGCCATGAATATTCATTTAGGTTGAGTTGATATGCGTTGAGAGATATTCAGAAAATTAAAACAGTAGATTAAATAACATCTTATAAATCTACTGTTTTAATGCTTAAATGTAGCCGGATGAAAACGATAAATTCATAGACCCTATCGCTTTATCATTTTTTTTATGAATGGAGTTATCAAATTGGCATATCTTATCATTCCCAAGTCGGTAAAATGAATGCCATCAACCGTAGCCTCACCATCTTCTCCTATCATCTTTTCCGAATGAATCAAATATATATCTTTTTCCCCCTTCTTCTTGAGTGAATTGAAAATCTCATTCAATGTTTGATTCTTCCTTGTTACTTCATGAGCTACTCTCTGATCAAATAATGTATGAGTGAAAATAGGGTCTTCTATAAATACAATCGGAGTTTTCGGATGCTTGTTGCGAATGATCCGGTAAAAAGTTTCCATACGTTCTTTCATCTGTTCTACTGAAGCATTGGGTACAAAATCCAAAACGAAGACACCGGCATCCACTTCCGCCATGACTCTTGCGACTTCAAGGTCAAGTTGTCCGTTACCACTAAAACCAAGATTAATGCATTCTCGGTTCAACCTTCTTGATATGATATTGGTATGTGCCATTCCGGGACGTGAAGCACAGCCTCCTTGCAGGATGCTGGTTCCATAGAATACAATTGGTTTCTCACGGATTGGATAATTAATCTGAGGCTGATCAATGGAAGATAAAGAATCGACTCCTATAGACAGTGACACAAGTCCGTCATAAAGAGGAAGATATAGCATATATTCCCTTTCTTTAGGCTGCATATTGGCGATAACGGTAGCTTGATTTGTTTTTCCATTAGGACGTGCACTATTGACAAATCTCCACTGACCGTTCCCTTCCCAACAATATAAATCAAGACCTTTTATTCCTACATCGGTCATATGATTCATATGGTTATTAAAGAGATTCTCCCATTTCAACGCTATTCGGGTAGAGTTACTACGAAATCGTATCGCCATTCCTGCCGAATTACGACTCAAATTCCATAGAGGGGGACGAGAAATGTTTTTGAGAGAATCCGGTAGTCTCTCATATCTTGCCCCTGTGTCTTGTGTTGCTTTTCCTAAAAGAGGAAAGCATGACGCATCATGGTACGTCATTTGTTGTGCCTGTAACTGAATGCCGAACAGGCACAACATTGTGAAAAAAAAGAATTGTTTCATCATCTATTTAATTCCGACAGCGGTCAGCACTTTCCTTTGTTTGCCGTCACTGCCTTTAATGGTTTCTTTGCCATTGACCAGCATGCACGATGAACCGCCTCCGTCAAGATTCAGCGCTTCCGTACATCCCAGATCTTTCATTACTTTAGCTACGTTGGCAGTGGTCAGTCCTGCTACTCCTTCTGTCATGTTTCTGCCTTCGCACACAAAGATAATCATTTTTTTGTTAGTTGTTATACCAATTGCGGTACGAGGTTGATTGGAAGCTGCAGAAATATCCAGCATTTCTTCTACATACGTGTTTTTAATCTCTCCTGCACGCAGTAAAACTGTGACACCTCCGATACCGGTGGTAGCTTCCAATGCTTTTGCGCCGTTGGGGAAAGTAGATGACGGAGCCTGCAACGGATCCTTATTTATATCGTTATCAGCAGGGGCGGGATAGCAATAATTGATTCCGTCGGATGCTTGATAAGTCCATGTCGTTTGAAATGTTCCGTCCTTCATTTGGCAGAAGGCTCCTAAAGTCGGATACCACATAGTTACCCAGTCTTTTGAATAGTAGTTCTGATTGGGTGCCAGTAACTGCCCTTCACGAATCACTAGATTTTGCGAATAATAGAATCCGGCACTGTAAAAGAACAATCCTCCATTGATGACTACTGGTGCTTTGGAAGATTCATAAAACTCCGAAGGGGTATGTATCGATTTACCTCCATATCCATTGGCTTCCTGTGAGAAAGCGATGTCGCCCAGAACTTCAAATTTAGCTTTACTCATATCTGCGACAGCTATGTAGGCAATCACCTTCTTTCCCGCTAGATTTTCAGGTGATTTATAGATGTGAATATAGTCCGGAAGACTTCCGAAATTATCGGCTGTCGTCCATCCTTGTGATACTATATCAGGATTCGATTCTTCCTCTTCAGTTTCCTGATCCCATTCCCACGGATGATCAGGATAGCTTTCTCCACATGAACATATAGAGAAGGCAAGCAGTGCTGTTGCTATAAAATATAGACGTTTGATTAACATGATTCAAGTCCTCCAAAAACATTTTAATTTAGTAAATAATATGGTTATTAATAAAGCCAGAGAAGTTACGATAACTCCCCGTAAAAAGCCCAGCCAGGCATTTTGATCCAGATAGGAAAGATAGGTTCCCAGTCCTGCCAGATTCAATAGAGGTAATACTACCAACTGGGTGGATACGTATGCAATCATCGGATTCTGCCCTGCATATTCCAATGGACGGGTCAATCGGGACCAAGAATAAATGTCGCACATAATAGAAAAAGCAATCATCGCCATAAAGGCAAGTCCCGATGCAAGGAAGTAATAACTGTACGTAGAAGGATCTTTCCGGATTCCCCCTTCGTAAGCTTCAAAAGCCAGCCCTAATAATATCAGATAAGTTCCTGCTCTGAAGAGTTTATACCAGTAACCGGTGTTTTTTCCTTCCACCTGCAAGAGAATGTAGAGAACGCATAATATAGCGATTGTACCCACTAAATTGAGAAAAAGATAACGCATATAAAGTCCGTATAAATTGAATACGATCAGTCCGATGGTCAATAAGAGTATCCATGGCATTCTTTTGCGTTCGTCTTTATTGTCGTTTACGGGCATCGTGTTTTTGCAGTGTAACCACTCATGCAGATATTCTCCGGCAATGCTGCCGGGAATTACGATAAACAGATACTTCAGATAGGAGAACTTATACATCCACGGTAAGGGCGAGAATGCCATCAGGCTATGATTCCATGATTCTGCGTTTTCATTTCCCAAGAACACTGCCATGATAAAAGGCAATATTGCTATACGAATCCATGGCTTATTGATCGTTAATGTATAAATCAGTGAGCCGAAAATGGCCATATTGGCCAATACCAGAATGATAATATTACTGTAGCCCAGACTGAATGTCCGTCCATCGGCATAGTTGATATTCAGCAGCATGAACACTCCCGTTGCATAAGCCAGTATTTTAATCAGCATCCTTACGTATTCCGGCATTTTGAACGGAATCCTCATGAACATGGGAAACATCAAGGCAAAACCTCCCAATGCAATGAGCCATGAGCGAACATCCTGGGGAGAAGATACTACCCACGGATATATATGCTGAATAAAAATAGCGAAGAAAGTCAGCCGGAAACCTCTTAAAAGGCTGTCGTATATAATTCTCCGGCGGGAGCTGCCCTTTCTGTATTTGTTACCTATTGAAAAAGGGAAAGCAGCTCCCATTGCAAACAGGAAAAAAGGAAACACCAGATCAACCCAAGTGATCCCATATATAGAACCATCAAACACAAAGTTGGAGCGGGGACCTACCTGAGCATGATACATCCATCCGGGAAGCACTCCCCAGGCAACGCTGCCGGAGAGAACCATTGTCAGAATAGCATACCCACGCAGGGCATCCAAAGAAGAAGCTCGTGTACTGTTGTTATTCATAATTTTCGTTTAATTAATGTATTACGACCCGAAATGGAGAAGCAGGTATTTCCGCATTATTGAAAAGATCACCTTCCATATAATTGCGGAAACAATAACGCACTTCTACAGGATGAGGCACCGAATCATTCCATACTTTCACACGGGCAGAACCATTGATTATTTCCGCTTCTGCCGGTACGATATTTCCCTTTTCGTCTACAAGTTCAAATCCCCTCAACTTTTGATTTTCAGGGATCAGTCCATCACTGCCATGTTCAAAAGTGATTTCTACTACATTCTCTTTCAATTGATGGCTTTTATACAAAGGGCCTGCATACAGAAAACCTTCTTTGCCATAAGTCTTGGCCAGAGCCCAGTAAGCAAGGCGCTAACCGACTTTAATTTTGTAGGGAGGATGAATGAATTTTTCACTTCCTGCATCCGTCGTTGTGACCATACCAACATTAGGAACTTCTTGCATTAATTCCAGCTGGCATTGACGGAACCATGCACGATCAAGCCTATCTTTACCTTCGGCCTGCCATGGAGTGATCTGGACATAGTATACAGGCATTGCAGGATTATGAAAGAATCCTCTCCACTGAGCGACCATTGCGGGAAAGAGCTTTTTATAAAGAGCGGGATCAGCAGAATTGGACTCTCCCTGATACCAGATGACTCCTTTGACAGGAAATCCCTTCCACGGATTTACCATTGCATTCCATAATAAAGTAGGTGTACCCGCAGGCCAGTCGAACTTGGTTTGTTCAATATCCGGTAATTGAATTTCCGGAAATTGTGACAGTGTCTCTTTATCCATCCAAGTCTCTATCTTGGAAGCACTCCATGAGCAATGAATCAGTCCGACAGGAATATCCAATGAACGTTGTAATAAGTCTCCGAAAAAATAAGCGGTAGCACTAAAGTCTCCGACTTCTTTGGGAGAAAGTTCCGACCAATATCCCGTAATACCTTCTTCCTTAGGAGTCGTACTCCAATCTCTTTTGACTGTAAACAAACGTAATTCCCGTTTGGAGTCGGCAGCTACGATATAGGGTTGTGAACCATAAACCGGCTGTCCCCGAAAGCCTCTGACAGGCATTTCCATATTCGATTGGCCGGAACAGAACCAAACTTCCCCCAGTAAGATGTTCTTTAATGTAAGCGCCTCACCGTCAGAGAATGTAATAGTATAGGGGCCCCCTGCTGCCGGAGTAGGAAGTTGAATATTCCAATTTCCATGCTGGTCACTTCGGGTTGTTAGCTTCCGATGATTCCATGATGCTTCAATCGTAATTTTACTATTGGCAGAGGCTTTGCCGTGGAAGGTCACTTCCGATTGTTGTTGCAACACCATGTTATCACCCCAGATCGAAGTTAACCTGACTTTGGCCTGCATTCCCAATGGGAATAGCAGGCTGATAATCCATAGGTGGTATATGATATACTTCATGAATCTTTATTTAGAAACGTTTTGCTGATACACTTTACCGAAACGGTCTGTTACTCTGATCTCTATTTTAGCTTTCGGATTACGGGGAGTGGCACGGAACATGTGTCCTGTACTTGCTGCTGATATCCAGCTCTGCATGGTTCTTTTTTTGTCTGTACATACTTGATGCGCATACGGGTCGACTCCGGTATATTGAGTCATGGTACCCATTACTTTTCCGTTTTCCAGCCATTCTACTTTCCAATTTTTATCCCAGTTCCAGACATTGGCAATAATATCTTTGGGGAATTCCTTAGATGTTCCTGCAGCATAGCTTCGAAACTGGTAGTCTTTCGGATGACCGGCACTTTTATAGTACCATTTCACTTGGTTTCCGTCTACTTCGTAGACTCCGTATCCTTGTGGGGTGCCGTCGATGCAGACATCCGCATGCCACCAGATACCACATACGGCAGCCGTATTGTGCTCCATTTGGTGATCGTTGAATACTATGTTCGAGTTGGAATGAAGATGACCCGTCAGAAAGTGTGTTTCATAGCCATCCAATAATTGATGAACCGCCTCAGCATTGATCGTTTCTCCTGCCAACATGGCATAGTCGTAATTAAATGGTCTTTTCTGTTCCGTTATTCTCGTAGGAATATGCGTTATGAGAAAGACTAATGTACCTTTAGGGACATAAGACAGATCTTCTTCCAACCATTTAAAAGTTGTTTCATCTACATAGCCGATATAGAAGTATTCACGTCCTACATAAAAGTTGTTGTTGATAACAATATAGTGGGCATTTCCTTTATTGAATGAGTAGTGGGTAGGGCCGAAATATCCTTCGAAAGTTCGGTACGACGTTTCATGAGTAGCTCCATTACAATCCATATCATGATTACCGATTGCACGATATATGGGGATATCCAGTTTCTTTGCCTTATCGATATAAGGTGGAAAGAATGTGGCCGGTGTGTCCCAAAAGATGTCTCCACAATTCAGTCCGAATACATCACGATCCGAATACTGATCAATTAACTGTTTATAGTCATCGACAATGGGAGCGTACAGATCCCAGTGCTCTTTCAGACCGGCCTGTACATCCGCCTCCAACACAAACAAGTGTTTACTGTCGTCTTTAGGATTCTTCTTCAGACAGAAATTATATTCATTCGTCTCGTTCAGATCAATTTCCTGATAGAATCGGGGAATCGTCTGTTCACAATCCGTCAAGTATCCGGCAGGAGTCGTGATATATACAAAGCGTGTGTTTCCGAGATTGGGCAGATGGTAAATACCGTTCTTGTCTGTAGTGACACAACGCTGTCCGTCTGTCACTACCACATTGGCTATACCTTTGCCATCGCAAGTAACGGCTCCTTTGATCATTCGCGCTTCATCCGGCTTAGTTTCGTCCAGTGCTTCTTTTAGTTCGTCCCACCATCCGTTGCGGATAATGTGTACAATGTCGAAAATCATCACACCGTCCGATTCTTTCAAGTTCATACGGACTGCTTTCTGGAATTGGTTTACGTCCCGTTTGTAGTCTTCTACATACAGACCGCCGCATACTGGCACCGCATCTTTCAGCAAGTACTTGGAATATTTGCAACCGCCTTCTACACATAAATATTCTCCGGTAGAAAACTCGCTGTCTGTTTCATTCTTAAATTTACCGGAAGATTTATAATAATCGTCCAGCGTTACATTCCAGTAGTAATTGCCATTCGTATAGAAATCCAGTAACTCTGCAAAGCCATAATTTTTATAGTCGGGAGTAGCCCAACTGAAGTCCTTGCTGACATCATAATTACGGCTTGCCCAGTTGACACCTACCTCAAAGTAAGTAGGATACCATGCACCGGTATAAGCAGCCAACATACATTCAGGCTTTATCTTTTTGATGGAAGTACGTACATCTTTTATAAAGTTATATATAACAGAAGCTCTCCACGTCAGCCATTGATGATAGTATGGGCCACCCACACGGTCTATGCCTCCTTCGGCATTAGGGCGCCATTCAAAAATATCCTCCGGAAACTTCTCAACTTTCTTTCCGATGAATTTCTCAAACATCTTCTTTGATTCAGGAGAAAAGTCCGAATCAATACAATCATATCGTGCACGGTCAAGCATGATGCCGTCAAATGCATAATTCCGGACAACTTCTTTGATCACATCAATCTCATACTTCTGCACCTCTTTCAGTGCCGGATTCAGGAACATGGTAGGCTTTCCTTCTATTTCCGTTACAGGGAGCAGTCCTTTGCGCGGTACATAATTGATAGCCTGCCACTTTTTGTGTTTATCGAAGATGGCGCCACGTTTCACGATATTCTGTCCGTCAGCAAATATATTCATTCCGGCAAAGATGACCATATTGCGGGCATGAGCAGCTTCGATAAAGGTACCGATAAAGTCAAAATCCGGACGGTCGAAATTTTTCCAGTTCTTCTTCTGTGCGGCATATTTGCTGGGATATAATACTTCACCCGTATTGTCTTTAATGTCCAATACCAGATGCGTGATACCTGCTTCATGACATTTGTCTACATAGAAGCGGATTGAATCGGGGTAGCTGAAACGTTGGAAATTAGCCGAACAGTCCAACCACATTACTTTTGGCTTTCCTGAGGCAAATGCCAGAATGCCTATCCATAACAAAAGGGAGATAATTGAGAATCTTTTCATATTCATAGCGTATTCTTTCGATTTTACTTCAGAGCTCCTCCGGCTCTCATTCCGTTTTCAACTTCTTTCCATAATCCTTTGTTGATGATATGTACAATGTCGAATACCATCAGTCCGTCGGAAGCTTTCAGGTTCATTTCTATGGTTGCGGATAATTTGGCGGGATTGTCATAGAATTGGTCCACCAGAATACCACCCATAAATTTATTATCTTTCATGATATTGCGTAATTTCTGACAAGAACCTTCAACAGAATACCACGTGCCGCTTTGTGCCTGTGAATCTGTTTCGTTCCATACGCTCTTCTTGTTTTTCAGAGATTCTTCTATGGTGATATCGGTATAATAATTACCGGTAGTATATAAGTCCATCAGTTCGGCATAACCGTAATTCTTATATTCGGAAGTAGCCCAGTCAAAATCTTCACTCGGATCGTATTTCTTGCTCGCAAAGTTTACGCCTACTTCATAATAAGAAGGATACCATGCTCCGGTGTATGTACCGAAAGAAATATCCGGATTCACTTTCTTTACTTCATTCCGGGCACGGGCCATGAAGTCGTAGATGTTCTTGGTGCGCCATTCAATCCATTTCAGGAAATGTTTTCCGCGTTCGGGATAGTATTTATCATTCTCATCCTTTTTCCATTCGAAGATGTCTTCCGGAAACTTTTCTACTTTCTGCCCGATATACGCCTCGAACTTCTGACGGGAGAGGTCTGAAAAGTCTGCCGTTATACCATCATAGCGTACACGGTCCAGCATCAATCCGTCCAGATCGGGATAACGTTTCACTAAATCCTTGAGAACATTCAATATATGTGTCTGAAACTCTTCATTGACAGGATTAACCATTGCCGAATATTTCTTCTTTTCGTTGGTGATGGAAGTGATTCCTTCCGGAGTGTATACTGTCGATGCCCATTCAGGATGCGTGGAATAGACTAATCCACGGTCGAAATAATTGTGTCCTGCGACAAAGACATTGAGTGAAGCATGTACTTCTATACCCAGTTCATGGGCTTTTTTGATGAAATGTCCCAAGTAATCGAAGTCTTTGCGTTCATATCCATGCCATTCACGCATTTTAGGAGCAAACTCCGTATCGAACAGTACTTCTCCGGTGATGGGACGTACATCGACAATGGCATGGGTGAAACCTAATGATTTTATTTTTGTCAGATAATAATCAATGGAGTCAGGATTGCTGAAGCGTTCAAAGTTTGCTTCCGCATCAAACCACATCAAAGCGGGCTTGCCATTTTCTACTTGGGGAGTTGCGTTTTTGCATGCTCCCAATGCAATGATTAACAGACTTGATAAAAGTACTATTGTTATTTTTCTCATACGATCATATTCTAAAGAGTCGGTTATTCTTTTTTATTCAATTGCGAGTTTGATGCCTTCTTTGGCATATTGCCATTGATCGGCTTTCTTCAGATGAATCATGTCGAACAGAAAATATCCGTCGCAAACATTCATACAGGCCTTTACAGATTGTACGATTGCCTGATTTTCTTGTTCTTGAGTAGCCTGATTATTGGTATCCCAATTTCCTACATCCGGACCTCCGGCTACAATGGGGCATTCTCCTTTTATTTTATCTTTAGCCAATGAACAGAAACCTTCCATAGTCCATTCCGTCGTACCGTGTACCTTTAGCGGTGAGGCATAGGCACCGATCAGTATTTGATCCATACAGGCGGCATAGCCGTAATTTTTATATTTGCTTGTCGCCCAGTTGTAATAACGCGAGGTATCATAAGTGGAAGCTGCCCAGTTGACACCTACATCATAATAGGTAGAATACCAGCCGCCTACATAAACTCCGAATTTGATGTCGGGTTTCACTCCTTTTACAGCAGTGCGTGCTTTCTGCATAAAATCGTAGATCACTTTTGCACGGAATTCCAGCCACTTAGTCAAATATTTAGGATAGGTGGCAGGAAGACTGGAAGCACCCGGTAGTAAAATGTCATCCGGATAGTTTTGAATTCTGATGCCTCCCATATATTCTTCAAACTGTTTACGGGATTCTTCGGAAAAGTCAGTTTGTAGATTGAGGAAACGACCTCTGTCTAAGAAAATGCCATCGAGATCGTAGCTTGCAAGGTCTTTCAGTAAATCGCAAAGAAAGGTCTGTACTTCGGGATGGGCAGGATTAAAGAATTTAGTACTTTCACTGGTATTCATCACACTCACAATCCCTGTCTGCATATTCATTTGCGTAGCCCATTCTGCTTTGGACTGGTCTCTGTACAGTAACCCAGTTCCTCCGTCAATCTGATTTCCACCTACAAATGTGTTGATGGCAGCATGAATGCGGAGCCCTTGTTTGCGTGCCTCGTCAACAAAGGCTTGCAAGTAATCCCATGTAGCTGTACGTTCTACCTTTGTGTAGTTGCTTCCAATCCAGGCATACATGAATTTAACCTGATCTACAATATTGGTTTTGAATAGTACATCACCTGTAGTGGGACGCACATCTACCACAATATCTGTAAAACCGGCATCTTTGGCTAATGCCAGATCACGGGCTATATTTTCTTTACTATTAGCGAAATCGGGGAAGTTGGCAGCTGCATCAATCCAGATATATCGAGGTTTGGAGGCGTTAGGGTTCTCTGTCGGTTCTTCCTTTCCGCCGTTGCTGGTGTCTCCCCAATAATCTTTGGTATCACTGCCACCGCATGCCATGCACATACAGACAGCTATTCCTCCCAAAACTATTTTTAATCTGTTTTTTCTGATATTCATTTTGTATGGTTCTTAATCGTTGAAGTAAAAAGCCTGTACCTGAAAAAGGTACAGGCTTCCGAATCCATTACTGGTTATATTACATATCGATACAGTCGCACTGTACGCAACCTACATATCCATTAGTAAACATGAAGTAGATGTATAAGTAGTAGCCATTGGATGAAACTTTAAGAGCTACGTCACCTGTTCCATTTGCATTTTGACTACCCAATGCTTTGGCACCGTAATTGCCATTGACACCCAAGCCGTCACTTCCAAAGTTTATCGGCTGATTATCTAATGAATTACCCGCCAGATCGAATAGGTAAATACTATCATCTGTGCCCCATGTAAAGCTGTTCACAGAGTTTGAAAGTACGTATGCCACTTTATTAAAGACTTTATAATCTACTGCGTTTTGAATCCAGTTGGCACTGACTTCCGGACCGTTATATCTGATTGTATTGGTTTTTCCATTGAACCAGCACAGATTTCGTGGAGTACTGTAGAATGCTGCAAAGTAATCACTTGTCGGATCGGTCGGATCAGAATAGATTACATCGGCATTATCGCCCCATGAACCTAGTCCCTGAGATACTACCAGATCAGGAGTTTGTGATTTTAACGCACCATTAACGACTTGCCAGCGGGCAAACTGTCCGGAGGTTCCATAGTAAGGAGCTGTGATAATGGCATCTCCATCCAGGCTACCTTGTACTGAAAGTTTTCTACCGATAGCAGAAGTTACATTGAATTCAATATATTTCTCCGGAGTTCCGTTTACACCGCGTACTCTCCATACGGTAAAGACGTTACCTGAGTTCGGTACTAAGTTGGTGAATAAGATATTATCTCCGTCATCAGCTGTTGCATAGAAGTTTGTGAGACTTCCTGCGAAACTGCTTATGTTTATAGTTCCCACATTAGCTCCTGTTCTTCCGTCCAGATAGATAGCGTTGCTGTTACCGCGGTCATTAATAACTACATAGTCATTAGTTACGGCAATTCCCGTTACCATATTGGTACTTGTGATACCCACATCTGTAAGTTTCTTAGTCCAGAGCAGTTTGGCACTGTTGGCGCGAAGTCCTGCGGCAATCTTTTCCGGAATTTCCTTCTTCACTGTATACACAGACTGGGTAGTACCGTTTTGAGCTGTTACGGTCAACTTTTGTTCTTGATCATAGTTTAGGGCAACAGTTCTGGGGTCGGGTGAGATGGTCGCACCATGTGAAATGGTAACATCTGCCAGCATTTCCCCTATACTTTCCAAACTGATCAAAGAGATTGTTTTGGTACTTTCATTGATGATTCCCGACAGCCCCAAACTTGTTAGATTGAATTTCGTGATTGCACATTCATTGCTCTTACGAATCTCTGCAACAACTTTATATTCGGTGCTTGTGCCGGTCTGGTCTTTCACTGTTATAAAGTTTTCCTGCGTCATATCCATAAATAATAATGTAGGATACACATATACATTATTGTCCAGATCAGCGATCACACGCATCTTTTTCAGGTCAGACTGTTGCAGAACATTATCCGAGAGTTTGGGATAGTTATATGGAAATACAACGGTAATCACATGATTCGTATAATCTATCTCACTAGTGAAACTATTGTCATCACTGTCATCATCCGGGAAGGATGCTGTCAAATTATTGATTATGTTCCTTTCAACAGTCGGATTGAAATCTTCCGGGCTATGGCATGCGCTCATACCCATCAGAAACGCAATGACTGAAACAATTGATAATATTTTATTTTTCATTGTATTAAGCTTTTAGTTATTTCCATTCATCATATTGCTCAATTAACGCATTATTCTTTATTTCAGAAGTCGGTACCGGTAAAACGTATAACTTCTGTGGGAACTTACGATCTTGTCCGTCGCAATCAATGTATTCGTACGTACCGTTCGTAATCTTGAGACCGTGGCAGCGATAGTTGTTATACTCAATGTGTGCCAGTTTCCAACGGCGCATATCCCAGAACAGATGTCCTTCGTATGCAAGTTCAACTTTACGTTCGTTGCGATAATCATTGAACCATGTTTCACCACTGGAAGACTTGCCCGGCAGATTTACCCCCTGACGTCCGCGGACACGGTTCATTAAAGACTGTGCCTCACCGGTTTTGTTGAGTCTGTATGCTGCTTCAGCCTTATTCAACAGAACTTCAGCAAATCGGATTTCTACCCATGCCTGAGAACTTTTGGTTCCTTTGACGTCAATCAGTTTCTCATCCAACAGTTTACGCAGGAAGTAACCGGTTGTTGTTTTACCATAGGAGTATGACTGTTCACGATAAGCCATGAAAGCACCGTTTGTTCCACCTACGCTACAATCCATCACTCTGCCTTTCCACGTACAGCCACGATAAATAATAGTAGCCGCAAAACGAGGTTCCAACTGATCATAAGGAGGTTCTTTGGTGGTAGTGCCGTGCCATTCGGACCAGTCTACTTTGTTTCCGTTTTTATCTTCATAAGATTCTACCATTTCCTGTGTCGGAGTACCCAGCGCACCAAAGTCGTAGCCGTCACATTGCGGAACGTAATACTGGTCGAAGGTATGGTTCGGACCACTGTCTTTATTGTAGTCAAATTCCAAAATAGCTTCTTTATTATTGCCTTTCCAAGCATCTGCATAGTTGTCCACCAAATCATACAACTGTAACTTTTCTACTTCATCAGCTGCGTCATAAGCATCCTGCCAACGCTCAGCATATAGCATAGCACGTGATTTCAATGCGTAAGCCGCACCTTTTGTCACTCGTCCTTTGTTGGCTGCATCCCATTCTTTAGGAAGATTGGTTGCCGCAAAATCCAGGTCATCTGCAATGAATTGCCATGTTTCCGCTGCCGTGCTGCGTGCTTTGTCGTTAGAGGTAGGGAGGTCGTCATACAGAATGACTCCACCATGTCGTTTGGCTAACTGAAAATAAACATAAGCACGGAAGAAGCGTACCTGAGCTTCCCATTTCAGATTCTTATCATCCGGGAATGTAGAGTACTTCTTCTGCATAACCAAAAACTGATTCATCTGACGGATATTACCGTAAGCCAAATCCTTATCCCAGATGTTGTAACGGCATCCGTCCGGACTGATAACATCCGGATTGGTAACGTAATTGTTCGGATGTCCGGCTCTGTCTCCCAAAGCTACTGAACCATATTTGAATGTCTCAGTCAAACTCTCTGTCAAACTTCCTGAGAACTGAGCCTCCCCAAATTGTCCGTATTTATGAAGATATGTATAGAATGCATTAACGTATTTATCCACGTATGCTTCATCTTGCCAAACAATTTCATCACTAACGGTCGAGGTTTGCTCCACACCGTCCAGCCAGTCATTGCACGAACTTATACTAAAGCCTAGTGCCAGTGCTAATGATATATTTAATAATATTCTTTTCATGTGATTTCGTTTTTTAGAATGTTAGTTTTACACCTAGCGTATATGTTCTCTGCTGCGGATAATAGCCATTGTTTACCGCCGGTGATTCCGGGTCGATGTTGTATTTGGTAAGTCCGCTGAAGGTCAATAGGTTGTATCCTTCTACATAAAGTCTTAGTCCTTCTATACCTGCCGGATTCAGCCACTTTTTCGGGAAGTTGTAACCTATCTGTGCAGTCTTCAAACGCATATAGTTACCATTCCTGTACCAGAAAGTTGAAGAGTACCCATTGTTGTTACTCGGACCTGTGATTTCCAAACGTGGAAATTCAGCGTTCGTGTGATCAGGTGTCCATGAGTTCTCTACCAGGAAAGTCGGTGAGTTTCCACCATGATAGAAAGGCTTCGTAAATGAGGTATTATCCTGTGTACCTTCAGAACCACTGGCTGTATATTGACCTGTCAGTGCAACTACATTGCCCAATCCCCAAGAGAATAATAAGTCAAAGTCAAATCCTTTCCAATTACCGAATAAATTCAAAGAACCGGTATGCTTCGGAGTAGCACTTTTGCCTACATAGCCTTGGTCTTGTGCTGCTGTAATAATACCATCACCATTTCTGTCTACATACTTAATGTATCCCGGCAATGCCTTATAGCCTTTAACTGTTGCTGAATTTGCTATCTCTTCCTCGCTCTGAAACAGACCATTTGCGATAAAACCATATTTAGAACCGATTTGCTTTCCTGTCAAACGCTGATATTCAGGAGCATTGTCGGAGTCGCCTACATACTTCAGCCAACGACCGTATGCATATGACCAGATCAACTTGGCACCATAATTAAACTTGTTGATATGGTTATAATGAGTCAAAGTAACGTCGAAACCTTTATAATCAGTCTTGTTCACATTGGCAGAACTGAAATAATATCCACCTCTTGAAGGTGCGTATGCTCCGGTCACAGTGGCCAGTTTATCATACTCGTATTTATAGAATACGTCAAATTCAACTCCTAACAAACCATTCCACATCGTTGCGTCGACACCGACATTATAGTTCAGGCACTGTGCCCATGACAAGTTGGGATTACCTAATACGGAAGCATACATCATGGTCTGACTGCTGCCGCCAATAACAACTGCATTTTTGCTGATTCCCATTGTATTTCTCCATTGGAAGGCACTTACGCCGCTGGTGGCTGTTTTACCAATACCGGCTCTCAGTTTCAGATTATTGACCCAGGGAGCATTGAACCAACTTTCATTGTTGAGTCTCCAACCTGCAGAAACACCGGGCAATGTTACCCAACGTTTATTCATACCTCCAAACAGATAACTACCATCGTGACGAAGAGAAGCTTCCAAATAATACTTATCATCATAATTATAGTTCACACGACCTACGAAACCTGCTACTCTGGTATGTCCGCTATATCCTCCGATAGATGGGAATTTTTCTGCTCCGTTTCCTGTCTTATTCGTGATCTGATTGAGTTCATCCAATTGGATAAAGTCCAGCCCATAACCGGTGGCACTTAATGCATTACTTTTGTTTTCACGGGTTTCTGCCAGAAACATAGCTCCTACAGTATGTTTCCCGAACTTATTGTCATACGTCACACTTGACTGTGTGGTAAATGTATATCCCCGGGAAGCAGATTCACTCAGACTGATTGAATTGCCCGACGCGTCGGTTCCTTTATAGTAAGTTAATGAAGTGCTCTCAATAGTCGGAAGATTCATGATCATTACTTCATAAGGATTGCTGAGAATCTTACTGAAGTTATATGTCAGGTCATAAGCCCCTTGAAATTTAAAGCTTAATCCTTTCAACCAGGGTGCATCATATTTCAGGCTGAAATTGGACTGGATATAGGAATAGTTGGATTTGCTGTATCCGGATTCATTGATAGATGCCAGCGGAGCCACCGGAGAGGAAGCCGTCGGAGTGGATACATTATATGTTTTTCCTTCATATTCGTAAGTGTCAGGCACATAAGGCAGGGCACGAATCACTTGTTGCGGCACATTATGCCAGTCATCCGGATTGGCTGAATAGCGCGGCGAATCTCTTTTTTCAATACGACCGGATACTCCTAAGGTGAAAGTGAGGCTCTTGGTTAACTTTGCATCAATATTGGAACGAAGATTCAAACGGTTGTAACCATAGTTATCTATGTTACCATCTTCATTCAGATAACCGATAGATGCAAAGAAACGCACTCTGTCACTACCTCCGGTTGCTGAAATGTTATGGTGCGTACGGGTACCGGTACCATATACTTTATCATACCAGTTTGTGTTTCCCCAACCATCAACTCCGTCTTTCATCTTCTGCACCATCTCTGCTGTAAATACCTGAGAGTCTCCTTGCAGTTCGCGTGCTTTATTATACCAATAAGCATAACCGGGTCCATCCAGCCATTCCTGTTGTTCCGCATTTTGGCTGAAACCGACAGAACCTGTATAAGTAATAGACATTTTTTCTGCCTTACCCTGTTTCGTGGTAACGATGAAAACACCATTGGCATCCAAACCGTAAACGGCTACAGCCGAAGCGTCTTTCAGAATAGATACCGATTCTATTTCGTTAGGGTCCAGTCCGTTGAAGTCGGCTGATGTACGGCGGATTCCATCGATTACGTATACTATACCCGTTTGTCCGCGCATGGTCAATGTTGCATTGTCAGACCCCGGCTGACCACTGGACTGAACGGCTGCCACTCCGGCAATACGTGCGCCAACTACGTTACTGATACTCATCGTCGGAGCTTTCAGCAATTCTTTGTCCGATACGGTAGAAATTGCTGCAGTGATGCTTCCACGTTTTTGAGTACCGTATCCCACAACAACTACTTCATCCAGTGAAGCAACGTCGTCTTTCATAGTTACTGAAATGAAACGCTGGTTGTTTACCTTGATGTCCTGTGTATTCATACCAACGTAAGAGAATATCAATACATCATTATTTCGGGCATTGATACTGAACTTTCCATCCAAGTCTGTGATAGTACCGCTGGTTGTACCTTTTACAGCTACAGATACTCCAGGTAATGGTTCGCCACTACCATCATTGACTGATCCCTTTATTACGTTTTGTGCCATACAGTTGAGTGTGCACATGAACGCAATAAATAATGAGGTAATAAACCTCGGATTCCATTTGATTCTTTTTTTCATTGCATTACAATATTAGATAGGTTTATAGAATAAAGTGTTCACAATATCGTTCGTATAAGTGTCCGGCTTGCAGATAAGCCGAATTAGGGCTCATGAAATGAGAAAACTCAAACGTGATTGCATTTTCCATTCCCGCTCTTCGCGCAGCGTCCAGTTTCAACAATAGCTTTTCCCATTTAATGGGTAGGAAACGAATAGGCATGTCCCGGTCAAAAGATTCGATATTGGTCCAGCATTTCATATTGTATTTATCAGCCAGTTTTTTGTTAATAACCAGATAATCATATAATTCATGATAGTCTATCTGACCATCCTGAAATGCCATGATATCGACTGCTCCCTTTACATTATCCAATATTTCGTCCCATTCTTCTTCGTGTTCTTTCACTGACAAGGCTTTGTCACCCGCCATTACCTGGTCTGTCTTTACTCCATGTATGTATGGAGAAACTAAAGTCGTCAGATTGCCAGAGACACTCTTGGCGTGCTTTCCGACTTCCGCATAAATCTTAGACATGTTTTTCGTCCGGCGGCTGATTTCCTGAGATAAATACCATCCCTGAAAAGATTTATGATGACCATATTTCTTCCATACTTCATCAATCAGAGCCATGTTCAAATCTATTTCTTTCTGAAATAATCCTTCCTGCCAGTACTTCCCGGAATCGTACATACCAAAATAGAAAGCCATGTCGTATTTATCGGCCAGTGTCAGAAACATCTCGACCAAGTCTACAGGCGGATAATACACATCTTCTTTTCCCAACAGGCATTGAAAAGGAGAAGCAATCCATTTACCAAGACCGGCACGAATCAACACTACGGTATTGATTCCCATCTTTTTCATAGCTTTAAAATCCTTATCCCATTCTTTTGTACCCCAATTCTGGTGCGGAATATCCCAACTGATTTCGTCCAGAAAAGTGGCTTTGATAGGCATCCCTTTCAAGGCATTGGGAGTGGCAAATGTCTCAAATGTTTCTTCTTCTGCAGATGCTGCCCTTTTGATGGGAGTGCATGCCGTCAGAAGTTTGCTGCCTGCTAGCAATGAACATGTGGCAAATGCGGTTTTTAGAAAATTACGTCGTCCGTCCATATCGTTCTATTTAAATAAGGGTTTATAAATTTTCCAGTACTTTCCAGCATTGGTACAATCCTCTTGGTACATGGAAGCAGCCTTTCCATTTCCCACCTTTGAGTGGCAGCAATACTTCTCCCTGCCGATTCAGATAACCGAACCATTCCGGATAT
>QWCE01003746.1_pt1 | contig 20739 bp, 19 predicted proteins | sample 1972531 | NCBI WGS metagenome assembly QWCE01 (sample SAMN09866716, study PRJNA288562) | Human gut metagenome isolate term4_stool, whole genome shotgun sequencing... | reverse complement strand
AAATAGTGACTTCTTCCTCTACCGCATCGCCGTTCACTTCAGTTAGTTTTTTTATGGGTGGCTTTCTCCCCCAGCACCTCAAAATAGGAATTAGCCCGAGTAGCCCGATGAAACTTGTAGCCTGGTGTATCGAGGAGCGGCTCGTGCATTTGTTATAGGATATCGATATGAGTGCCTGTGTCAAAGTGTTGATTTCGTGATGTTTGATGCAGTGAGCGCAGGAGCTGTACAGTTCTACAGATCGATGCATATCAGTAGCCGAACATGCGTGTAAGAAGATTTGTAAAATCTAGGTTAATCGCGAGATTTGCGGAGTTGAATCTGCTGGTGTAAGGGGTAAATGGAGGCTTTGAGGTGAAATGAGTACATTTGCAGAGCAAGAGAAGTAGACAGATGATTGACGAGCAGACCAAACAACAGATCATAGATACGGCACGCATCGATGAGGTGGTGTCTGACTTCGTGCATCTACGGCGCAAGGGATCGGGCTTTGTGGGTTTGTGTCCATTTCACAAGGATCGTCACCCCTCCTTTATCGTCACTCCGTCCAAGAATATCTGCAAGTGCTTCGCCTGTGGCGCGGGCGGGACGCCAGTCTCCTTCATTATGAAGATACAGAACTGCTCCTTCGTAGAGGCGCTCCGCTACCTCGCTCAGAAGTATAATATCCCCGTGCCAGAGCGGGAGATGACCGAGGAGGAGCAGGAGCGACAGAGTGAGCGTGAGGCGCTTTACCTCGCCAATGAGGTGGCAGCAAAGTTCTTTACCGAGCAGCTCCTCAGTAGCGAGGAGGGACTGGATATAGCCCTGCCTTACTTCACGCAGCGTGGTGTCCGGTCGGAGGCGATACAGACCTTTGGGCTGGGCTACTCGCCCAGTGATAGACGTGCTCTGGCGAAGTATGTCGAGGAGCATGGCTACGATATGGAGAGCTTTGTGGCGACGGGTCTGCTCTATGCTCAGAGCGAGGGTCGTCCGAGTGCTGACCGCTATCACGAGCGGGTTATCTTCCCTATATATAATGTAGGGGGGCGGGTCGTCGGCTTCGGTGGGCGCACGATGCGCAAGGCGGACAAGATCGCTAAGTATATCAATTCGCCCGAGAGCATCATCTACGACAAGAGCCGTGAGCTATATGGTCTCTATCAGGCGAAGCGTGCCATAGCACGTCTGGATCAGAGTATCATCGTCGAGGGCTATCTCGATGTGATCACTATGCACCAAGTGGGGATAGAGAATGTGGTGGCGACCTCGGGTACGGCACTTACGGAGAGTCAGATACAGCTGTTGCGACGCTTCTCGCGCAATGTGCTGGTACTCTTCGATGGTGATGAGGCGGGTGTCAAAGCGGCGCTGCGCTCGATCGATATGCTCCTCGGAGAGGGGATGCAGATCAAGCTTCTAGTGCTACCCGATGGAGAGGATCCCGATGAGTTTGTCTCTAAGCGTAGTCGCACAGAGGTGGAGGAGTACTTTGCTGCGCATGCGCAGGACTTCCTCACCTTCAAGTCTCAGCTCTACGCTCAGCAGATGGCGAGTGATCCGCAGCTCAAGACGCAGCTGATGCGAGACATCTTGCAGAGCATTGCTGCGATCCCCGACAGCCTCGAGCGGGTCGTCTACATACAGCAGATGTCTCAGATGTATGGCGTGGCGGAGGATCTACTCTTGCAGCAGATCAAGCAGGAGCGCTTTAGCCGTGGACGGGTCTATCAGTATGCACCACCGACGGCAGCGACGACCGAAGAGCCTACTACCGAAGAAACCCCGCAAGAGATCTCGCCTCTAGATGCTCCGATGAGCAATGAAGCACTGGATCTGATCCGTCTAGTGGTACGCTATGGGGAGCGGCTGCTAAAGATCTCTGTGCAAGATGAGGAGGCGGGTGAGGGGGCAGAGCCTATGGTGATACAGGTTGCTGTGGCTAATTTTGTCTATCAGGAGCTCAAGCAAGATGATATAGTCATCGAGCACCCGCTCGTCAAGCGCATTCTCAACGATAGCAACAAGATGATGCTGGAGGAGCTGAGCGTCTCGGAAGATGGCAAGTCGAAGCATTCCTGTGGCTCCTTCCTTTGCAATTCGGAGATCCCGCAGGTGGCAGCACTGGCGGTGGACCTCTACGCTACCCCATACCGACTCTCTCGTAAGGCGCGCGAGGAGCTACAGATGCCAGATGACGAGGATGAGAAAATCCCCGATGAGTGGGTGCGGGATATGACCTTTAAGGTGCTATACACCTACAAGCTAGCGTACGCTGAGGAGCGCTGTCAGCAGATCTCGCAGCAGATACAGACGCTACAGCAGGAGCACCCCGAGGCGGACTACACGAGCTACCAGCCACTCCTTCAGGAGCTATCCACATGGCAGGAGATACGCCGGATGCTGGGGCAGTTTAGCGGTCAGCGTGTGGTCATTTCGTGAGCTTAGGAGTGTGCGTCGAGAAGTCTCCGTTAACCCTTATACCAATCTAGAGAAGAAAGCGCAGTCATGCAGTTTGCCGATATATATGGATACCGAGCCCTCAAGCAGCAGTTCGTCCACCTAACCCGATCGGGCCAGATGCCCCACGCAGTGCTACTGGAGATACAGGAGGGTTACCCAGGGCTTCACCTAGCGTGGGCCTGGGCGCAGTACATACAGTGTCAGTCTCCTACGGACGAGGACTCCTGTGGCGCGTGCGCCTCCTGCAAGAAGGTCGCAGCCAGTGCGCACCCCGATGTCATCTTCGTCTATCCCGTGATCAAAGCAGCACAAGACGAGACCCCCACGGAGCGCTACTTCGACGAGTGGCGCACGCTCCTCGAGCGGTCGCCCTATATCACCGATCAGGACTGGCTCGAGGTACTAGAGGCGGGCAATAGTCAGCCAGTCATCTACGTAAATGAGATCAATAGTCTCCTGTCTCGTCTCTCCGTCACAACCACTGAAGGTGGCTGGCGCACGATCATCATCTACCAACCTGAGCGCATGAACGATGCTGCTGCCAATAAGCTCCTCAAGTCGCTCGAAGAGCCTCCCGCAGAGACGCTCTTTATCCTGGTGTCGGCACATACGGATCGTCTCCTCGATACGATCCTAAGCCGTGTGCAGCGCTTCGAGCTGCCCCCGATGACGGAGGAGGAGATGAGAGAGGCCTTGACAACTCTACACCCTGAGCTGGCGACTGACGCCCTTGAGGCGATGATCCCCCTAGTGGACGGCAATCTGAGCGATGCCCTACGCCTACTCGACAGCTCTGCCTCGCAAGACAAACTACAAGAACTGGCGCAGCAGTGGTACGATGCGACCTTACGAGCCGACATCTTGCGCCTGAAGCTGCTCAGCGAGGAGGTAGACAAGATGGGACGCGAGGGGGCGGTAGCCTTTCTCAAACTACTGATGCAGCTGATGGGGCAACAGTGGCACCGTGCGCTCCGTGGAGAGGTGCGTGTAGGGGAGCTACGGGTCAACAATAAGGCGATGGGTGCTTGCTACCGGCTCCTCGAGGAGGCGATGCGAGAGATCCGTGGCAACGTGCTGACGAAGATGGTGCTCTTTGACACGTTTCTGCGTATGCTGCTCGCCTTGCGCAGTTAGTCTCTGGGTGAAAATGTCGGAGCAGACGCTACGCCACCAAGGACTGGACCTCTTACGGATCCTCTCGGTCGTGATGGTGATCGGCATCCACACGGCTGGGGGCTACTTTGTGGGAGAGTCTTCGCCGTCAGAGCGTTGGCAGGCAGCCCCGTGGTATGCGCTCTCGGTGGGGGCCGTGCCACTCTTTGTGATGCTGAGCGGAGCCTTTATGCTGTGGCCTGAGCGGCAGATCGGGAGCTTGGCACACTTCTACAAGCGTAGCGTAGGGCGCAAGATCCTCTTGCCGCTACTCGTCTGGTCGGTGGGTTATTACTTCTGGCACTGTGCTAAGGAGCAGGCATGGATCGCCTTCCAGTGGTATCACTTGTGGTACCTTGTGATGCTGGCAGGACTCTACGTGGTGACTCCTATGCTACGCTGGCTCTGTGAGCGGATCGAGCGTAGCGATAGCCCTACCTATGGGGGCAATCGAGGACTACTGATCTTGACGCTCGGGAGCTATCTCGTGGCACTCGCTGTAGACATCTACTACCGCTCGTATGGCATTCAGCAGATCTGCCTACTCTGGTGGGTGCAGTACCTCCTTTACTACCTAGCGGGCTATCTGATCTCTCGCACCATCAGTCGGTTGCCTAGCAAAGGGTGGCTCCTGACGCTATTCATCGGAAGTATGCTACTGCACGGAGCGCTACTCATTTATGTGCCTTACCAACTGTTAGGGCGGGTGGGCGTCAACTTCCAGCCTTTGGTTGTCCTCAAGGTGGTCTCGCTCTTCGCCCTCTGCTACCGATGGCGCCCCACGGCACGACTCCTTGTCTCGGCAAGTAGGCTCTATCCCTATGTGATGGGGGTCTACCTGGTACACTTTGCGGTGCTACAGGTAGTCTTCAAGCTCTTCGAGCTATTCCTCCCCACACTGACCGCTTGCCCTGCCGTAAGCGTCCCGGGCGCAGGTGCGCCGCCTAACCCGCGAAGGAAGCAACCTGCACATCACACTCGCCTGCGACTTTGCCGCAGAGCTACAGATAGATCAGAGCATCGCACATAATGGCGTCTGCCTCACCGTCGTCTCGCTCGAGGAGGGGGGCTACACGGTCACCGCCATTCAGGAGACACTCGACCGCAGCAACCTAGGCCTCCTACAGGTGGGTGACTATGTCAACGTGGAGCGCAGCATGATGCTCGGTGGCCGTCTGGACGGTCATATCGTGCAGGGGCATGTGGATCAGACGGCTCGCTGTACGGCCATTCGTGAGATGGAGGGCAGTCACTACTTTACCTTTGTTTATGAGGTGGATCGTGAGATGATGCGCCAGGGCTATATGACGGTCGAGAAGGGCTCCGTGACGGTCAATGGTGTGAGTCTCACCGTCTGCAATTCGCAGGAAAACTCCTTCGAGGTGGCGATTATCCCCTACACGCTGGAGCATACGAACTTCGGTCACTTTAAGGTGGGGAGCGTGGTCAACCTTGAGTTTGACATCTTAGGCAAGTATATCGCACGCCTACGTTCGTTTGACTAAATCCTTGTAGTTATGAAACCTGAAGATCTATACGCTCTCTATCGGGAGCGTCAGAGCGATCGCAGATTTGCCGACCGCCCTGTACCGCAGGAGGTGCTGGAGCGCATCCTGCACAACGCCTTGCTGGCACCCTCAGCAACCAATCAGCAGCCCTGGAGTATCGTAGCGGTCTCTGAGCCAGAAGTTGCGCAGCGTGTGGGGCAGGCGGTCATCAAGGGGGTGACAAATATGAATAAGTTTGCCCTCGAGGCGCCCGTACACCTCCTGATCGTAGCGGAGCGTGGGCGCTGGGTAGCCCGTATGGGTAGTCTCGTGATGAAGGTGGACTACCGACCCATAGACCTAGGCATCCTCGTGGCACACATTGTCCTCGCAGCTCAGGCGGAGGGTGTCGGGAGCTGCATACTCGGCTGGATCAACGATACTGCCGTGCGCAAGGAGCTGGGCATACCAGACAAGCGTCAGGTGGTTCTAGACATTCTCATTGGCTACTCGGAGCAGCCGACCCGTGAGAAGAAGCGCAAGAGTCCCGAGGAGGTGATCCACTGGAACAAGTGGTGAATCCTCTCAACGCTGCAAATCTTACGAGCAACGATCTGTGTCCCCCGAGACCAGCTCGTCTCTAACATCTAATCTCTAATTCAATAGCCACGTGGAGAATAACAAATCTCCACGTGGCTATTTTTTGTTTTCCACGTAGGCGAAAATCATTTCTTCGGACATATTATTTGATTCCTCCGAAGTTTCATTTCTCGCCTACGTGGAGAATTCCTCTTTCCCACGTGGATATTCTCAAATCTCCACGTGGGGATCAGCTTTTTCTGTAGCAAAAGCGTCTCGAGACCATAGGAGAGTCCCTTTATGACACATCAGTCTAGAGTCTCTCAGCACCTCCAGTAAGAGGTACTATCGAGATATAGGACAAAAAAGAGAGCCTCTATCGCCGTAGCGGTAGAGACTCTCTTTGATTAAGTGACTATTTGTCAGGAGGGCTGGTTACTTTGCCTGCTCCTTCTTACGTACTTCGTACTCCTTGAGGCCGCCCTTGAGGAAGTCGATGTAGTTGCTGATATTGGTATCATGTGCATATGATGCACTCAGCGGGTTGCCGGCAGGATCGATGGCGATGTAGTAAGGCTGCGCATTGGCGGCGAACTTACTACGCTGCAGGTAGCTCCACTTGTCACCGATGGTGCGGAGCTTCTTGACAGAGCCGTTTTCCTCTACCTCGATGATTTCAGGCAGGGCGGTCTTGTCGTCGACCATGAGGGTGATGAGGATGTAGTCGTCCTCGAGGAGTCCCTTGACGGTTGGGTCGATCCAGACGGAGTTCTCCATCTCACGACAGTTGACACAGCCGAAGCCTGAGAAGTCTAGTAGGACTGGCTTGCCCGTCTCCTGAGCATAGCGCATACCAGCGTCGAAGTCGTCAAACTTAGCATGTACCTCACCATCGTATAGGTTGAAGTCCTGCGTATAGAGTGGCGGTGCAAAGGCGGTGATAGCCTTGAGCGGAGCGCCCCACAGACCTGGGATCATATAGACGGAGAAGGCTAGGGAGATGATCGCCATAAAAAGGCGAGAGACACCGATCTTCTCTAGTGGCGTGTCGTGCGGTAGACGGATCTTGCCGAGCAGGTAGAAGCCCAGCAGTGCGAAGATGATGATCCAGAGTGCGAGGAAGGTCTCACGGTCGAGGATACCCCATCCGTAAGCGAGGTCAGCGACGGAGAGGAACTTGAGCGAGAGTGCCAGCTCGAGGAATCCAAGGACTACCTTGACAGAGTTGAGCCAGCCACCACTCTTTGGCATGTTTTGCAGCATGTTGGGGAAGATGGCGAAGAGCGAGAAGGGCAGCGCTAGTGCTAGTGCAAAGCCGATCATACCGATGGCCGGAGCGACGATCTCGCCTGAGGTACCAGCCTGTACAAGGAGGGTACCGATGATAGGACCTGTACAAGAGAAGGAGACGAGTACGAGGGTAAACGCCATAAAGAAGATGGAGAGTAGACCCGTGGTGCTGTCTGCTTTAGAGTCCATCTTGTTGGTCCACTTGGCTGGTAGAACTAGGTCGAAGGCTCCAAAGAAGGAGACTGCAAAGAGAACCAGTATGAGGAAGAAGATGATGTTAAAGACCGCATTGGTGGCTAGGTTGTTTAGAGCACTAGCGCCAAAGATAGCGGTGATGATGAGTCCCAGAGCTACATAGATGACTATGATAGAGAGCCCGTAGATCATGGCATCACGTATGGCAGCCTTGCGCGACTTGGTGCGCTTGAGGAAGAAGCTTACGGTCATCGGGATCATAGGCCATACGCATGGAGTAATCAGAGCGATGAGACCTCCGAGGAAGCCGTAGATAAAGATGTGCAGGAGACCAGCGGTAGACTGCTTCTGGTTGCGGTCGCCATACGCCTTGAGCTGATCTACGACAGGTGCCCAGTAGTTTGCCTCAGAGAAGCTTGCTGAGGTAGCACTGGCAGAGAGTGAGTCTGTTGCTGCGAGCTGTGCCGTCTCAGTGCTGTCGGTCTCAGCTCCCGTAGTGGCCTCCTCGTCAGTTGCCCCCGAGGACTCGCTGGCAGCTACGGCTAGCATCTCCTTGGAGAGCTGCTTGGAGCTGAAGTTGAAGTCGTAGTCTACGAGTACGCAGTTATCTTGGCAGGCTTGACCCTTGAGCTGGCCTTCATAGACAAAAGCTTTCGGATCAGTGATCTCTAGCTGCTGGGAGAAGGTGACTGTCCCCGCAAACTCTCGCACCTCAGTGCCGAAGATTTCGTCGGTATAGCTATGAGGAGCTTTGTTTGCCTTGAAGCCCCCTAGAGCCTTGGCTCCATTGAGCTTGTCGGTGTGGAACTCGAGTGAGACGGGGCCTCCTGCTGGTAGGTTCTGGTCGTAGAGGTGCCAGCCGTCGATGACGCGAGCTGTGATGGATACGGTGACTGTCTTCTTGCCGTCGTCTGTTATCTGCTGAGAAAACTTGACGGGATTGATCATCCCACCAGCCTGTGCAGCAAGTTTGGGGACTCCGATGAATAAGAGTGTAATGAGAAGTAGTAAGTACTTCGAGCGTTCCTTCATAATCATCAAGTTAAGCTTATAGTTTATTTAGGTTACTAATTTCGTTTCTTGCGTTGATCGGACGGTGTCGCCTCGATGAGCAGTGCTTCCTTTTGGGCTGCGGTGAGGCGTGTCTGTGAGATCTTGTCTAGATTGACAAGCGGTGTGTCTAGTGTGAACTGCATCTTCTGTCGCCTTATGGGGTGGAAGATGGTTAGCTCGGTGGTGCGCAGCGCTAGGTACTTGCTGAGCTCTGGCGCAATGGACTCACTGGCGCGATGATCCCCAAGGAGTGGGTGTCCTATGCTAGCGAGCGTGGAGCGGATACTATTATTGCGTGTAAGTAGTGAGAGCTTGACTCTCGTGATATAAGGACCTGTGGAGAGTACCTCGTAGCTAGCTCTAAAGGTGGCTGGCTTCTTGTCTCTGGTGGAGACCCCTGGGTTGCGTCGTTTGTCGGAGCCTCTCTTCTTGTCTCTAGTAGGGCGGGTCGTTAGCTCACCACTGCTGGCATCTAAAGTGCCTAAGATGACTGCCTCGAAGCTATTGGAGAGGACGAAGCTTCGCCACTCAGCTAGCAGGTCTTGCTGTAACTGCCGATCACGAGCTACGATGATGATCCCCTCGGTGTCTCGGTCGAGACGGTTCAGGAGGAAGATCTTTTCGTTGGGGTCGACCTTCTTGAGATGATGCGTCATGACCTGAAAGAGACTACTCTTGCTGGCGCCTCCGACGGAGATGGTAGGGATGCCAGGACGCTTGTGTAGGACGATGAACTGATCATCGCGGTAGAGCTCCTCTATGAGCGGATGCTGTAGCTCCTCGGCAGATCCTACGTTGTAGATCTCTATGGTGTCTCCAGCGGTGACGGGTGCATCGAACTGAGTAGTGGTCACTCCTGCCAGCGAGACACATCGATTGCGCAGATACTGCTTGACAGTGGTGCGACTTAACTCTGGGAGTAGCGCAAAGAGTAGCTCGAGGAGTGTTCCCGACTCCTTCGCCGTGAAGCTGTAGATGCGCTCCCGCTGAGGAGCTTTTCGGATATTCTGATCAGATTTTGGAGGCATGGAGAGAATTTAGTCTGCTTGATGATCCTCTTGGTCCTGAGGATTGTGATATAGGAGTACTGTATTCGAGTAGAGCAGTAAGACAGACGCAATCATGAGTACGAGTCTCCAATATGACTGCTCTACGATGAAGAGATAAGAGCCTGCGACAAAGAGGACTCCCGCTAGGAGAGCGATACCTCGTAGACGCTTCGTGCGCAGGTCTACACCATTCTTGTCAACAAGTGCTTGACTCATCGTGTAGAGTAGCGATCCGACCATAAGTAAATAGCCAAAGAGCACACCTGGATAGAAGAGATGTAGTAGTAGGCTTACAAACATAAGAATGAGCCCAAGCTTATAGCAGATGTTTATCGCCCGTTGACGAGAGGAGGCTTGCTGAGTCATGGAGTACTAGTTGGGAAGGGTGTGAGGCTAGATGGTTAAGTTAGTTTAGTGGTCCTATTCATCCTCCGATGTGGGGCGCTCTTTGATGAGAAAGACGACCTCATCAGGGCGCTGCATACGATACTCCTCACGAGCGATACGCTCTAGCGAAGCTTTGTCCTGCTTATAGCTGTCTATCTTCAAGCTATCACTGCGGTATGCCTCTTCGAGTCGCTTGCACTCATCGGTGAGAGCTTGTATGCGATGCGAGTAGCGGAGCTGCTTGCCGAGGTTGGAGTCGCTTATGGCAAAGGTATAGATACCCATCCCCAAGACTATCAAACCACATAGGAAGGCTTGCGCCCGCTTGGGGTGCTCAGCACTCATGCGCTTGATATGACCTTTTAGGCGACCCATAAGCTTTTTGATAGAGGTCATAGTTTCTAGATTGTGTTGGTAGGAGGTAAACTATATGATGTGAGGAGAGGAGTCGGCTAGCCTATCTTAATTGATGAAGAGCGATCGCTCTGCGAGTCGAGGACTCTAGGAGATCCGTAGATGGTGAGCTGAGAGGCTCCAGCTAACTTATAGCGCAGACTGCCATTATTGACGATATCTGCGGAGGAGGCACCAGCGAGTGAGACGTCTAGGTCTGAAACGGTTAGCTCTTCGCCATCAATCTCAGAAGCACCAGAGAGTGTAGCTTGCAGGTTGGTGATAGTCCCGCTTAGCTCAGCATCTGAGCTGCCTGAGAGCTGCATAGTCATCTGACTTAGCTGATTAACTATCAGATCGAAATCAGAGGCTCCCGATAGCTTGGCCATAGCTCGCTTGGCCTGTATAGTACCAGATACTTCGCTTGCTCCCGAAGCTTCGATGCTTATCTCGTTTGCCTTGATGTTAAGATCATCTATCTCTGAGGAGCCTGACAGATGAGCTGTGAACTGTGGCGCTTCAAAGCTCCCTATGAAACAAGCTTCCGTAGCACCAGCTAGATCGATCTTGGTAACGTATGGTACCGAGATCTGTATGGTGATGTCATCAGAGTCAATGTGCCGTTTGGCTCCCTGCTTTAAGCTTATGTAGAGGGTCTCGCCCTTCTGCTCGATCATGACATCGTCCATATACTTATCAGGAGCTGAGACTGACACCGAGTACTCCGCACCTTGTGTGATCTCAAGGTTGAGACCTCGATTGGCATTGATCGCAGTGAAGTCCTTGAAGCTTACCTCTTGTTGTGACATCGTCTTAGATCCTTTCTTGTAGACGCAGCTAGATGTGCAGCATCCACAGAGGATCACGAGGAGGAGTGAGGTGGTTAGTATAGATTTGTAAGACATGACTGAACTTGTCAGTAGGTTGGTATGAGGTTCTTTAATTAGTTGTACCTTTGTTAGGTACTTCCTATTGGTCGTCAAAGGTAACAAATTCTCTCATAAGACACACCATTTGTAACTATGAAATATTTGCCTAAGCTCTTTATTTGCTCTTTGCTACCCTTCCTATTGCTCTCTGCTAAAGGGCTAAAGGGTGCTGACGTGTGGCCGATTTATAGTGACGTTGATGATACTTTTTTACAAGCTCCTGACACACTTGCCGAGGAAGACATCATCAGCATACTCCTGCCAGAGGTGAGAGTCACTGGGACTCCTCATAGGCCACTATCTAAGACAGAGCGCTACGCTTACTGGCGACGTGTGCGAGACGTCAAGAAGGTGCTACCTATCGCTGAGGAGCTGAGTCGTATGATCATTGAGACGTACGAATATGTGGAGACCTTCCCCACGGAGCGTGAGCGTCGTGACCACTTGGCTCGTGTCAAGAAGGAACTGGTCAAGGAGTATACGCCACGGATGAAGGATCTGACTCTCGGACAGGGACTACTCCTCATCAAGCTGGTAAATAGAGAGACGGGCTCTACGGGATACGAGATCGTTAAGTCGATCTATGGCGGATTTACTGCTTCGTGGTACAATAGCTTTGCAAAGCTATACGGGGGCAACCTAGATAAGAAATTCGATCCAGAGCATGTAGAGGACGATGCGGTCACGGAGCGCATCATCTACCTTTGGAAAAACGGCTTGCTCTAGCACGCTCCCTACCTTACGAACCCTTAACCAATCGTAGCACTCGGTCTCGCTGCGAGGTGACTGGCTGATGTCCATCGATCCAATGTATGGGGAGCCCGCGACGGGTCATACCTCGGAACCAAGTCATCTGTCTCTTAGCAAACTGATGGATAGCGGTCGCTAGCTGCTCCTCCATCTCTGAGTAGCTGAGCTTACCTTGTAAATATAAGGTGATGAAGCGGTACTCTAGACCATACGCAATGAGCGTCTTCGCGGGAACTTGCTCGTCGAGTAGGCGCTCTACCTCAGCGACCATCCCCTCCTCGAGTCTGCTCTGCAGGCGCTGGTCTATGCGTCGTATGATCTCTTGACGAGCTAAGCGTAGACCGATGATGAGTGGTGCCCTTTGCTGCTTAGACTCACGGAGAGCCTCTTGGTAAGCTTGATACTGCTCCGGATACTGCGCATAGTGCCGTGCTACCTCGATGGCTCGGATACACTTACGTGCTGAGCTTGGATCTACATACTCGATGCGTGGATAGCGACTGAGTATAGCTCGCAGGTCGGCTAGGCTGAGCTGCGAGAGCTCTTGTCGCAATGCGGCATCTGGTGGCACTTGGTGCATAGGTCTCGTCTGTAGCACCTGCTCGACATAGAGTCCAGACCCTCCGACGAAGATCGGCTTGAGCTGCTGCGAGACCACCTCGTGATACGCCTCATCAAAGAGCTGCATATACTCAAAGAGGTTGAACGGCTGCCCAGCCTGGACAATATCGATGAGGTAATGCGGTATGGAGCCACGCTCCGTGGTATAGGCATCCAGATCCTTGCCAGTGCCTATATCCATACCGACAAAGACCTGCCTGCTGTCGCCACTGAGTATGGCTCCATGTAGCTCCTCAGCTAGAGCTACACCCAAGGCTGTCTTACCGCAAGCGGTAGGACCTACGACTGTGAGTAACTCGGGGTAGTACACTAAATACGATACTTCAGCAAGGAGGGGCTATCTATGGATCGAATAGCATCCGCATTAAGTGCGATCCTTGCGAATGACATCGTGTGCGCCTCCCTCAATGATAGAGGTAGAGGAGACAAGTGTCAGCTTAGCATTCTCACGGAGAGACTTCAGATCGACCGTGCCACAGCTACTCATCGTTGCTTTGATCTTGCTGAGCGTCTGATCGAGTGTATCCTTCATCGGACCAGCGTAGGGGACATAACTGTCGACGCCCTCCTCAAACTTCATCGCCGTGGAGGTGCCTCCGCCGTCATATCGCTGCCAGTTGTGAGCACGGTTTGATCCCTCACCCCAGTACTCCTTGACAATGTTGTTACCGATACGGAGCTTCTCCGTGGGAGACTCGTCGAAGCGAGCGAAGTAGCGTCCCATCATAAGGAAGTCGGCACCCATAGCCAGTGCGAGCGTCATGTGGTAGTCGTGTACGATACCTCCATCGCTACAGATGGGCACATAGATACCTGTCTCACGATAGTAGTCGTCACGCGCCTGAGCTACGTCGATGATTGCCGTAGCTTGTCCACGTCCGATGCCCTTTTGCTCGCGGGTGATACAGATAGAGCCACCACCGATGCCGACCTTGACGAAGTCTGCGCCAGCCTCTACGAGGTAGCGGAAGCCGTCCTGATCGACCACGTTTCCAGCGCCTACGATGACACTATCGCCATACTGCTCACGTATCCAAGCGATGGTATCCTTCTGCCATACTGAGAAGCCGTCAGACGAGTCTATACAGAGTACATCTGCTCCCGCCTCTACCAGTGCTGGCACGCGCTCCTTGTAGTCACGGGTATTGATGCCAGCACCGACCATGAGCGTCTTGTTGTGTGGGTTCTGTAGCTCGAGCGGGTTCTCCTTGTGACTATCATAGTCCTTGCGGAATACGAAGTAGCAGAGTCGCTGCTCCTCATCAATGATCGGGAGCGCATTGAGTTTGTGCGCCCAGATGATGTCGTTAGCCTCGCTTAGCGAGATCCCTTTGCGTCCTGTAGTTAGGCGCTCGAAGGGAGTCATAAAGTCAGCGACCTTGCGATCCAGTGGATCTGTTGAGAGTCGGTAGTCTCTACTGGTGACGATGCCGCACAGTACACCATCGGGTGTGCCGTCATCAGTCACTCCTATGGTAGAGTGTCCCGTACGCTGGGTGATAGCTAGCACGTCAGCAAGTGTATCTTTAGGGCTGACATTGGAGTCGCTCCGTACGAAACCCGCCTTAAACTTCTTGACGCGAGCCACCATTTCGGCCTCCTCCTCGATGGGTTGTGACCCAAAGATGAAGGATAGTCCTCCGTTTCGTGCTAGTGCTATAGCCATCGTGTCGTTGCTGACGCTCTGCATGATCGCTGATACGAAGGGGATATTGAGATTGATGCGAGACTCTTCCTTTGCGGGGCTATACTTAGCTAGTGGTGTGCGTAGGGAGATCTTGTCTACAGTACACTCGGGGGTCGTCAGCCCTGGTATGAGTAGATACTCACCAAAGGTGTGTGACGTGTCAGGGAAGATGATTGCCATAGGAAAGTAGGTGAATGGTGGTGGGTGAATGGTGTAAGCTCCTGCGAGAGCTATCTAGGGCGAAGTATGTACTAGCGTAGTCTGTTAGAGGCACGCACGAGGATGTCGTCCTTGATGATGTTACGCATAGCCAGATACTGGCATAGTAGATTGATGATCGGCAGTATGATCCAAAAGCGTATATGGGTCGTTGCTTGCATAAGATCAGCCTGTCGCCAGAGCATATAGGCAAAAGCAACGATAGCAGCCACCATTAGGAGGAGTCCGACGATCGTCAGACGTATCTGCAACTTGCGCCGCTTGTAGAGGAAGATCGTCACAAAGGAGAGGATCGTCACTAGTGCGGTCAGTACGAAGGAGACTAGATTAAAGTACTTAATGCTAGTCCACCCATTGACGATGAGTCCTGTGAAGTTTGCTACATAGATAGTCTCTTGCCCAGCTGGCGTGACAGTGAAGAGCGTCAAGAGCAGTAGTAGGGTCGCTGTCACCCCGCTGAGGAGTAGATATAAAGTCTGAATGCGTTGCCACATAGTGAAGGTATGATCTAGAGGTTTGCCTTACTTAGTCTTGTGACTCTTCATTGGGAAGACGAAAGTACACATCGCCGTTGAGAAACTCAGTAGTAGCCACGAGCGTTGATTTGGGTTGCTGCTCGTAGTACTTGGAGATCTCTATCTGCTCACTGTTTTCCGTCGGGGTCTCGTCGAGAGTCTCTTGGTAGTTGGCAAACTCTTGTATCTTCTCTCGTATCTCGTCACGCATCTCTACAGATAGCTGGTTAGCGCGCTTGGAGATGATACGTACAGTCTCATAGATGTTTCCCGTCTGCTCCCAAAGCTCTGGGAGAGAGCGGGTGATCGTAGTCTGAGGTACGGATTGCTTCTTATTTTTTGTTGTCATAATGCGATAATGGAGTCTTAGTATGTGAGTGTGGTGTGGGAAGAGGATTTACCTCGTCTCGTAGCCGTTGTCTAGCTAACGATCATGCGCTGTGCACGATCACGTAGTGTCTTAGCACGCTTGAGGTGCTTCCCATCGGGGAAGGCATTCTCATAGTTATAGTATGCATCTATGACCTCGCGTAGTCGTCCCTGCTTCTTGCTCTCTACACTATTGATCGCCTGCTGGTAGGAAGCCTCTACAATGATAAAGAGTAGATCCTCACGATGCTTGGTGTAGGGATAAGATTTGAGGGCATTGCGAGCCGTGATGATGGCCGATATATAGTTATTGCCTAGGTAAGTGCCTAGGTTATAGTATAGGTCAGCGGTGATCAGCTCCTTCTTGGCTAGGTTGTCTTGCAGGTCGAAAAGCATCTGCTCGACCTCCTTGCGATGCTCGCTCTGAGGGTGAGCCTCTAAGAAGCTTTGTAGCTCCTTGAGCGCACTATAGGTTACAGACTGATCTAGGCGTGGATCGGGAGCTATACGATAAAGTGCTAGTCCCGTCTTGTAGTGAGCCTCTGCGGCTCGGGGGTCTTGTGGGTACTTGCTGTACAGCCTACGAAAGTACTCGGCAGCACTCGACTCCTGCTTGTCCTGTAGGAGTGCATCGGCCATAATATAGAGAGCCTGTGCACCCTCTTGCGTACCTTCATAGTGCGGTAAGACGTCGACCATGAGCTCTGCCACACGGCTGTACTTACCCTCGTTGTAGTACTTCTTGGCGTAGGAGTAGCGGAGCGTGGGGTCTTTAGACTTTTGTATGCGCATATACTCAGCGCAGCTACTAGTGAGCAGGAGCCAGCTGAGAGCTAAGAGGCTGAGGAGCGTTTGTCTTGTCATACTTAATATCTACAGGATACCATTGCACGCAAAGGTACGAAAAAAGAGATTAGAACGAGATCACGTGTAGTCCCTTTTATAGAAAAGGGAAGATACCCTAACTGGCTCATCGGGGAGTCAGCTAGGGTATCCTTGTATCGGAGGTCAGTGTCTAGAAAGTGTAGAGCGAGCTGATAGACTCGTGGCTACAGACACGGCGGATAGACTCGGCAAAGAGCTCGGCAACGCTGATGATGCGTACCTTCTCGCTTTTCTTAGAGTAGGGTATCGAGTCGGTAAAGATCATCTCCGCCAGACCAGACTGGTCGATACGCTTCGTGGCAGGATCACTCATGACAGCGTGAGTCGCAAAGGCTCTGACAGACTTAGCTCCATGCTCTAGCATGAGGTCTGCAGCTTTGGTCATAGTGCCAGCCGTATCGACGATGTCGTCCACGAGGATTACATCTTTGCCAGAGACGTCACCGATGATGGTCATCTCGGCCACCTCATTTGCCTTAGCGCGACGCTTGTGGCAGATGACCATAGGTACGCCAAAGTGGCGTGCGTAGCTGTTGGCACGCTTGGTACCTCCTACGTCTGGTGTAGCGATGCAGAGGTTGTCTATGGGGAGGTTTTGCTCGATGTACTCTGTGAAGACGGTAGAGCCGTATAGGTGATCCACTGGTACGTTGAAGAACCCTTGTATCTGGTCTGCGTGTAGATCCATCGTGATGAGACGGGTGATGCCAGCCACAGAGAGTAGGTCAGCCATCAGCTTAGCGCCGATGGAGACACGGGGCTTATCTTTGCGATCTTGTCTAGCCCATCCGAAGTAGGGTATGACCGCTGTGATGTAGTGTGCGGAGGCGCGCTTTGCCGCATCGATCATGAGTAGGAGCTCCATGATGTTGTCGGCATTAGGATAGGTTGACTGGACGAGAAAGAGATCTTTGCCACGGATGCTTTCTTCGTAAGATACGGCAAACTCGCCATCGGCAAAGTGTTCGGTTCGCATTTTGCCCAGGGGGCAGCCCAATGCATCACAGATCTTCTCGGCGAGGTTCTGAGAGGCTGAGCCAGCAAATACTAGGTAGGGTAGTTCGTTCATTATATTATCAGTATAGAGACAATCAGTGCCACAAAGGTACGACTTTAATAATAAACGGTGGTTGCGACGTCTCGGCTTTCAAGTTTACAAATCGGGTAAATGAGATCATTAACGACATGTAGGAAAGCACGAGCCGAGTCTCCCTACATGTCGCTGATCGTGAGATTTGCGGAGTTGAGAACTAGTAAGACTCCTCCTCGTTGGGGAAGTCTTGGCTCTTAACGTCGGCTATGTAGTGCTGCACCGCCTCGGTCATCATAGATCCTAGGTCAGCGTAGCGACGCAAGAAGCGAGGACTAAAGCCTTGCGTGATGCCGAGCATATCGTGCATGACGAGGACTTGTCCATCTACCCTACCGCCAGCTCCGATGCCGATGACGGGGATCGTTAGCTCAGAGGCGACCTGGGTAGCCAGCGGTGCTGGGATCTTCTCTAGTACGAGCGCAAAGCAACCTAGCTCCTCTAGTAGATGTGCGTCAGCCAGTAGCTTGTCGGCCTCCTCCTGCTCCTTAGCACGGACAGCATAAGAGCCAAACTTATTGATCGACTGAGGAGTCAGTCCGAGGTGCCCCATGATCGGGATGCCAGCCGATAGGATACGCTCTACCGACTCACGGATCTCGCTACCCCCCTCAATCTTGATCGCATCAGCATGGGTGATTTTCATCACTTTGATTGCACTCTCTAGAGCGATCTTCGAGTTGCCCTGATAAGAGCCGAAGGGGAGGTCTACGACGACCAGTGCGCGCTGCACCGCTTTCATCACGCTCTTGCCGTGGTATATCATCTGGTCGAGCGTGATAGGCAGCGTAGTCACATTACCCGCCATCACATTACTGGCGGAGTCACCTACGAGGATCACATCCATACCCGCAGCATCGATGATCTGTGCTGCAGAGTAGTCGTAGGCCGTGAGCATAGAGATCTTCTCTCCACGCTCCTTCATCTCGAGTAGTCGTCGGGTGGTCACCTTGCGACTATCGGTAGCTTTATAGGTAGACATATTGAATAGATATTAAGTAGTAGACTGAGCGAAAGGTTACTCCCACTCAATCGTTGCGGGTGGCTTTGACGATACATCGTAGCAGACACGATTGACGCCACGCACCTTGTTTATGATTTCGTTAGAGACCTCTGCGAGGAAGTCATACGGCAGCCGAGCCCAGTCAGCACTCATCGCATCGACGCTCGTCACGGCACGCAGTGCCACCGTGTACTCATAGGTACGCTCGTCACCCATGACGCCGACACTCTGCACCGGTAGCAGGATAGCTCCCGCCTGCCACACCTCATCGTAGAGGTTGTACTTGCGGAGCATGTCGGTGTATATCTTGTCCGCCTGCTGGAGGATAGCCACCTTCTCAGGAGTCACCTCGCCCAGCACGCGAATGCCTAGACCAGGACCTGGGAAGGGGTGGCGAAAGATCATATGTCGTGGCATAGACAGAGCCAAACCGACACGACGCACCTCATCCTTAAAGAGATGCTTCAGTGGCTCCACCAGCTTCAGGTGCATACGCTCAGGCAGTCCACCCACGTTGTGATGGCTCTTGATCACCTTGCCCGTAATGTTGATAGACTCGATGATGTCGGGATAAATAGTTCCCTGCCCCAGCCAACGAGCCTGCGGAAGCTTCTTCGCCTCAGCCTCAAAGACCTCAATGAAATCCCGGCCGATCACCTTACGCTTAGCCTCGGGATCACGAACGCCTGCCAGATCTCCGAGGAACTTAGCGCTCGCATCGACCTTGATACATCCTAGTCCGAGTGCCTTGTAGTCTGCCAAGATCTGCTCCGCCTCGCCTAGTCGCATCAGCCCATGATCCACAAAGATACAGGTGAGCTGATCGCCGATAGCACGATGTAGGAGGACCGCTGCAACCGAACTGTCCACGCCTCCACTGAGCGCCATAATGACCTGCTCGTCACCTACCTGCGCCCGAATCGAGGCGATGCTACTCTCGATGAAAGACTCGGACGACCACTCGCCCTTGATGCCACAGAGCGTGACAAAGTTGTCGAGGAGCTTCGTACCCTCCTCACTATGATGTATCTCTGGGTGAAATTGTACGCCCCACGTCTCCTCACCCGCTATCCTATAAGCGGCATACTGCACCGAGGGAGTCGAGGCGATCACCTTAAAGCCCTCAGGAAGACGGGTGATCGTGTCCCCGTGCGACATCCAGACCGTGTGCTGTGGCGAGAGCCCTGCGAGCAGCGGGTCGCCCTTGTCCACCAGTTGTAGCGTAGAGGCTCCGTACTCACGGGTGTTGGAGTTCTCCACGGCACCTCCGCTCTGATGCACCATCAACTGCGCTCCGTAGCAGATACCCAGTATCGGTAACCGTCCACGGATGGCTGCTATGTCTGCGGTAAAAGCCTCCTCAGCATAGACTGAGTAAGGGCTGCCCGAGAGGATAATGCCACGGACGCCCGTCAGGTCTGTGGGGATCTTGTTGTAGGGGACTATCTCGCAGTAAGTGTTGAGGTCTCTCAGACGACGACCTATGAGCTGTGTGGTCTGCGACCCAAAGTCTGCGATAATTATTTTGTCCGGCATAGGTTGATTCTGTTTCGGTGTTAATACTTTGTACTAGAGAGGCTATACGTTGAAGCGGAAGTGCATAATGTCTCCGTCCTGCACGATGTAGTCCTTACCCTCGACCGCCATACGTCCAGCCTCCTTGACAGCCGTCTCGGAGCCGTAGTGCACGTAGTCCTCATACTTGATCACCTCAGCACGTATGAAGCCACGCTCGAAGTCAGTATGTATGATGCCCGCACATTGAGGAGCCTTGCTCCCCTTGACAAAAGTCCACGCACGGCACTCATCAGCACCCGCCGTAAAGAAGGTCTCGAGGTTGAGCAACTTGTAGGCGGCACGGATCAAGCGGTTGACGCCCGTCTCCTCCAGCCCCAGCTCCTGTAGGAAGAGCTGACGCTCCTCATACTCCTCCAGCTCTGCTATTTCGCTCTCGATATGCGCCGATACGACCAGTAGCTCCGCATCCTCGTTAGCGATAGCCTTGCGAACGGCCTCCACATAAGCATTGCCCGTGGCAGCACTCGCCTCGTCGACATTGCAGACGTAGAGGACTGGCTTAGCCGTCAGGAGGAAAAGGTCTCGCAACGCCTGCTCCTCGTCTTTGTTTTCTGGCGTCACCGAGCGAGCGTTAAGCCCTTGTAGCAGTGCCTCCTCGATACGCTTGAGGAGCGCTACACGGATCTTCGCCTGCTTGTCGCCACCCGTCTGAGCCTGTCGCTCAGACTTTTTGAGCTGCGTCTGCACCGTCTCTAGATCCTTGAGCTGTAGCTCCGTGTCAATGATCTCTTTGTCCCGCACAGGATCTACGGAGCCATCGACATGCGTGATGTTGTCATCGTCGAAGCAGCGCAGCAAGTGTATGATCGCATCGGTCTCACGGATGTTAGAGAGGAACTTATTACCTAGTCCCTCCCCCTGGCTAGCACCCTTGACCAGTCCCGCTATGTCGACAATCTCTACCGTGGCAGGCACCGTACGCTTAGGGTGCTCCATCTCGACCAACTTATTGAGACGCTCATCTGGCACGGTGATGACCCCGACGTTGGGCTCGATCGTGCAGAAGGGGAAGTTGGCCGACTGCGCCTTAGCATTCGACAAGCAGTTAAACAAAGTGGACTTA
>QWCE01004401.1_pt1 | contig 20749 bp, 16 predicted proteins | sample 1972531 | NCBI WGS metagenome assembly QWCE01 (sample SAMN09866716, study PRJNA288562) | Human gut metagenome isolate term4_stool, whole genome shotgun sequencing... | reverse complement strand
ATATTTTAATCTTTATGAGAAAATCCGAATTAATCGTGAATACATATTTTAAAATATATAAGTTCTAGCATTCACTTTTTTCGTAATTTCATTATAACACGAATTTATGAAAATGATAACATAAACATCGTTTTTTCAAAATATTTTAATATTAAATTGTTATTTTATTGTCTTGTTCTGTTTTTTTATAAATTTTTTCGTTTTAATTTATCTTTGCAGGATTGTATATTTTTCGTAATAATCGCTATTTTGTTGAAATATTGTTTTCATAAATTTATCATTTGATATTAGTTATCATATTTGTTCTGAGTGAAATATTTTTACATTTTTTTGCGATATTTTTGTTATTTTCGTGTGAAAAATTTAATAAACGGATTTAAACAAATAAAAGATGAGATATTTTAGGAATTTATACCACAAAAGTATTTAGTAGTTTTTTGTAAATCATTGTAACTTTTTTGTAATATTTTTTTATTTTTAAAAAATCTCTATTAAAAAAGCGACCATTTAAGGTCGCAAATTTATAAGTCATTTATCAATTCATCTACCATGTGATCTTCAGTAGACCATGATGTACAAATTCTTACATTGATGTAATCATCTGTTTTGTAGTTTTCGCAAAAATTATATTTGTGTTTTAATCTGTGATACCTTTCGTAATCCATGTTTACGAATATTGTGTTGGTTGTAGATTGAGTAGCTAGAACATAGTTTTGTTCTTTTAATCTTCGTCTGATTCTGTCAGCCTGTTCATCAGCTTTTTCTGCTAATTTGAATATTAAATCATCAGTAAATAATTCTCTAAATTGGATTCCCAAAAATCTGGATTTGGCAATCAACATTCCAGAGCCTTTGATGTAATTTTTAAAATGAAGCTTGAAGTCATCGTTGTTTAATATCAACGCTTCTCCAAACATCGCCCCACATTTTGTTCCGCCAACGTATGTCGCATCGACAATATCACAAATTTCTTTTAATGTTAGGTCGTTGTTCTTTGCCGCTAATGCATAAGCAAGTCTAGCGCCATCCATGAACAAATACAATCCGTGTTTGTCGCAAACTTTCCTTATTTCCAACAGTCTTTGTTTAGTGTATATCGTTCCCGATTCTGATGAATTGGTTATGTAAACCATTTTAGGGATTGGCTTATGAAAATATGCTGGATCACTCATTCTTTCTGAGACGAATTTGTCTATTACTTCTGGAATTAAAAGTCCATCTTCATCTTCTACAATTTCGATTTTGTGTCCGATATCTTCAATAGCTCCTGTTTCTAAGGTGTTAATGTGTGCATTATCGCATGCAATAACACTTTCAAACGGTCTTAATGACGTTTTAATAACAAGTTTGTTGCAAGCTGTAGAACCATGTAGGAAATAAACGTCTTGATCAGAAATCTTTTTTCTGATAAGTTCTTTTGCTGCTCTTTCAAGTATCGTCTTGTATTTACGATTGTTAATTACACCTTCATCTTTTATCAAATTGTCAGGATCTTCTGTGTTAATATCAGGACCTTGTAGATTCCACAATTCTTCTAATCTGTTATTAAATATTTCTATGTTGAATTTGCCAATTGTTTCATTTTTGTATTTTATAACAACAATATTTGATTTTTTGGAAAACGTAACGTTTTGGTTTCCTAAATTTTCGATATTTTGTGTGTTGGAATCGTATTGAAATTGAATATTTTCCAATAAACGGTCGTAGTTTGTCGTGTCAATTTCTAACCTATCATTGACAAAGGATCTGATTTGTCCGTATAGCGACTCAAATTCGTCTCCTCTGAATCCAAATACACGATTCATATCCTCTTGTGAAGTTGTAAATTTATCACCCAAATAAGGAAGTTCTTTTGTACTATGTTTGACTACAAAATAGTCAAGTTTGTCTTTTATTTCCTTTATTTTAGCTGGATTTACATTGTTTTGAGATTTTATTTTGCCATCGACAAGCAGATTTTCTTCAACTAGCATTTTTTCTAATTTGGCTTTTTGGTCTATTCTACTGATGTTATAGGCAGAAAGAGGTCCCACCGAAGAAATCAATGCCAATATCAAAAACGTTGTCGGTATCGTGATGTATGTCTTCTTGTTGAAGAATAAATAGTAAATCATTGATATAACAATAAAAACTCCTCCAACTACAACAAGATATCTTTCTTCCGTAACTCCATAATATGATATTCTGATTCCTATTGAGTAAAACATCATAACTGAAAGTATCAATAATATTATAGGTTGAATTTTATTGTAAACATTTATGAATTTGTCTTCTACAGTTTTTGATATGAACAAGACAACTACTGAAAACAATCCATACCACAAAATTAGATTTGTGATGATATTGTTAGGTATTGTCTTTAAAACTACTACCTTTATTATATATAGAAGTAAAATAAAACCGTATATCAAAAATATCGGAGCAATAATTCTCGTAAATAATAACTTAAAAGGCAAAAGCCATTTGATTTTTAGATTTTCATCACAATATTTCAATGGAAATTTGGATAAAATTATAGATGCATTAAGCAATAGAAAAATTACCGCTGCACATGATACTATGACATTGCTAAGATTAAATTGTAGTTTGAACAGTTCCTTTGTCGTGAACAAAATGGCAACAATTCCTATAAAAATCGTCACGCAATAAATCAACGATTCTATTATTGATAAAACTATTTTAACTGCGTAATCAGCATAGTCAACTCTCACATTAAAGTGACCTGCGATAAACATTCCGACAAAAAGCGTCACAAATAATCCAATCTGAGTGATTTGATTCCTAAGAACAAATGATTTGTCTACTTTTATTATTAGAAAATAGCTCACTAATCCCATAATCACTGAAACAATTGTATATACCAAAGCTTTTTTGCCCTTGGTGATTTCTATGTTTTTGTCAGTGATTATAAGCTTTATAATCATGTAGCTCATCGCAAAGTAGAGCGAAGAAATAAGCAAATCTGTTGTTAATGTGCTATTAAATGCTCCAACTTCAATATTCCATATCACCATAATTGCAAATATTGTAGCAATAAATATGGCAAGTAGTACCATTGGATATAGCTTTATTGTATTCTGTAAGTTTTTTAGTTTCGATTTAAAAATATCTAACCTCATAATTTCCTCCTGCTTTTCTTAATTATATCACGACAAATATCTTAAAAATCACTTAAAAACATTTGTTGCAATTTCGTAAACATTGCTCAAATATTTACAGAAGATTTGTGATTTTGTTCCAAATCTAATAAATACTTTTTCTTTTCTATTCCAAATTTATATCCAGTAAGCGTATTGTTTTTTCCAATCACTCTGTGGCAAGGTACTAAAATCATCAAATCATTTGAGCCAATTGCTCTTCCAACTGCTCTTGCTGATGTTTTTGTGTTGTAGATTTTTTCGTATTTTTCTTTGATGTCGGTGTATGTCGCAGTCGTTCCATACGGAATTTCACATACTAATTTCAATATTTTAGTTACATAATCTGATTTGTCGATTAATATATCGTCAAATTTCCCTGTAATTTTACCCGAAAAATAATCGTCCAAATATCTTTTGCATTTTTCAATTGTTTCATCAGTCCCCTGTTCTACAAAAAAATCTGTGAATTCACATTTTGTTATAGTTGTCCCGTCACTTTCGATAAGAATATTTCCTATTTTTGATTTGTAAATATCTCTCATATAAAAAAGCTCGGATTATTCCGAGCCATCTCCTTTATTTTACATTTAAGCCTTTGATGAAGTTAGTAAATAATATGGACAATATAAGTGCTATTACTCCAACTCCCAAATAGATATACATGTTTAGTCCACTAAATAATTTGAATGCTGATATTAAATATTCTGAGAAGAATACATTCAAAGCAATAACAATCGCAGTAAATAATATGAATATTTTCACAGCTCCGAATTTGTACGCTAAGAATATCAATGAATTAAATGCAAGGCTACACACTGATGTGATTACAAAAACTATTGGCATATAAGACAACAATGAGCCTTTTGTAAACACTCCAATCTTGTCGTAATAAATTTCGATTTGTCTAGCGTGTAAGAATCCCGACAAAACTCTTGTCAAATAAATTACACCAATTATAATTGCAAATACCAACACGACGTTGAAAATTCTTTCAAAAATCGTAGCTTTTTTTATTTGTTTTCTGTGATAAGATGATTCTACGTTCATTCCAAAATCTTGGAAATAATCCTTACTCGCTACCAATAAAAAGTAGAAAGTATTGAATAAAAACATCGGCACAACGTATGTGAATAGTGGAAGTTTCCCAAAATCGAATTTCCATATATTAAAGTAGGAAAGTCCTCCAATGATTGCTAATATCACAACAGATACAAGAAGAGTGTAAAATGCGTACGCAAAACTATTCGACAACTTCTGTTTTAACAGTCTTTTCATAATTTCCCTCCTCAATCATTGTAATTAATTCGTCTAATGGCAATTGTTTGATTACACATCCGTTATTTTCAAGTAAAAGTCGTTCGTCTTCGTTGATTTCATCGAACATTTTGATTTCATCTTCTAATCCATCAGAGGTTCTCGTCAATATCCTTTTGTAATTCATAGCAGTGATGATCTCCTTAGGTCCACGAACCACATTTGATTTTGTTAGTATGTTGTGCTTAGAATCCTTGAATTTAATGCTACCATCTTGCATCAACACCAAGTAATCAAAAAATACTTCCTCCGCAATTGCAGCTGAAATCAGAATTGTGTTTCTGATTAATTCTTGACGTTTTTTCATTATATCTATGAATTCCAAAGAAAGTTTTTTGTCTACTATTTCAAAATTTTTCAATAATACTATCTTTTTATTCGTAGCAAGCGCCGCAGTCATAAGTACGATGTTGCAGTAATCCTCTTTCAAATCCTCTAGTCTTGCAAATTCATCAATCGCAAATCCTTTTAGCACAGAGTCCACAAATTCTTCGTCGAAATAAGGATTCAACTTCTTTTTTAATTTAAGATACTTCTTCACCTTCATTGATGAGTTATAATCTTGTAAAAATGTTGAAAATTCAACCTCATTAGTTAGTTTTGGATTCTTTAGGACGTTTTCTTTTTCTTCAAAACCATACAAGAATTCTCCATTGTATTTAGTAGTAAAAGAACCCAAAATATCAAATAATTCATCAATGTTCTTGTCATGACCTGTAAACAAATATATGTAACCTTCTTCTATTTCAAGGCTACAATCCAAGTCTATTTTTTTTAATCTTCTTTTTTTGTTTATGTTATCTATCGTATACATAAATTCTCCTATTTAAATCTCGAATGAGACAACCTACTTGCCGCAGCCGCTGCAATCGCAGCTACTATATCATCTAAAAAAGTGTTAACGCAATCAGTTTTCTCCACATCTAACTCTTTGATAATTCCGATTTTTTCCTTATCCAAATACCCGAAATTAGTAAATCCGATTGAGCCATACACATTGATTATGGACAAAGCCAACACTTCATCAATTCCATACAGTCCTTCATCTGATTCGATAATTTTTTGAATAGGATCGTCGAATAATTTCTTATCACAAGCTTTGTCGATCGCAATTCCTGTTAACACACATTGCAACACTTCACGCTTTTCTAAAACTCTCTCCACGTTTTCAGTGCACAATTGCATCGTCAAATTCGGATAGTATTTTTCTTGTAAAGTGAACACTATCTTTGAAATATCTTCTATCTCAACGCCTCTTTCTTGTAATTGGCGAATCGTAATCTCTTTCAATTCTTGAATAGTATAAGGATATTCAGAAACTTTTTTTCTACCCATGTTACCTCCTAAAAATATCTCTATACTATATTTTACCCAAATTTCAAGTCTTTTACTCTAACTTGTCGGTAATTTTCTTTTAGAATATATAACTTTTACTTTATCTCCAATTTCATTTTTAAAATCATTGTTGAGCATATAAGAATCGATAGTTTTATCATCTAATTGTATCTCAACTTTTACGCTTGAGCCTTGGAACACAATATCCTTGATAATACCATCTTCTCCTTGGTCTGAAATTTTTACATCTTCTGGTCTAACATAATATCCTTCGAAAATATTTTTTTCTCCAATAAAATTCAACACGAAATTATTTTTTGGATTTTTGTAAATATCTCTAGGATAAGAATGCTGTTCGATTTTTCCTTTATTCATCAAAATAATATCGTCAGCCAATTCAAAAGCTTCATTTTGATCATGAGTTACAAAAATCATCGTAGTTCCCAAATTTTTTTGGATATTTTTTATAAGAAGTCTCATGCTAACTCTCAATTTTTGGTCCAAGTTACTCAAAGGCTCGTCCAATAATAAAAGTTTTGGACTCAAAACCAAAGACCTTGCAAGGGCAACTCTTTGTCTTTGTCCTCCAGATAATTCGTCAATCATTTTCTTCTCATGACCTTTTAAGCCAACAAGATCAATCATTTCGTTGACCTTGTTTTCAATTGTAGCTTTGTCCATATTTTTGAATTTCAAACCATAGGCGACATTTTTGAACACATTCATGTGATAGAAAAGCCCGTATGATTGAAACACAGTAGTGATGTCCCTTTTTTCAGCAGTTAAGTGCGTAATATCTTCTCCATCCAAAATAATTTGTCCTGAATTCGGCTTCACAAAACCACCGATCATATTCAAAATCGTGCTTTTACCACAACCAGAAGGCCCCAAAATACACAACATTTTTCCTTTTTCTAATTCAAATTCAACATTATCTACTACGGTTTTATCTTCGTAAATTTTCGTAAGATTTTTTACACTTAAAATCATTTTCTATCTCCTATTTTTGTCGCCAAATAATATCCACCATTTACAACAAGACATATCAAAATTATTATTAAAGCAATTACAGAACCAATATTGTAATTACCACTGTTTATAACATCAAACATAACAAGCGTTAAAACTTTTTGCCCTGGATAAACCAAGAAAATAATCGATCCAATTGTGGTCATCGTCGCAGTGAACGCATTGATGAATGTAACTGTGAATCCCTTCTTAGTTAGTGGAAGCACGATGTCTTTAAATACATAAATGAAATTTGCCCCCAAATCCTGTGCAGAATTGATTTCATCTTCGCTAATTGACAAGACGTGGCTGTTCATAACTTTTGTCGAAAAAGGCATTTGTTTGAACAAAACATTCAACACTACAATTGCACTAGTTCCAACAAGCATCAACGGTTTGTGATTGAACGCCAACAAATAACCTAAACCAAAGAATGTTCCCGGCAAAATATAAGGCAAATTCGAAATATAATCTGCAACTTTAATTACCTTGCTCTTTTTTATTATCGAATAATAAGCCATCAACAAACCAATCATACTTCCGAAAAAAGCACTAATCAAAGAGTACACGATACTTCTTGTGATTGTGTTTGTAATGTACGATTTGGAATTTCTGAAGTTTTCCAAAGTAAATGTAAGTTCGTTGTTTTTCATTTTTGTAAATGCTGACAAAATAATTGACGCATATTGAATTACAAGCCAACTCAACAAAAACACACTGATTGCACACAAGAAATAAAACACAGCAGACTTTTTATCGATAATTGGTGTGCCTGACGAATTAGAATTAACATTACTTTTTCTCATTGATTTCGAATAAATGATAAACATAATAACAGAAGGAATCAAAATCATTATGTTGATAACTGCGGCAGTTTTAATATCCCCTTTGCTAATGACAGCCATGTAACCTTCACTTGCCAAAACGTTAAACTTTCCACCTATAATTGCAGGTGTTCCGAAATCTGCGATCGAACGAATAAATGTTAGTAAAAACACTGAAATCAATGTGTTTTTTAATTGTGGAATCAAAATATCAATGACTATATGATTCGTATTTGCTCCTAAATCAACCGCTGAATTTATAGAGTCTGAATCCAAATTATTCAGATAAGATATTACCATCAAACTGCTCAACGACAAAAATCCCAAAGTTTCCATCAAAATAATTCCCGTCATTCCATAAGGATTGGTGTTTAATTTCAACAAATTGTAAGTGATGAATCCTCTTCTCCCGAATAAATTTATGTAAGACAAGCTTGTTACAAAAGGAGGCGAAATCATCGTCAACAATAAAATTGCGCTGATGATTTTTTGATGAATTTTACCACTCAAAAAGCAATACAATCCAATTATTGCAGAAAAAACAGTCGTTAAAACCGATACAATAAAACCAACAGTAATTGAATTCACAAACAGATTTTTGTTCTCTTTAAATACATTTAATATAAAATCTATTGAATTGCCTCCATCTGCAGTGAATGCTTCTTTAAATACATACAAAAATGGAAGTCCAATAAAAACGAATATGAGTAGGAAAATTATGTATTTAATAAATTTATCTAATATTTTCATAATTTACTCCATTTAAAACAAGCACCCGTTAAGGTGCTAGTAAAATGGGAGAAACCTGACAGATTTCTCCCTATTAAATTACTTACTTTTTACAAATTCTGAGAATTTATTTAAAATAGCTTCTCTCTTTTCACCAAAAGTAGACAAATCTTGTTTGATTAAGTTTTCTTTTTTCAAACCTAAATCAAGACCTTTGATTCCATCTTTAACCATTTGGTTAGAATCTTTTCCGTCTATTTCTGCTAACATTTGTAAAGATTCATCTTCTAACATGAAATCGATGAATGCTTTTGCAACTTCAGTGTTAGGTGAATTTTTGAAAATAGCTACTCCTTCTGGAACCCATGGAATACCATCTTCAGGATATACAACAGTTAAGTTGTTATCTTTTGCTGTATCAAACGCTGATTTGTCAACTGGAATAATACCAATTCCAAATTCTCCAGCTGCTGTTTTTTCTTGAGGATCTTTTCCTCTTTTGCCGTAGAAGCTAATATTATCATTTAATTTAGATAAATAATCCCAACCTTTTTCTTCGCCGTATTTGTCCAATAATCCTTTAACTGCTGCGTAGTTTGTACCAGAGATTGAAGGATCGCTCATGATTACTTCGCCTTTGTATTTTGGATCTGCTAATTCATCCCAAGTTTTTGGAACTTCTAAGTTTTTGGATTTTAATACTTCGTTATTTGCTAAGAAACCAACAACTGTGATTCCTTTTGATAACCAGTAACCATCTTTGTCTTTGTAATCGTCTGGAATTTGTTTCAAAGCTTCAGATTCATACTTTTCTAACATATCGTCTGATTTAGCTTTCATGAAAGCGTCGATTCCGCCTCCAAACCATACATCAGCCATAGCTTTACCTTCAGCCTTCGCTCTTGATAAAACTTCACCACTTGACATAGATAAGAATTCTACCTTAGCTCCTGTTTTTTCAGTGAACTTGTCAAATAATTTTACGTATTTGTCGCTTGTAGCAACAACGTTCAAAGTTTTACCTTCAAACTTTTTAGCTTCGTCTGCTTTTTCTTCAGTTTTTGTAGATTCTTTTGATGTTGTTTCTTTTGAATTATCTTTTGATTGACAAGCAGTCAACGCAAAAATTAACATTAAAGAAAGACTTAACATCTTTAAAAATTTGTTTTTCATAATCCCTCCATATTTTTTAATTATATCATTAGATAGTATATATTATTTTGAAATATTTTACAAATACACAAAATGACCCCTATTTTTTGGAGTCATTTCGTGTAAATTATTTCTCAATATATGATTTTATAAAGTAATTTCCGTCCTTATTTTCAAGAGTAAGAGTCGCATAGTTGTTTTTTAATACCAAATCATTGCCTTTGATTTCTCCTTCATTTGGATAAAAAGTGCCTATGCCAACATCGCTTACAAATGTATAATAAGCGTTGTTTTCTTTCAAATACAAGCATTTGTCTTTGCTTTTCACATCGTCAGAAACAATACCTGCGTATTTTTTCAAAGTTGCATCTACGAGATTCTTGTCGATTTCTACAAGTGGCATAGTTAAGCTTGATGATTCGAATTCAGAAAAATTATCTAGTTTTTTCAATTTTTCCATTATAGCTTTGAACTCATCTGAATTTTCTTCATAATTTTTCGATGGAAAATAGGCTATAAAACCATCCAAATCTATTTCTTTTGGATCGTTGTAACTTCCTGCCTTGAAGAAATTCGAAGTTATGTTTTTAATTTCATCAAATTCTGATCCAGGCCTTTTCTCCACAAAAACTTTTTTAATTTGATTGACCTCGTCATCTGTAAGCTTTCTATCTTTTCCTGCCTTTATCCCTTTAAAAGCTTCTTCAAAGTAATTTCCTACCCATTTTTCTTGTTCTTCAGTTAGTTTGATATTTTCTTTTTTGACATCATTTTTACTACACGATGCAAGAAAAATTATTGCAAATAATAAAACAACCGAAAATTTTAAAAACTTATGTAATCTTTTCATAAACACTCCTCCTTTATTTGGTTTATTTATACCCTGATTTTTAAAATTCATAACAAAAATATCCCCTCAATATAAATTGAGAGGATACCTAAAATTTAGAAGTTTATGGGATTACTTTATGATACTTGTTAATTGAGTAATTACATCTTCAGATACTGATTTTTCTCCACCAATTACATAAGATTTGTTGAATTTAGTATCTTTGATGAATTGTTCTGCGTTTTGTCCTAATTTGTCTTTGTTAGTAAGAAGGATTGCGCCTTTTTGTTTTGCTGAGAATGGTGCTGCAACTAATGCATCTGCAAAGTTTTCTCCACTTGCTACTACGACAACTTCTTTTGCTCCAGAATATTTTGCAAGAAGAATACTTGTTTCGTATCTGTCAGCTCCGCCAATTCTGTTAACTGTAGCATTGGAGATTTTTTTGATGTTAGCTTTTGTGATTTCAGATACTGATTTTTCTCCACCAGCTATGTTTATTAATGATGCTTTTGATGATTTGATAACATCTTCAACTGATTTGTCGATAGCGTTAACTCTTACTAAAAGTATTGGAGCTTTGTCTTTTTCAGCTGCGTTGTTAAGTGATAATGCATCGGCATAATTTTCACCACTCGCGATTTCTAATGTTGTTGTCTTACCGTCGATAAGTTTAGCTGCGATTTGTGCACTTGTTTTGTATCTGTCAGCTCCTGAAAGTCTTTCAACTTTGAAGTTTCTCTTTTCTAATTCTTTTTTCAATCCTTCATCTACAGATTTTTCTCCACCGATAATAGTGATTTCTTTTGCTTTTAATCTAGCAATTTCACTCATTACTTCTTTACTAATTGAATTAGAAGATACATACAACAAGGATGCGTTGTTTGCTTTTGCAAATGGAGCAGCTGTCAAAACGTCAGAATAATTATTTTGGTTAGCTAATACGACTTTGTTAGTTCCTTCTTTGAACATTTTCTTAGAAACTTCGATAGCTGTTTGTACTCTGTTTTCTCCAGAAATTCTTTGAACATTTTCATTTGTAGTGTCTGCAGTTGATTTTTCGATTTCAACTTGATCCACAACTTTTAATGAATCTGTTTCATATGTTGTGGCTACAATTGATTTGTCAGTCACTTTAACTTCTGTGAAGTTTGGTTTGTAATGTTGGTCTCTAACTGCCATGTAGTCTTTGAATTCTACTAAATCATAGTGTTTTGAACCTGATGCAGAGTTTGCAGTTAAATATAATTGTCCTTTTGGGTTTACATATTTTGATGGAACTTTTCCTTCTTCTTTTGATTTGTCAGTAAAGTTTCTTTCGCTTTCAATTGCCAATCCACCATCCATCATACGACTTCTTGTGTAAACGTGGTCGTGACCTGCTACTATTAAATCAATACCGTATTGTTTCATCAACGCTGGATATTCTGCTCTTCTTTTGATGATATCGTCATCATTCGCATGAGTCGCTGCAGAATAAATAGCGTGGTGGAAGCCAACTACTTTCCATTTGATGTTTTGATTTTTTGTCATTTCAATTGCTTTTTCAATTGTAGCTTTGTGTTCAGCAGTATTCATGTTGTTAGAATTTAATTGAATGAATAGCGTATTATTGTATACGAAATAATAGTTGGAACCTGCTTCTGTTTTTCCTTCAGCTTGAAGGTTAGGAAGTGCAAAGTGTTGTGAAAAAGAATTTGCTTGTGAATCGTGGTTACCAATTAACGTTGCAAATGTAATTCCTTTTGCGTTTTCTCTTTCAATATATCCACTGTATTCTAATTCTGATTTAGATGTATATTCGTTGACTTGGTCTCCCAAACTGTACAAGAAACTCATTTGTGGAACTTGTTTTTTTATAGTTCCCAATGCTTTTTCCCATTTGTCTCTGTCTGCGTAGAATTTACCGGCACCAATTTGAGGGTCCCCTGCTAATACAAATGTAAAGCCTCCTTTTGGTTGAGTTGTAAATTCGAAAATTTCAGATTTCTTACCATTTCCATTGTAAACTCTGTACATATATTTAGTATTTGGTTTCAAGTTTTTGATATTTACTTGAGAGTTTGACATATCTTTAAGTTCATACAAATCTTTTAAAGCTTGATCTTTCTTATCTTTTTCGATTTTTACTTTTTCATTTGATTTTTCATTGATATCAAATGTTGTGTTCTTGTCAGATGTTACAGCTTTGATTTTCGTTGCATTTGAAAAATCTTTTTGATCATTTGCTTCTACGATTTCCAAATAACCTTGTTCTTTGCTCTTGCTGTACCAAGTGAAGTTTCTTTCACTTTGATCTTTACCAATTGTCAAGATTGGAAATCTTATTTGAGATTCTTCTTGAGTTTGTGTTGCTGTTGTGCTAATATCATTTTTTCCATTAGTTTCAGCGAATGTAGTTGTGTATGTAGCTGTTGTTGCTATTGAAAATACCATACCCAATGCTAATAACGCTTTTGCCGTTTTGTTCATTAATTTTCCCCCTTATGATTATATATAATTGATGAGAATAATGATGTCACTGGCACCATTATAATCACAACGACCGTACCTATCAGCCCTTTTGTGATTTCCACAGAAAAGAAATCAGAATTAACAAGCTGATTAAAACTTACTCCATGCGATATCAAAACCATAATCATCACTAGAGATGATCCAATAAATGCAAACACCAAAGTGTTTACCATTGTTCCAATAATATCTTTACCTATATTCATTCCGCTTTGAAAAAGCTTCCTGCTATCCAAATCTGTATTTAATGATTTAATTTCTTTCAAAGAAGATGAAATCGACACACTAACATCCATTGAAGCACCAAGAGATGCTATGGAGACTGCAGAGAATAATAAGTTCTCAATCCTAAGTCCCCATGTTTTTCCTACCAAAATCAAAGTTTCTACATTTTCCATATTGTGTCCAGAAACATACAAAACTTTTCCAATGATTTTGACCATAATTGCCGCTATCAAAAATGAAGTTCCTATCGATATCATATTTACCAAAGTCATTTTACTGTATCCATACAACACCACTAGAGAATAGACTGCACACAAAATTACCGTTATAATCGTAACCAAAATATTATTGTATCCATTCATCAAAAGCGCCACATCAAAAAATAAAATTATGTAAATACTTACAAATAAAGCTATCGCACTTTTGAGGCCTTTTATCCCAGCAATCACAGCCAAAAATATTACAAATAATGCTATAATCACAAAAATTCTTATACTTCTATCGTAGTTGTACACGGAATAGTAATAATCATCAGTTGAACCTGAATTTTGATTTTGAATTAGAATAACATTACTTCCTTTGTGAACTTTAATGCTGTGTGTGTTCACAAGTTCGTTATCCAACTCTACAACTTTTCCAGTTTTTAAAATCTTAGCTTTAATCTTCTGAACGCCGACAGGTTTAGAATTGTCCGGATAATCTAGCGATTCATCCACAACTTCCACAACCTTCGCCCTCAGATATTCCACACCCTTGTAACTAATCAAGCTTTCATTTACATCTAGCTTTCTATTAAAAAAGAAAATTCCAATCAATAGCAAGATTAAAATTACATTAACAATTTTCTTCAATATTTCATCACCTATTACATTGTACGATTAAAATATTAAATTTATGTTTTTCAAAGTTAATAAAATGTAAAAATTTGTTAAAAAAACATTAAAAAAAGCATATCATTTGATATGCTCATTAAAAATATTCTCACTGTATATTTTTGAGGCAAAAAAAGAAGTAACCGGAACCATTATAATCACAACGCTAATTCCAATTAACGCTTTCGTAATTTCCACTGCGAAAAAATCAGAACTTACAACTCTATTAAAAGTATTTGTTCCGTGCAATATAAAAATCATAATACTCACAAGTGATGATCCAATAAATGCAAATACTAATGTGTTGACCATTGTTCCAATAATATCTCGACCAATACTCATCCCACTTTTAAATAATTTTTTACTCGATACATCTTTATTTAACGACTGAATTTCTCTTAATGCAGAAGCTATCGATACACTTACATCCATTGACGCTCCCAAAGCTGAAATAGCAACAGTGGAAAACAGTAAATTTTCGATATTTAATTTCCATACCTTTCCTATCACTAGTATCAATTCCCCGACATTTTCCAGATTATACCCCGAAATATTAAGTCCGATACTCATTAGCTTAACCAAAATACTCACAAATACAAATGATACCGAAACAGAAATCATATTGATTAAACTCATTTTAGAATAACCATATAAAATCAAAGTGGAATATATTGTGCACAAAATCACAGTTAAAATTGTAATCACAGTATTATTAAATCCATTCATGATAAGCGAAATATCAAAAAACAAAATTATGTATATACTAATCACAAGAGCAATCGTGCTTTTTATTCCTCTACTTCCTGCAACAAGTGCTATGAAAATTATAAATATCCCCATCCATAAGATTGTACTAAAACTTCTATCGTAATTATACATCCTGTAAAAAGTTTCAGAATTGTGATGAGGATTTCTACTTTTCGCCAGAATCACCTTGTCGTTCTTTTTTACTAAAACACTATGCGATGCTTCTAGTTTGTTCTCCACATCCACAATTTCTCCAGTTTTTCTAATTTTCGCTTTGATGTTTTGTATTCCTACAGGTTTTGAATTATAAGGATAATCCAGCGTTTCATCTACAATATCTACTACAGTAGCTTTTACATAATCAAGTTCAATTCCATCATAGCTTACCAAATGGTCATTATTTCCCCATTTTAAATTTATTATAAAAATCAGGGCCAAAATCAATCCCAAAAATATATTACAAATTTTTTTCAATTATTCACCAACTCCATCTATATATAATACTATAATTTTTTTAGTTTGATAATTGGTTTTAATAAAAAAGTTCCTCGGCAATCGCCAAAGAATTTTTATCTATTACTGTATTATGTGCTTTTTCTGAACCAGGAGCATCCAAATACTCATCGTAAATCTTTTTGATAGATTTATTTTCGTATGATCTTCTGATTGGTTTGTCCCTGTCTTCTGTGTGAATAGCCTTCATTCTCTTTTCTAATTTCGAAACATTTCCTCTAAGAAGTGGTTGACCAGCACCGCCGATACATCGACCAGAGCAAGCCATGATTTCTATAATTTCGTAGTGAGCTTTTTCATCTCTAATTCTTTCCAAATGTCTTCTCGCATTTGCGAGTCCACTTGCAGCAGCAACTTTAACTTCTTTTCCTAAAATTTCTATTCTGGATTCTTTGATGCTACTCATTTCTTTAAGTTATTCAAACTCGAAAATCAATAAAATATTAGACAGAATCACATATTAAAAACGAGCTGAATTAAATCAGCTCGTTACTTTATTTTACTTGCATTGTTTTGTTGCAATATTTTTGTACTTTTTTATCGTGGCTAATAATGAACACGATTTTATTATCGATATCTTTAATAAAATTAGAGAAGAAATCTTCTTGTGATTCTGAATCCAAGTTGCTAGTTATTTCGTCAAAAATATAAACATCAGCATCTCTCATAAGACTTCTAACGATGGACACTCTTTGTTTTTCTCCTCCAGACAAGTTTTCTCCATTTGCCAAAATTTCTGAATCCAAGTTTTTATTCTTCAACACAGGCTTCAAAACATCCATAGACAATATTTTTTCATCGATAGATTTGTCTTTGACTGTATCCACCAAAATATTTTCCCTCAAACTTGCAGGAATGATAAGTGGATTTTGTGGAACGTATGCGACTTTTTCTCTTAATTCATCCAAAGATAATGAATTGACGGACTTTTCGTTAATAGATATTCCATCGACATCTCTGATATTCAACAGCGAACGTAGAAGTGTACTTTTACCCGCACCGCTTTTTGCGTCTATGTATACGATATCTGAAGGATAAAATTCTTCATTAATATCAAATTTGAACTCAGTGTCCAAAATTTTCACAACAGGATTTTCAAACTTCACTTTGCTAATAGTATTTTCAACAGCAATCCCGTCTTTGTTTTCTAAATTATCTAAAATATTTTCCTTATAAAATCCAGAATCCACCTTCAAATTCGTTAAGTCGATATTTACTCCATTTAATGAATACAACGAATCGAAGAATACATTGATTACCAAAGTAAACACCACAATTGAGTATAACTTAGCATTTCCAATCGTAACATTATAACTTATCCATATCAACAAAGCGTTTTGCACAAGCTCGTTAAACATTCTAATACTACTGCTTGCTGCACCTGCGAATTGATTAACGCTTTTGTGTGCTTCAAAAATTTCCACGATTTTCTTGTTGATAAGATTATCAAAACCATCAAACTTGGAGTATTGTTTCAAAAAATCTGGATTGCTGTAAATATTGTTAAAATCTTGGTAGTTTTTGGAAGTAATTGCAGATAGTGATACGCATTTTTCAGATAATTTCTTATTGATTAATTTAAATCCAAAAAACGTAAATGGTATTATCGCCAGTAAAATCAAACCATAATAAATATTTTGAATTGAAACAAAAATCAAAGCTCCAATAATTATCAAAATAGAACTAACCATTGTATTTACATCATCAATCAAAAAACTGTAAATAGAATTAGTCAACTTAGAAATCTTCGTAATCAGTGAATTGTTTCCCAAATTAATCATAGTGTCGTATTTCACATGAAATAAATCTTTCATAAAATTATCCATGTTTTCTGAATTCACATTCACCGCTACTTTTTCTTTTAACAAAATCAGCCCTATTTGAATAAAATAATTTAACACCATTATACCAAACAATAAGAACAAATCACTTCTTTGAATGTTGGTAATATCTCTGAAGATCTTGTTACTTAAAAATGGTACGGACAACGTCGCCACAACCATAATTAAACTCATAATCAAAGATACTGCCATAAACTTGATGTTCTTTTTAAGAATTACTTTTATCATAATGCCCTCTCTCCTTCAATTTTATAATTCTTACCCAAAGCTACAATCAATTCTATTGATTAGAAAACGCTTTACTATTATTATACTCTTCAAAAAAAAAAAACAATGGTTATAAGCTTCTCGTTATGTTTTCGGCATTTTTTACTCAAATTTTATCAAAATTTAAAAAGATTAACTTAAATCTCATAAAATGATATAATTAGAATAATATTAGGAGGAAATATGAAATTTATTAGCACTAGGGATAATTCAATAACTATCGATTCTCAAGAAGTAATCTTCAATTGTATAAATGATGATATTTACGTTCCTTTGAATTTAGATAATTTGTACGATATTGATGTGCTTAGAGATATGACATATAACGAACTTGCTATATATATTTTGAAGCATTTTTTAACTGATATTGACGAAGATTCAATATCAAGCATTGTAAATAACGCTTACGATGGAGATGAACCTAATGTTTTCTTGAGAAAAACAAATGATAGATGCTACGTTGAACTTTTCAACAACAAAAGTCTGTCTTATAGGGACTTGTCATTGAGTATTATCTCTAAATTTATAGATATTAATTTGAATAATAATGAAGATGTGAAAAACTTATACCTGTTCACAGCTTCCACGGATATCTCTGTGTCTACGATTGAGAATTTTAAAAAGATGAACACAAAAGTTTTCGTGTTTTATCCAAATAATATCTCAGATATCGAAAAATCAAAATTATTATCCACACTTTCCGATAATGTCTGTGCAATTGGCGTAGATGGTGATTTTTATGAATGTAAAAAATTGGTGGATAGTTTGATAAATGATTCCGATATAAAAGATTTGATTGCACAAAAAGAATCGGTTATTTCTACGTGCAATTCTTTGAATATAATCAGAGTTCTCACTCAAGTTATTTATTATTTTTACAGTTATGTGACTATGGTAAAATACGGAGAGATAGAAGCTGGAAAAAGAATCAACGTAAGTATTCCTACGGAAAATTTCGGCAATATAATGGCTTGTTTCTATGCAAAAAGAATGGGACTTCCTATTAATAAAATAATTTGTGCAACAAAAAGTCCATTGTCTTTCAAAAAATTCTTGGATACGGGAGAATTTGTGTATGACGAAGTTTTCGGTGAAGAATCCACATCATTTGAAAGATTGGTCTTGGCGAATATCGAAAGATTACTACATCATTTGATAAATAATCAAGATAGAATAAGAGAGATTTACACCGATTTTAGAGAAAAAAATAAATTCACTTTGTATCCTGAAGAACTACAAAAATTGAGTTGTATTGAAACGTACAGCATGACAAGTGATGAAGTCAGTCAGAAAATTTTGAGATTATTCTTGGAATGTCAGTATCCATTATCCCCTCAAACTGCGATGGCTTCTCTTGCCTACGACAAATATGTCATCGATTCTTATGACTACACTCCTTCAATAATTATGGCTACAACATCACCATATTCTTCTACGGAAAATGTGTTGAAATCATTCGGGTACAATGAAAATTTGGATATAAATATGGCTTTGGAAAAGTTAAACTCTTTTATAAAATCGCCTATTCCCTATAATTTACAAAACATCAAAAAAATTGACACTACGATTTTTGATTCAACTGAAATCAAAGATATAGTTTACAAAAAAATACAAGAAATGAATTAAGCGGCGCAAATTTCACGCTGCTTTTTGTTTTAAATAATCAAATATCGGATATATATTAAAATAAGAGAAATTTTGAAATAAAACAAGGGGGCATTATGAACAATTTTACATTTTACAATCCTGTAAGAGTACATTTTGGTAAAGGTCAAGTTACAAACCTAAAAGAAGAATTAAAAGATTACAATAAAATTTTAGTAACTTATGGTGGAGGAAGCATCAAGAAAAACGGAGTCTACGATGATGTTATGGAAAATTTGAAAGGCAAAGAAGTTTTCGAACTTTCAGGAATCACTCCAAACCCAAGAACTGACAAAGTTTATGAAGGAATTAAAATCTGCAAAGAAAATGACATTGATTTTATATTAGCTGTCGGTGGCGGCTCAACATTGGACTGCTCAAAAGCTATCGCAATGGGCGCAAAAACTGATGAAGATTTCTGGGATTATTTCTTCGAAGAAAAAAACAAACCAACAGACGCTATCAAACTTGGAACAGTAATTACAATGGCTGGAACTGGTAGTGAAATGGACGGTAGTTGTGTAATTTCAAATATCGAAAGAAAGAAAAAATACGGCTACGGGCACAGATTATTGTATCCAGTATTTTCAATAATCGACCCAACATACACATATTCACTTCCAAAATATCAATTAATCAGTGGAACTTGCGATATGTTCAGCCACATAATGGAAGAATATTTTTCAGAACCAGATTACGAAAACACAACAGATAATATATCAGAAAGCTTGATGAAAACTGTAATCGACAGTATCAAAGTAGCTCTCAAAAATCCTGAAGATTACCAAGCTAGAAGCAATCTAATGTGGGTAAGTACACTTGCAATCAACGGACTTACTGCCACTGGTAAAAGCTCAGATTGGTTAAGCCACAAATTGGAACACACATTATCCGCATATTTTGATGTAACTCACGGAATGGGACTTGCAGTAGTTCATCCAAATTATTTAAAATTTGTCTACAAAAATCATTTGGAAAAATTCAGAAGCTTTGCAATCAACGTGTGGAATATAGATCCAGAAGGAAAAACAGATGAAGAATTAGCACTAGAATCAATCGTTGCACTACAAAACTTCTTCAAAGAAATCGGAGCTCCAACTACACTCCGTGAACTTGACATTCCAAAAGACAAAATCAAAGAAATGGCTGAACACACAATAGCCTACAAAACAAGCTACTCAGATTTGTCAACATCAGATATCGAAACAATTTACAATAACGCATATTAAAACTAAAATCTGCCTTGCAACTGGCAGATTTTTTAGTGAGATAAAATTATTTCTTTATTGTAGTTTTTAATTATATTTTTATGGTCGACAAAAATAACTATTCCTTCAATTTCATCAAAAACTTTCAAAAATTTTTCGGTTGATTCGCTATCCAAGTGATTGAGTGGTTCGTCAAATATAAATATATTTGAGTTTCCTATTAGTGCCCTATCCAAAGTTATTTTGTGTTTTTCCCCACCAGATAGACCATTCACATTTGTTTTCATTAGTAACTTATTATCTGTGAATACAGTATCTATTTTTTTCTTCCCAAGGAAAATATTCTCTTTCACAGTAGTTGGAAAAACATAAGAGTTTTGACAAAAATAATTTATGTTGATATTCTTCGCATTATTTAACTCTGTGTTGTTAATACTAATATTTCCATTATAATCGGTATAAATGTTACTTAAAATTTTAATTAAAGTTGTTTTTCCCTACAATGTCAAGCAATTGTTACATAAAATTAGACGATATTTCTATCGCCTAATTTATATACAAAACTTTTATTTTAACTTTTTTATACGTTC
>QWCE01005931.1_pt1 | contig 20756 bp, 18 predicted proteins | sample 1972531 | NCBI WGS metagenome assembly QWCE01 (sample SAMN09866716, study PRJNA288562) | Human gut metagenome isolate term4_stool, whole genome shotgun sequencing... | reverse complement strand
TTATGGTCAGTATCTTTATGAGTGTGGTTTGAAGCCCAATACGATTTCTACGTATATGCGTATGCTTCGTAGTATTTACAATCGGGGAGTGGAAGCGGGGAGTGCCCCTTATGTTCCTCGATTGTTTCATGATGTCTATACAGGTGTGGATGTCCGGCAAAAGAAAGCTTTGTCTGCCGGTGAATTACATAAGCTTTTGTATGAAGATCCCAAATCGGAACGTTTACGTCGTACACAAATTATTGCCGCCCTGATGTTTCAGTTTTGTGGAATGTCATTTGCTGATTTGGCACATTTGGAAAAATCAGCTTTAGATCAGAGTGTGTTGCGCTATAATCGAATCAAGACGAAAACTCCCATGAGCGTCGAAGTATTGGATACCGCCAGGGGAATGATAAATCAACTCTGGAGTAATCAGGAACCCATTCCCGATTGTCCGGACTATCTATTTGATATACTTTGTAATAACAAAAAACGCAAAGATGAAAGGGCATATCGTGAATATCAGTCTGCTCTTCGGAATTTTAATAATCGTTTGAAAGATTTGGCGAGAGTTTTACGGTTGAAATCTCCGGTTTCTTCTTATACACTGCGCCATTCTTGGGCAACGACAGCGAAGTATCGTGGAGTGCCAATTGAAATGATCAGTGAATCATTGGGGCATAAATCTATAAAAACGACACAAATCTATTTAAAAGGTTTTGAACTCAAAGAACGTACAGAGGTAAATAAAGGGAATTTATCTTACATTAGAAACTATCGTTTAGGTTGATAGTTAACGATAAAGTGTTAGAAATCAAGGGCGAAATGTTTCCGTTACTTCTTAGGTAACGGATAAGGTACTCATTCACAGAAAAACAGATGAAAGCAGAAAAACATGGACAGGAACTGCCTACAAAGATGTTTTTCTAACCTACGTGAAGGGAAAACATCTTTGGAAACAGAGTACAGGAATTTCAGGCATGATCAAACAGAATCATCATGTCCTGATATATTTTTGTTGCATATTTCAACAATTCAGAAAAAAAAGAAGATTTTACTTGTTTACTATTTGTATTTTTGCATATCTTTGCACCGAATAATTATCCGTTACCTAAGAAGTAACGGAAAAATAAGGGGTAAAAAAGTATGATTCTAACGAAAGAAACTTTAAGTGCTGGGCCTAGTATTGGGACAGGGGAAGGCGTAGCACACTCTAAACGCTGGTATGTCGCTCTGGTCCGTATGCATCATGAAAAGAAAGTAGCCGAGCGTTTAGATAAAATAGGGATTGAAAATTTTGTACCAGTCCAGCAAGAAGTACATCAATGGAGTGACCGCCGTAAAGTGGTTGAATCCGTATTGCTTCCGATGATGGTTTTTGTACACGCTGATCCCAAAGAACGTAAAGAGGTTCTTTCCTTTTCTACAGTTAGTCGGTATATGGTAATGCGTGGTGAGAGCAGTCCGACTATCATTCCTGATGAACAAATGGCTCGTTTCCGTTTTATGCTCGACTATTCCGAAGAGGCAATCTGTATGAATAGTGCTCCTTTGGCACGTGGTGAAAAAGTGCGTGTCATTAAAGGTCCCTTGACAGGGCTTGTAGGAGAACTGGTTATGGTAGATGGTAGAAGTAAAATTGCTGTCCGGTTGAATATGCTGGGGTGTGCTTGTGCGGATATGCCGGTTGGATATGTGGAACCGATAGGAGAGAAACAATAGGCAACTAAATGTGTTATGGTAACAGGAAACGAATATATATTTCCGAATATAGATGATGCACTAGAATATGTGTTAAAGAATGAACAAAAAGCATTGGCTTCAGACAGGAAGAGACAAGTTGCTCCTTGTGTGCCAGAACAGCCGACTTCATCTTTTTTGAAGCCTGGAATGAAATCAAAACTGATTCCGGTGGACAGTTTAAATTATCCTTATAGCGGATATTTCAATAATGCACCATCAGAAAGTTTCGTTATGTCTCGATTGGCATCGGGTAGATATTCGTTGAAACCTAATCTGCATGAGAGAAAATTTCTGTTTCGTGGTGAGACTGAGTTTCATTCTCCTTGTACTCCAAGTCTGTTTCGCAAAAATGAACAGAAACAATATATTGAAGAATTGGCAATTGGGCAGGAAATGGAGCTCTTAATGTTGTCACATCCTTTAGTTCAGCTACTAGACCTTGGTGTTGAACTGAATGGACAACAATTTCGCTTTGAGATGAATTTGTTGGGTTTGACTCAGCATTATTACAATAAAACATGTTTTCTGGACATGACCAGTAGTCCGCAAGTGGCAGCGTTTTTTGCAACTACCGATTACGATTGGAAGACAGATACCTATTCGCCCATTTTAGATAAAGAGCACGTAGCTGGTGTCCTTTATTATTATTCGTTGGATATTGATGCTGACTTCAAGATAGTTCCACTTACAACAATAGGATTACAGGTTTTTCCACGTAGTGGCAAACAGTATGGCTTTCTTTATAAGTTGACAAAGGGACAGGATTTTAACACCTTTTTACGACTACAAATGGTGCGATTTAAGCATGACCCCAAAATAGCTCAACGTATTTTTGATGAATTTCATGGTGGCAAAGATCTTTTTCCTGATGATATTTTGATGAATCATTGGAAGGCTTGTAATCGTGATAAGCTAGTGCTGTCAAACAGGACTGTTTTGGCAAATCAGGTTAATAATCCCGGCTCATCAGTTGATGATTTGACTCATGAATTAGAAAATTTGGGGTATGAAATTCGAGACTATATACCAACTTTTACAAAAGATGAATTGAAAGAATATTACGCTGCTATAAAAAAAGGTTTTTGGAATGAATTTTGTTCAAGGATATACATCCCGGGTGATAATGGTTCTATATTGAATGCGTTGAAATCCCTTCCTTATGACCAGCGTTATCAATGGGCTTTTGATGAAAATATTCCGTATACTATAGATTATAACCAAGGGGTTGTACTAAAAAAGTTTGCCCGTTGCTTGAAATAGGTGAATTAGCCCTGAATTATTAAGATGTCTCAAGTAACAGACAATAATAAACGCATAGCGAAGAATACACTTCTTCTCTACGTTCGTATGCTCTTTATGATGATCGTGAGTTTGTATACATCACGTGTCATATTGAATGCTTTGGGAGTTGAAGATTTTGGTATATATAATGTTGTTGGTGGCGTTGTGGCTATGTTTTCAGTAATATCGGGCTCATTGTCTACCGCTATTAGTCGATTTATTACCTTTGAATTAGGGAAAGGTGATCAATGTAAACTGAATAAAATATTTTCAGCATCGGTTACTATTCAAATGTTGTTATCTTTGATTATTGTCGTATTAATAGAATCTATTGGCGTATGGTTTCTTAATTCTAAGATGACTATTCCAGTAGATAGAATAGTGGCAGCTAACTGGGTACTTCAATTTTCTATTGTCACTTTTGTCATAAATCTTATAAGTGTTCCATATAATGCGGAAATCATAGCGCATGAGAAGATGTCAGTTTTCGCATATATCTCCATATTAGAGGTTATAGGCAAACTGACCATTGCATTTTTGATTGTCGTTTCGCCTATTGACAGACTAGTTTTCTATGCCATTCTTATGTGTTTGGTTGCGGCTGTTATTCGACTAACTTACACTTGTTACTGTCGTAAACATTTTGAAGAATGTACTTATCACTTTTGCTGGGATAGAAAATTATTGAAGAGTATGTTTGGCTTTGCCAGTTGGAATTTTATAGGAGCATCAGCTTTTGTGTTAAGAGAACAAGGTGTTAATGTAATTTTAAATGTTTTTTGTGGACCAGTTGTTAATGCTGCTAGAGGAGTATCTACACAAGTAAATAGTGCTATAATAGGATTTGTTAATAATTTTATGATGGCGTTGAATCCGCAAATTACTAAATCGTATGCGTCTGGGAATAAGGAGTATATGTTTGCTCTATTACATCAAGGTGCCCGATTATCCTTTTATATGCTTCTCTTTTTATCTTTACCTATTCTGATAAATACTGAATATATTTTACTTTTATGGTTGAAGACAGTTCCTCAATTTACTATTATTTTTGTTCAACTCACATTGATTTTAGCTATGGTAGAATCTATTTCAAATCCTTTAGTTACAGCATTGTTGGCAACTGGAAAGATTAAGAATTACCAAATAATTGTAGGGGGATTAAACTTGTTGAATTTTCCTATTTCATATATTGCATTAAAAATAGGTTTCTCTCCATATTCTACTATGTATATAGCGTTAACGATTTCTGTGTTATGCTTATTGTTAAGGTTGTTGTTTTTAAAAGGAATGATAGGATTATCAGCATTATCTTTTATAACAAAAGTGATATTAAATGTAATGTGTGTAACCATAGTTTCAGCGCTAGTTCCTTTGCTGTTGAAAATCTCTATAAACAGTATAAATTTATTTGCTTTTATAGGTAATATTCTTACCTGTTTTATATCAGTATCAATTACAATATTTTATGTTGGTTGTAAAAGACAAGAAAGGCAAGTTGTAATTTCTTTTATTAGGAATAAAATAAAAAAACGTGGATAAAAAAAAAGTGTTACTTCTGGGAGGAACAGGAACTCTTAGTATGGGAGTTCTTAAAGAAGCTTTAAATAAAGGTTGGGATATAACTGTACTAAATCGTGGAATACATAAAAAACATATTCCGGATAGCGTACATAGAATCATAGGTGATTTTAAAAAAGTTGAAACTTGGAAAGAAGCATTGCATTCATGTAATTTCGATGTGGTTGTTGACTTTTTATCACGTAATCCTGCGGATATATCTCGGGTTTTCCCTATATTAAAAAATAATTGTAAACAATACATTTTTATTTCTTCTGCTTGCGTTTATCGAAGAAATGAGGAAGATTTTCCGATAAAAGAAGATTCGCCTAAACCCAATATGAATTGGGACTACAATGTTGAAAAATATAATTCGGAAAAAGAGCTGGTCAAGTTATCCCAAAATGCATCATGCTATTATACTATAATTCGTCCTTATATTACATATGATGACGAAAGGATACCTTTTGGAATAGCTCCCTCTTATAAATATCATAGAACAATTATTGAAAGATTAAAAAATGGAAAACCAATGTTTGTTTGGAATGAAGGTAATAACATAACGACATTAACTTATATATCAGATTTTGCTAAAGGTGTGGTTGGGTTATTTTCTAATAATGCAGCAATAAATGAAGATTTTCACATAACGAGTGATTATCAATATACATGGAATGAATTCTGGAGTATTTTTCTTGCTAAATTGAATTTAAAAAGTACTATATATCATGTAGATGCCAAAGATATAACAAAATATATGCCTTCTGAAAAGCAATTATTAATGGGGGATCGGGGATTAGATGCCTCATTTGATAATAAAAAAATAAAAAAGGCTGTTCCATCTTTGACGTTTGAATTTAATCTGGAAAAAGGTATTGATAATTTGATAAAATATTACAATGAACTTGATTCTTGGAATTATGATTATAGATATGATGCGATGATAGATAAAATGTTGGCAAAACAATCTCCAAGATGTTTTTACATTAAATATGAAAAGGCCTATCGTTCTTCTTGGTTGATTTATCATATCTATAGATATCTCCCATATAAAATGGCGAATAAATTATGCAGAGTAATAAAAATAAATCAATAGATTTTAAAAGTTCAGTATTTACCTGTAATAAACTAAATTGCAGTGGTTGTGGTGCATGTGCTCAAATATGCTCAAAACATGCAATTGATATGGTAGAAGATAATGAAGGCTTCTTATTTCCAATATTAAATCAAGAGAAATGTGTGCAATGTGGATTATGTGATAAAATTTGTCCTGAAGTTAATTCACGCCAATCAAACGTAGGAGAATATAAACAATGTTTTGCTGCAACTAATAAAGACAATGATTATTCACGTATGAGTGCGACTATTGGCGCTTGTACAATGATGGCCGAGTATGTTTTATCTATAGGCGGATATGTTTTTGGGGTTATTCTAGATGAAGATGAATGGAAAGCAAAACATAGATGTATAGATAATTATTCTCTTTTGCAAGAAGCTAGAAATTCAAAATATATTCAAAGCGATACAGGAAGTACATATTCTCTGGCTAAACAACTTCTAAATAAAGATAAAACTGTACTTTATATAGGGACACCTTGTCAAATTGCAGGATTAAAAGCCTTTTTGCAAAAAGAATATAAAAAATTGTATACAATAGATTTGATTTGTCATGGTGTATACAGTTATAGGCTACTTCAAAAAGAAGTAGATTATTGGAGTTGCAAGTTTAATAGAGGTAAAGTAAGTAATTTTAGATTTAGAAGTAAGGAGAAATATCCATGGATATACGGTGGTGTTATTAATTTTGATATCAGTAACAATAAGAGTTATGCTCATATAGAAATACATGGAAGTTGTTCGCCTCTTTATCGTTGCTATGCCTATAGTGAAGATGGTATTAATTATACCCTTAGAGAATCCTGCTATTCTTGTCAATTTAGAGATACCAATCGTTTTGGAGATATAACAATAGGAGATGCGTGGGGAATATCAAAGAAACGTTCTGAACTTTTTCAGAACAAAAATCTAAAGAAAGGAATATCATTAATATTATGCAATACTCATAAAGGGAAATTTCTTTTAGATCATATTGATAGTCAAGTTAATTTGGTTGAATTATCAGAAAATGAGGCTTTCTCTCAAGATGCATTAAAAAGTTCCAATAGAATGATTCCCAAGGAAAGATATCTTATTTATAATAATCTGGACAATGAAGATTGGGAGTCTTTAATTGAAAAAAATCTTCATGTTAATTTTACCAAATTAAGAACGATGTATCATATTCACGAGGTGAAGAAAACAATTAAAGAAGTAATTAAAGAAATGATTTTTTATAATAGATGGAAAAAGTGAAATATTATCCATATTTGGATACTTTGAAAGTAAGTAAGATCTTAAAAAGATTATTGTTTGGTTTATGAGATTGATTTCACATTTGCGCGCTATCAAATATGGCTTAGTTTGGTATGTAATAAATAGTTTAGTGTCCAATTTCCCAAGTATAAGATTAAGATATTATATTCTTAAATTATTTGGAATGAATTTAGCCAAGAATGTTCGATTTTATCAAGGATTTCACATAAGAAATCCTAAGGGAATTGCCGTTAATGATGGCGTCTCTATTGGCCCTAGAGTTTTGCTAGATGGTCGTAAGGGATTAATTATAGGTAAAAATGTAGTAATTGCGTACGAAGCAATTATATGGACATTAAATCATGATTACAACGACATATACTTTGCTGGTAAAGGATCATCTGTCACTATTGGCGATTATGCTTGGATTTGTTGTCGGTCGATAATACTTCCAGGCATTACCATTGGGGAAGGAGCTGTAGTTGCATCAGGTGCAATTGTAACAAAAGATGTTCCCCCATATACTATTGTAGGAGGAACACCTGCTAAAATTATTGGATATCGTGAGAAGAAAGCATATAGTTATGGTTATCATAAAAACAGTTCAATAGAATATTTTATATAAAATGAATTTGCCTGCTTATAAAAAAATAAGTGTAACGAAAAAAGCTGTTATATATCTTACGTTATTTATAGCTTTTTGTGGATGGTCTTCAATATATTTAAGCTGGGGAGGATGGCTGTCTAAACCTTCATTTTTTATTGGTTTCTTCTTATTTTGCTTGTGTATCTATTATTGTCGGCGAATAACAAGTGGAGAGATGACTAATGTTGTGAATTGGACCTTAATTTCAGCGTTTTTCAGCATTATTCCTGCTATGGGGGATTGGCATGCTAGTTTTCATTCTTACTTTTACGGGTATATTGCAACCTATTATGGATTGTTTTTTTATTATATGTTGAGAACATGGAAAGTGAGCCCAAATGCTCTTATGAAAATAGTAACTGTATTTTGTTTTATTTGGGTAGCTATTGAAATTGGTCAGCAATTTACGTATCCTGAATATTGGTTTTTAGGTCGCCAAAATGAATGGGACATAGTTGAGAACCGTATGGGACTTTGGAGATTCTACATTTGGGGGATTGATTTTGTAATGTTAGCCTTTGCATTTTATGCTGGTAAAGCTTTTTCCTCGAAACAATATTCAAAGGTTAATATGATTTATTTTATCATTTTTACTGTGGGTATTCTATGCTATTGTTCAAGGAAGCATATTGTCGCGGTCGTTGTAGTGATTATGTATGCTATATTAATGATAGAAAGCAAACATAAATGGAAGATCAGAATTATTTGTTTGGTCGTGATGGCGATTCTTTTTTATAGTTTCTATGATGATTATTTAGCAATGAGCGCAGAAGCTGTTGATTCTCAAGGTGCCGGTGAGGACTTCATTCGTTATCTTGCTGCCAAATATTTTATAGTGGATTTTTCTAATTCACCTCTTTATCCGATATTTGGGACAGGGTGGGGGAGTTTGGCTCTTGGTAATAAACTAGAGTATTGTAAACACGTACTACACTTTTATATTTCAGATGTTGGAATTATAGGTTATTATTCCACAGTCGGCTTAGTTGGGGTTTCTGCTATTATTTTTTACATATACAAATTTATCAGAAATTGGAAATATATTGATTTGGGGTATAAAATGTTCTTTATTATGAAAATGATTCTTGTTGTATTTGACTTCTGGATGTGCTGGGCTATTGGTATAATTGCTTATGGAACATTTTTATATCTATTGGATGAAAATATAAAGGAGAATAAACTTATTAAGAGTAAATTATGAATATTGGAATACTAACATTTTATAAAGTTGCAAATTTTGGAGCTAATATACAGGGGGTATCTACATACTGTTATTTGAAAAATGCAGGACACAATCCGATCTTCTTGAACTATCTTTCCCATCGAACAGAAGATGAACTTGAAAAGGGTTATAATGATAGTATTCAAGTAAAAGCACATTTGGATTTTGTAAACAATGTTTGTATTAATCAAACTGAAAATTTATATGGTTCTAAAGATATCGAAAGAATGATTAATGAATACCTTCTTGATGCTATTATAATAGGTTCTGATGCTGTAGTACAACATCATCCTCTTTTTTCAAGAATTCATAAAGGAAGAAGGAAGCCTTTTTATATAGCTCATCCGGTACCTGAGAGAATGTTTCCTAATCCGTTTTGGGGAATCGGTTTTGCTATTATGATTCCAACAGCAATGATGTCTGTATCGAGTCAGAACTCCAAATATAGTCAGTTTTCGAAATCATTGAAAAGTAAAATGCGAGAAACTTTAGCTAATATGAAATACATTTCTGTTAGAGATACATGGACTCGTGATATGATGTTGGCAATAGGGACCCCACAAAACATTGAAGTTACTCCTGATCCTGTTTTTTCTTTCAATTATAATGCGGGAGCATTAGTTCCGTCAGAAGAGGATATTAGAAATCGTTTCAATTTACCTAAGCAGTATGTATTGGTATCTCTTCATTCTCAAAGTTTATCAGTTAACATTCTCGACGAATTAAATCAAAAGCTTAAAAATCATGGAAAAGAATGTGTCGCTTTCCCAATGCCTAACGGTATTAAGTTTCAACATAATTTTGATTATCAAGTCAATGTGCCTCTATCGCCTATTGATTGGTATGCACTCATAAAATATTCAAGTGGATATGTAGGTAGTAATATGCATCCTATTATAGTTAGCTTGCACAATGCGGTACCCTGTTTTAGTATTGACCATTGGGGAACAAAAGATTTTTTTAATCGGACAGTTAGAGATGGTTCAAGCAAAGTAGAGCATATTATGGGAATTTTTAGCTTGAAAGCAAATGTAAGACCTATTAATGCGGGTGTTTGTGAAGTTTCAGCAGAACAGATTGTAACTGCTTTGCAGAATTTTCCCAAAGAAAAAGTAAGAGCTGTTGCTGCAGAGCGTTATGAACAATATAAGAAGATGATGGAAGATATAATTGATAGCTTACAAAAAAGATAGGAATTATGAGAATACTTATAATTTCCAAATGTCCTACGCATCCTACAAATGCAGGAAATAGATGGTGGATATTGTCACAAGCAGAAATGTTTAAGTCGTTAGGGCATGATGTGTATTTTCTCCATATTAGTGAGATGCCATTGAGACAAAACTCCAAAGCATATTTTGAAAGTATTGAGAAATCGAAAAAATATTGGGGAGATAGATATTACTTGTTTACTGTCAGTAAACTACAAAAGATCAAGATGACTTTGATTAAGTATTACCGTAAGAATTTCTGTCACGGTTTTTATCAGGTAGATGATCAATACCCTTATGGCTTGGAAAATATGGTAAATAGGCTTGATGAACAGATTCATTTTGATGTTTGCGTAATCAATTATTATTATTTATCTCGGCTGTTTGAATTTATCCATATTCCTAAGAAGGCAATAGCAACCCATGATTGTATTGCATACAAGAATCTCAAAGTTGGTATGCCTACTATGTGTATCACTGCGGATACCGAGGCAAAGGCAATGCAAAGATGTCCACATATCTTTGCTCTTCAGGAAGTAGAAGCCGATTATTTTCAACTTCTTTCACCTAATAGCGAGGTGTACAATCTATATGGTAAATATGGATATCATCCTCAACCTGTGGTGGGAAATCATAATCTGTTATTTCTTTCTGGAAATAAGATGCTGAGCTTGTAGTAGGTGGAGGAATCTGTAAAATGATGTCAAGCCAGAATAATATAGATGGGGTGAAAGTTTTAGGGTATATAGATAATCCTGCAAATTTTTACGCTCAAGGAGATGTGGCTATTAATCCTGTGTATCAGGGAACTGGATTGAAAATTAAAACATTTGAATCCATATCCTTCGATAAAGTTGTAATGGTTCATCCTCATAGTATGGCGGGGATATTTAAAAAAGAAAGTGCTCCTCTTTTTGCGTCAACTAATCCAATTGAATGGGTAGAATACCTTGAAAAAATATGGGACAATGTTGCCGAAATCGATAATGTGAAAATTCAAAATAAAGTTTATCTTGCAGAAATGGATAGATTTGTTATTGCCGAGTACAAAAAGTTTTTAGGCTAATTTTATACAAATTGTTCTTGTGCCAGGAGTCTAATAATCAGGAAGAAATTTTATATCATGGAGAGATTATGTATACATCCGTTTGCGCATGAATTCGATAAATACTTGCGACTTACACCCTATAAAGGGATAAAAAAGAAGAAAAATTCTGTAGGTAAGTTTTGGAATCTAGTGATTAAGCCCATGGTTTTAGGTTATCATCGTTATACCTATATTAGAGTTTGTGGCTGTCGAATAGATATTGGTTGGTTACCAATATTAAAAAAATATAGGGATTGATTGAGACTAAATGGAAATAGAAGAAATATGAGTTTCACGTTTTGTCAATAGTTGGCGGTTGTTCAACCTCCGCATGGTCTAAAAAATAACGGTCATGCATAGTAGTGAAGATTTTGAGAAATAATGTAAGCTATAGCTCCACCCCCCCAAGAATACTGGAGCTAAGGATTATTGTCATAGGGGGTTGGATACTTACGATATATACCTTTTTTATATGAATAAGAAAAAAATATCTTGGATAACTCCAAGTTGTTTCATTGATGTAGATTTGCCGATTATAAATCTTTTAGCCAAAGATTATTTTATTGATTGGCAAATAGTGGTGGAAAATAATCAAGAGATCGATTATGAGTTATATGTAAAATCTGTACTGAAAGACAATCCTAATGTCCAAGTCTATTTTTTCTATTTAACGCATCGCCTTAGGAGCCTTCATAATATAATTGATTTAATACGTATCATTAAAAGAGCTAGAGCATTCCTTCCAAATCTGTATTATATTTCAGCAGCTATGCATCCTTATGGCACTATGATGTATCGTTTAATGCTTCCTAAAAGAAATGTCGTTATCGCATGTCACAATGTTTCTACTCCAAGAGGAGCTAATTCGGAAAAATGGGCCAAAAAACTAACTAATATGTGGATTCGTAGTTTTAAGAATATTCAGGTATTCTCAAGAAGTCAGGAAGTAATTCTCAAAGAGAAAGTTCATGGAAAGAATATTCTAATGGCACATTTGGCTTTAAAGGATTATGGAGAATCTACTATTGAAGTAAATAAAAAGGAAGAACGAACTTTTAGATTCTTATTTTTTGGAAATATTGTTGCATATAAGCGGGTTGATTTATTGATTGAAGCTGCAAATATTTTGCATGATAGAGGTATTGAAAACTTCAAAGTAAGGATTGCTGGTAGCTGTAATTGTAATTGGGAACAAAACTATGCATCGTTTATAAAGTGTCCAGATGTGTTTGAACTAATGATTAGACGAATTCCTAACGAGGATGTAGCTAATATGTTTGCAGATAGTCATGTTTTTGTTATGCCTTATCAAGATATAGCCCAAAGTGGGGCTATAACGGTAGCATTTAGATATAATGTCGTTACATTGGTCTCTGACATTCCTCAATTTAAAGAGTTTGTAGAAGATGGAGTGACGGGATTAGCATTCCAATCAGGAAATGCAGGTGATTTAGCGGATAAAATGCAGTGGTGTATAGAAAACAGGGATGTGCTTTTAAAAGAACTTTCTGTTAATCAAAAGAATTTTGTAGATAAGGAGCTTTCGCTAACCAGTATTGTTGCGAAATATAAAGACTTCTTTTCTAAATTGTAAATTATGAGTTTTGTACCTCGACTGGCTACAGATAAACAATGTACAGGCTGTTTTGCTTGTATAGATGTGTGCAATAAAAATGCTATAAATATAGTTGAACATTATGATGGGCATCGGTATGTAGAGATAGATAAAAGTAAATGTGTTGGTTGTGGCATGTGTGAACAAATCTGTCCGATCGTCTCGAATTTCGAATATCAGAAAAGTGAATATTCAGATTTCTATGCAGCTTGGGCAAAAAATAGAACACATCGAAAGACTAGTGCTTCAGGTGGCGCTTTTTATGCAATGGCGTTTTCTGTAATAGAACAAGGGGGAATTGTGTTTGGTGCGAAAATAGAATCACCTTGTTATGTTCATCATCAGGCAATTGATACTAAGGAAGAATTGACTTGTTTGCAGGGATCAAAATATACACATAGCAATGCATCTGGAAATTATAAACTTGCTTTGAAATATTTGAAGGAAGGTCGAATGGTTCTTTTCTCGGGCACAGGTTGTCAAATTGCTGGACTATTATCTTTTTTGAAAGATAGAACCTATAAAGGGAATCTGGTTACGGTGGATTTAATTTGTGGTGGAATTCCTTCTAAAATATTAATTGATAAATTTATTAGTCAGGCACCGTATAAAGTGAAGCGTGTTTTGTCATTTCGTACCAAGGAAACAGGATGGAAACCTAGAGGATTTCGTTATAATTTAAAAGTCGAAGACGAAAATGGTAAAATTTATGATTATGCAAATAAAAATAATTTAATTACTACTGGATTTAGTCTCGAATTAACGAACAGGTATTCTTGTTATGACTGTCCTTTCGTTGGAAAAAATCGCAAATCAGACTTTACCATAGGGGATTATTGGGGATGTATTAAATATGATGAAGAACATTTTGATGGTATATCGTTGATTATAGCTCATACTGATAAAGCGAGGCAGTTCCTTTCATCATTAAAAGATTCTTTATTTTATGATAAGGCTGATATGAACTTAGCCATATCTCATAATCATAGATTGGTTACAGGACATTCGATTCAGCAATATTTTTTTGAACGAAAGTTATTGGCTTTCTTTTCCTCACACCTTAGTGATAGTGTATTTTCAAAAGTATATGCGTATACCTTTTCGAATAAAAGTCCATGGATACTGTTGAAAGTGATTCGGAAAGTTTACGGAATACTAGTAGTGATTATAGATAGAATAGGACATAAGCAATGAGAATCGGATTATTAACATATCATAAGTCGTATAATTGTGGAGCAGTGTTACAAACTTATGCCACATGTCGTCTCCTCAAGGAACTGGGACATGAAGTAGAGTTGATAGACCTTAGGCAGCCAGAACCTATAAAGTTGAGACAATTGATTTTTATTCCTCGTTTTATTAAATTTCATAGGTTCTGCAAAAAGTTTTATCCGTCGCTTACAAGGCATTATAAAACAGTGGAGGAACTTAGAAAGGCAAAGTTGGATTATGATTGTTTGTTGGTAGGAAGTGATCAAACATGGAATCCTTTAATTAGCCGTGAACAATGTTTGGCCTATTTTCTTGATTTTGGAGAGGAGCAGGTTCGCAGAGTGTCGTTTGCTTCGAGTTTTGGGGTGAATATGTGGCCGGAGAGTCATAAAGAGCTACTGCCTGCTATAGATAAACTTCTTCATCGTTTTTCAGGAATATCTGTGAGAGAGGTTACGGGCCAAAATATATTAAAGCAGCAATTTAGCCTTGATAGTAACTTAGTGCTTGATCCTACAATGTTGCATTCTTCTTATGCGGAAATTACTTCATCTATTATTCTCAATCACCGTATTGTCTGTTATCTTTTAAATCGTAATGATTGTCAGCTTGATATGGCACGTTATCTTTCATACAAGATGGGTATACCGGCTCGTATGATATTTAATGGATATCCTTTGAGAGGGTTTGAATATTGTTATCCTCCCGCTATAAAAGGATGGATAGAGCAGATTGGAGGAGCGGAGATTGTAGTGACAGATTCTTTCCATGGATTGGTGTTTAGTTTGCTTTATCATCGTCAGTTTGCTGTGATTCCTATAGCAAATGGATTATCGAGCCGTCTGCTTGATTTGCTTGATTTAGTAGGACTAAAAGATCATGTGTTTACTTCCCAGGAGGAGTTGGAAAAGAATATGGAGGTACTTCAGCGTCCGATTGATTATGAGAGGGTAGACAGAATATTGGCTATTTATAGAAAACAGTCAATTGACTTTTTACGTAATGTTTTGAGATAAGGATAATCGTCCTGCAAAAGTGCTTAAAAAAGATACAATTTTGAAAGTAAAGAATGGGAGAGGCTTAGATAATTAAATTGTATGGTTAGAAAAATACTTAATTATTTCTTATGAAAATATTATTGGCAAACAAGTTTTATTATCGTCGTGGTGGTGATTGTATCTATACGCTTAATCTAGAGTTATTGCTACGGGAGTATGGACATGAGGTAGCGATATTTTCCATGGATTATCCTGATAATTTGGAAACTCCATGGAGAAAATATTTTCCGAGTGAAGTGAAGTTTAAACCCGGATTAGGAATGTTGGAAGCTTTTTTGCGTCCATTAGGTACAAATGAAGTAAAAAGAAAATTTTGTGCATTACTAGATGAATTCAAACCTGACGTAGTACATTTGAATAATATTCATACGCAACTTTCTCCCATAATTGCTGAACTAGCACATGAAAGAGAAATTAAAGTTGTATGGACTCTACATGATTTGAAGCTTCTTTGCCCTCGTTATGATTGTCTTCGCAATGGAAAAATAGCCTGTGAAGAATGTTTTATGGATAAACGTAAGGTGCTTGAGTATAAATGTATGAAGAACTCTATTGTTGCTAGTTTCTTAGCTTATAAGGAAGCAGTATCATGGAATCGTGAGCGTTTGGAGAAATGTACAGATATATTTATTTGCCCAAGTTTATTTATAGCGAATAAGATGATACAAGGAGGTTTTAATAAAACAAAAATGTGTACACTCTGTAATTTTATAGATATAGAAAAAACAAGGAAGCAAGAGTATAATAAGCTGGATTATTATTGTTTTATAGGTCGTCTATCTAATGAAAAAGGGGTGGTTACATTGGTAAAAGCAGCTCGTCAGTTGCCATATAAATTGAAAATTATTGGTGAAGGCCCCCTGATGGAAGAGTTGAAAATACTGCGTAAAGGAACAAATATCGAACTTGTAGGCTATAAACAATGGGCGGAAATAAAAGAACTATTAGGTCGCGCTCGTTTTAGTGTTATTTCATCGGAATGTAACGAAAATAATCCACTTTCAGTGATTGAAGCACAGTGTTTAGGAACTCCAGTTTTGGGAGCATGCATTGGAGGTATTCCCGAATTGATAGAAGAGGGAAAAAGTGGAATGTTGTTCAAATCAAAAGATATAGTGGATTTAAAAAAGAAAATTGAGATGATGTTCACATATACGTTTGATTACGAATCATTGGCCAAAAAATCACAAGAAAAATACTCTGCAGATGCTTACTATAAACAGCTGATGAAGATTTATACCAAGTGATGAGGAAACATATTTCTTTCGTATATATTTAAAATCTTATTATATTATGACTACAAATAATATCCCGTGTCCTACGGACGCGAGCATTATTCTGACGTATCGTTGCCCGATGCGTTGCAAGATGTGTAATGTGTGGCAGTATCCCACAGAAAAGAGTAAAGAAATACAGCCAGAGGAGTTACGTACACTTCCAAAGCTGAAATTTATAAATCTGACAGGTGGCGAGCCTTTCATTCGTGAGGATTTGGATAAGATTGTTGAAGAATGCTATAAACATACGGATCGTATTGTGATTTCCACTTCCGGATGGTTTGAAGACCGTGTGGTAGCATTGGCTAAAAAATTCCCGAATATCGGTATTCGTATTTCTATCGAGGGATTAAGTTGCAAGAATGATGAGTTGCGTGGTCATGCGGGTGGCTTTGATAAAGGGTTGCGTACGTTATTGACATTGAAAGATATGGGACTGAAAGACATCGGTTTTGGATGTACAGTATCCAATAATAACTCAAAAGACATGCTTTCGCTTTATCAATTGAGTAAATCATTGGGAATGGAGTTTGCTACAGCCGCTTTTCATAATTCGTATTATTTTCATAAAGATGATAATGTGATAACGAATAAAGACGAAGTTTGTAAAAACTTTGAACAGCTGATAAAATGGCAATTGAAAGAGAATCATCCAAAAAGCTGGTTCCGTGCTTTTTTTAATATGGGACTAATCAATTATATAGAAGGAGGTCGCCGTATGCTGCCTTGCGAAGCCGGTTCTGCTAATTTCTTTATTGAGCCTTATGGCGATGTGTATCCATGTAATGGTTTGGAAGAAAAATATTGGATGAAGAAAATGGGTAATATCCGTGAAACTCCGAATTTCATGACTATTTGGGAAAGTGAACAGGCGCAACAAGTACGTGCTATGGTGGGCAAGTGTCCGAAGAATTGTTGGATGGTAGGCACTGCTTCTCCGGTGATGCATAAATATATTAAGCATCCTCTGAAATGGGCATTGAAAAATAAATTCTTGAGTATACAAGGTAAGCCTGCGTGTTTGGACAAATGTTGGTATAACGTAGGACAGGATCCTTGTCAGGGAGATTTAAGAGAGAGTTTTTAAGATCATGAAAGTCATGGTAACTGGCACCCGGGGAATACCTAATATCCTTGGCGGTGTCGAGACACATTGTGAGGAGCTTTTTCCACGTATTGCGAGAAAAAGTATTGACGTCACTCTGATTCGGAGAAAAAGCTACGTTCATGATTCGCTTGAGGAATACAAAGGGGTAAAGCTGGTGGATCTTGAGACCCCCAAGAAGAAATCATTCGAAGCTATCATTCATACATTCAAAGCTATATTGAAAGCTAAGAGTCTGCATGCGGATGTTGTGCATATTCATGCTATAGGCCCTGCTTTGTTGACTCCCTTTGCTCGTCTGTTGGGTATGAAGGTAGTGTTTACCCATCATGGTCCCGATTATGACCGGAATAAGTGGGGATTTGCTGCGAAGACGATGTTGAGATTTGGGGAACGGATGGGATGTATGTTTGCTAATGAGGTGATTGTCATCTCAGAGGTAATCAACGATATTCTGGTACGTAAATATGGCCGAAAAGATTGTCATCTTATTTATAATGGAGTACCTACGCCGGACAAAATTGATAGTACAGATTATTTATCTGAAATAGGAGTAGAACCCTGTAAATATGTGTTTGCAATGGGACGATTTGTACCGGAAAAGAACTTTCATCAATTGATTCGTGCTTTTGCAGCTCTGAAACAACAGAATTATAAACTGGTGCTTGCAGGTGATACAGATTTTGAGGATGATTATTCAAAGAAACTGAAGTCTTTGGCAAAAGAGAATGGGGTAATTCTGACTGGTTTTATTAAAGGTACTAAGTTGCATGAACTGCTAACTCATGCCCGTTGTTTTGTTTTGCCGTCTTCTCATGAGGGTTTACCTATTGCTCTATTAGAGGCGATGAGCTATGATCTTCCTGTGATTGTGAGTGATATCCCTGCAAACCTGGAAGTAGGATTGGCTTTTGATTGCTATTTTCAGACGGGGAATGAGGAGCAACTACAAGAAAAACTACAAAAGAATTTAGTGCAGGATTTTTGTCCTGTCCATTATTTTATGGATGAATATAACTGGGATAGAATAGCAGAACAGGTTGTTTCTGTATACAGAAATATGTTTTAATTTTTATATATTTAAGTTTGTTGTTATGCAGGAAGTCCAACGTTTTAACAAAGTCCTAAAGTCTTTGGTCCTTTTGGGGGATCTTATTTTGCTGAACCTGCTTTTATGGGGATTTAATTTGTTTCTAGGTACCCGTTTCTGGTGTATCCATTGCGGTTCTATCTTTCAGGGTATGACTCTTATCACTCTGTGCTATTTACTTTGTAATATGCATTCAGGTGTTATTCTTCATCGTCCTGTGGTGCGTCCTGAACAGATCATGATCCGTGTCTTACGTAACATGGTTCCTTTTGTTTTTTTTTCGGTTTGTACGTTGCTTGTTTTTCATTTTCATTTTTCCCATTCCCGCTATTTCGGACTGTTTTATGTTACACTGATAATTGTCATCATTAGCTACCGCCTAATTTCCCGTCATTTTCTGGAGCTTTATCGGAAAAAGGGAGGAAATGTTCGTAAGGTAGTATTAGTTGGGAGCCATGAGAATATGCAGGAACTTTATCATGCGATGACGGATGATCCTACGTCCGGTTATCGTGTACTGGGGTATTTCGAGGATTTTCCTTCGGACCGGTATCCGCAGGATGTTCCATATTTGGGACAACCAAACGAAGTATGTGCTTTTTTAGAAAAACATGCGGGAGAGATCAATCAGCTTTATTGTAGCCTTCCTTCTGCGCGCAGTGCGGAGATTGTTCCTATCATTAATTACTGTGAAAACCATTTGGTCCGTTTCTTTAGTGTTCCAAATGTCCGTAATTATTTGAAACGTAGGATGCATTTTGAATTATTGGGGAATGTTCCTGTACTTTCCATTCGTTGTGAGCCATTGGAATCACTGGAGAACCGTATTATCAAGCGTGCTTTTGATGTTGTTTGTTCAGGGTTATTTCTTATTACGGTTTTTCCATTCGTTTATATATTCTTTGGAATTGCGATCAAGTTAAGTTCTCCCGGTCCTGTTTTTTTCAAACAAAAACGCAGTGGTGAGGATGGTCGTGAATTCTGGTGTTACAAGTTTCGTTCAATGAAGGTTAATACGCAATGTGATACTCTTCAGGCTACGGAAAATGATCCTCGTAAAACACGTATCGGAGAGATAATGAGAAAGACTAGTGTGGACGAATTGCCTCAATTTATCAATGTATTGAAAGGAGATATGTCTATTGTAGGTCCCCGTCCTCACATGTTAAAGCATACGGAGGAATATTCTAATCTGATAAACAAGTTTATGGTTCGTCACTTCGTTAAACCTGGAATAACTGGCTGGGCTCAAGTGACGGGCTTTCGCGGTGAGACGAAAGAGCTCTGGCAGATGGAGGGACGTGTGCAACGTGATATCTGGTATATAGAGCATTGGACTTTTTTATTGGACTTATATATTATGTATAAGACGGTGTATAATGCTATACATGGAGAAAAAGAAGCATATTAAAAAATAAAACTTAGGAATTAAAGGGCGTTTAATTATGAATTTAAGAATTATGATGAGAAGACTAAACAAAAGAAATTTGTGGTTACTATTGTTGCCATTCCTATTGGCTGGCTGTCAGTCTTATAAAAAGGTTCCCTATTTCCAGAATGTGGAAGTTGTGAACGAGGTAGAACAACAGGAAAAATTGTATGATGCCAAGATCATGCCCAAGGATTTGTTGACTATTGTGGTATCGTGTACTAATCCTGAACTTGCGATACCTTTTAACCTGACAGTTGCCAGCAATGCCGGAATAGCTGTGAGTACTTCGTCTTATGTGACTACTCAACCTGTATTACAGCCTTATTTGGTAGATAATGAAGGAAACATAAATTTTCCGGTGTTAGGAGAATTGAAGTTAGGAGGCTTAACGAAAAGGGAAGCAGAACAGCTGATTATAGATAAATTGAAGCCTTACATGAAGGAGACTCCCATTGTAACGGTCCGTATGGTAAATTATAAAATATCTGTTATCGGTGAGGTTACCCGTCCCGGAACTTTTACTATCTCTAATGAGAAAGTGAATCTGTTGGAGGCATTGGCTATGGCTGGTGATATGACGGTATACGGTCTTCGTGATAATGTAAAGTTGATTCGTGAAGATGCAAACGGCAAACAGCAAATTGTAACCTTGGATTTGAACAAGGCCGAAACCATTCTTTCACCTTACTATTGGTTGCAACAGAATGATATTGTTTATGTAACTCCCAATAAAGCAAAGGCTCGAAATTCAGATGTAGGTAACAGTACCAGTCTCTGGTTCTCAGCCACCTCTATCTTGGTATCCATTGTCAGCCTATTAGTAAATATTTTAAAATAATGATTTGCAATGAAAGAAACAGATTTCAACGAAGCACAAGAATCTAAG
>QWCE01002869.1_pt1 | contig 20761 bp, 15 predicted proteins | sample 1972531 | NCBI WGS metagenome assembly QWCE01 (sample SAMN09866716, study PRJNA288562) | Human gut metagenome isolate term4_stool, whole genome shotgun sequencing... | reverse complement strand
TCCCAGCTCTTTGAAATATTCATCTCTTGCCATTAAATTATCCGCATCACTTTCTCCTGCCCAGTGCCACCAGTTTAAATCACCGGCATGGAAAATCGTCACGTCCGGATGGGTAATCCCAAAAGAACCGCCCGCATCGGTAGAACCATACATTTTTACTTGAAATTCATTCACTGATGTAAACTCACCCGGTTCCAGATAATGAAGCTGTACCGTATTCTTTACCGGCAAGGTACAGTCGCTATGAAGAAAATACCCGGCAGCTTTCTCTTCATAGCGGCTAATCTCTGGATTAAAATGATCGGCATGAAAATGGCTTACAAAAAAATATAAGGGCTTCTTGCTTATTTTTACAAGTTGATCAAGCTTTCCTTCTGTATCCATGTAGTAATCAAATACAAGAATTGCATTTTCCAACTCGCAAATAAAACCGCTATGATGAAGATAGGTGATTTTAAATTTTTTCACTTATTTTGTCCTTTCCGGATTCGTTACTGTATACGAACTGATGTTTTTTATTGAAATATTTTTGCAGACCTATAAATTTTTACTGTGATGTGGAATTTTTTATAAAGCCGTATAATGATTATAGCATAATCAAACAGTCTCATTAGAAATATGTCCTGCCGCATCATTGTATACGTCCATGCGGTGAAAGGATAGCCGTTATACGGATTTGATATACTTTGTTTTTTCCTTTGACGGCAGATATCTTCCTTAGTAAAATAGATTTTATGATAAGCAAAGGAGTTCATTATGGTGATTCATGATTTGGAAAATCGTCTTTTCAAAATTGAAAATCCCGAAGGAATCTCCTGTTTGGAATATTCTTTAGAAAACGGTTGCTTCACCGTTCTTCACACAAAAGTCCCGCCGGAATTATCAGGAAAAGGACTTGCCGCCGCTCTCGCCGCGGAAGCGTTTCGCTGGGCGACAGGCGAAGGATTTCAAATCCGGTCTGAATGTTCCTACATGACCGCCTGGATGAAACGCCATGTCCATGTATCATAATCAGCTATATACACAGATGTAATTACAAAAATAAGGAAATTCCCATGTACAGCTCTTCTTTATTTCAATCCGCCTATACTTCCAAAAACAACCGGTACCGGCTTGATGCGATTGTTTCGCACTTTCTTGATCTTCTTCACATGAAATCGGAACGTCTTTATGAGCATGCCGTCCGTGTTTCCAATCATTCGGCAGCCACTGCCGTGTATATGCGTCTTCCTACAGACGATATCCGTTTGATCCGTTATGCCGGACTGCTTCACGATATCGGTCTTCTTTGCGTACCCAATTCCATCTTGGACAAAAATCCGTATCTGTCACGAAGAGAATTACAGCTCTATAAAAAGCATCCCGATCTGGGTGCCAACATGCTTGAAACTTGCCCGGGTTGCCAGGAACTTATTCCCTATATCCGTTTTCATCATGAACGTTGGGACGGCACGGGATTTCCGAAACATTTAAAAAATGTAAATATTCCTTTAGGCGCACGGATTATTTCCCTGGCCAGTTACTATGATGATGTGATTTATTCTTCTCCCGATTTTAAAAATAAATCGAAAGCAGATGTCACAAGAGACATTTTCAGCGGATCCGGAATTTTATTTGACCCCGACGTTATATCCGCTTTTATCAAAGTTATTTTCCATGATACGGCAATTGCTAAATAAGTACAGCAAAATAAAAGACGACTGATTTTATTCAGTCGTCTTTTATTTTGCGCCGCTTGCTATTGTCAGTCCTATCACCGATTCCGCCCCTGCACGTTTCAATTCATGAGCAGCTGCCTCCATCGTTGCTCCTGTCGTATAGACATCATCTCCTTTGAAATCTTCCGGTCGAATAACTGTCACAGATCCGGGAGATAACTTAGCTTCCCAATCCGGCCGCTCTGCCTCTACCGTAATCCCCTTCAAGGAATACATGGGCGTTCCAGCATCCCCTGATACCTACTCAGCAGATACCTCAATACCACAAGAAATGCACCCCAATAAGAGACACATCGCTAGATACGCTCTATGAGATTTATTCGCCATAAAACGCCCTTTGTTCTTTTCTGTGATTAACCTATCCATAGTCCCCTTCCTTCTGTATACACATCGCTTATATATTCATATTACTAAAGTATCCATTCTTACATATCATAATATGCACCGTATGACTGTCATACAGTCAGTCCCTATGCCCTATATTCTCTCCCAGCAACGAGCCACCAACAACAAAAAAATTCTTTCCCGGGTTGTAAAAAAGGCTCCCTTATGCAATATAAATATGAGGCCCGCAATAGTGGAAACACGGATACCTTTATCCGTGTTTTTGTCGTCGATAAAAGCAGTTGGCGGTTGGCCGTATCTGATAACCAACAGCCAGTCTGCGGCTGGCTGTTAACCATCAAACCCTAAACCAGCTATTCTATTCCATTCCCACCAACCAATAACAAAAAACTCCCCGTACGGGGAGTTTTTTGATCATGCATGAATCAGAATGTGAAGCGGACGCCTACATTGGCTTTCCACTGTACTTCATAGTCACCGCCGAAGCTCTTGGTGATATCTGCGTAGAGCATGCTGGATGGGGACAGTCTATAGCTGCCTCCCAGGGCCAGTTCTGCCCAGGTATCGCCGAAGTCTTGATCGACTGTAGTTGTTGGTTCGTTTTCTGCACTGAAGGTACTGCTAGTCTTACCATTGAACTCATGGAGAAGGCTAGCCTTCAAGTACAAATTACCTCTATCACTGGTTTTACCAGCTGCTACACCCAGACGGCCGATGAGGCTGGTCATGTCATCTTGCGTAACATGCATCTTCTTACCGCCGCTATAATCACTGACTCCATCATAGTCAGCACTATTCAGACGAGAAATCGTGAGCTGCATCTGTGGTTCAATATATCCTCTTTCACCACCAAAGCGCTTACCATATTCAGCAGAGAGGCCAAACCCATTGGTGCTGTAATCACCATCTAATTTGTGCCCCATGTCATTGTAAACGGTATAGTTGTTAGAGGTATGACCACCTTTGAGAACGATATCTACATACTGACCATCATCGAAGATTTTTGTACCATAGAGGGAAAGGGTATACAGCTTCGGATCTCCTTCGCCTCCCAAGTCGTATTTGGCGTTTCCTTTGTTGTAGTCGAAGGTGCCGCCAAAATGCCAACCATTGGACAAAAGTTTATCAGCCCCTACCTGAGCGCCCCAGAAACTATTGCTGAAGGAAGAGGTTCCTTTATCGTACTTGATCTTTCCGCCGAAGGTTCTTGCCCAGATCCCATCATCTGCACCATAGTGGAGATCTCCCATACGAGTCGTCATATCGGAAACATTGCTTCTCCAGGACAACATAGATGTATTCATGGCATTCTTCGCACCACGCATCATCATGGTTTCCGAGCTGCCCCAGATGATATCCGGATCAGCTTCGCCCGGCGTCATGCTGTTCTTTTTATAGCTGCCCTGTCCCGTGGTCTTATTGAAATCAATCGTACCATACTGCTTGGCAGCACTTGCAGCCGTGAGGCCCTCTGCGATTTCTACCCGGCCATTCAGGTTGGTCACGCCATTGACTGCATCCGTATAGGTGAGCTTTTTCGCCAGAGCATCGAGCACATTCTCTACGCCGTGATAATCGCCCATATTGATACCGCTGCGATCGGTGCGCAGGGTCAGGAAGCTATTGGCATCGGCCTTCTTGACCGTCACATCGCCGCCCAGAATATCGGTCGGGTCTGCTGCACTATGGCTATAGAGCACCAATGCATGACCGCGGAACCGGTCTACCGTAATACCGCCGCTGTCCTTGTTCTGGAAGATCACGCCATTTCCGGTATCCGTTGCATCCAGCAAGGAAATATTGGCTTCTTCCTTTCCCGTGTTGTTCCATACACCGCCATTCTGCAGCCCCATTTCAAAGGTGCCGCCATGATTGGTAAGACCGCCTGTCCAGGTAGAGCCTTCGGTAGCAATGCCTAAGGTTACCTTGCTATCCGCATCATTGACCTTCACATCCCCCACATATTCTGTCGCTGCCGTGTCATTCGGAGCAAAGAAGCTGATGGTACCGCCGTTCGAAACTTCTGCCAGCGTGGTGCTCTGGATCTTGCCAGCGCCTAAGGAAACACTGCTGCCTGCCCCATCGGCCTTTGCCGCTGTCTCGGCGCTGATATTCCACACGCCGCCTTCATGGGTACTAAAGGTGCCGCCATTCTTAGCTTCGATACCGACCTTGTCCGCTGTAAGCTCCGTGGTGCTTCCGTTGCGGAAGGTCAAGGCTTTGCTATCTACGGTGATACCTGCATTCCCTTCGTTTTTGATGGTCAGATCATGACCCTTCATATCGATGGAATAATCCGTATCTTTCGCCTGGATCGCCGTATCAGAAGCCGTAGCCAATTCGACAGCGGTCTTATCCTTGGTGAATTCATAACGGATATCCGAAGGATTCCCGACCTTCATGACACCGCCATCGAGGTACTCGCTATCCGTGCTCTCATTACCTGTCATGACCGTCGTAAAGGTTTCCTTCTGCTGGTCTTTCGGATAAATCGACGGAGAAGCACTATCCGCTTTATACTGTCCCTGTCCATTGGCTCCGGTAAATTCCATAGTTCCAGTGACCTTAGAAGCCGCTCTGGCCGTCAGCCCTTCCGAAATCTGGAGAATGCCGGTGAGATTTCCCTCTGTCTGGTAATTGGTGTAGTACAGCTTTTTTGCCATCGCCTGGAAAAGGGAGCTTACCGTTTCCTTTTCGCGAAGTCCATCATCGCTGATACCATCCCGATCTGTAATCAATGTGATCCGAGAGCCGGCCTCTGCACTGGTGACAGTCACATCACCGCCATACACGTTCGTGAGGTCATTGGCATCATGCTTATACAGGATAGAAGCATTTCCGCTAAACTTATCGAGTACGATATTTCCAGCATCCCCGGTCATATCGATCACGCCGCCGACGCTTCTCGTAATGCCGCTGACGAGCTGTCCCACATGGGAATCCCCGGTATTTTTCCAAGTCGCTCCATTCATAAGCATCAGGTTGTTCGAGCCGCCGGTCCAATCCATAGCGCCTGTCCAGATGGAATCTTCCCCATCCAGATTCATATCCAGCTGTCCATCGCTTTGAGACATATCGCCCGTCCATACGGCCGGCGCATCTCCCTCATTCCCGATGGACAGGATGCCATTCGCACCGACTCTGCCCAAAGTATCCGCATGGATAGTCCCTGCATTGACACGGACCGTACCGCCCTTCACATCGAATCCCGTCTTCGCATCGATATGAGTCAACGTCTTCAAATGGATTGTGCTAGCTGTTTCCGACTTGCCTGCAGTCTGTACGCCGATGGCATCTCCCTTAGCATTGGCTGCCATTATATGAAGGGTGCCATTCTGGGCTGACACACCGTAGCCAACGCCTTTGATCCCTGCTACGGTTTCACTGAGTCCCTCTTCTCCACCGTCAATATGTACATCCAGCTGATGGTTTGTCAGATCCATCTTGATGTCTACATATCCCCAACTATCACTGGAAGCATCGATAGCACTGGTGTAAGGGACCTCTCCGCTCTGCGAAATCTGAATCTTGGAATCCTTCCGGAAAATGAAGTACTTGCCATTCTGCTGCACACCTGCATTGGCATAGGCCGTATTATTTTCATCCTTTCCAGTACGTTTTGGGGCATACAAAGACGTAACAAATAACGTGCCATCCTGACTGGGCGTCTCTACCGTCCCCGACAAACTCCCCTGATGGGTTGTTTCATCGTAGGTGATTTTTCCTGTTTTCAGCACAGAAGCAGAAGTCAGACCTTCTGCAATTTCCGCATAGCTATCCAGGTATTCTGGCGTCCCTTTGTAGTAGATTTTCTGAGCCAGGGCATGTAAGACGTCAGAGACCTGCGTTTCATCCGACATATCGATCCCATCGCTATCCGTCCGTACATAAAGAGTAGTCTGCGGATTCACTTTCTCTGCTTCTTCGATGGTTACATTTCCGCCAAGGATTTGAGTTGGATGCGACACATCATGATCGTAGAGGATTCGGATTCCCCGTTTTAGCATGCCGATAGTCAAGTTTGTGTCCGCTTTCATATAGATAGCACTTTCACCGATACCAGGATCCCATCCTTCCACCGTGTGAATATAGCTATCCTGTGCTTTATCTTTCTGTTCCCACTGATAAGTCCATACGGTAGGTGTGATACTGTACTGATCATTCCTAAGTCCAAGACTAACTGCGCCAGATTTCGCTACGTCGTTAACAATACCGCCTGTCCAGGTAGCCCCATTATTTAAAACGATCTGATATGTACCGCCAGTAGCTCCCAAAAGATCCAGGTCTCCGACTAACTTTTTACCGTCGATGGAAACTTGACTATTGTTCTGACTCTTAGTCACTTTGAGTAGTGTGCCGCCCTCTGCATGAATCACATTAGCAGAACTAAGAAGACTTAAGTCTTTCCCTCCATCGAGCCAAAGAGCGATTCCTTCCGGCGTTTCTATATCCACAGCACCTTCAAATCCTACGCTAAAGCTTGTTTCCCCAAAATACTGATCTTCCGTATCACGATCCTCTACGACTTTGATCCCCACAAAGTCCTTATCGCCGCCTTTACTTGCTATATGCATTTGTCCATCTTTTGGCATCGTAATAGAAGCACTACTATTTTTTACCAGAATTCCCGTACCATTGGCACTGGCTGTTATATTCAAGCTTGGCATTTCTGTAAATTCTAGTTTTGTGCTTTTTTGCGTATTTTTACCATCATTTCCAATATAAATCCCAGCTGTTTGTCCTTCCAAGTTCAACGTATGTCCTTGTGCCATAATCTGCACAGTATCACGATTACTGTTGACTTTCCAATCCATGGATTTATCGGCGGTGATGGTGGTATCTTTCCCAAGAGAATACAGAAATTGGCTTTGACGAACCCCCTGCTCCGTATAAATCTGATCGTAGACCTCATCACCAGTCATGGAGCGGGTAAAAGTATCCACCATTTGTGGTATATAGCTACCTACCCCCGATTCCGGATCAAAGTGAATAAACCCTTCCGTCAGCATAGCGCTCTTAGCCGTCAAGCCATCTGCAATTCCCACTTTCCCTATCAGCTTTTCTTCTGTCGGATTGCTATAAATAACCTTCTTTGCCAATGCCTTCAGCACACTTCCTACCTGGTCCGTATCATCCATAGAAATACCATCATGATCTGTAACAGCGTATAAAGTCGCTTTACCACCTACATATCGAGTAGATACTTTGTCTACAATGATATTACCTCCAATGATAGCAGCTGGATTTTCAGTTTCATGATTATAGACCACCCGAAGGATCCCATCAAAACAATTAAAATCTGTAAATTCGATGTCCTTTTTAGACTTTTGGAAAATGGTTGATTGATCCCCAGCGTCACCTCTATATCTCGTACCTTCCAGGTATACTTTTACAAGATTTCCTGTATCGCCTTCTTTATCAATATGATTCCAAATGGCATCCTTTTCCATGGCAAGATCTAATGAACCACTGCCATCTTCTGTGCTATCTACCGTCGTTCCAGTCCAAACGGAACCACCTTTGGTGAGAACTAGCTGACCATGTTCTTTTCCCAGCTTAATATGTCCCGTCACATTGACGATACCATTGGCCGTATCAGAACGACCTGACTGACTACCGATGTGCCAAACACCACGAGTGGCATCGACAGCAAATCCATCCCCTGCATCAATCGTAATATCTGCTGCCTTTGCTTTAGAACCACTGTTATAAGAGTTTAGCGAAAGTCTTCCACCATAGTCCTCATCCGTCCCATCCGCTACGATAATAGCTGTACCTCCATCTGTACGAATGGTAGCCCCATTGGCAGAAACCCGTCCATGGATCGCCGTTCCTTTCCCTGCATCGATATCAATACGTCCAGCAGTGGTAATGGTACTCCCATGGGTTGTCTTCATTCCTACAAAATCTGTATCCTGCAATTCGTTGTGAATGGTGGTAGTTCCCTCTGCATTTAAAATATAAATGGTAGACCCTTTATTCGTTTCTGAATTCCCAGATGCCAATACCCCTGTTTTGGCATTATGAATGGTAAGATTCGCTGTTTTTCCATCTAACTCAAACTTCGCCCATTGACCATCTGTCACTATACCTGTCGACGCATCAATTTCAACGTCTCCCGGATCATTCAAATCAAACTCCGTGCCTTCACCAGTTACTTCAATTCCCTTACCCTGAATACCTGCTGCCTTCAAATTAAAATTGATTTGCTTGGCATTAATCTGTACGAAATTCCCCCCTTTTGCCTGCATAGCAGCTTCATCATTGACGGTGATACTTGTGTCTTCTGTAAATGTCGCTTTATTCTTTTCCCGCAGTACATTAGCATTTACATAATCAACATCTTTGGTCATATCCCAAGTCAAAGCCGTGGTAAAATCGGTCTGTTTCTGATTAAAGCCTTCCACATAGCCAGTACCTGCTTTGGTAAAGTGGATATCTTCTTCTCGAGAGACACTCTGGCTGGTCAAGCCTTCTGCAATCTGCACTGTTCCTTTCAGATGATCTTCCCCGTCCGCATAAGCAGCATAATACAACTTGTTAGCCAATGTATTCAGCATATTTCTCATGTAACTTTCATCTGTTAACTTGTTTGGCCTGATGCCAGTGCTATCCGTGCGAATGGTAATGGAAGCCTTCTCTCCATCTGTCTTCTCGGCATGACCGATATGAATATTTCCTCCCTGGATTTTTCCTCTTTTCTGGCTATAATAAATCACTGTATTTCCGGTGTAATTGGCAATCGTCAAATCAGAATTTACATTGGAGTTTGCTGGCTTTGACATCTCGATATACCCGACATGTGCCGCATCTTTACCCCCGTATAGATGGCGCATCGAAGAAGAACCTGTATTGGTCCACTGGGCTCCATTCTGCAGGAACAGGCGAACACCCTCCACATCCGTATCTTTGGTATTGGCCGCTTCCTGTATTGTTCCGTACAAAGTAGAATCCGCCGTCGTCAATGCCGCATTCACAGTAGCATTGGTGTCTGCGCCCACCCAGGCTCCCATGGAAGCCAAAGCAGCATAACTGTTCTTATCCCAAGAAGTGGCTCCTTTCGCCGTGATATTGACCTTATGATTTCCTGGCGTCAATCCCTTTTCTACAGTCCCCGATACATTGACGTTCATCACGCCCCCGCTTCGAGCAGTGACACTATTATAGGCCTGCGTCACAATAGTACCACCACCGACAGAAATACGCCCCGAGGCAGCATTGGTTGCCCAACCGCCATTGGTGTAAATATCCACCAATCCATCTATGTCAATGGTTCCTGCCATTGTTTTCAGCGCAGTCACATTCATTTCATATCCTTTAAGCGGGGTCGTAACGCGCATCACTACAGCATGGTCTGGATCGTCATCATTGTGAATGACCACATGGCTATTTTCCGTCATAGCACCAATATCAGCATAGTAGTAATAGTCAGAATCCGTATCTAGACGGATCTGTCCCGGATTGTTAATGGTTAAAGTTGCACTTCCCGGTACATACAAAGCTGCCGCACGATTGGTAAAACCACCGCCATTATAAATATTGCCATGCATGATGACATCCAGATTATGACCTGTCATATCAATGGTGGTATCTTTGCCAATCATCACAGAGGCAAAATCTCTCAGGTAATTATCATCCTTTGTGATGTTGAAGCCTGGGTGAATCACCGCATCTTCCTGAAAACGATATGTCCCATCGGCCTGTTTGATGCCTCGTTTTTCATATTCATCATCGACACCTAAGACGCCGGAATACGGGGTCTTGACCTCTCCAGCCAATTTTGCCTTGCCCGTAGTTTCATCAAAATCCAGAGCAGACAATTTCTTGGAAGCAGAAGCAAAGGTCAAGCCTTCATAAATTTCTGCGGTGCCTTCCAGATTCTTTTCGCCCTTGGTATATGCGGTGTATGTCAATTTATCTGCCAGAGCCCCCAGCACCTGCTTCACCTGGGCATCATTGGATAGATTTAACCCATCACTATCCGTGACCAGTGTGATCCTTGCTTTATCGCCAGAATTCTGTAAGCCGGCACTGGATACCGTCACTGACCCGCCGATCAACTGATCCGGAGCCTCCTTCTCATGCTTCCAAAGATAGACATTGGATGTCTTATAGTTGCTCAGCGTCACATCCTCGTCTCCCATCAGGACCGCATAAGAACGACCTGTAGTAGCCGTCGCGTCCTGTGCTAACGCCTGCTGCCCGGAAGGGAATAATGCGCCCCCTCCCAAAAACAAGGTCGCCAATACCATCCGTTTTACCCACTTTCTTTGCATTTTCCTTTCTCCTTTCTGGCGAGACACGCTTTACGATGCTGCATTCTTCATCTAGGATCGGTGTGATCCTGACATCCAATGACCACTCTATTCCGTATCTCACGAAAATAAAAAACTGCCAAGTACGAATTGGACCATTCCTTTGCCACACTAAAAAGCAGCCAAAGATATCCAACCCATACCTCGCAGGTCTTTGCACATAAAAGCAAGATATACCGCTTACTCTTATGGGATATAAGAAATTTCATGGCACTCCGACTGAGTTCCTCAAATAAGCAGCTCTTTGTGAGAGACGTAACACTGCTTCTTTTCCCCATACGGTTGCAGGACAGCTCTGGATTCTCACCAGTATTCCCCATTCGTTTCCTTTTATGATTTACATGCATGATACTCCGTATGATAGTCATACGGTCAAGAAACATTCTTGGAATTTTATAAATTCACTAAAAAAGCATCTTGTTTTTTTTAATTCCAAGATGCTTTTTAATGAATTTAAATCAGAAATCAGCTTTAGAAGGTAAAGCGAACGCCTGCATTGGCCTTCCATCGTACTTCATACTCACCGCCAAAGCTCTTCGTGATATCCGCATAGAGCATGCTGGATGGCGACAGTCTGTAGGTGCCGCCAAGAGCATGCTCTGCCCAAGTATCGCCAAGGTCCTGATCTACGCTGGAAAGAGTGCCTATTATTTTGAAGCGAATATGATATGCATTGCAGGCCTTGATTTCATGCAAAGCACATGAAAAAGCACCATATCGATGCCTGCATGACATCGGTATGGTGCTTTCAAGAAAAAAAGAGAGAGGAGAAAAAGGAGTGATATGTAGAGGGGAAAGCTCTACATGGGGGGACGAGACAGGAAACACCTGGGAGGGGAAAATCACAAGTGCTCTCCCTGCCTCGTCCCATGGAGTAAATACAATGATCGCATGGACTTCTGCCTCATAGCCCTATCCCATGATCATCCAGAAAACGTACCGACTGGCGAAATTCATTGATTCCGTTCTGCCAGTAGAGTGCATGAGCCAACCTCCGGCGCTTTTCCCTCCTTCCAGAGGAAGGAGGGAAAAGCGGCTTTCGTGCGTCACGTCCAAGGAGCCTACCGAACCTGCTGACCTGCTATGAGGTCATACCACAAAGCGGTATTGCCTGCACTGTCTGCCGTCTTATTTCATATTCGCTTTCACATCTTCGGTGAGGTCAGCGGAGATGGTGCCGTAGATGATGCCGCCCGGGACGACGACGGTGTCGATCTTCTTGGCTTTGGCTGCTTTTTCTACAGCAGCTTTGAAGCTGTCCTGGATCGGTTTCATGACTTCATTTTCCTTCTGGGCGAGCTGCTGGTTCAGCTTCTGTTCCAGGGCTTTCTTGTCAGCATCGTTCATGTCTTTGGATTTTTCGTTGTATTCCTTCTGCAGCTTCTGCTGTTCTGCTGCTACGGTCTTTCCTGCTTTCTGGAAAGCGGCGTTGCCGGAGAGGACGGCATTCACATTGACGATGCCTGTGGCTGCATCAGCCATCCCCATGGCACCAAAGGTGCCGGCGAGGAGCATCGCTCCGGCGACGGCGAGTTTTTTCATATTCATAAGAATTACCTTCTTTCTTGGATAACGGATGACAGTTGGCGATCGAAGTCAAAAGCTCTATCGCCCAATCAACATGCCTGTTATTTTTCCCAGAGGTGTTTCATGATCTCCGGATAGGTCGCGGTGAGGAGGCCCTGGATCTGATTCAGGATGGCGATGACGAGAGCCGGTTCGAAGTGCGGTACGCCAGCCGGGATGCAGCAGATAAGGAGCACATTACCAGCAGCGTCAGCGCTGAACTTCAGCATACGGTACTGTTCATTGAGATCATTCAGGAAGGAGCAGATCTTTTCTCTCTTGTCGCCCTGCGCAAGGCCGGCTGCGACCTGGACCTGCAGCATAGTGTATACACTGTCGTCTAAGAGGATCATGAAGGGCAGGTTTGTGCCTTCGACCTGAAGATTGCTGCGGAATGCCTGTGCATGAACATCATTCTGGAAGTCCTGCAGACCGAATCCGCTGATCTTGTTTTCTTCGAGGTATTTCTGGAAAGCGGCTACCTTTTCTGCTGCAACTTTGACTTCGACTGCTTCGGTTTTTTTCTGTTCTGCCATTTTATGTTCTCCTTTACTTTGTGCCGGTTTATTCTCCGGATACCAGTATTGATACATATAACCATGTCTGACAACGGAAACGACTGCCGCAGGGGTTTCCCAGTCTTCCGCCCTGTGTACTTTGAATCTCAGGGTGGAGAGTTCTTTCAGGAGGGCAAGGTATGATTTCTTGTTCACGAGGACGACATTCCCTTTCTCGCTTTCGATGCGTTTGATCTCATCCTTGATTTTTTTCATGGCGCTCTCCTTTCTGCATCGGATGGAAGCGGGCAGAAATCCTATGGATCGGTCAAGGCCTTTGAAAACCGGTCCAAGTGGTGCAATAAAAAAACTGCGGATCGATTTCTACCTTTGCATAGACTGAGACTGTGACCAGCACCCAGTCCACGAAAATAGATACACTATGCCCGCAGATACTTACTCTTAGATGTTGGAAACAGGCGGCATCCGACTTGGAAATGGATTTCCTTCACGGCTGGGTCTCAGTTTCGGATTCTCACCGAATTCAGCGCAATAGCCCGTAGGCTCTGCTTCCCTCTTCAGTTGGTTCAAGCGGCTTTCCTGCTTGATGACCTTATTGTAGCACACAGTCATTCAAATGACAATTATTTTCTTATATTTCACACATTGTTTACCCATCTTTTGAAAATATTTATTCATTTGATTATCACAGACATTTTTGATATCATTAAATAAACGACAATTATACGATAATTCCTGGCTAATAAGGTAGGGGTATGACTGATACAAAAGACTATTATACGGCGGGCGAGCTGGCCAAGCTTTTCGGTATCCCGAAGCAGACGATGTTCTACTATGACAAAATGGGGCTGCTGGTACCGGAATTTGTGGCGGAGAATGGCTATCGCTATTATGCGATGCCGCAGTATCTGACGCTGGAGATCATTTTATTTCTTAGAAAACTGAATATTCCCATTCCTCGCATCAAGGAGTTCCTGGAGCATCGGTCCCGTGATAAGCTCCTCGGCATCCTGAAGGAGCGGGAAGCGCTGTGTAAACAAATGCTGTCGGAGACTCAGCAGCTTCTGCATGCCATTTCCTGCTACCGAAAAACACTGGAATACAGTCCCCACATGGAGCTCAATCGAGTGCTCCTGCAATGTTATCCGGACAGCCGCATGTATCTGACGCCGATCCCGAAAGTGCACCACGGGGGCTTCGATGCCATCGCGATACGCGCCCGGCATGTGCATGAAGCCTTCGCCCACTCCTTCTGCAAGGACCACCCGACGGGCTGGGTCATCAGTGAACAGGATTTCTTCTCGAAAAATTTCAAGCACTCGTCCGCCATCGTGACGCAGTCCGGCGAGGAGGATTCCCTTATGGCCTGTAATTACGTCCGTCCCTCGGGGCTGTACCTATCCATCCTGACGAAGGGCGCATACTTTCTCCACGCAGAAGAGGCGTATGAAAAGCTGACGGCTTTCATGAAGGCGAATCATCTCGTGCCCGATGGCGATGTCTTCCTCTTCCCCATCATCAGTTACTGGGCGACAACGGATCCGGATGAATATGTCAATTCGCTCAGTGTGAAAGTCAAGCCCCCCCGAATTGAAATCGTTCGATATACAATCACAATAAAAACCCGCTATAGACCTGTGTCTACATCGGGTTTTTGTTGTGGGGATGTGCTCAGCCATCAGAGGGACTGATGCACTGCCTCCTCTTGTCGTTATACGGGTCCTATGTGAATGGCGGTCGCGTAGGTGAGGAAGCAGAAAGCGAAGATCCACCACATACCGATGAGAGGAAGGACGAAGCGTGCCCATTTCTTGTAGGGGACATTCGCCATGGCGAGGTAGGACATGGTGGCGCCGGAGGCCGGAGTGATGCAGTTCGTGAAGGAAACTCCCATGTACAGCTCATCTTTATTTTAATCAACCTATACTTCCAAAAACAACCGATACCGGCTCGATGCAATCGTTTCGCACTTTCTTGATCTTCTTCACATGAAATCGGAATGTCTTTATGAGCATGCCGTCCGTGTTTCCAATCATTCGGCAGCCACTGCCGTGTATATGCGCCTTCCCACAGACGATATCCGTTTGATTCGTTATGCCGGACTGCTTCACGATATCGGTCTTCTTTGTGTTCCCAATTCCATCTTGGACAAAAATCCGTATCTGCCACGAAGAGAATTACAGCTCTATAAAAAGCATCCCGATCTGGGTGCCAACATGCTTGAAACTTGCCCGGGTTGCCAGGAACTCATTCCCTATATCCGTTTTCATCATGAACGTTGGGACGGCACGGGTTTTCCCAAGCACTTGAAAAAAGTGAATATTCCTCTGGGAGCAAGAATTATTTCCCTTGCCAGTTATTATGATGATGTCATTTTTTCTTCTCCCGATTTTAAAAACAAATCAAAAGCGGACGTCACGAGAGATATTTTCAGCGGCTCCGGTATTTTATTCGATCCGGATGTCATATCCGCATTCATCAAAGTTATTTTTCACGATACAACCATCAGTTAGTAAATACAAACGACAAAAGACGGCTCACTCATGCCAGCCGTCTTTTATTTTGCGCCGCTTGCTATTGTCAATCCTATAACCGCTTCCGCCCCTGCACGTTTCAGTTCATGAGCGGCCGCCTCCATCGTAGCTCCTGTCGTATAGACATCATCTACAAGAAGAATGGTTTTCCCTTTCGCATCAACCCCTTTATTGATGTGAAAGACGCCTTTCATATTCGCATACCTTTCCATTTTCGTTAAAAGAGACTGCGTGTGGGTATTCCTCATGCAGATAAGGCCTTGCGGCAGATAGGGCCTGTTTTTTTCTTCCGCCCATTTTTGAAATATCAGATCCACCTGATTATAACCCCTGTCTTTGCGCCGGTCTTTGGAAACCGGCACAGGCAATACGAAATCACAATCTTTAATCCGTTCCTGCCAGGGAAACCGTTCGAGCAGCTCAAAAAAACTTTTGCCTGCGGCTCTGTTTCCATGGTATTTCAGTTGAATCACCGCATTCCGCACCCCGCCGCTGTAATTGCAAAGCGTATAACAGCCTTTCATATATTTCGACGGCGAACCTGAAATCATTCTGGGATTCCAGCACTTCCGCAAACAGGATTCACACCAAAAAGAGTCTTTCATCACCTTTCCGCACCCGGGGCAGGTCACGGGGTACAAAAGTTGCCGGATATCACGCCAAACCCCCATTATGATACCTCACTCCGTAACAACGGCAAAAACAAACTGTACCGTTTGTTGATTTCAAAATTTTTTACCGCTCTTTTCAATGCCGGTTCTGTCGTAATCAGAATCGTCTTTTTTCTTGCCCGTGTTATGCCTGTATATAAAAGATTTCTTTGCAACATGATGTATTGGGACGGGCGAAGAAGAAAAATCACCGTATCATATTCACTGCCCTGGCTCTTGTGAACAGTGATTGCATAGGCCGGCCGGATATCCATCTTTTCCTGTCCTTCATAGACGACTTCTTTTTCCGGATAGCGGACAAATATCTTTTGCGGTGTTACTGCCCATACGACACCGGTATCTCCGTTGTACACCCCTTTTTCATAGTCATTTCTCATCTGCATGACCTTATCGCCGGCTCTGTATCTTGCCCCCTCATCAGACTCCTTTTTTTGTATCATCTTTTGTATTTCCCTGTTCAGATGATCTACGCCGCAGACCCCTTTATACATAGGAGAGAGGACTTGCATGCCCATTTTGTTTTTTTCGTTTCCATAATCAAACTCCCGGCACAAATCAACAGCCGTTTTATAGGCTTCCTCATCATCTTGTACATAAATGACACAAAATGCCCCCTCTTCATCAGATAGGCAAAGTTCTCCTGTCCTGATTCGGGCCGCATTTTCAATAATTCCGCTTCCTTCTTCCTGGCGGAAAATATGCTCCAGTTTTACCACCGGGATATTCCCCCACTGTATCAAATCCTTAAGCGGCATTCCCGGACCGACAGGCGGCAACTGTTCCACATCTCCCACCAGAATCAATCGTGCTTCCGGCTTTAATGCACAAAGCAGGTGATAAAACAATGAAATATCCAGCATAGACGCTTCATCTACAATAATCAGATCTTCTTTTAACGGTTCCGCTTCATTTTTTTCAAAGTAAGTCCGTCCCTGCTCACGCATGGATGCTTCCAACGCTTTATGAATGGTATCCGCATTCCGTCCGCTCGATATCGCCAGACGTTTTGCCGCCCGTCCTGTCGGTGCCGTCAATTTTACCTCAAGACCATATTGCTCTGCCGCTCCGATGATCGCCTGTATCAGAGTTGTTTTTCCTGTGCCGGGACCGCCGGTAATAACCATCACGCCCGATCTCATCGCTTCTTTTACAGCTTCTTTTTGTTTTTCTTCTAAGGAAAAACCATGCTCACGCTCAAATTTTTCAATCGCTAAAACCGCGTTCCCTATTTCTTGATCCTCTTGCCCCATACTGCATATGCGCAGAGAGGCTTCCGTTTCCGCCTCATATAAATACGGCAAATATAAATACCGATCCCCATCATAAACAATAGAGAGTATTTCTCCTGTATCCACCGCATCCTGTGCAATGGAAGACACATCTTCTGCACTCAGATTCAGAAGACCTGCTGCCGCTTCATAGACATCATTTGCCGGTCCGCAAACATGTCCTGTTTGCGCCGATTTGGTCAATACATAAAAAATTCCGTGAATAATACGATCCTCGTTGTCTGCCGGAGTTCCTTCCGATAGTGCCATTTTATCCACATCTTTAAAACCGAGTCCTGCTATTTCACCGATCATGCGATACGGATTTTCCCGAACGACACGCATGACATCTTCTCCGTACATTTGATTCATCGGCCGTGCGAAACGTTCCGGGATCCCCAGAGATTGCAAAAACAGAATAATTTCTTTGACTGCGCCCATTTCCAAATAGGATTTTTTTATTTTTTCAAGTGTTTTTTTGCCGATTCCGGGAATTTCAGAAAGTAAACTGATATGATTTTCGAATACATCCATGGTTTGTTTTCCGAAATGGCCTATAATTTTTTTTGCCATGGCCGGGCCGATACCGTCAATCATTCCTGATGATAAAAACTGTTCTATCTCGTCCGTTTTTTCCGGTTTTATCTGTTCCAGCAATTCCGCTTTTAATTGCATGCCAAAACGGGGATGCCGCACCCAGCACCCCCTGACCAATATCTTTTCCCCTGCATAAGGAATCGTTATATTTCCTGTAACGGTGACGGATCTTCCGCTTTCATGTTCATTCATACGGAAAATACAAAAATCTTTGTCGTGGCTTGTAAAAATAACGGATTCCACTGTCCCGCGCAACTCTTCCGACATAGACAATCACACCTTTTTATCAAAATGCACCGGCAAGTGACGCCATTTCGCAAAGCGGAACCGGCTTATCCCGCTCCGTATCCGATCGGCTATATTTTCTATACACCGGATTCCTGCATTTTCGTCATAAAGGGGCGTAACCGCTTTTATTTTTTTCTCTGCCGGTGTACGGGAAAACATCATTTTTTCAGCAAAAAGAACCTCCAAATTTTTATCTATTTTCTTTGCTTCTTCTAAAAGAAATTCCAGTTCTTTTTCATCCATGACAAACCCTCTGTTATAAATGATTTTTATGCAGTTGACTAAGGATTTCCGATACTTTTTCTATACAGGTTTCTAAAGGTGATTCTATGACTTCTCCTGTACGGCGCAATTTGATTTCAACAAGCCCGTTTTCTTTCCATTTCTTACCGATAGTGACACGCACCGGATATCCGATAAGGTCAGCATCTTTAAACTTGATGCCCGCCCTTTCATTTCTGTCGTCTAAAACGACTTCATCACCCATATCCGTCATTTCCTCGTAAAGTGTCTTTGCCGCAGACATTACCCCTTCATCTTTATTATTGGCAGGCACAATGACGACTTCATAAGGGGCAATAGCAACCGGCCAAATGATTCCGTCATCATCATGGTTCTGTTCAATGGAAGCCGCCACGGTACGGGTCACTCCGATACCGTAACACCCCATAACCATCGGGTGGGATTTCCCATTATTATCCAAATAGGTGCATCCTAATTTTTCACTGTATTTCGTTCCCAGTTTAAAGACCTGTCCCACTTCAATCCCTTTTTTCAGTTCAATGCTTCCTCCGCAGACCGGACAAACATCTTCAGAGGTAATGAGGCGGATCGTTTCTACTTTTACAGGATCAAAATCTCTTTTCGGATTGACATGAATGAAATGTTTATCCACAGCATTACCGCCGCAGCAGGCATCTTCCATCTCCATCACCGTTTTATCGGCGATGATATCGAAGTTTTTTACTTTTTTAAGTCCGATTGGACTTATATAGCCGGCTGTCAGTCCGCACCGTTTCAAATCCTCTTCTGATGCCATATCCACTTGAACCGCACCGTATAGATTCTGGAGACGCACTTCATTGACCTCATGATCTCCTCGAACCAAAGCGAGAACCACCGTTTCATCCAATTTATAGACAACCGCTTTAATGGATTGTGCAACCGGTACATGTAAGAACTGACACACCATTTCTATCGTATGCTTGCCGGGCGTTTCCATGATTTCTTTTTCTTTTTCATTATGGATATCGCAAGGCAGCGTATTCGGTTCTACCGCTTCCGTATTGGCAGCAAAATCGCAGTCCGTACAATAAGCAATATCTGCTTCTCCTGAATCGGCAATCACCTCAAATTCATGAGATCCGCTTCCGCCGATGGCTCCGGAATCCGCCACTACCGGTCTGAAATTTAAACCGCAGCGGGTAAAAATTTTAGTATACGCATCATACATCAGTCGGTACTGCTTATCCAGTCCTTCCTCGTCCATATCAAATGTATAAGCATCTTTCATGATAAATTCACGACTCCGCATCAACCCGAAACGAGGTCTTTTTTCATCACGGTATTTATTTTGAATCTGATAAAGAGAAACCGGAAGCTGTTTATACGAAGAGGTATCCATATGCGTCAAAGTTGTCACCAGTTCTTCGTGTGTCGGCCCCAGACAATATTCGTGATTATGACGGTCCAAAAATTTAACCATCTCCTCACCATATACATCCCATCGTCCCGACTGTTGCCAAAGCTCTGCCGGCTGTACAATCGGCATCAATATTTCCTGACAGCCGATAGCCTGCATTTCTTCACGTATAATATTTTCAACCTTACGGATAGAGCGGAGAGCTAATGGCAAAAACGCATAAAATCCGCTGGAAATTTTTCTCATCATTCCTGCTTTAAGCATGTATTTATGGCTGATTACAACTGCATCGGCCGGAATTTCTCTTAACGTCGGGCTATATAATCTGGATGCTAACATTTTTATTTTCCTCTGCTTTCATCATTTTCAATTTCTTCCATCAAAGCATCAATCAATTCACTTTCCGGTACACTGCGGATTACTTTTCCTTTTCTGAAAAGCAGTCCTGTGCCTTTTCCGCCGGCAATACCGAAGTCTGCCTCTCTGGCTTCTCCGGGTCCGTTGACGGCACAACCCATAACCGCTACGCGGATTGGCTTTTTCAAACCTTCAAGCCGGGTTTCTACCTCCTGTGCCATTTCAATCAGGTTTACTTGTGTCCGCCCGCAGGTCGGGCAAGCAATCAGAACCGGACCGTATTGCTGCAAGCCGGCAGAACTTAATATTTCCTTTGCCGCTTTAACTTCTTTCAGAGATACTCTTATTGTATCACCAATACCATCCAAAAGCAGTGCTCCGATTCCTACAGAAGATTTTATCGTACCTCTGTACAAGGTTCCTGCCTCTGTCACCCCCAGATGGAGAGGATAATTTACTTTTTCATGAAGCATACGGTTTGCTTTCACCATCATGGGCACATCCGTAGATTTTACAGAAATAACGATATCATAAAAGCTTTCTTCTTCCAATATTTTTACATGCTCTAAGGCCGCAGCCACCATTCCCTCTGCCGTCGGATGACCGCCATATGCTTCCAGAACAGGCTCTGGCAAAGAACCTGCGTTGATTCCTATTCTGATAGGGATATGCTTCTCCTTGGCCATGGACACAACTTTTACAATATTTTCTCTTTTCCCTATATTGCCCGGGTTAATACGAAGTGCATCAATTCCTGATTCCATAGCAGTGAGTGCCAGACGGTAATCAAAATGAATATCTGCCACCAAGGGCAGTTTAACTCTTTTTCTTAACTCGCCGACAGCTTCTGCCGCTTTTTTATCGGGGACAGCAACTCTGACAATATCGGCTCCGGCCTCATATAATGCATTAATCTGCGTGGCTGCAAAATGAGTTTCTACC
>QWCE01002790.1_pt1 | contig 20855 bp, 16 predicted proteins | sample 1972531 | NCBI WGS metagenome assembly QWCE01 (sample SAMN09866716, study PRJNA288562) | Human gut metagenome isolate term4_stool, whole genome shotgun sequencing... | reverse complement strand
GCCACACCTGTTCCCATCCCGAACACAGTAGTTAAGCTCAGCTGTGCCGAAAATACTTGGCTGGAGACGGCCCGGAAACCTAGGTCGCTGCCGGATCCACTTAAAACCCTGTTCACTTGAACAGGGTTTTTTGTTGTTTAATTAATTTTCAGTTTCTCGGTTGTTTTTATAATATTTCTGCGCTTTTGCTTTTCATCTTTTTCTGCTAACATGGTGAAGCTGAGTTTGTGCATATGCGCTAGTTTAGCTAATTTAATATCTTTCTGTTTGTGTATAAATGTCAGAAACTATTGTTCTTCCCCTGGTGTCGAAACTTTGTTTCACAACTTTGGGAAGCTGCAGAAGTTATGGCTGTTTTCTGTGTGGGAGGAATTATGAAGAATAAAGCCAAGATTGCCGTGTCCGGCAGCTGGATTTTTGATCCGGTCGATTTATTTCCAAGTTATCGCCGAGCTTATGCCAATGATGACTACATCCGCTCGGTTTACGAGGCGGGTGGGCTGCCTTATATTTTCCCTATTCTCAAGGATGGACCAGAGCTTAAGGATGCGGCGATACAGCTGTTGAGCCAGTCTGATGGCCTTATTCTTACGGGTGGCCAGGATCCGTATTTTCCCTTTTATGGCCAGGATATTCAGCAAAAATGCGGTAGCGTGCTTCCTGAACGCGATCTTCTTGACAAAGTTCTTTTTAAGACGGCCCTGGAGCTTAAGCTGCCTATTCTCGGTATCTGCCGCGGCTTTCAGATGATCAACTTGCTCCTGGGCGGCGAACTCTTGCAGGATCTCTCTTATAGCGATAAGCCCCTGCTCAAGCATGACCAGCAGGAAAGATCCGACATGCCCTTTCACCACGTAACTTTCGTGCCCGGCAATAGCTTTTATGAGCTTTTTGGCGAGTCTGTGATGACCAATAGCTTCCATCACCTCGCTGTCATTAAAGCAGGCGAAGGCCTCAGCATCTGCGGACGCAGCTCTGATGGCGTCATCGAAGCTGTCGAAGATAAATCACGCCGCATTCTGGGGACGCAGTTTCACCCCGAAATGATGTCCGCCAGCTCCCCTGAAATGGCAAAATTCTTCCGCTATTTTGTCGAACTTTGCGAATCATAAGATCGATCTTGGACCGGTGACGTCGGAAACAGATGACGTTGTCTCAGGTAACACACTGAACCCAGGTGTCCCCTGAGTCAGATGAGAAGATCTGAATCTGGTGAGGTCAGACTCGAATATAGATAAAGAATGATTTAATTTTCCTCAGCAAGGCTCTTGCTGAGGATTTTTTTGAGCTGATCTTTGCTGGCGACCTGGCCGCTGATGACGAGCTTGCCGTTGACCATCAGGGAGGGAGTCGTCATGACGCCGAGGCGCACGATATCAAGTAGATTTTCTACAGACTCAACTTCAGCCTCAAGCTTTAGCTCGCTTAAGGCATCTTCCAGTTTTTTTCTGAGCTGCCGGCAGTTTTTGCAGCCTTCGCCGATAATTTTAATTTCCATTCTTTCTTTCCTCCTGATGTCAGCCCAGGTTCCACCCGGACAGTGAAAAATCCTGCAGCAGGTTAAAAGCATAGCCAACGGCGATGATTCCGCTGATACAGATCGCGATAAAGATAAAAAGCAGCCTCGGTTTGATGGCTTTCCGCAGCATGATCAGAGAAGGTAAGGAGAGCGTGGTCACCGACATCATCAGAGAGAGGACTGTTCCCAGCTGAGCGCCCTTGCTGAGCAGAGCTTCGGCAACAGGGATTGTGCCGAAAATATCGGCATAGATGGGAACGCCGATCAAGGTTGAGAGAATGACCCCAAAGGGGTTTCGGCTGCCCAGAACACCCTCGATCCAGTTTTCTGGAATCCAGTTATGGATGATTGATCCCAGCCCAACGCCCAAGAGGATATACGGGAAGACTTTCCTGAAAGTTGCTGTGACCTGGTTTTTGGCATAAAGCAGACGATCTTTTAAGCTGAGCTCCGGACTTGCTGCAAGGGCTCCAGCAGCATTTCTTACAAAGTCCTCGATTTCATTCTCTAACTTGAGCCTTTCGATGATTGAGCCGCCCAGAATGGCGATGAAAAGACCCGCAATGACATAGGCGAGGGCGATCCTGGCTCCGAAAATGCTCGTCAGCAGGATGAGGCTGCCCAGGTCGACCATAGGCGAGGAAATCAAAAAGGAAAAGGTGACGCCCAGGGGGAGTCCGGCGCTGCTAAAGCCGATAAAGAGGGGAATGGACGAGCAGGAGCAAAAGGGGGTGATGGTGCCGAGTAAGGCGGCCAGAGTGTTAGCGCCAAGGCCATGAAAATGTCCCAGGATGCGTCTGCTGCGCTCGGGCGGAAAATAGCTCTGAATATAAGAGACTATAAAAATGAGCACGCAGAGCAGAAGCGTTATCTTTATCACATCGTAGAGAAAAAAGTGCACGCTTCCGCCCAGACGACTTTCAATATCCAGCCCCAGGCGGGTGAGAAGTCCCCCGATAAGCTGCTGTAAGCCTTTCATACCAAGGAGTTCGTCTTGAATAAATCTTCCTATGCTCATTTTTGTGTTCACCTTTCATGAAGTCTTTGGTGACGTAGTTTCGGTGCGGAGTTTCAGGCTGTAGTCTTGTACTGGAGTTTCGAGCTCGAGTTTCAGTCTGTAGTTTCGATCCGGATTTTCAGCTCAGTGAAGGCCCGGGTCTAGTTTTTCAGCTTCATCGGCGGCAGGTCCTGGGCCTTCCACGCACGGTCGACTGTGCGGATAAGTTCTGGTCCGATCTTGGAGAGAAAAACCAGCGTGGATTCGTTTTGTGCTTCCGTGTCTTTTAAATCAATGAGCTTTTCCACTGTGTCGACCTGTCGCCAGCCGGTATCTAAATGGACCGTCCCCTTGATACGAAAGGCATCGGTCTGACAGACCTTTAAAAAGGCCATAAAGCTTGCGCTGGGCAGAACGTCTCCGCAGGAAAGCGAGAAGGTTTTTGGTTTATTTTCGTTGGTATTCAGGGATGCCTCGCATGCTGCCGTCCGGCTCCTGCTCAGCAGATCCTGATTCAGCAGTTCAAGGTCAAAGTGACCTCGCTCGCTCCTCGCGATAAGGCAGTGAGGATTGATATGGCGGACAGCTTCTTCTACCTTTTTTAGCTGAACATCATCAACCAGATCAACTTTATTGATCAGAGCGAGCTGACAATGGGCCAGTTGACGGGTGACGGTGCACGTGTTTTCACTGGCGTTCTTACGACGATTACCTTCGCTTTCATCGTCTTGATAAGGTGTGTGCGGTCCCACTTTAAGACTTGCATTAGAAATATATTCCCTGTCCTGTTTTCCGTTTTGGACCGTAAAGCCAGGGTTGGACTGTTGATTTCCGGGAAGCACCGTTCCTGCGATCTGTGTTTCCTCTGAGCACTGGCGTAAAAAATTGACTGCGTCGATCAGGCAGATCACGCCGCAGAATTGAAGGCTGTTTACGCCGAGCTCCGCCACTGCGCTGAGGATTTCATGGATGTTTGAAGGGTCGGAGAGGCCGGAACTTTCCACGAAAAGAAAATCCAGATCGCGTTTCCCAAGCTCCGCCAAAGCCTGGACGAAGGAGAGTTTCAGGCAGGAGCAGAAGATGGAACCGCGGTTGATCTCGACCATTTCTATGCCATCCTGTCTGAGACGGGGACCGTCCACACCCAGACGGCCAAATTCATTTTGAATCACGCCAATCTTTTTATCAGCAAAATGTTCAAGAAGGTGCAGGAGCAGCGTGGTCTTGCCGGCTCCGAGAAAACCAGTGAGGACATAGAGTTTAATGGGTTCTTGGCTTTCCTGCTTTGGTGCTTCCGTTTCGAGGATATTCTTTTTTGTTTCGTTCATCTCTGCTTGACTCATCTTTGTTTTACATGTCTTTTTTTCGCTCATCGACATGGGTCTCTTCTCCCTTTTCCATTTATACTGAGTTCACCTGGATTGTACTTTCAGGCGGCTCACTCTCCATCCAAATGCGGCCTCGCCGGATGGTCCGGTTTTATACAGCCGCAGAGTCCGGTCTGCCGGGACTTTATTTCTGGATTTTCCGGCATAAGCGTGCCTAGCTCGTGCAAAAACTGTTCGGCGTCGGCAAAACCCTCTGGCCGCAGACTGTAATAAATCCATTTGCCCTCCTGGCGTGACCCGACAAGTCCGGCCTCACTTAAAATTTTCATGTGATATGAAAGGCCGGACTGGGTGCTGGGCAGATCTTCCAACAAAATGCAGGCGCAGTTTTCGCCACGGCGCAAAAGCTCAAGAATGCGCAGCCGTGTCGGATCGCTAAGGGCCTTAAAGCGTGCAGCAGCCACAGCCAGATCAGGACTCCCGGGCTGAGAACCGCCTGAACCCTGCTTAAGCTCTGCAGCACCTTTTTCTTTTTTATCTGAGCCAGTCATGTTTTTTAAATCCCCATCTCATTTTAAAATTCCCATATCGCGCCTCTCACGCAAAAACTCTGTATCACACCGCATCTCTGTCACATTCTCGATTTTCATCTCAAACTGTTCAAGACAAGTATTTGCGCTAAAGTTCTTTTTTGTGATCAATCATTTTTTCATTGCTCGTTATCATATCAAAATATTTTGATGTGTCAATGCTGTTTCTTTGCTCGCCCATAAGATGGGCCTCAACGGCCTTGCACTCAGGAGCGCGGCCAAGCATAATAAGGGGAGTTTTTATAAAAAGGAGATTCTCATGGCTGAAATCACTTCGAATATCTCGCTTAAACAACTTGAACGCTTCGAGAAGCAATATCATAAAGATCCGCTGAATGTTGCGGTCGAAAAGGCGGTTGCGACGGTCGGTATCGACCAGGCGGCGCAGAATCATGAGGTGCTGAAACGCCACACCTTTGTTTTCTCGCATGAGACGAAACAGGGGGAGAGCACCAATCAGAAGAAATCGGGCCGCTGCTGGTATTTTGCTTCGCTGAATACGCTGCGGCAGATTGTGATGGAAAAACTCAATGTGGAAACCTTTGAGTTTTCCGAGACCCATCTCTATTTCTACGATAAGCTGGAGAAGGCGAATACCTATCTCGAAGAGATCATTCGCACGGCAGACCGTGATCTGCTCGACCGTGAAGTTCAGCTCATTATGGATGCGACCGTTTACGATGGCGGCTTCTGGGAGTATTTTGTCCCGCTCTGCCTGAAATACGGTCTGGTGCCCAAGAGCGAAGGCCCAGAGACTTTCCAGTCCGAAGATTCCTACATGATGACGAAGCAGATGGATCTGCGTCTGCGCCATACGGCCATGAAAATCCGCGCGGCCAAAGCGGCAGGAAAATCTGATGCCGAGCTGCGCAAGATCAAAGACCAGGCTCTGGCGGATGTCTATAACATTGCGGTGAAAGCCCTGGGGCATCCGGTTAAAGATTTCAGCTTCAGCTACCGTGACAAGGACAAGAATTTTCACCGCATGGAGAAGACCACGCCGATGGAATTTTTTGAAAAAGTGGTGGGCCGTGAAGAACTGGAAAAACGCATTGTCATCTGCTGCGATCCGCGCAGGGATAAACCTGTCGGTCGTTACATTAAGATAAAAAATGTTCGCAATGTTAACGAGAGCACTCCGGCGGGTGGCTATAATATTCCCCTGGAGGTCTATGCGGACTGCGTGCTGGCTTCGGTGAAGGATGGGGTTCCGGTCTGGTTTGCCTGCGATGTCGGCAAAGATATCGACAGGAAAAAAGGCATCCTCGACAATGAGCTTTTTGCGTATAACACGATCCTTCCGGACACCGGCGATTTTGACAAGGAAGAACGCTTTCTCTGCGGTTATTCCAGCATCAGTCACGCCATGAATATCACGGGTGTTGATCTCGACGAAAAAGGACGGCCGCTGACCTGGCGCGTGGAAAATTCCTGGGGCGAAGAGAATGGCAAAAAAGGCACCTTCTCGATGAGCCACGACTGGTTCCTCAATTACGCTTTCGAAGCCATCATCGACAAGAAATATCTGCCGAAAAAGTGGCATAAAGGCCTGAGCGAAGAGCCCCTCTACCTGGAGCCCTGGGATAAGATGGCCTGATTCAGGCTGAAAAACATCCCGGATTCCAGATCTGTCCTATCAGCGCGCGATTGCTGCTGACCTGGTCAGGGATATTGTTGATCACCTCTGGCCTGAAGTTCAGGCAAGAAGCCTGAATCTGAATTCTGGCCTGGAGCTGATCAGGGTGTTACAATCAAAACGGTATAAGGAAGACCTCTGCCTTTGAAGAAGAAAATTGAAAAGCAAAAGCAGAATGAACAGCTGCAGCAGGCTGAGGCACAGGTGCGGGAGGCTGCCCTTGGGTCGGCCGCCTCTCATGAGCCGGAGGATGCTGTTGAGCCGGCGAAAGCTCAGCAGCTTTCTGCCCTCGTCACCGATGCCCCGGCGGAAGATCTGGTCATCTCTGTGCGCAACCTCTTTAAGATTTTTCGCCTCGGCGAGGAAAGAGTTCGTGCTCTGGATGGGGTGAGTTTTGATATTCGCCGCGGGGAGTTCTGTTCGATAGTCGGCGCTTCCGGCTCAGGCAAGTCGACGCTGCTCAACATGCTGGCGGGGCTCGAGCCTCCGAGCCTTGGAGCCATACGCATTCAAGGTCACAACATTGTGGGACTCAGCGAAGATGAACTGGTCGCCTTTCGTCGCGACCATGTCGGCTTTATCTTTCAGTCCTTCAATCTGATCCCAAGCATGAACGCGCTGGAAAATGTTGCCCTGCCCCTGGTTTTCCGTGGCGAAGCCAAAGCCGTCCGCACGAAAAAAGCCCGGCTTCTTCTGCACATGATGGGCCTGGATAAGCAGATTTATCACCGGCCCTACGAGATGTCCGGCGGCCAGCAGCAGCGAGTGGGCATTGCCCGCGCCCTGGTGGTAAACCCGCGGATTATTTTTGCGGATGAACCCACAGGAAATCTCGATTCGCACACCTCACGCGAGATCATGGATCTGATTCAGGAAATCAGTAAAAAACACCAGCAGACGCTGATTATGGTCACGCACGACGATCATCTTGCGCAGTATGGAGATCGTATATTCCGTATCCAGGATGGCCGTATTATTTCTGTGGAGCGCGGCAGCCTCTGCTACCAGGGGGACGAAAAGTCCGATGCTGCTGCGGCTGAACCTGCAGACAAGCTCCAGCTGGAAAAGGCAGAAAACCCTCAGCCGGAAGCATAATAACATCATCAGCCAGAAGCTCCATAGCTTTTATCCGGAAGCGGCAGGAAGTCTTCAGGCAGAGTGAGATGAGGTAAACTAAATCTCAGGAAGAGCGGCCTGGGCGGGCACGGTGAAAAAACGGTGCCCTGCCTTGCGGCCAGAAAAGTATAAGTGGAGATACGTCGAATGAACAAGCCAGAGCAGAACAGGCGGATAAATGCCAGTGAGAATCGCAGTCAAAAGGCTGCAGGAAAAATAGTGGATCGACGACGGAGATATCGATGCCTGGCTTTTCTCTTGCTGTTCGTGTTCCTGCTGACCCTTTTCCCGCTGAACGATGTTCAGGCGATAAGTCCCAGAAACTTAGCCGGAGTCCCGGACAGGGCTTTGCTTGAACCCTCAGTGGGGAGTTCTGCCAGGACTTCAGCAGAACTCTCGGCGGGAATTTCAGGCAGAAATTCCGCTGCGCCTTCAGCCAGGGGGAGCAGCGGCAAACGTCTGCCTGCTGCCAATGGCCAGAATGCCCCCATCCAGCTCCCCCAACCTGTTCAGCAGGCTGACCCTCCGGCTAATCCCTTTGCTTTCACACCCAGCTCGGAATATCCCTTCCAGATGCGTCCCAGCCCGCAGATGGCGGCGGTTTACTGCAATGGTTTTGCTCTTTTGGATTTTGAAGTTGAGAATATTTCTGAAAAGGATAATCTGACGATCACCGAGGTTGTCCTGGAAGCTTCGGCGGGCGACAGCTTCCCCTTTGAGGTCAATCAAGCCAGAATCCTTGGCTATCCGGGATCTAATGCCTGGATCACCAGTTCAAAGGTGACCTCCGTCGTTTTCCAGCCTCTTTTTGTGAAGCCAACCGCTGCCGACGGCTACTATGACTTAACCTTTACCATACGTTTCAAAGTTGATGATCCTGCAGATTCCCGTATCTACGAGCAGAAACTCAGCTTCCCTCTCCGTGTCATTGGTGATCCGGCCAACAAAAAGGATCAGAGAGTTCTGCTCGCGCCTGCGCAGCTGCCCACACAGTCCGGCCAGTATGGACAGGCGATGAATCTGCAGTTTGGCCTCGTCAACCGCGGTTTCGACCCGGCGGATATCATTTCGGTGACGCCGGTGGTGTCGGGTGACGCCGAGGCATGGCCTTTTGAGATCGAACGCACAGACTATTCCATGGCGGTGGGCCGCACGCTTTTCCCGCTGCCGCCCGGAGCCCAGATGGGCGATCAGGGGACGGGAACTTTGGTGCTCTGCGACTTCGGCCAGGTCACCGTGCGCAGCAAAATTAAATCGGGTTATAAAGAACTCAAATTCCGGGTCAAATATAAATACGGCTATCAGGAAATCAAAGATGAAGATTTTTCCATCTTTGTGGACATTGCGGGAGATCCTGTGAGCGACAGCGAAGGCAGAGACAAAGACAGCGGTCCGACTTCAAAACCGCGCCTGCTCTGCCAGGGCTATGAAACCAATCCGGCAAAAGTCAAAGGGGGCGAAAAATTTCACCTCACGGTGCATCTCCACAACACCTCAAGCCTGACCGCCATCCAGAACATCCAGGTGACCCTCAGCTCGGATCAGGTCGGGGAGAATGGCAGCGTACCCTTCCTTACCGAAAACGGGGCGGCCTCGCTCTTCATCCCGTATATTGAGGCCGAAGGCGACTACGATCTTGAAGTCGACATGGTCAGCTCCTCCCAGGTCCCGCAGCGCAATTACAATCTCAAGCTGGACATGGAGTATGAAGATCTGAAGGCCACGGCGATTCAGGCCCGTGAGGCCATTTCCATTCCCCTGCATCAGGAAGCTCGTGTAGATCACGGCAAGATCGAGATCATGCCGGAACAGATCAATGTCGGGCAGGAAGCGAACCTCAGCTGTCTCATCTTTAACAAAGGCAAAACCACCCTCTATAACCTCACGGTTCTGGTTCCTGAGGGACAGGGTATTTCGGGAGCTGAAGCCTACCTCGGCAACGTGAATTCCGGCGAGAGCAAGACCCTCGACATGATGATCAAAGCCGAGGAGAGTTTTTCGCCTGATCAGCCACGCAAGCTGAAAATGCGCTTTGAAGATGAAAATGGAGCGCCCACAGAAAAAGAGATCGAATTTCCTTTGATGGTCATGGAGGACAATCCCATGGATATGCCCCCGGGCATGAGCGGCATGGGCGGCATGGATGCTTTTCCCACGGATGAAAATGGCAATCCTCTGGATCCTTCTATGGCGGGTGAAATGAATGGCCCGGCTTCGGGGCTCCTCAGCCTGATGCCCCTCTGGGCCTGGATTCTTTTGGGCGTCTGCCTCCTCATCCTGCTTGTCATGAGCATCAGCAGCTTCCGCCGCAAACGCCGCAAAAAACGCATGGCCATGGAAGATGAAGCGTATTTCCGTGACCTGATGAAATAAGATAACTGCAGATGCGTATCTGGGATCAAATTCACATCAGTTTTGCTAACCTCTGGCGGCGAAAGCTACGCACGGGGCTGACAGTGCTCGGCGTGGTCATCGGCACCGTGGCCATTGTCGTCATGCTCTCCATCGGCATTGCTCAGCAGCAATACCTGGAGCAGACGATCATGAGCAAGCGCCAGATGGTCGAAATCCAGGTCTATTCCATGGGCGGGGGCTACTATGGCATGGGACGTCCCAGTGCCGCAGGCAGCAAGAACAAAAATCTTAACGAAAAGACCATAGAAGAGATTAAAGGACTGCCCCATGTCAAAGAAGTCATCCCCATCCTTGACATTAACTGCCGGATCAAAATTGGCGCCTATGAAAACGGTCAGAGTATCACGGCCTATCCACGCTCCTATCTGGAAAGTCTCGACTGGAAATTCAGCGAAGGCTCACTGATCCCACCCGAAGAATACGCCAGCGACAGCATGCCGCTCTGGATTGGCCGAATGTACAATTTCAACTTCTACAATCCGAAGGACATGAACCGCTTCATGTCCTATGGCATGCCTGAGGAGGAAAATGCCGAGCCGGAGGTCAATCTTTACACGACGACGGGCATTGCGATCTACGATATGGACGCTCTCTATGGCAGTGCCAGATCGGGCAGTGAGGGCGAGAGCACCCCGCCGAAACCACCCAAAAAATACCTGATCAAAGCGGATGGTGTTATCGATAGCGGGGCAAGCGGCTGGAGCGAATGGGACTTTGGCGCGTACACCGATCTGGCCGCGGCCGAAAGCATGTTAAAGCGCATCTTCAAGGGTAAAGCCTGGCCCGGTCAGCCAGCCACCAAAAGCGGGCGCAGCACCGGCGAAATTGTCTACAGCAATCTGATTGTCGTCGCCGACGATATGAACTATACCCAGGAACTGACGAAAAGCCTCCAGGATCTCGGCCTGCAGGCTCAATCCGATTTGGAGTGGATTCAGAGCATAAAGGATCAGGCGGCACAGATTCAGATCTTTCTGGGCGGCATTGGCGGCATTTCACTTCTGGTTGCAGCCATCGGCATTGCCAATACGATGATGATGTCCATCTATGAGCGCACGAAGGAAATTGGTATTTACAAGGTCCTGGGATGCCGCCTTCACACGATCCGCCGTCTCTTCCTCATAGAATCTGCGCTCATCGGCTTTTTAGGCGGGAGCATTGGTCTGGGACTGAGTTACCTTGCCTCCTATATCATGAACAACGCCGCCGGTTCGGATGGCGGAGGTATGGCTATGATGATGAGCGGCCCGGGAGCGGCAGCTTCTGTCATACCCCCCTGGCTTTCCGGCTCTGCCCTCGTTTTTGCCATGCTTATCGGTATGCTTTCCGGCCTTCTTCCGGCCCAGCGGGCCATGAAACTCTCCCCCCTCGAAGCGATTCGCAATGAGTAGAGTGAAAGGGCACCCGCCTGTCACGGGTGTTGAGGCTGAGACCCCAGCATGTACCCAGCCTGCTGATCACGCTTTGTCTCCAACTTGTACAGAGCAAAAGAGCCGGTCTTTCTGTCATCCGCCTGTGAGTCAGGAGGAGCATTTTCCATTTCCTGCCCAATGGTAAAGATGTATAATAGATAATAATTAAAATCAGCATTCGTCATCGGTATCATAAAGCACAATCACAAAGCACAGCGCCAGCCATCGGCAAAAGGAGGGCCTAATGAGCACTTTTTCCCCAAGGCGAGCACTCGCCATCAGCCTGTCCGTTTTGATTTTTCTCTCGTTGATTCTGAATGTTTTTGCACTCTCCTGCACAAAAGTGCGGGCAGAGGAGGAGCTGCTGCCGCTCCCCGATCTCTCCAACGTGGCTATGCGCCTTCAGGGCATGGAACTGAGAGATGAGCTGCGCGCACAGCTGGCCCAGGATCTCTTTGTTGTGCTGCCGGGTGGCGGCTCGTTCAGTAATGTCTATGAAATGGGTGCCTATGGGCAGAAACCCCTTTTTGTGACGGTCGATGCTATGTTGCACTTGCAGCACCTGCTCTTCGCACATCTGCTGAATTCAAGTGAAGATCTTTACCTTGCCGATGAGCTGCAAACCCTGAGTGAAGAACTTCTTAAAGTCATGCAGGAGCAGCTCAAAGAGCTGAAAGGCAGCGAGTTCGAGCAGGCGGCCATAGTCGATCTCACTTTTGTGGCCGTCGGCAATGCCCTGCTGGATGAAAACTTCCAGCTTCCTGAAGAAGTCAGAGAGACCGCTGAGAAGGAATTGGCCCTGATTCGTGAAGCTGGTGGCATCTCTCTGACGCCGCTTTTCATGCAGTTTTCTCAGAACCCAAGCTATGAGGATTACAGCCAGTACAAACCTCGCGGCTATTACACGCGAAGCCCGCGCATGGAAGCCTACTTCCGCGCCATGATGTGGTATGGCCGCATCAATTTCAGCAATAAGGATGAGCTGCGCAATCGCTGCGGCCTGCTCCTGAGTCTTGCCCTGGCCAACGATGAGGCCTGCCGCGCCTCCTGGGACAAGCTCTACGAGGTCAGCGCGCTCTTTGCCGGTGAGTCCGACGACCTGAGTTATCGCGATTTTCAGCCTTTGATCGAAAAAACCTATGGCCCGAACCTGACTGTGGCGGAACTGCCGGAAAAGGCCGAAGTCTGGCCGGACTTCCACCAGGCCTCAATGAAAATGCCCGGACCGCGCATTTATTCCGAAGCGCGGGAAGAAAAGTCCGATGAAGAAGAGGCTGAGGAAGCTCTTGGCTTCCGCCTGATGGGTCAGCGCTTCAGCGCTGACCAGGAGATTTTTGCTCAGCTTATTTATAGTGCTGTCACAGCAAATCCTGAGGGCGAAGTCCGCGGCCTGCCCGATGTTCTGGATGTCATGGCGGCCATGGGTTCGGAAAAAGCGTTGGAGCTCCTCAAGGAGCAGGGTGCGGAGGATTTTGGAGGCTATTCAGAACGCTTGAGTGAGCTGCGCAAACGCTATGCTGATCCGGAGAAGAGTCCTGCAGCGAGCAACCTCGCTGCAGCCTGGCTGGACAGCCTGCGCCCTCTGCTCAGCGATAAAACGGCGTCAAAGAGTGAATTTCCCGCCTTCATGCGAAGTGAAAAATGGGCGCGCAAGGACCTGGAATGCTTTGCCGGGAGCTTCACGGAGCTGAAACACGACAACGTTCTCTATGCCAAACAGGTGATGGCCGAGATGGGCGGCTTTTTTGAAGAAAAAGTCGATGACCGCGGCTATGTGCAGCCGGAACCTTTGGTCTTCCGCAAGCTGGCGGAGCTGGCCCGTTCCAGCGGCCAAAAGCTCTCGGACTTCGAGCTGCTCAGCGAAAAAGATGCCAAATTGATCGAGGATGTCGCCCTTCTCAACGAGCGTCTGGCCACCATTGCCGAGAAAGAGCTGAGGCAGGAGCTGCCGGATGAGGAGGAATTTAACCTGATCCGCGCCTTCGGCGGCAATCTGGAAAATCTGACGAACCTCCTGACACAGCAGTCTGAGGAGGACATGCCGGATGGGGATAAGCCTGCGATTGTGGTCGATGTCGCGACCGATCCAAATGCTGGAGAGGTGCTGGAGCTGGCCCTGGGTCAACCCGATGAAATCTGGGTGATTGTTCCGGTGGACGGTGGTCTGCGCCTGGCCTTTGGCGCAGTCTATAACTTCTACCAATTCCGCCAGCCCCAGAATGAGCGGCTCACCGATGAAGAATGGCGAAGTCGTATCGGTGCGGATCCGCAGTTTGATGATGAGGGCTATTGGATTGAGCCAGATCCGGCTCTGATTCCCGAAAAGCCCTCCTGGACGCAGGACTACCGTCAGGATCGTTCGCAGCTCAGCTATAAAGAAGAAGCGTCAACGCCAGGGGAAGAGCGCCTGCCCGCCTGGGCTAAGCTTGGCCGCGGCGTGCGCAGCTCTGCGGATGGCCAGATGTCGGCGACCTTCGGCAGCGGCAGGGCCACGATCTCTACGGCTGCAGAGGAACACCTCTGGAGCAGCCCCCAGTCCTGGATGGTCCAGGACCTGCAGTTTCTTGATATCGACCACAACGGCCAGGAAGATCTCCTTCTGCTCTGCTGGAAGGAGGGGCGTTACGGCAGCTACCACCCTTTTGGCTGAAAGCTGAAGACGACCAGGAATTTGCCCAGCAGATCTTCTTTTTCCGACGCGAGGGTCAGCGTTTAAAACCGCTCTGGATGAGTTCAGATATCGGTACGGACGTGCAGGCGGTCGACGTGGATCCGCAAAGCGGCCGTTTCCGACTGACCGATCCGCAGGGGAGGGAAAGCCTCTGGGGCTGGAGATCGTTTGGCCCTGAGCGGCTTCCGGATGACTTGCTGCAAACGTTCCGGCCATCTCCCAATGAAGTGGACCTGCTTTTTACAGGTGATCTGCTCTTCCAGGATAAGCTTTTGCATGCGGATGCCGAAGCGGAGTCGCTCTTTGCCCCCTTGCAGCCGTTGCTCCGCGACGCCGATCTTCTCTGCGGCAATCTCGAAGGCCCGCTCGTCTCAGACCATGCCTCGGGACGCTTCCCCCGTTACCGCATTCCGGATCGTTGGGCTGAAGTTCTCGCCGGAGTCGGCTTTGATCTTCTCCAATGCGCCAACAACCATTTGCTGGATGCCGGCCCAGAAGGGCTGAGCCACACGGCCCAGAGTCTCCTCGATGCTGGCATCACGCCGCTGGGTCTGCGCCTTGACGAGAGTGAGCCGCCCTGGATCCTGCGCGAGATCAAGGGCATCCGCCTCGGCTTTTGTGCCTTCACCTACGAAAACCCACCCCTGGGCAAGCAGAAACTCAGCTCCCTCAATGGCCTTGCCCTGCCGCCTGCCTGGCGCTCCCGGGTCGATAGATTTGCCTGTCTGGGCGCAGATGAGCTTGCCTGGTCGGAAACGTGCCGCCGTCTCGCCCGTCAGGCCAGGGCCATGCTGGAAGCCGGAGCGGATCTCCTGATCTTCTGTCTGCACTGGGGAGAAGAATATCAGGATCGTCCGAACCGCAGGCAGGAGGAACTTGCCAAAGTTCTGGCTGAGGCCGGCGTCGACCTGATTATCGGCACGCACCCTCATGTGGTCCAGCCGCTCCGCCATCTGTCCTCTCCTGTGAATCCCCGGGGCTGTATCGTTTATTATTCTCTGGGCAATTTCGTCGCTGCCCAGCACGGTGGGCCTTTCGAAGCCTCCCTTTCTGCTTCCGGATCTGCTGCACCAGTCGAAGGAGGTGCTCTCGCCCACGTCCGCGTACGTCGCGAAGGGAAGCAGGTGAGGATCGTTTCAGCCGAATCTCTGCCCGTGGCCTGCGTCGACCTCTTGCCGGGCAGCGAGCACAGCACTCTGCGCCCTCATTATGCCGTTTTGCCCCTGTTCCCTGGCTCAGACAGGAGCCGCCTGGCTGAACTTCTCCGCGATGGGCGCCTGAACGGCCAGCCTACGGCGGAGGCCTCGCTCGACGCGCTGCAGGCTCTGGGCGAGCGCATTCTGAAAGTGACAGGGCCGGCCATTGTTCCGGCACGCTGACTTTCTCACACAAAGTGTCACCTCATACAGACCTGCTATAATAGAAATACTTGTGAGCAAGTGCAGGAAAGAAGGAAAATCTATGGCTAAACTTACTGTGAATACTAAAGCCCTCGAAAGCATGCTCTTTATCTGGGCCAGTCTCGCCGACAGGGAGAAGCTGCCGGACGCCTTTTTTATCGAGCTTTCAGAAAGTCCGGAAATGGCGGCGGCTTACGATGAAAACTTCGATGCCAATGGCTTTCGCAAGGTGCTTTCCGCCCTCGCCAACCGCGAACTACTGAATGGCGCGACGCAGCGTGAAAAACGTTTCTGGAACAACAATATGTGGATGACGGAAGATCTTGAATTTACCAATATGATGGTGGAACCCCTCAAGACCCTGAACCTCGACGAGCGTGCCGCAGAAATCTGCAAGGCGGCGGGCAGCGATGAATGTGAAGTCATCTTCTACCCCGGTTGTGACGAATTTGCCACACGCAAAGGGAATAAACTCTACATCAATTTTTTCAAAGTCCAGCTCGATATCATGAACCCGGATGCGCCGCCGACCCTCGAGGGGCAGAGCATTCCCGACTACATTGAAGCCAGGTTCAAAGCCTGAAAAAGCTTTTAGCAGCCTGCGATTCTTTATGCCTCGCTGAACGGGGCATAAATTTTGAGCAAAAACAGTTTTAAAAACAAACTTAAAATACAGCCTAAATCGATTGAGGAAATGTGAGAAAAGATGAAAAACAAAGTCGATCTTGAATTTTACACACGCCTGCAATATCCCGGCCTCATGAAGGCCAATCCTTCGCGCCAGGCCGTGGCCTTTACGCTGGTCCGTGCCGACATGAAGGAAAACACCTATCCTTCGAGCCTTTGGCTTTACGATGGCCGCGATCTGCGCAAGCTGAGTCCTGACCCCAAGCTGACCTCTTTTATCTGGGAGGACGATAAAAATATTCTCTTTGCCGGTCAGCGCGGCGAAGCTGCGGCGAAAGAGGCCGAGGCCAAAGCTCCCGAAACGGTCTATTACCGTTTGCGCATCGACGGCGGAGAGGCCGAAAAAGCCTTTACGCTGCCCTTTGCTGTCGAAAGGATTGAAGCGCTCGGCGACCGCCTCTACCTGGTACTGGCGAGTCTTGAGGAAGGGTTGGAAGATAGCTGGCTCTTAAAGGACGAGGAGCGTCAGAAGCGCTTTAAGGACGAGAGCGAACTCTCCTTCCGTCATCTCATGCACCGTATTCCCTTTTACACCAATGGCGGCGGCTTTTGCTATAAAAAGAGATCTGCGCTCTTTATTTTCGATGCGGATAGCGCTGCCCTCTGCCGCCTGAGTGCAAAAGATCTGGACGTCTTCGAATTCAGCCTTTCCGAAGATAAAAAGCGCTGCGTGGTACTGGCCCAGCATGTGTCTCCCCGCCAGCAGCTCGCCAACGGGGTCTGGCAGATCAAGCTGCCCGACCGCGAAGCGATGAAGGCTCAGACCGATCTTTCTTCTGAGCTGAGGGAACTTTATCCGGACAAGGACTATAACATCATGGAGGTCTGGGAAGCCGAGCCCCGTCAGGGAGAAGCTTCACGCCTGCTGGCTCTGGCCACGGATATGGCTCGCTACGGCTGCAATGAAAGTCCCAAACTCTACGAGCTTTCTCACGAAGGCGCGAAGCTGACCTTGCTCAGCGATGAAGAAATTCAAATCTGGGATGCTCTGAACACGGACCTCTGTCCCTCGGCCGCGCCCGGACTTGACCTCATCGACGGTCATCTTTACTTTACCCACAGCGAGGGCACTCAGACCGTACTCTGCCGCATTTTCCCGGAGGCTAAGCTGGAGCGGCTCTACCGCGCCCCCGGCGCCATCGCTTCCATCGCGGTCATGGCTGATCGCATCCTCTGCTGCGGCCTCTTCAATCGTCAGGCTCCTGAACTCTATGCGCTTGTGCCGGGTGATCAGCTCTTTACCGCAGAAAAGGTCAGCGCTTTCAACGAAAAAGTCATGAGCGAAACCGAATTTGCGACCCTGGTCCATGTGAACGGGGAGAGTGGGGACGACCCCATTACAGGTTATGTCCTGCTGCCGGCCGATTATGACGAAACGAAGCGCTATCCGGCGATTCTGGATATACACGGCGGCCCCCGTACGATTTACGGAGAAATCCTTTTCCACGAGATGGAGTACTGGGCGGCCAACGGCTACATTGTGCTTTTCTGCAATCCCCACGGCTCGGATGGCCTGGGCGACGCTTTTGCTGATATTCGGGGGCGCTATGGCGAAATCGACTACGAGGACATCATGGCCTTTGTCGACCGCGTGCTCGCCCGCTTCCCCCAGATCGACCCGCAGCGCCTTGGCGTCACGGGCGGCTCCTATGGCGGCTTTATGAGTAACTGGATCATCGGCCACACAGATCGTTTTGCGGCCTGTGCCACACAGCGCTCCATCATGAACTGGACGAGCTTTTACGGCGTTTCGGACATCGGCTACTTTTTTGCCACCGATCAAAATGCCACAGATACCTTCTCCCAGACCGGTTTCACGAAACTCTGGGAACACTCCCCCATGAAGTACATCAACGCGGCTAAAACGCCCACCCTGATTATCCATTCCGATGAGGATTATCGTTGCCCGCTGGAACAGGGCCTGCAGCTTTACACAGCTCTGGTGGACCGCGGCGTACCGACCGAAATGGTGCTCTTCAAGGGTGAGAATCACGAGCTCTCACGCAGCGGCAAGCCTAAGTCCCGCCGCGAACGCCTTGACCGCATCACCCGCTGGATGGATCGCTACCTGAAAGCTTGAGAAAAGAGGAGCTTTTATGATGCACGAAAAAGTCGATCGTTTTGCTCAGATGCGCGTGGCCCCGCAGCCGGACAGTCAGATCAGGCGCATTGTTGCGGTGATGTCCGGCAAGGGTGGCGTAGGCAAGAGCAGTGTGACGGCCTTGCTGGCCTCGGCTCTGCACGCGGAAGGTCTTGCTGTCGGCATTCTGGATGCCGATATTACCGGCCCCTCCATTCCCCATCTCTTCGGTGTCGAGGGCAAGGCCACGATCGTGCGTGACGGCATCATGCCGAAACTAACGCCCGGCGGCATCAAGCTCATGTCCATGAACTGCTTTCTCGATGATGAAACGCAGCCTGCGGTCTGGCGGGGACCCATGATTAACGGCATGCTCAAGGAGTTCTGGTCCAAGGTGCACTGGGGGCCGCTCGACGTTTTGCTGCTGGACCTTCCTCCTGGAACCGGCGATGTGCCGATCAGTCTCTTTCAGATGATTAAAGTCAGTGGGCTGCTCGTGCTCACCTCACCACAGAGCCTCGTTTCCATGGTCGTCGAAAAAGCTGTGCGCATGGGCCGCATGATGGATGTTCCCGTACTCGGGCTGGTAGAGAACTTCGCCTGGCTCAGCTGCCCGCACTGTACGGAGAAAATCTCTCTATACGGGCCGTCGCACAGCGCTGAACTTGCTGAGGTGGAAGGCCTGCCTTTGCTTGCGAGCCTGCCTCTGGATCCGGCGCTTGCCGAAAAACTTGACGCAGGACAGGCTGAAGCCATCACGGACGTTCTGCCACGCGCACTGCTCGACGCGGTGCGCGGCACAATCCAATAAACTTTCCTGGAGAACATATGTATACAGAAACTGTCGATAAAATCGCCGCTGTGGCGGCCAAAAAAGTGCGTTTCTTTAAGACGCAGGGCCCGGTCTTTTTCGTCCACAGCGTCCTTGCGGGCATTTATATCGGCCTCGGCGTGATTATCCTGCTCGTGGCCAACGCTTTTATCCCCGCGTCTTTAAGCCCGGCGGGGAAATTTCTGGGAGCCGCGGCCTTTGCGGCGGCCCTCTCGCTCGTTGTCATGGCCGGAGCGGAGCTGTTTACCGGCAACAATCTGATCATCAGCCTAGGAGCGCTGCGCAAAAAGATTTCCTGGAAGGAGGCCACTGCCTTCTGGCTGATCAACTGGCTGGGGAACTTCCTTGGTTCTCTGCTCATCGCCCAGCTCTACGCCGCATCCGGCTTAAATGCCGAACCGATCGCAACAACCATTCAAAAAACCGCTGAGGCAAAAGCGGCGCTGGCGTTCGGTCCCCTCTTTTTCCGGGCGGTGCTCTGTAATCTTCTGGTCTGCCTGGCCGTCTGGTGCGCGCAGAAAATGAATTCAGAAAGCGGCAAGCTCATCATGATTTTCTGGTGTATTTTTGTTTTTGTCGCGGCGGGATTTGAGCACAGCATTGCCAATATGACCTTTTTCTCGCTCGGCCTCATCGAACAGGCTGTGACCCCGGAAATCGCCCTGCAGCAGGTGCTTATCGCCACGCTCGGCAATTTCTGCGGCGCTTTCTTCCTGCTCGCGCTGCCCTACAGTCTGGAAAAGTCCCAGGCCCCGGAAAAAACGGCCTGAAATAGAGAAAGGATCCACGATGGAAAGCCCTAAATCCTATGCAGAACGTTCGCTCGAAAAACACGAAGCCTGGCGCGGAAAGATTGAAATCAGCGCCCGCTCCCCTGTGGGCAATCGTGATGAACTCTCGCTCGCTTACACGCCCGGCGTAGCCGAGCCCTGTCTGCGCATTCACAAAGATCCTGACCTTTCCTACACCTATACCCGGCGCTGGAACCTCTGCCTCGTCGTGACCGACGGCTCCGCTGTTCTGGGCCTTGGCAATATCGGCCCTCTCGCCGCGATGCCGGTGATGGAAGGGAAGTGTGCCCTTTTTAAGGCTTTCGGCGGCGTGGACGCCTTTCCCCTCTGTGTCAAATCCAACGATGTGGACGAGATCTGCCGCACGATCGAACTTATTTCCGGCAGCTTTGGCGGCGTCAATCTGGAAGATATTGCCGCGCCTCGCTGCTTTGAAATCGAAGAACGCCTGAAAAAAAGCTGTGACATCCCCATTTTCCACGACGATCAGCACGGCACAGCGGTGGTGACCTATGCCGCCCTAATCAATGCCATGAGACTGCTTGGGCGCAGGCTGGAAGAGATGCGCATTGTCATGAATGGCGCTGGCGCAGCTTCTCTTGCGATTGCTCAGCTGCTGATCGCCGCCGGTGCAAAAGACATTTCTCTCTGCGACAGCCGCGGCCTGATTTACCAGGGACGCCCGGAGGGTATGAATCCGCTGAAAGAAAAAATGGCTGCGATCACCAACCCGCGCGGCCTGCGCGGCGGTCTTGCTGAAGCCGTGAAAGATGCCGATATCTTCATCGGGGTTTCTGTGGCCCATGTGCTGACCGGGGAGATGGTGCGCCAGATGCGCAAAGACCCGATCATCTTTGCCTGCGCCAATCCCACACCCGAAATCGAGCCGGACGAAGCTAAAGCCGCCGGTGCCCGTATCATTGCGACCGGACGCTCCGATTATCCCAATCAGATCAATAACGTGCTCGCCTTCCCGGGCATTTTCCGCGGGGCCTTTGATTGCCGCGCGCGTGAGATCAACGACGAAATGAACCTTGCTGCGGCCCGCGCGATTGCCGATCTTGTGCCGCAAAACGAACTCTGCGAAGAAAAAATCATGCCTGCAGCTTTCGCTCCCGGTGTCGCCTCTGCGGTGGCCCGGGCGGTCGCTGATGCAGCGCGAAAAACCGGCGTCGCACGAATCTAAATAAGATAGAGCAGGCCCGACAGCTTAAAGTAGCTTAAGAAAACAGTAAGTGATAATGCCACAACTACAAATTTACACACTATTTTGGACTTGACTAACCAAAGTCAAGTCCACAATAGTGTGTAAATTTGTAGTTGAGTCTTTATCACTTCCTGTTTTTCTTAAGCCGCTTTAGCCAGGAGGCACTGCTGGCGG
>QWCE01004226.1_pt1 | contig 20897 bp, 10 predicted proteins | sample 1972531 | NCBI WGS metagenome assembly QWCE01 (sample SAMN09866716, study PRJNA288562) | Human gut metagenome isolate term4_stool, whole genome shotgun sequencing... | reverse complement strand
TCCTTTCTTTTTTCCACGCAAAAAAGACAACCATCTCTGATTGTCTTTTTCGATATGCCTATTCAATTTGCATCTTTTTTAGATTGCTTTTTTATTACTCTTCTTTCTTTTCTGTATCCTTCTCTAAAATATTGTTCACTAATTTTTGGAGTTCATTGCGATTTGGCAGATACAATTCATATTTTGAAACAAATAAATTGCTGTCCATACCGTAAGTTGCATATTCTACAAGCAGTTCATCTTTGTTATGACTCAGGATAATGCCAATCGGTGGGTTATCATCTGCCATATTTTCTTCTTTTGCGAAATACCCCATATACATATTCATCTGACCGATGTCTATATGCTGGACGGAATTTTTCTTTAAATCAATCAGCACAAAGCATTTCAAAATTCTGTGGTAAAATACCAAGTCCACATGGTAATGAATATTGTTTACAGTTAAGGGATACTGCCTGCCCACAAAGGTAAATCCTTTTCCTAATTCCAACAAGAATTTTTGGAGATTATCTATTATTTTCTGCTCCAAGTCTTCCTCACTATAACGCTCTTTCTCCGGAAGTCCCAAAAATTCTAATGTGTAAGTATCCTTGATAACATCCTCTGGCTTGTCATAAGTAATTCCCTCTCTGGCAAGTGCCAGAATTCCTTCTTTATCTCTGCTTGTAGCTAATCTAAGAAACAAAGCGGAATCCATCTGTCGCCTGAGTGTTCTTACATCCCACTTTTCCTTATAACATTCTTTTTCGTAAAAACTTCTTTCTAATTCATCATCAATCTTTATCAGCTCACAAATATGCGACCATGTCAATTTGTCAGACACCGTCTGACAATTCTCATAACAAAGATAAAACTTCCGCATATTGTTGAGGTTTGGGCGGCTGTATCCTCGTCCCAATCGCAAAGTTAATTGATGCGAGAGTGTTGTTAATAATTTTGAACCGTATGCTGCTTTAACATTTCCATCCTGCTCAAACTCAACAATATATTTTCCGATTTTCCAATACGTCTCTGTAATTACACTGTTTACTTTTTCAGCTATCTCTTTTTTGGCATTTGAAACTGCTGTTTCAATCTCATCCACCAATGGCTGAAGCATATTTGTCTGCTCTAAATCATTCATAATATATCCTTTCCGAATTTGTCAGACAGTGTCTGACAAATTCAATTTCCATTTTTATGTATTACGTTGTCTCCATTTCTCTTTAGCTTTTTCCAAATCGCTCTATCACTATATTTCCCTTGAACTAATATTATATTTCATATTTGCATAAAAAGAAATATAATAATTACAAATACTCCTCCTTCCCCTTATCTCTTTGCACGGAATTTTCTATATTATTCCCCGCAGCCTTTACTTTCATAGTCTCAAGCTTTTCTTTCAAGGATACCCTCTGTGCCGGCTTATCCGCCATCGCTGCTGTGAGCCTCATTCCCTGCGGATTTCCATTCTCCACAGCATAATTATGTCGGGTATTTTCTATGGGATACGGTTTTCTGGTATCTGCCACCTGCTCAGTACCCAGTTCCGATTTATCATCTTCCATACCTATTCCGTCATCTCCCTTTTCGTCCATATTGAGCAGGGCATTTAAGGCAGAAAGGCGGTCTAACTTCTCTGAAAGCTCTGCTTCCTGTGCAAATGGCTTTGTAACCTCTACCTTCGCTGTTTCAAGCTGACGCTCCACATTCTCCAGCTTTGTGGATGCTTCTGCCAGTTCCTTTGTCATGGCTTCCAACGCATGGTTGATACGGGAAATGTTACCCAGCGGGTCAACACCAATCTCCAGATTATGACTGAGCTGTCCTTTGATGTTCATAACGAATTTATGGTTAAAGGAATCAAAGGACACCGCCATTTTAAAGCCTGCATACTCTCCAATGACTGCCGGAGCATTAACGCTCTTGATTTCTTTGCACATCTCCACAAGTGCAGTTCCGGCTTCTTTTTTATCCGTATAGACCTTATTCCCGACCCTCATAGAGAAAAACTCCTTATCTGCTGGGAGATTGGTTTTTGCAGTCTGAATATCTGCCTGCAAGCCACTGATACGCTCCTTCAGAATGGTTATCTGCTGTGGATAATGCTTTGCAATGTTGTCCTCCAGACGGTATTTCTGACTGGTGTGGTTGGCTTTCATCAGTTTCAGCTTGCTGACCTGAATATCCAAATCCATCTTTTCTTTTATATAGGGATTCCCCGTTGCCAGAGCCTTAACCTCTGCATAAGAAAGTGCTGCTTCGTCCACATCCTCACAACTTCGCACCGGAGATTTGCTTGTCATAATCTGACCGATAAATTTCTGCTTATTCTCGATAAGCTGCCATGAGTAGCTGTCAAATGTTCCCTCTGTCACATACCGGAAAATCTTAACCTTTGGATTCCTGTTGCCCTGCCGCAAAATACGCCCCTCCTGCTGTTCAATATCAGACGGACGCCACGGTACATCGAGGTGGTGCAGAGCAATCAGTCTGTCCTGCACGTTTGTCCCGGCTCCCATTTTTGCAGTAGAACCCAATAAAAAACGAACCTGTCCGCTTCTTACCTTACTGAACAGCTCCGCTTTCCTAAGCTCCGTATTTGCCTGATGTATAAAGGCGATTTCTTCTGCGGGAACACCTTTTTCCATCAGTTTATTTCTTATATCCTCATAGACATTAAATGTACCATCTCCTTTCGGTGTCGATAAATCACAGAAAATAAGCTGTGCTGATTTCTCCCCTTTGGTATCTTCCCAAATCTCAAATGCCTTATCCACACAGGTTTTTGCTTTGGAATGTTCCTCATCGGGGAGCATATCGTTGATCAGACGCTGGTCGAGTGCCAGTTTTCTTCCATCGTTGGTAATCTTGAGCATATTATCCTGATGCGGCTCTACCAGTCTGTTACGCACTGCCTCCGCCCGATCTGCCAGCGATGTTACCATCTCTTTCTGATATTCGCTGGGTTTCAGCACCACGTTCTCATATTCTGCTTCCGGCACAGGCAGCTTTAACATATCCGGTGTCTGGATATCCGCACTCTCCTTGAAAAGTGCAATCAGCTCCGGCAGATTGAAGAATTTTGCAAATCTTGTCTTTGCCCGGTATCCTGTTCCCTCCGGTGCCAGCTCAATGGCGGTCTGTGTTTCTCCAAAAGAAGCTGCCCAACTGTCAAAATGCCCTAATCCCATCTTCTGAAGCGTACCATACTGAAGATACCGCATATTGGTGTAAAGCTCCGTCATACTGTTGCTGATCGGCGTACCCGTAGCAAACGTAATGCCCTTTCCGCCAGTCAGCTCATCAAGGTACTGGCACTTAGCAAACATATCGGAGGACTTCTGTGCTTCCGTCTGTGCAATGCCCGCCACATTCCGCATTTTCGTGTATAGAAAAAGGTTCTTATAATTGTGACTTTCATCTACAAACAGCCTGTCCACACCTAACTGCTCAAAGGTTACAACATTATCTTTCCGGGAAGTATCGTTGAGTTTTTCCAGTCTTGTCATAAGGGATTTTCTGGACTTTTCCATCTGCTTAATGGTGTAACGCTCCCCGTTATCTGCTTTCGCCTGCTCTATGGCAAGCTCAATCTCATCAATCTGTCTTTCGATAATGCCTATCTGTCTTTCCTGCGACAACGGGATTTTTTCAAACTGGCTATGCCCGATAATGACAGCATCATAATCTCCGGTGGCGATTCTGGAACAGAATTTCTTCCGGTTGGCTGGCTCAAAATCTTTCTTCGTTGCCGCTAAAATATTTGCTCCGGGATATAACCGCAAAAAGTCACTCGCCCACTGTTCCGTCAAATGATTGGGAACAACGAACAGGCTCTTTTGGCATAACCCTAACCGCTTGCTTTCCATTGCTGCAGCAATCATTTCAAAAGTCTTTCCTGCTCCCACACAATGAGCAAGCAGGGTATTGTCCCCGTAAAGCTGGTGTGCCACCGCATTTAACTGGTGCGGTCTAAGGTCGATGTCCGGTGTCATGCCAGGGAATTTCAAATGGGAACCGTCATATTCTCTTGGTCTGGTAGAATTAAAGAGCTTGTTATATTTCGCCACCAAGTCCTGTCTACGTTCCTGATCTTCAAATACCCAGTTCTTAAAGGCTTCCCGGACTGCCTCCTGTTTCTGACTGGCAATCATGGTTTCCTTTTTATTCAGGACTCTCGTTTCCTTTCCGTCCTCTATCACGGTATCGTACACCCGGCTGTCCTTTAAATTCAGAGAATCCTCTAAAATCTGATAAGCATTTCTCCGGTTTGTACCATAAGTCATATTTACAAGACTGTTTCCGTAATCCGCACTTTTTCCTTTTACATTCCACTGTCCTGTCACATCGGAATACTGAATCCCCATTGTATTCCGGTTGAAGAGATGCTGCGGTGTTTCAAAAACATCACGCATGAAATCTTCAATATATTTCGGTTCAACCCATGTGGCACCGATACGCACCTCAATCTCGCTGGCATCCAGTTCTGTGGGCTGCACCTGTGTAAGTGCCTGCACATTTATGTTGTATTCCGGGTGGTTTTCGGCGTAAATCTTCGCTGTTTGCAACTTATCCCGGACATTGCCGCTTAAATACTCGTCCGCTGCTTCCCACCTGTCTGTGACCGGATTCTGAAAGATAATGCCCGTCAGTTCTTCTTTGATTGTATCAATCTCTTTTCCGGTCAGCTCCGCCATATAAGAAAGGTCAACTTTTGCTTTTTCTGATAAAGATACTGCCAGAGCTTCCGTTGCTGTATCCACGCTTGTAACCACTTCCGCTTTCTTAATGGTACGTTTCGTGAACATATCCGCTTTGCCTTTGAAATTTCCCTCGTCATCCAGCTTTTCCAGAGAACATAACAGACAATAGCTGCTGTCCTGATTAAAGGCTCTTTTGTTGGTCTGGGAATTGATTAAACCGTATTTTCTGCTGAACGTATCATAAAGGGTATTCAATTCTTTCTGCTTTTCCTTAATCACAGTATCCGGATATTCTTCCAACTGCAAATTGATAAGCTCTTGCGTACAGTTTCGGATTCCTACCATGCCTTTTATGCGTTCCTGCATGGATTCTGACATATCCACAGGCTTCATAATGGAATTTTCACGGTAATATACCTTATCTTCCACCAGTGTGTAGCTGTAATTCTTTACGTCCGGGTCTGCCGGAATGGTGGCATCTGCCAGCTCATCCGCAAGCTCGTCCGTCTCCACTGCTTCGATTTCCCCGTCAATCCGGCTGACCGCATCCATTAACTGCTCTGCAAACGGTCTTGTGGCATCCGGTTGGCAGGTGCTTTCCATGCCATAGGGACCGCTGACCATTTCCATCTTCCCAACAATCATTTCCGGGTGTTCCGCAAAGTAGGTATTCATGGCGATACCGTTTGCATCTTCTGATAAATGTACCCAATCCGGTTCTATGTCCATCACACGGTCACGCTTCTTAAAAAACAAAATATCCGAAGTGACTTCTGTCCCTGCATTTTCCTTAAATGCTGTATTCGGAAGTCTGACCGCCCCCATAAGCTCCGCTCGCTGAGCCAGATACTTTCTGACCTCCGGACTTTTTTTATCCATTGTTCCCTTACTGGTAACAAAAGCAACCACACCGCCGGGACGGACTTTATCTAATGTCTTTGCAAAGAAATAATCATGAATCAGGAAATTATTTTTATCATATTGTTTATCCGCTACCTTATACTGTCCGAATGGCACGTTGCCGACTGCTACATCAAAAAAATCATTCGGATAGTCTGTTTTTTCAAAACCGGATATTTTAATATCCGCTTTCGGATAGAGCTGTCTTGCAATCCTGCCCGTAATACCATCCAGCTCCACACCATAAAGTCGGCTTTCCTGCATCTTCTCCGGCAGCATTCCGAAGAAATTTCCGATACCCATTGCAGGCTCTAATACATTCCCCTTTTCAAATCCCATACGGTCTAAGGTATCATAAATACTGCGGATAATGGCAGGACTGGTATAGTGGGCATTTAAGGTGCTTTCCCTTGCAGAAGCGTACTCCTGCGACGATAACAATTCCTTTAACTGCTGATATTCTCCCGCCCATGCAGATTTGCTTTCATCAAAGGCATCGGCAAGCCCGCCCCAGCCAACATACTGTGATAAAATCTGCTGTTCCGACCGTGTGGCGATACGGTTCTCGCTCTCCACCTTTTCCAAAGTACGGATTGCTTCTATATTTCGTCGGAATTTCTCTTTCGCACTGCCTGCTCCTAACGCATCGTCTGTAATGTGGAAATTGACCGCATTGGATTTATCAATCTTTGGTGCAGGCTGCTTCACAGGCTTTTCTATGGCAGGTTCTTCCACTGACTTTTGGACATCGTGTCCAGAAGTGTCCGGTTCCATGCTTTGCAGATAGTGTTCCGCTTCCCTGGTTTCCTCAACTGAGAATCGTGATTCTGTTTCCGCTACATCTTCCGTTCCTTCAATGCGTGAAAATACCTCCGCTTCGTGTCGGTCTATATCTTCCATTGCAATGAGATTCAAATAATCGTTTTCAATTTCTTCCCTGCTCGGTTTGTAATCATATTCAAAATGGACATTTTCGTTTATGAGTACGTAAAAGAACGCATTGTCCTGCATGGAATTTCCAAGCACATAGTTATTTTCTTCCGACTTCCATTCATCAATCTTTAAACACAACTGCCCGTCAATGGTAATCTGCTGTGCCGCAATCTCCTTTTCCTGCTCCATATACCGTCTTGTCTGATTGATAAATCCATTTAAGACCGCCGGATGGGAAGAAACAATCAAATCACGGTTCTCATACTTGGCATACGGTTCTATTTCTTTTGCCCATGCCTTATTGTCGGGAGAAAATCTGCCATCGTGCGTCAGGTGCATGACAGTATTGGCAAGTACATAGCTGACACGCTCGCTACCATATTTTCGGATTACTTCATCCGGTGTATCTTTCGGCAGACGATACCCGTCAAATTTTTCCGAAATCGTCCGTTCAATGGCTTCTTTACAGGCAACCTTCGTTTTCCGTTCTATTACCGCCTGTGCTTTTTCCAGCGCTTTCTGTGCTTCTTCCTCTTTGTACCGGGCATAGGCTTCTTTCCCTGCCGGAGATAAATACTTATCTTCCGCCACCAGCTTTCGGATACGCTTTTCGACTACTTTCCAAGACAGCAGCACTTTCGCATAAGGTTCGCAGATATTTCCCTTTTTTAATTCAATCCCTTTAAAGTTGTGGTCTTGCCAGCTATGGTCTGCTCCGGCAAGTGCATGAGAGCCGCCTCCAATGCCATATTCTTTTTTCAGAAATTCCGCTGCTTCTTTGCTGTCATGCTTTTCCTGAAAATAATCATAGATGCGGAAAGAACCATGTGAATATCCACTTCCCCTGCCAAGATTATGGTCTATCTCGTCCTGAGTAATAAAATCCTCCCTTTTTATTTCCACATGGTCTGCGGTTGGAAAGATTTGTTTTTCTATCAGCAGATTGTCAAGTTCCTCCCGCAGCTCCTCTTTTGGCATAACTGAACGGAAACGTAGCTTTTTCTCTCCGGTTTCAAGCTGATGAAGTGCCTGATCCATGTGGGAAGCCACAAGCTCAACTCCTTCTTTTGTAGAAAGGTATTCTATCATTCTTGCATGAGCCTCCGGATAATTTCCTGCTTTTAGCCCAAGCTCCTCCGGCAGTTCTCCCATGCCATCCCGGAAAAAGAAAAAGAGATGCCCTGCAATCCGGTCACGTTCTGCTTCGTCAGTCAGATAAGCTTCATTTGCTCCCATATAGGTACCGTTTACTACCTGTGAGCGGATTTTTGCTTCCACCTCCTGCCAGTTCATCTGAAGCACCGGACGCTCTGTCGATGTGCCATATCCGACACGCATCCCATCCTCATTGAACCATACCGCTAACTGCTTTCCGTCAAATTCAAAGCCCTTTCCGGTTGTTCCATACTCTTTCTGTAAGAAAGCAGCCATCTCCTCCGGTGTCTTTCCCTGCTGATATTTGGTGTAGATACGCTTTCTGCTGTTATCCCTGCCTCCGCCGCTCCGCAGAATATCCGCTATCTGCTCCGGCGGTATCTTTGTTTCTGACCGTATCGGTGTCACTGTTTCCGCCTGTTTCATGGCAAGATTGCCAGCCTGCTCCGTAAACATGGAAAATAAGTCAAGCTGCTGGTACATTCCCGCTGTTTCAATCCGCTCTGCGGTTTCTCCTGGAAGAAGATATACTCCGTCCTCCATATAGGAATTGACAAGAAAACGTGCTTCCTCCCATGACAGCCTGCTTTCCGCTTCACGGGTCAGATAATTGCCTTTCCATAAGGTAATACCGTCCTCATCGGCACGGTAGCCGCCCCGCATTTCCCCGATATTGAACTCGGTGTATTCTTCCATGCGGAACGAATTTCTCAGATAATCCGCCTGAATCTTTGCATCCTGCTCTATCTGAAAATACCCAGCTATTTCCGGTCTTTTATGCTTCAGGAACTCATCACTGCATAAAATACCACGCTGTAAGTCCTCCCCCTGCTCTGTTTCAGACAGCTTCGGAAAAAAAGAACCGGATAATGAATGTTCTCCACTATCCGGTTCTGGTATTTCTTCTTCCTGTATGTCATTTTCTAACTGTAAATCAGTTCCGTCAGCACGATCTCCTCCGCTGAATGTCTGATGTTGTTCATCTTCGCTACCCACTTCATCTGATCGGCTGCTTTCAGTTCCTCGTTCACTCCCTCTGCTTTCGCCATCTGTTCGCTCAGGGCTTCCATTCTCTGCTCTGCCTGCTCCTGTATCTCCAGACAGTGTGCTTTCAGCTCGCCCGCCAGTATCATGCCCTGATAAATCCCTTTCCGGTGTTCCTGTAAGAAGTTCTTCCGCATCATACCGTACTTCGTCAGCGTTCCCTCCGGTTCCTCGTTCGCTGTCAGGTTCGGAATCAGATAATCCCCGTTCTTTTCGTATGTCAGTTTCATGTGCCGCATCCTCCTTTTTGCTCTGTATTTCTATCTCCTGATTGTTTTGTAGCTCCTTTTCGCTTTCACGCTTTAAAGCATTATAGTCTGTATCTGCTTCATTTGCAAGCACTTTCTCCGTATTTTCCAAAGAAGTTTGTGTGCGTCCTGCATTAGCTTTTTCCTGTGCCTTCCTGCGGGCAATCTGGCGGTCATACGCTCCTATGGTTCTGCCTATCTCCATTAAAAGCGGCTTGCACATATCTGTGGTGGCTGTACCAACAACAGACAGGGTTTTCATCGTATTAAAGTCGCTGATATATTCAAATCCCTGCTCGTCTTTCCACAGTTCCATATCTGCACCGCATCGTGACAGTATGGTGTAAGCAATACTGGAAGAAAGCGTATCACGAAGCCTGACACCTACATTTAACTCGTCCAGTTCCTCTAAAAAGCTGCCCTCTTTCACATATTCGATTTCCGGCAGAAGTTCTTCATAATAATCCAAAGCAATCCGATTGGATATTTCCATTATCCGCTGTTCAAAGGAGCTGTTTTTATCCGTTTCTCCGTATGTCTTTTCAAGCTGTGCCAGGACTGTTTCTTTATGCTCCTCACGCAACTCCCACAAATTCGGATCACGTCCTATCCGCCTTGCCTTATGTACGTCGGACACATCGAAAACATATTTCAATCTTGTATAGGAATTTTCCGTATCCAGCAGGGCAATTCCCTTTGCTCCACGGTTTACCCAGCAATTCATCTTCTCATTCCATAGTTCAAGGGACGCACAGGCTGTTGCATCCGGTCGTTGTGCAAAAATAAGTATCTGTTCATTGAACGGATATTTATAAAGCCTTGCAGCGGTAGTCAGATACCTTGTCCACTCCTGCCCGTTTTTCGCTATCTCTTTTGCGGTATCCTCCGCCAGATAGGAAATCATCTGATATTTTGTTACCATAAGCATTCCTCCAAAATGACGGAGGGGATAACCCCCGCCGCCTTATTCATAAAAACCGTGTTCTTCGATACCGTTTTCCAGAATTGTGCCAATCAGCTCCTCCAATTCCATCTCCTTCAGCTCGCTGATCACAATGAGCTTTGCAAGGATATCTTTTTCCACCGGAACGACATAGCTTTCTTCATCAGGGCAAAGCTCCCGTACACAAATCTCCAGTCCGTCTGCAATTTTGCAGAGCGTACTTATATCTGCTTCCCGGATACCTGCCAGAATATCCATCAATACATCTTCCCTGACACCGCACCGCAAAGAAAGTTCTGGAATATCCATATCCTGCTCTTTCATAATGTTTAAAATTTTATCTCCGGTGCTGTAAACAACGGTCTTTTTCATTTCTGTATTCATTTTTCTGTCTCCTTTTCACTTGCTTTTTCTCGGTGGAAATTCCATCTTGAATTTGTACTGCGAACCTTTGATTTCCTTTCCGTCTTTGATATAAGAATAATCCTCAATTCCCTCCGGAATCAGGTACGCATCGTAGCTTCCCTTTTTCCCTTTTAATCCTCTCACAAGGGTCTTTTTCCCTTCAAGCAGACTTTTCATCTGTGTATCGGAAAACGTTGCTCCCATTGCCCTACCCACATTCATGCCGCATTTTTGTTTGCAGTAAGCACCGAATTTTCCTTTTACTACATCGCTGCCGCATTTCGGGCATTTTCCAAGCACTTCCTGCATCGTTCCAAACAAAGACTTCTGATCGTCACTGATACTGTGGTAGGTTTGCACCAGCTCCCGCACCATATCTTCAATGCCATCCATGAACTCCTGCATGGTGTATTCGCCTTTTTCAACCAAAGTCAGCGTATTCTCCCAATCTGCTGTAAGCTTCGGGGATTTTACCATATCCGGCAGAACAGTAATGAGCTTCATCCCGTCCTCGGTGGGAAGCATCTGCTTTTTCTCCCGTTTCACAAAACCGTCTTTGACCAGCTTTTCAATAATGTCAGCTTTGGTGGCAGGTGTGCCAAGTCCTTTGCGTTCCACCTCATCGCCCATATCCTCTGCTCCGGCACGTTCCATCGCAGAAAGCAGGCTGTCCTCGGTAAAATGTTTGGGAGGCTGCGTGAAATGCTCTGTTACCTTTGTCTGGATAACTGGAAACGTCATGCCTTCAGAAAGCTCCGGCAGTTTCTTCTCTTCCTTATCCTCATCTGTTTTTTCTACCCGGTAGGTACGTTTCAATGCTGCTTCAAATTCTTTCCACCCGTTCTGCAGAACCGTTTTTCCGGATACATGAAAGCTGTAACCACCGCAGGAAAACTCTGCTTTTACCGTTTCATACAACTGCTTTTTCCCGGTTGCACATAACAGACGATTAGCGACAAGGGATAAGATTTTCATTTCTCCCTCCGGCACAGCGGAAAGGTCTGTCTTTGTAATTTCTATGGTGGGAATAATTGCATGGTGGTCGGTCACTTTTTTACTGTTCAACACTCTTTTTATATCCGGCTCTGCTCCGGTCTGTTCCTCAAAGAGAATCGCCTGATAAACTGCCCCGATTACCGCTTTTGCAGTTTCTTCCATATCATCGGATAAATACTGGCTGTCCGTTCTCGGATAAGTGACCAGCTTTTTCTCATAAAGGCTCTGGGTGTACTCCAATGTCTGCTTTGCAGTAAAACCAAAGATACGGTTGGCATCCCGCTGAAGCGTGGTAAGGTCATAAAGTTTTGGTGGTGCAACGCTTTTATTTTCCTTTATAACGGAACGAACCACTCCACTCTGACTTTCACACGCTGCAGCAATACTTTCTGCCCTTGCCTTATCGTCAATCCGTTCTGTCATGGCATCTATCCCATCCATCAGAATATGAGCCATGTAATACTGCTCTTTTTCAAAATTCATAATCTTCACTTCACGGTCTACCAGCATGGCAAGGGTGGGCGTCTGTACTCTGCCCACCTTTAATACCTTTCCGCCATACAGTACAGTAAATAATCTCGTACCATTTAATCCCACCAGCCAGTCTGCCTGCTGTCTGCAAAGTGCAGACTGGTACAGGCTGTCATAATCGCTTCCCGGCTTTAAGTTTTCAAACCCGTCACGGATTGCACTCTCCTCCATTGATGAAATCCACAGGCGTTTCATTGGTTTCCGGCAGCCTGCCTGTTCATATACCAGACGGAAGATAAGTTCTCCCTCCCGTCCGGCATCGGTGGCACACACCACACTTTCAACTCTTGTATCGTGCATCAGATTTTTCAAGATTTTATACTGCGTTGCTGTTTCCTTTTTCACTTCATGCTGCCACTGCTCCGGTATCATGGGCAGGCTCTCATAGCTCCATTTTTTCCATGCTTCTGAATACATCTCCGGCTGTGCCAGCTCTACCAGATGTCCTACACACCATGAAACGAGAAATCCGTTTCCCTCCATGTAACCGTCTTTTCTCTCTTTCGCCCCGATCACATGGGAAATTGCCTGTGCTACGCTGGGCTTCTCTGTAACCACCAACTGCATACCTTATTCCTCCTGTTCGTCAAAGAAATCTTCTTCCGTATCTTCCTCCGATTCCTCATCTTCGTTTTCATACTCCTCGTTATCTTCCTCATCTTCATCTTCGTCCTCGATAAAGTCCTCTTTTTTCTTGCGGACAACCTTAAAATAATAAGCAGCTCCGATAACGATTAAGGCAAGACTACCAATCAGCACATACGAAATCATCGGATTCGGTGCTTCTTTCACTTCCGGCTCCGGTTCGGTTTCCTCTGTATTTCCCGTACTCTCTGCACCTTCCGTACCTTTTTCTGTTTCCGTTTCCTTTCCCTCTGTATCTGCCTGCTCTCCGTTGTTGTTTGGCAATGCACTCTCCCCATTCGGAATTGCAGATTCCAACGCAGCGGAATTTTTCGGCAAGGTTTCACTGTTATCGGAAGTTGCATTTAACAGGTCATTTTCCGTAACCTCAGTCAAAAAATATACCATTTCTTCCTCTCCGTCCCGGTCAATAATCAGATAGAAAACTTTCTCCGTGGCGGTCTGAATAGTATAAAACTCCTTGCCCTGACCGGATTTTTCCGTACTTTCTGTTTTCCCGCTTTCTGCCTCCGCAGCTTCTTTCATTGCCTGCTTTTTCTGTTCGGCAGGACTTGTCTGTGATGTGGTATTTCCGTTACTGTCTGTTTTGGTATGCTCCGTCACGGTTCCCGTAGCACTCCCCGGTTTCGTCGGGGTCGCACTCTCCGGGAGCTGCTCCGCCGGATTCCCATCACTGGTATCGGCAGGGTCTTTATAGTACGGATTTTTCGTTTTATAAACCTCAGACATATTTCCGGCATTGTCCATTGCAGAAATGGTAAAATACTCATACCCTGCGTCAAACTGCTGGAGGCGGATATTTAACGTACCGCCCGTCAGATCTGTAAACTCATATCCATTGACATATACCGCCTTTGCACCGGAATCCGTATCATGTACCTGTATGCTTAAAAGCCCGTCACTGACTGCCGCATTTAAGGTCGGCTTTACGGTATCAAAGCACTTTATGGCACGGTTCTTCTCATAGGTATTGCCTTTCTGGTCTGTGACAAGCACATACACGGTACAGTTCTCGGAAATCCTTAATTTCTTTTCCTCCGTCACATCTGTCCAGCTTCCATTCTGCCCTACCTTTGCCTCTATCTTTGCGATTTCAAAATTCCCCGTATCTGCGGTATCTTTTACACTGAAAGAAACGGAAACAATGTCATTATGCCACTCCTCCGGCTGTCTGATTTTGATACTCACATTCGGTTTTTTATAGGTACAGAGCTTATAATCTGTGACGCAGACGGGACAGTTTTTGTCATACTCATACGCACCGCATTGATCTTCGCAATTACATACCGGCTCCGGTTTATCATTTCCCGATACAGTGCCATCCCCGGTGCTTTCATCGGTACTGCCTTCTGTATTCTCTTCGGTGCCGCCTTCGGTGCTTCCCTCCGTGCTGCCCTCCGTAGTTTCTTCCGTGCTTCCCTCGGTACTGTTTTCTGTATTTTCCTCCGTACTGACATCAGTTTCACTTTCGCCGGGTGTCTGCTCCGTACTTTCCTCCGGTTTGGATTCTTCGGTTTCTTTTGTTTCTTCGGCAAAAGCACTGATTGCGTAGTTCCCATTTACAGAAAACGCTACCGCAGGCATGGTAAATAGCACAGCGGACAATATCAGTGATATAACTGCCTTAGATGATAACTTCCTGTTCTTCATGGCTGTAAGCCTCCCTTTCTTCTGATTGTGCTGCTTCTTTCTGCTCTTTTTCTTTCAGCAGACGCATAATTTCTTCTTCGCTGACCTTGTTTAACAGAATCAGCCGATCCAGAGAGATTTTATTCTTTTCAATGAATTTCATCTTCTCCGCATCCTCTGCCATCTGAAGCTGTTCCGCCAAATCCCTCTCCCTCGCCTGCAATCCCGCAAGCTGTTCCCGGACTTTGGAAAGCTCCTTTACAATTCTCTCTTTCGTCATCGTTCCTCACTTCCTGTTATTTTAATTTCCTGATAATCTTCCAAACGCATAAAAATGGCTCTGCCAATAGGACGAATTGATTGAAGCGTAACTGATTGGATCTCCGCAATGAATCATGACCCCGTTTCCGCAGTAAATCCCCACATGGCTGACTGGTACGCCCGAATTGTATGTACCTGTAAAAAAGATAATATCCCCCGCCTTTGCATCTGCCGCCGACACAGGCGTACACTGGTTATAAATGCCCTGTGCTGTGGTTCGTGGCAGGTTATGGACACCGCTGTTTGTAAATACCCAGCAGACAAAACCGGAACAGTCAAAGCTGGTGGACGGACTGGAGCCTCCCCATACATAGGGATAGTCTAAATATCTCGCCGCTTCTTCCATAAGTGCCTGCACGGTTGCATCGTCATAGGAATCCGGCGGTATCACATTTCCTCCGCCGCTTCCGCTGCCCGGCGTTTCGCCATACAGCGTATCCGTGCCTGCTTCAAAATAAAAAAGAGGGTTATAATATTCCCCCTGATACAGACATTCGATATGTAAATGACTTCCGGTACTGCTTCCCGTATTCCCTGTTGTTCCGATCACATTTCCATGCGTCACGCTCTGTCCTGCCCGGACATTTAAGGTATCCATGTGGGCATATTTTGTGCAGTAGCCTTTTTCATCTTCAATCACTACATAATTTCCGTAATAGCTGTCATAAGTTGCGGTAGTTACTGTCCCGTCCATCGCCGCATATACGGTTGTTCCGGTAGGTACTGCAATATCTACGCCCCGATGTAACTGTTCCTGCCCTGTGACCGGATTGATACGCCAGCCATAATAACTGCTCACATAGTTGTACCAATATAAATCAAGGGGCTTATAAAACTGCTGTGTCAGCCCGTGGGTCTGGTTATAAAAAGCATAGATTTCTCTCTGCTCCTCATTCATGCGTCCGGCAACTACTACGTTTAAATCTTTTGCTGTCAGGGTCACTTCCAGAATGGTTACGGTATATTCCTCTTCCACTTCATACTCGTATTCCTCTTCTGTTGTTTCCCCCGTAACCGGGTCTGTTACCGTATGAGTGCCTGTTTTTGTTACCGTCCTTGTCCTCGTTTCCTCTGTAGGATTTAGTGTCAACTCATACATTTCATCAAACAGATATTCTATTTCTGCCTGTACCTCACTTGCAGTAAATTCCGTATGGACTGCCGACAGATAGCTGATCAGTGCAAATGGGTCATGCCCGATAGATGCCAGATTATAACGGTACTCATCATAATCCGGATAAGTGGTTTCTATGGCATCAATCTCTGCCTGCAATTCTTTTTCCAGTTCAGAAAAAGCTAAATCTGCCGCATCTATTTCTGCCGGAACGCTCATATAACTTCCTGCCAGCGTGGTACTGATTCCTCCGGCAAACATCGCCCCACAGGAAGATACTGCTGTCATAATCATCACAAGAAGCACCGAAAAGGCTCCTATGGCAAGCAGAAGCGAAACATTTTTTGATGCAATCTCCTGTATCTTTCTGGCTGCCGCTGTAAAAAGATTCCCGGACTTCGCCGCTGTTTCCTTTGCGGCTTTCGCTGTCTGTCCCGCCCGTCTTGCTTTTGCATATTCCCGTTTGATACGCTGCTTTTGCAGTCTTTTCTGCAACTGCTTCTGAATGGTCTTTTCCTGCATTTCCGGATTTTCTTCCAAGAACTTCTGATAACGGAAATTGACCTCTTTCTGCATCTGCTTTTTCTCCAGCTTTGCAGCTTTCGCTCTCCGTCTTTCCGTTTTCCCTTTGTAATGCCCTTTGAAAAAGCGGTAAACATCTTCCCCGCTCTGCTCTGTCTTGTGGGCAGCCTCCACACCGGAATTTTCTTTCTCCACTTCGGCAACCTTACTATGGGCAAAATTAGAAGATTCCATTCCCACCCTGCCAGCCGCTCTTTTTACCGGACTGTCCGGTTTGAATGGTTTCTCTTTTTTTACAGAAGTCAATACATACTTTGTTCTGCCCGTCTTTTCATCAAAAACACGCTCCAGAGAATACTCCGTTTTCTTTGGAATCTTCTTTCTTGCAGCTTCCGTCTTTTTTCTGGCTTTCTCCGCTTTCTTTTGCAGTCGGTCTAACTTTTTGCTTCCATGAAATTCCGGTTCTGCCTCTTCGGTAAAGGTAGTGTCCTTTGTCTGGAAATCCTGTTCAAAATCAAATTGCTTTACTCGCTCCCGGCTCTTTATCTCCCGCCTTTGATACCTGCCCTTTTTCTGTGACGAATGATAGGTGTCCCTGTGGCGGTAGTCATCGCTGGCAATTTTTCTACCCTGCTCCTCTCCGGCTTCCTCCGTAAAAGTGCTGTCCGGCTGCATAAAATCGCTTTTAGACTTCTCTCCGGCTTCTGCTCCCTCGGACTTTTGGACATTCTGTCCAGAAGCATCTGCTTTCTGATACTTCTTTGTATTTTTCGACCTCTGGACATCGTGTCCAGAAGTGGTATCTGCATCTCTCGGCTGATATGCTGCGGATTTTTTACCTTTACCCTCGTTTGCTTTCTTTGGAATTTCTCCGGTAAAGGTTTTTTTCTCCTGTGCAAATGCAGCCGGTTTCTGTTTCTTTTTCTCCGCCACTACTCATTTACCTCCTGCCTTACACTTTCCTCTGGTTTGGTATTCATAACCGCAAAGGTCTTGGTATCTACCGGATATTTATCTACGAACGGAATAACCACGTTGTCAAACAGAATCAGTCCGCACCCCGGCTCGGAATTGGTTACATGGGCAAGCTGTTTTTCTGACAATCCCAGCTTATCTGCAAGGATTGCCTGATCCTTTGCATTTTGATTCAGGAGATATACAAAATCGGAATTGCCGAGGATTCCCTCGATTTCCTCCGACTTCAAAAAATCGCCTACGTTCTGCGTCAGCCCCGTAGGAATACCGCCCCACTTACGGAAACGCTTCCAGATTTCCACCGAATAGATAGCGGTCTGCTTCTCCTTCAGCAAAAGGTGGAACTCATCACAATAATAGCGGGTGGCAATCTTACGCTCCCGGTTCTGCGATACCCTGTTCCAGACCGCATCCTGTACGATTAACATTCCAAGCTCTTTCAACTGGTTTCCCAAGTCCCTGATGTCAAAGCACATGATACGGTTCTGACTGTCTACATTCGTCCTGTGGTTAAAATAATTCTGCGAACCATGCACATATAGCACAAGGGAGTTTGCAATCCGTTCTGCCTTTTTGTTCTTATGCTCTAACAGGGCATTATACAAATCCTCAAGGATAGGCATATTCTCCGGTACGGGATTTTCAAAATAAGCATCGTAAATATGACGGATACATTCGTCAATGATACCTTTCTCATCATTTTCCAGACCGTTCTTTCCTCCGGCAATCAAGTCACACAGAGTAATGATAAAATCGGATTTCAGCTTTAAGGCTTCCTTATCCCCTTTATGGGAAAGCTGAATGTCCATCGGATTTAAATAATCTTTGGAATTGGTTGCCAGCCTTACCACCTGTCCGTGCAATGCTCCCACAAGGGCAAAATACTCGCCCTCCGGATCGCAGACCACAATATCGTCCTTTGTCATCAGGAAACAGGAAAGAATCTCACGCTTTGCACTAAAAGACTTACCACTTCCCGGTGTACCAAGAATCACACCGTTTGGTGTACGAAGCCGTTTCCGGTCTGCCATAATCATGTTGTTGGAAAGGGCATTTAAACCATAATAAATAGCCGGAGCTGGCATAAATAATTCCTGCGTACAGAACGGTACTAAGATAGCGGTACTCTTTGTTGTCAAATCCCGTTCAATTCCCGTATCGTTGCACCCGATTGGTGCCGATGCCATCAGTCCCTGCTCCTGTAAATACTGCATACATCTGAGGTTGCAGTTCGCCTGTTGGATAATGCCGGATACCCTCTGCGTGATATTTTCCAGTTCCCGCTTGTTTCTGCCATAGCAGGTCAGAAGAAATGTCATCTTTACCATTTTCTGATTGCTGCTGTTTAAATCGTCCAAAAGGTCAAGGGTATCTTTTTCATAAGTGATAATGTCCGTTGGAAGAATGTCCATGTCATAACCTGACCTTACCGCCTTTTTCTGCTCTTCAATCTTCATCTTCTGAATATTCGTCAAAGCACCTTTTAGCATCTTAATCGCCTTGACCGGATCCATTGTCTGCATATGCATGGTAATAGTCAGGTTCGCATCCAGATCAAGAAGCTTTTTCAACAACTCATCATCAAACTTCGGGGCAATAATATCCAGATAATGCACACTGCCATACATTTTTCCCGCCTTAAAACGACTCGGATAGCGAAAATCAAATCCCGGCGGAGCGATGTAATCTTTCACACTTTTTCCCGACTCCGCCAGTTCCTTAAAAGAAAAACGGAAAGGCTCCATAGTATCCTGGTTAAAATACTCATGCAGGATACGCAGACGTTCCTTTCCGTCAAGGCTCTTAGCGTGTGTGCCCAGATTAGTCAAATTTTTAATCACATCTGCTTCAATGCTGACAAGTTTTGCCCTTGCCTCCTTAAAGCCTTTACTCTCAATTCCAAAAATCAGATACTTTGATTTGATAATACCGTTATTTCCCTTTGCAGCCTGTTTCTTTAACATCTGCGTGTATTCCTCACGAATATCATCAAAATCATCTGCCTGCAATGGAATGTCAAACTGGTCAATTAAGGTCTGCTCGTTAACCTGTCGGTTGAACAGGAACAGCTCAAATTTAATAGACGGGTCAAAATAATTGATAAGCCTGCTGTATTCCTCCAGTATTTCCCCCTTATCCTCGATTTCCAGCAGGTCATAATTTATATCGTAAAACTCCACCATTTTCGTATAAAAGCCAGAAGTGACCTGACAGATACCGTCCCGGTACATCTTCTGAAAGGTAATGGTCTTCTGTGCTGTGGTGGGCTTTTCTGCGTTTTTATTCGTTCCGGCAAGCATGTGTTTTAACTCCGCAAGCCTTCTCCGCTCCACAAAGGTCAGCCCCGGCTTCGTTTTTCCTTTTTTCTTATGTCTGTCCGGCTTTTCTGCCGCCTGCTTTTTCTTCAAGTTTACGCACCTCCTCTTTTATACGCTCTGTTTCTTCTAATCTTCTGTAAATATTTTCTGATTTGTAGGGACGAATCCCCGGTGTGAGGAATTTCTGCCTTATCATAAAATACAGAATCTTCTCTGCCGGAAATCCGTCCTTCTCATACATTGCCAGAAAGAAAAAAGGCAGCATGACCGCTACCATCAAAAGTGCCGATGCCTGTGTGCCGATAAACCCTTTTGTAAAAATGTAAAAGGGAATCCCTACCGCACCTGCACCGCTGAAGCAAATAAGCTGGCGTTTCGTCAGATTTAACGCTACTTTTGTCTTTATGCCGCTTAAATTCTTTGGCACTGCTACGGATATTGCCATAACATCACAGCCGGAGCTGATACTGCAAGCCCCGGCTGTTCCCTCCTTTCTTTGAAATGTGTTCTAATGAGCATTCCAGATTGATTTCGCAAGGGAACCTGTCTTGAACAGGCTGAAACACAGAACAACGGTATAAGCTGCCACCGACCACAGTGCTGTGTGCAGATTGTCCGCAACCGCAATGCCGGATACCAGCACCGCATAGATTGCCACGCATACCATAATGAAAAATCCCTGAAACGCCAGTGAACACAGTCCCTTGATATAATTGTTGCCGATACCGCCCCATTCCCGGTTACTGAATGTGGCAAAGGGAACCGGAGCTACTGAAATATAAAGGTAGATTTCAATCATTCTCCCGAAAAGCATGACGGTAATAAGCAGGGAGATGATTTTCATACATAAGCTGACAATCATAGTTTCGATACCAAGCCCGATCAGCTCGCCGATGCCCATTGTATCAATCTGACTGTCAAACATGGTTTTTAGGGTATCCGTCACATCAATGGTAGTGGAACCCGAAACAATACCGCCTGCTCTGGTCACGATATGGTTTCCCACATCAAAAATCGCCATTGTGATGTCAAAGGTGTAGCTGAGAAGCAGCACAGCGATACAGGCTTTGATAAGGTAACGGAAAAAGAACTCGCTTCCTACTTCATGCATATTGTTCTTATCCATGACCATTGTAATCAGCTCATAGCAGAGTATCGCACTGATGATCATGCCCGCTATGGGTATCATCACATTTTCCGAAAGGTTCTCTATCATAGAAAACACTCCGCTGTTCCATGAACTGGGTGTCCTGCCGACTTCCCCTGCGATTGTTCCGACCTTATCATTCACATCTGTAAACATCGTAGTAAGGTTGTCCATGACCCACCCTTGCAGTATTTCCTTTATAAATTCAGTTATCTTGTCGAGAATCGCTCCCATGACTTAGGAAAACAGGCTTGTAAGCTGCGGAATTACCGTCTGTGCCACAATTACAATACCGCCACCCGCCATGAGCTGTTTTATCCCCAATTAGGTGTAAAACTCTGCTCGATGGCGGGCGGCGGCGTACAAAAAATCTATATGGTGTTTTT
>QWCE01006969.1_pt1 | contig 20922 bp, 23 predicted proteins | sample 1972531 | NCBI WGS metagenome assembly QWCE01 (sample SAMN09866716, study PRJNA288562) | Human gut metagenome isolate term4_stool, whole genome shotgun sequencing... | reverse complement strand
CAACATATATTATAATTGTTAATGCTAATACATGTCAAGAAATAAGAGGTAAAAGATGAATCTTTTTGCAGATTTAAAAAAGAAAACAGATCCAGTTATAATAATTTCTGTGCTTTTTCTTTTTATCGTCAGCGTAGTTATGATAGGAAGCACGCATATTTCTACTGGATTTATTGCAAGAGACACTATAATCCAAACTGCATCATTTTTGATTGGAGTGGTTATATGTGTTTTTATTTCAAAATACCACTATTCAACTTTTAAAAGTCATATTGCACTTCTGTATACCATTTCACTTCTCTTCCTCTTGACGGTGTATGTTCCTGGTATAGGAATCGTCCAATACGGTTCAAGAGCATGGATAACGCTAGGTTTTACAACTATACAGCCTTCTGAATTTGTTAAGATTCTTTTCATATTAATGATGGCTGAATATTTGGAAAAAAACCAGGATCAATTATCTAATTTCAAAGGATTAATTAAGGCAGTTATCTTTGCCGCTCCTATCATTCTTTTAGTTTTAAAGGAGGATCTTGGCTCTGCACTGGTCTTCTCTTCTATCTGGCTCTTTATGATTTTTTTCTCTGGGGTTGACCTTAAAACATTTGGGAAATTTTTCGCCTTGCTATTAGCTTTTGTACCTGTTGCATATTTATTTATGGCACCATATCAAAAGAATAGAATAGAAGCATTTCTACACCCTGAAAATCTCCAGCTTCCAGGAAATTATCAAGTTTTTCAAGGCAAAGTAGCTATGGGATCGGGAGGCCTTTTTGGCAAAGGTCTATTTAACGGTACACAAAAGGAGCTGGATTTTATACCCGTACAAACTTCCGATTTTATTTTCTCAGTTTTAATAGAAGAGCTTGGTTTTATTGGTGGACTTGTAGTTATATCGGTTTATACGATTCTCCTTATCAGAATGGCACAGATAGCAAAGGAATCCGTTGATTTTTACGGATCCCTTATAATCATAGGTGTAATAGGTATGTTTGCTTTTCAAATTTTCGAAAATATAGCTATGAATATGGGTATTATGCCTGTAACAGGGTTGCCACTTCCGATTTTAAGCTACGGTGGTACATCAATGCTCACATCAATAATTTCGATTGGTATCGTTTTAAACATTGCTTCAAGCTCAAAAGGAATAAGATTCTAGCCTCAACCTAGCTTTATTCTAGCTCCAATCCAGCTTCAATCTAGCTTTAATCTAGCTCCAATATTGCTTCAATCTTGCTTCAATCTAAACTCCAAGTGTAGTATGCAAGAATGATTACAGCTCCTCTATACGGCTTGCTATTTTGTCAAAGTTTGCCCTTATGTATGTATTTTCTTTGAGTACAATCGGTATGCCTAGATTTGTGGAAATTTGTATGTTTTCATCAAATTGTATGGCCCCAATCAAAGTAGGTCTTAGTAATTCAGTAACCTCCATCAAGCTCGGTGCATATCCCAGATTTATAAGGTCTGCAACTATTTTGTTAAGTATAACATAACGATCTTCGATTCCTAATTTAGTAAGTTCTCTGTCAATGGCATCTGCATCCCTTATAGCTGAGTATTCGGGATTTGTTACTATTATAGCCATGTCCGAACCAGCTGAGGCAATTGTGACTCCGTCGTCAATACCAGAGGGTGCATCAATCAAAATATAATCGTACTTATCTCTTAACTTATCGCATAGAACCTTCATATGAAGGGGGGTCAAGGTTCCATCTTCTTTGCTTGGTGAAGCACTCATAATATATAAATTTTCAAATCTTTTATCCTGTATTATTCCCTGCCTGATTCTACAAACTCCTGTCATAACATCGTATACATCATATACAACATTGTTTTCAACTCCAAGATATAAATCAAGATTTCTAAGACCAAGATCCATATCTATAATCAAAACTTTTTTACCATTGTTAGCGAATGTAGCACCTAGATTTACGGCAACCATTGTCTTTCCCGTGCCACCCTTTCCTGACGCTATCAAAATTGTTTTACCCATATTACCATCCTATAAAATAACAAATATCTTTTTTTAATTCCTATTGTTTTCTTATATACTCTACATAATCAAAATGCTATATTAATTCCTTGCTGAGAAAGTTTATTAGGTTCTTCTTTTGTATCATTTCCTTCTATTTCTTGATACTTTGCAATAACATCTTTACATACCTGAACAGAGACCATCGAAGTGCCTCCCTGGACTAAAATTGTCGATGTTGCAATTTTAGGATTCTTTATTGGTGCAGCTGCTATAAACCACGCAAAACTATCGTAATCTCCTTTAAATCTATCTATGTCTAGGCGTGTTACCTTGTAATTGCTAGCTACTATCAAGGCTTTGTCGACCAAATCGTTTGATGAAAAGCCTTCATATTTTTTTGTTTTTTTCATCTTATCTATTTCGTTCTGGACATCATCCCACCTAACTCCAGGAGCTATTGATCCTAGATGCTGTTTTACATATTCAACTTCATCGGGTGGGTTGATTTTCCCCGACCTTTGAGCTGTACCAGTTTTACCAAAAGCATCATTGTTAATAGAGCCAAATTGGTTTGTTCGAACTACAACCTCATGCATTCCAACTTTAACATCTTCTAGAAGCGATTTATCATCCAGTTTAATTGCATAAGGTTTTCTTTTTTTGGTCATCCCCTGGTCAGAAACCCCCTTAACAATGCTCAATTGATTCCTTTTTCCTTCATTCGACAAAGTAGCAAGATATCGCACCATCTGTATAGGCGTATATGCGTTATCCCCTTGACCTATCGATACATTAAATATGTCTCCAACACCCCATTTTGCTTGGTTAAAATATGAAAATTTAACTAAATCCGATAGGTCTACCACCTTATCCTTTAGTACGTCAGTCTCGCTGTCAATACGCTCAATTAGTTCATCTCTAGGTGGATTTTCCTTCATATATCCAGCAATAGTGTCAATATTACTTGATAGCTTCTTGTCATTTTCTGCAATTTCCTTAGGAAAATATGTATGAGCTTGGCTGGTAATATCAGATCTTAGGCCATATTCAATAGATTTTGCATGTCTTTCTTCAGATGGTAATGGAGCTACAACTTCGTCAAGTTGAATACCCGTAGAAGTGCCGAGTCCGAGTTCAGAGGCTACTTCAAGCATTTTATCCATACCCATTCCATCTAGCCCAAGGGAGGCTCCGTTATTCCAATCCTTATTAGTGGCTATACAATAAAAATAATAATTGCAAGAAACTGCGAGCGCTCTAGATAAATTTAAAGCTCCATCCGTAGAGCGAAATTCATTCCATGTGTAACAACCAAAAGTTCTATCACCCATTTTTATAAAGCCTTTATCGTTAATTGTCATATTTGGGCTTAAACCACACTCAAGAGCCGCGATACCTGTTATAGGTTTAAATGTTGAACCAGGCTGAACCGCTGTCCTTGTAGCAATATTGAAAAGTGGTGCAGGAGCAAGCGGATCCCTAGGATTTTTACTCTGAACTGATTTCCACGCTTTTTTCGTGATGCCTTTGGAAAAAATATTGGGATCATAACTAGGAACGCTTGCAATTGCAACCACATCTCCAGTTTCAACCTCCACCCCAACTGTAGCGCCACTTTCACAATTAGGAGCATTTTTCCTAGCTTGCGTAATTGAGGATGCAAGGCTCTCTTCAGCCGTTTTTTGTAAATCTAAATCTATTGTTAGGTATACATCCTTCCCACTCTTAGGTGCGGTTTCGCTAATGGTCGACACGTATCTGCCACCTGCATCTACTCTTATTTTTTTTACTCCTGATTTGCCTCTGAGTTCATCCTCATAAACACCCTCAATACCATATTTGCCAACCATATCACTACTGCTGTAGCCTTTTTTAATATATTTATCAACCTCTGATTCTGATATACTTCCCATGTACCCAAGTACATTCGCTGCCGTTTGCCCGTTAGGATAATACCTTATGTATTCTGAGGCAACTGAAGCGCCTTTAAGATTTGCTTCTTCAAGATAGCTTATAGTTTCATCACTAATTTCCTTTGCTACTGTGATTGGCACATAACTCGTAAAACCATTTTTAGAAATTTCATTTCTTATCCCCAATACTTTTATAGCTTCTTCTTCAGTGAGATCCTTGGGTATCGAAAATAGAGTTCTAAGTTTTTTAATTGTTGATTTTGCTGATATCCCTTTTTCTATATCATCTTCTTCAAAGTAAAATCTTTCCAAAAATGATTTCTTCTCAAGATCGAAAGTATAATTCATGTTTTTTACACTTATGGGTATGCTCATATTATATTTTTTGTATAATTCATTTGATGCCTCAAATCTACTCAGGGAAGGGTCTATATTATACCTTATCCTCAATATTTCAAATGCATCTCCAGCAGATGTGCCTCTTTGAATCTGGTTATCATCAAGCCATTTATTTTTTTCATAATCATAAACAAAATAGTAATTTCCATTTTTGCTTATCTTTATTGGAAACTTGTTTTCATATTTATCTCCATTAGATTCTAAAATTTTAATGAGCTGTATTGCAGATTTATTTATTTCTTTTACATTCATACCGCTTGCTGTAAACGTAGCGGTAAAAATTTGCTTGTTAGTTGCAAGTATTTTGCCATTCCTATCATAAATATTGCCTCTTACTGGTGCAGTGTAAATTTCTTTGGAATTCAAGTTATTAGCACGCTCGTTCCAATTTTTGCCCTGAATCACAGATAACACAAACAATCTGATGACTAGAGTAATCATCAGCAACAATATCACTAGTGCGATTAGATAATATCTTGAAGAAATTTTACGCCATTGGTTCATTAATAATACCTAAATCTTTCTTTTTTACGTTTCTCTTTCGCCCTTTTGCTCATAAAATAATAGATTATGATTCCTAACAAAGCATTAATAGGCATTTGATAAATCCAATAGTTAAAAGCATATAAATAAGAATACGTTGAGCCTATTATAGCTAAAATTATCCAATAAAACGAATTATATAGGACTGTCCCAAGAATAATCTCAATAAGAACACCAATAAGGTTCTCATTGTTAATCCATCTAGATAAAAAGTATAATGCCCATATAGTCAGAAGTATGGATATAGCTCCACATCCGATGTATACTGAAAGGCTTATATCTCTTGCTATCGCCGCAGTCCAAGCGATCACAATCCATTTTTGTATATCTCTTTCAACAAAAAAACCGACAATAGTAATTACTAATATTATGTTCGGCAAAAAATTACTATCTCCAAAAAAATTTAAGAGTATTCCTTGAATAAAAGCCAAAAGACTTCCAATAAGAATCTGATATCTCAGTTTCATATAATCACCGTAACCCTTTTTAGTACATTGAAATTTACAGAAGGCTTAACAATCATCAATTTCAGCTGTCGACTCTTATCTATTTGAGTTTTAGTAATAGTACCTACATCAATACCTGCAGGATATAAGCCCATACCTGATGTAATCAACTTATCCCCTATTGCTGCACTTGCTTGGTTGTTAATGAGAAATCCAGAAAGTTTACCATCTTTTGCGCTATTTATTATACCTAACTGCTCTGTATCTCCAGATAATCTAAAACTAATATTATTATCTTGATCTAGTATAGAACTAACTTTTGCCCAATTAGGTCCTACTTCTGCAACTTTTCCTACTAGTCCCCCATTTGCAACAACTGTCGCTCCAACTTTTATCCCATCCTTAGATCCTACATTTATTGAGAAAATATGCATCCACAAGGTCGCATCATTTGATGTGACATCAGCAGTGATATGCTTTTGCCCTTGAGTGCTATCCACGTAGTTTAAGGCCTGCGACAGCTTTGAAAGATCATCTAATTTATCCTGTGATAATTTTTGCTCTTTAAGCTCCACCTTTAATTGTCGATTTTCTTTCTTGAGCCTTTCGTTTTCCTTGATTGTACTCTTGTATCCTCCAATATCTGAAACAAATGAGGAAGTTTTGTTACCAGCCTTGTAGAGTGGTGATGTAACTGTCTTTATTACGGTGTTAATACCCTCAGTTACGAAATTTCCCCTGCCGCCACTTGCAACAGAGGAAATTAACAATGCCAAAGTAACAACTATGATAATCAAAAGTCCCGATATCAATTTGTGTTCCTTGAAAAATCTCATATCATTTATCTTCTATCTTCTATTCACAGTAGTTGCGTATACTTTAAGCTTCTCTACATCGTTCAAGCTCATTCCTGTTCCTGTTGCAACTGCTTCAAATGCATTTTCAGCAATACCTACATTCATCCCAGTTCTGGATTCAATTAACTTGTCAAGATTCTTTATGAGTCCTCCACCACCTGACAAGATCATCCCTTTCTCAGCTATGTCAGCAGCGATTTCTGGAGGTGCTTTTTCTATTGTGGCCTTAACTCCATCAACGATTATATCAACTGATTCCTGTAAAGCAATCATCATATCACGATTAGAAACCTCTAAAGTCTTTGGAAGTCCAGTCAGAAGATCTCTACCACTTGCTTTTACAGTTTCAATAATTTCATCTCCGTTTTCGTCAATATCTATCGATGCTGTGCCTACTTTAATTTTAAGCATTTCTGCAGTTCTATCACCAATTAAAAGAGAGTATCTCTTTCTAATGTATTGAATAACCGCCTCATTAAATTTATCTCCTGCGTATCTGATGGATGTACTTGCAACTATTCCACCAAGTGCGATTATTGCAATATCTGTCGTACCTCCACCTATATCTGCTATCATCGATGCTGATGATGAGTCAACATCAATCCCCGCACCAATTGCAGCTGCCATAGGCTCTTCCAGAATGTATACTTCAGTTGCACCCATCTGTCTCACCACCTCTTCAACAGCACGCTTTTCAACTTCAGTAACCCCACTCGGTACACCAACCACAACTCTAAAATTCTTTACATTATTAGCTGAAACCGCCTTCATGATAAATTCTCTTAACATGTCAGCTGTTCTGTCAAAATCAGAAATAACTCCCTCTCTAAGAGGTCTAACAACGCTGATATTACTTGGAGCTTTACCTACCATTTTTTTAGCCTCGTCTCCAACTGCAAGAGTAATGCCTCTTTTGCTGTCAAGAGCAATTACAGATGGCTCTTCCAAAACAATACCACTATCCTTAATGTAAATTAGTGTATTAGCTGTACCGAGGTCAATCCCCATATCTTTGGCCGCTAAAAAATTAAACATCATCTATTCCTCCAATATCAGTATAATATATTTTACTTTATCTTAAATCATATTGAGCGCTTTGAGACTTGAAAAATCACCATTTCCAATTATTACATGGTCAAGAACATTGATTCCCATTAACCTTCCACACTCAACAAGTCTTTTAGTAGTTTCCACATCCTGCACACTTGGTGTTGGATCACCGCTTGGATGGTTATGCGCCAAAATAATTGAAGCCGCCGACTTCTTTGTTGCTCTGTTAAACACCTCTCTTGGATGCACGACAGTTGCCGAAAGTTCACCAATCGAAACGGTATCAATCTCTATAACTTCACCTTTGGAATTAAGCAAAATCGATAAAAAGTGCTCCTTTTTCTCATACCGCAGCCTTTCCATGAGAAGCTTTGCAACATCATCATTACTCCTTATGCAAAAATTCTCTTCAGGAAATGCTGTAGCCATTCTCTTTCCAAGTTGAACAGCAGCTAGGACTCGTATAGCTTTGCTAGATCCTATACCCTTGATTTCAAGAAGATCTTCAAGTCCAAGTTCTCCAAGGGCTGATATACCATGCGGAGAAATCCCAATAACCTCTGCAGCTATATCAATTGCAGACTTTTTAACAGTGCCACTATTTATAATTAGAGCCATAAGCTCCACATTTGAAAGATTCTCAACTCCAAGCTCCAATGCTTTTTCCATTGGTCGTTCACTTACAGGTAGATTTACAATCTTCATAATTTCATTCTGCCTGCACACTCGTAGCAAATAATTATAACATTTTGGATACTATTTTTCAATACATCTCAGCTGTTTTGCTCTTTCACAAATTAAATTGACTACCTCACCCACCGACATATTGCTACTGTCTAGTTCAAAGGCATCCTCCGCCTTCACAAGAGGGTTAAGCTGTCTTGACATATCATTTTTGTCCCTAGCCTGCATATCGCACAAAACAGTCGCATAGTCGACCCTATCGCCTTTTTCACAAAGCTCTTCGTATCGACGTCTAGCTCTTTCCTCAGGACTTGCCGTTAGGAAAATCTTCAATTCTGCATCTTTAATAACATTGCTACCAATGTCTCTTCCATCCATAACTAGTGATTTTTCACGAGCCATCTTCTGTTGAAGGCTGACCAGTTTCTTCCTCACACTCGGGAAAGCAGAAAAAGAAGATGCAGCACTCGATATTTCAGCAGTGCGTATCTTACTACTAACATCAATTCCGTCTAACCGTGTAATCTCCTTGCTATAGTCAACCTCTGTAGATGCCAATATTTTGTTGATTAAGGCTTGGAAATTTTCATCATTTTCCTTAAATTGTGTAATGCCAAGCGAAATGAACTTATATGCAATGGCGCGGTACATGGCTCCCGTATCTATGTAATCAATGCCTAGTTTTTTCGCAACAGCCTTTGCAACAGTACTTTTCCCAGCTCCACCAGGTCCATCAATTGCTATTCTTAAAATATCACTCATTTGCTCTTTCTTTAACCTATTTTAAAATTATCTTACGCCAGCATCCTTCTTAAGAAGCTTTTCAAGCTCCTTGATAAATGTATCCGCATCTTTGAACTCTCTATATACTGATGCAAATCTGACATACGCTACATCGTCCACCCTCTTGAGTTCATCCATAATCAGCTCTCCTATGAATGTACTCTCGACTTCTTTCTCCATCATATTATTTAGGCCTCTTTCGATGTTAGCCACAATACCCTCCATAGTAGCCATTGAAACAGGACGCTTTTCACATGCTTTAACAATTCCATCTTCTGCGAATAGCTCTTCCCTCATCAGTCGGCCTTGAATCTACAACCTTAGTATCAATATTCTCACAATATGGGCAACGCATTTATGTGCTCCTTTCAGTTTCTATGTTTATTTTACTATAGTTTTACGGTTAATTCTATTGTTTTGTGGTAAAAGTCTTGTGTCAAGCAAATTTGATAAATAATTTCTAGATAATAAATTTTAGGAGGATGATAAATATGGCTAATGTAAAATTTGGTGGAAACCCTGTTAATCTAATTGGAACTCAGGTAAAAGTTGGGGATAAGGCTCCTTCATTTGAACTTGTGAAAAATGACTTGTCAGCATTCAAGAGCGATGAGCTCAACGGAAAAGTAGTTATCTATTCTGTCGTGCCGTCAATTGACACCGAGGTTTGCTCACTTCAGACTAAATTTTTCAACAAAAAAGTTACGGAACTGTCCGATGATGTTGTTGTTTTAACAATTTCCGAGGACCTTCCTTTCGCTCAAGGCAGATTCTGTGCCGCTGAGGGAATCGACAGAGTGATCGTTGCATCTGACTATCAAAAAAGAGAGTTTGGTGAGAAATATGGCTTTATGATGGAAGGATTAATGCTTCTTGCTAGAGGTATCGTGGTAGTCGACAAAACAGGTGTGATTAAGCACGTTGAATATGTACCTGAGGTAACTCACGAGGTTGACTTTGATGCTGCTCTATCCGCAGTTAAAGAGCTTGTATAGAAGTATCACAAGTTAAATTTAAAATATGCATTCCTAAACGTCAAGGGCCGCTCGACTATGAGCGGCCCTTGATGTCTATGCCAAACTGTCTTAAACTATTTTGTGCATCTATTTCGCTTTAAGCCTTAATTGATTATCCATTTCGACGTATTCTTTTGTTTCTTTTGCAACAATTCCACTCAAAACTATGAGACCAATCAAGTTAGGAAGTGCCATTAGTCCATTAAAAATATCGGCAACCGTCCATACGCTTTGTAGTGGAAGGAATGAACCCAAGCAAACACTTGCTAAGAATAGCCATCTGTAAACTTTTACAGTTGAGCTATTTTCACCAACGATATATTCAATGCAGCGTTCTCCATAATAGTCCCATCCCAAAATGGTTGTAAATGCGAAGAATGCAAGACATATCATTAGAACGCCTGCGCCTATGTTCTCACTCCAAGGAAGTCCACTCCCGAAAGCATATCCTGTAACATTTGCTCCTTCGTTCTCCGTATTAATAGCACCTGTGACTATAAGTGTTAATCCTGTCAGCGTACATATTACAATTGTATCGATAAACGTTCCAGTCATTGAAATAAGTCCCTGTCTACCAGCTGTCTTTGTCTTTGCCGCAGCCGCTGCAATAGGAGCACTTCCAAGTCCTGCTTCATTCGAAAATATACCTCTTGATACGCCCATTCTCATTGCAGTCATCATAGTAAATCCAAGAGCACCACCCGCTGCCGCTCTGCCTCCGAATGCGCTTTTAACAATCGTAGCCAGTGCTCCTCCAAGCATATCTGCATTATTGATTATAATTGCAATGCATACACAAAAATATGTAACTGCCATAAATGGCACTACGACGGTCGTTACTTTCGCAATCCTCTCAAGGCCGCCAATGATTACAAGTCCTGTTAAACCACCGACAACAATAGCAGTCCCTACCATAGCCCATGAATATTCATGTCCAAATATGTTTATAAGATGCAAATTATCAGGGTCAGCAAAGCCTTTAACTGCGTTAGCAATTCCGTTTACCTGCGTTGTGGTTCCCGTTCCCAAAATTCCTGCCAAGCTTGCAAATATCGCAAAAGTCTTACCAAGCCATTTCCACTTAGCACCCATGCCTTTTTCGATATAGAGAAATGGTCCGCCAAGCGAATGCCCGTTCTCATCTACATTCCTATACTTGACTGCCAAAAGACCTTCAGTGTATTTTGTTGCCATTCCAAAAAACGCCGCCACAATCATCCAAAACAATGCTCCAGGTCCGCCCGTTGTAACGGCAGTGGCCACTCCGACGATATTCCCTGTACCGATAGTCGCTGCAAGGGCTGTGCACAAAGCACCAAAGCTACTAACCTCGCCTTCTGCGCCTTCTTCATTTGTAAACATGTACATAAGAGCCCTAGGCAAACACCTTACTTGTATAAACCTTGTTCTAATGCTGAGCAAAATACCTGTTCCCAAAATCATAACAAGCATTGGTACGCCCCATACAAATGCATCAACTTTTCCTAAAAAATCCATAAAACTCATCCTATCACCTCTCTTTAATTGAGTAAACTTGGAAATAGTAAAACATTTAACTGGAGTAATTATACATAATAAATAATATAATGTACATAGTTTTTTGTATTTTTTTTAGAACATTATTTTCTAAACTGCTATTTTCAGGAACCGAAAATGGTTCAAAATCGAATTAAGTAGGATCAAACTTGTAACTCCTATTCCACGAAAAAACGCTACATCGACTGTATTTACAATCAATATAGCGTTCCTTGCATAGCATGCATTTGTATTTTATTAAATCTGTTTTATTCCATATTTTCAGTCAAATTTAGCCGAATTGAGTTAAATTTATTTGTCAGCCTTAGCCAGTTTTATGACTTTTTCGAGCACTTTATCATAAAGTGCCGCATATTTATAATCGAATAAATCAACAGCCTCGCTCTTAGTCATATCGTACTCTTTTTCGAACTTCTTTGTGTCCATTTTCAAGTTTTTCAATGTGCTATCGAAAATTTTCTCTGCATCTTTGTCAGTCACCTCGATATTCTCGTTCTTTGCAATTGAGTAGATAACCATCTTTCTTTTAGCTATTTCCTTGGACTCTTCTCGCAATTTTTTCTTAAGCTCCTTCTCAGGGTCCTTAACACTTTTATCCGAAGCAAAAGTTGATTTTGCGTAATCCTTAAGACTGATTTTCTGCTTTGATAGAACTATTTTGTCCAAAATATCAAGATTGCGCTCATATTCTATGTCCACAAGCTTATCAGGAACGTTCTTGAATTTAGTAGACTGCATAACCTGGGTCAGCAAGCTATCCTTTATTCTGCCGTTGACGCTTTGTTGGAGCTGGATATCCAGTTTTTCTCTGATACCTGCCCTGTACTCCTCGACTGTTTTGTACTCAGTATTCTTGGCAACCCATTCATCCGTAAGCTCAGGCTTTTCGGATTTCTCTATATAATTAACCGTTATCTCGAATACAACTGGTTTTCCAGCTAGCTTTTTCGCATTGTAGTTTTCAGGGAAAACAAGATTTTCAGTAAAAGTTTCCCCTACCTTATGTCCGATTATGCCCTCTGAAAAGCCATCAATCATAGGAGTCTGTCCTATGACCAGGTTAAAGCTGTCTGAGCTACCTCCGTCAAACTCCTTGCCGTCAACCTTACCTACAAATTTGATGTTTACCGAATCTCCGTCAGCAACTGCCACAGTGCTGTCCTCTATCTTCTTTTTTGTGGCGTGTCTAGCAAGATCTGAATCAATATACTGCTGTATCTGCTCATCACTAACCTTAGTATCAGGCTTTTGATAACTTAAGCCCTTGTACTTTCCAAGCTTCATGTTATTTGAAAAATCTTTGTTTTCATATAGGTTGCCGTCATTACAGCCCGTAAAGACAAGCATCGCAATGACTATAAGTAGCGTCGTTAAAATTATTTTGTTCTTCTTCATAAACCCTCCCCCTTATTTTAAATTATAAAAGTCAATGTATCTGATATTATAAACTAGGATATCCAAAATTCAAAATGTTATTTTTAAATCTCATCTAAGCCTTCTCTTCTTCAACCAATCGTCTAGCCCTTCGTCTTTTTTTCGATTCGCCCGTAGTTATTATATAAATCAGCATCAAAACAGTAACAACATAAGGTGTCATCGCTGTAATATCAGGAGGTATTCCGACGCTTTGCAATCTCAAGCCAAGAGCATTTAGAAATCCGAACAAAAGAGCAGCCATAAATACCTTCGGAGGATTTGCCATACCAAAAATAACACAAGCGAATGCAATAAAACCACGATTTGCACTCATGCCCTCAGCGAACATAGTAAGATACCCTAGTGAGAGGTGTGCCCCAGCAAAACCGCACAAGACTCCACAGAGTATGCTTGATACGAATTTCATTCTATCTGGATTTATCCCTGCAGTCCTAAGGGATTCTGGATGTTCACCTGCGGCTCTTATCCAAAATCCGTAAGGTGTTTTGTAGAGAAGAAACCAAACCAGAAAAACTAATATCCAAGTTATATATACAAATATTGAATGTCCATTTAAAAGTGGCCCTATCACTGGAATACTTTGCAGCCAATCAAGTTCTACACTTGGTAGCGGCACAATTCCCTTGTCAGCGAAGGTTCCCTTAACACCAAAGATTGACCTCAGTAGAAAAACAGTAGTTCCAGCTGCAAATGTATTTAGTGCCATCCCTATTATAAATTCATCGCTCTTCAATTTAACCACAAATACTGCAAAGAAAATTCCAATTACGATGCCACACATTACAGCTGCAAACACTCCCATAAGGGCATTTGCCATCGCATAACTTACCGCAACCGCAGCAAAACATCCAATCAGCATCATGCCTTCCATACCTATGTTCATTATCCCTGCTTGCTCCGTGAGAAGACCTCCCAAAGCGGCAAGTATAACAGGTGTAGCTGTCCTCAATGTATTTTGGAATAAACCTAGGGTGAAAATTGCTGATAATTTATCCATTATTTGTATCTCCCTTCACCTTATTTTTAGATAATTTATTACTAAAATACTGCTTGAATCCAGACTGAGCTGCCATTAGAAATATAATTATCGAAAAAATTATTTGTGAAATTTCTCCCGAAATACCAGTTGACAATTCCATGGCATATGCCCCAATTTTCAATATCCCAAAGAAAAAGCTCATTGCGATTATTCCAAATGGATTGTAATTCATTATCATAGCTAGAAGCATCCCGTCAAAATAGAACTCATTACTTATGTTCTCTGTAAATCTGCCGTGTATTCCATAAACCTCCATCATCCCAACAATACCGCAAATCGCACCGGAAGCAATCATGGACCAAATCATCATTTTATCCTTTTTAAGTCCAACAAAACCCGAGAATCTTGGATTCTCCCCGGTAACCTTCATTTCAAGACCCGCTGTCGTCTTCCCCATGATATACCAGACTGCAAATGCTATCGCCGCTGAATAAAATAATGCAGTCGTAAGATTTGAAGCTGGTATGAGCTGTGCCATCTTGAATGCATAAACATTCTCCGTTGCTGCAACTACACCCTTCTCTGTGGATTTAAGCGGTCCATTTACAAGATATTTACAGAAAAAAATAGCTGCAGAGTTAAGCATTATCGTTGTAATTACTTCACTTACATTGAGTTTGACCCTGAGCCAGGCAGGAATCCACGCAAATGCACCACCAACAACTGTAGCTGCAATCAGAGCACATGGGATTACCACAACAGGCGACAAATCTTGAAATATAACTCCAACCATTGTCGCTGCAAGACCTCCAAGGTATAACTGCCCTTCTCCTCCTACGTTAAACATTCCTGCCTTAGCTGCAACAGCCATAGCAAGGGCAGTAAGACATAGGTTTAGTGACTTGGCTATCGTATTTCCGAGAACCCTACTATTCCCAAAAACTCCCTCAAGCATTGCTCCATAGCCCTCTGAAGGATTATGACCTGTCGCGATTATAAGTATTGCTCCTATTAGGAGGGCAATTACAATACTCAAGGTTAGTGAAATCATATAAGAATAATTGACTTTTAGCTTATTCATCATTGCCTTCCCTCCTATCACCAGTCATATAATAACCAATTTCCATCTTGCTTATTTCTCCAGAATTAAATTCTCCCGTAATCCTGCCTTCATACATAGTTATTATCCTGTCGCTTAGTCTAAAAACTTCGTCGAGGTCTGCACTTACAAGCAAAATAGCTGCGCCGTTGTTACGCTTCTCGACTATTTTGTTGTGAATAAATTCCATCGCTCCAATATCAACACCCCTCGTTGGCTGTGAAATCACAAGTATCGGGGTATCATATGAAAATTCTCTTGCGACTACAACCTTCTGCATATTACCACCAGATAACGAATCCACCCTTGTGTCCACTCCAGCTCCTCTTATGTCGAACTTTTTAAACAAATCGTCGGCATAGCGCCTTATTGATGATTGTCGCAGATGAATGCCCTTGACCGAAAACTCCCTTTTTCGCTCTTTTCCAATGATGAGATTTTCAAGTATTGATGATGGACCGCTGACACCAGTACTGATTCTATCCTCAGGAATGTGTGCAACCCCCGTACTTCTTATTTGTCTAGCATCTAGTCCTGTTGCATCTTTATCTTCTATATAAACATGACCCGACTCGATATGTCTAAGTCCCGTAATTGCTTCCACAAGTTCACTTTGACCGTTACCCTCGATTGCTGCTATCCCCAGTATCTCGCCCTCTCTGATTTCAAAATTTACGCCGTTTACAGAAGGTAATCCTCGATTATCCGCAACATATAGGTTGTCCACCTTGATTTTTGTCTTACCAAAATTGTTTGTTTTTTCAAGTTTTTCCAGAAGAACTTCTCTACCAACCATCATTGAGGCAAGTTTTTTTTCATCGACATCTTTTGTTTCGTTTACACCTACGAGCTTACCCTGTCTCATTACGCCTACTCTGTCGGATATTGCCATAACTTCATAGAGTTTATGTGTGATTATTATCACCGTCATTCCGAGTTCCTTAACAACTCTTCTAATTACATCAAAAAGCTCTTTTGTTTCACTTGGAGTGAGCACAGCTGTCGGTTCATCAAGTATGAGAACATCCGCACCTCGATAAAGGGTTTTCAAAATTTCAACTCTCTGCTGAATTCCTACGCTTGTTTCACTTACAATATCCCTTGGGTTTACCTGAAGTCCATATTCTTTTACTAAGTTTTCTGTAATCTCTATTGACTTTGACTGATTATATATGAAGCCTGCTTTTCGAGGTTCTTTGCTCAGCACAATATTTTCAGCTACCGTAAATGACGGAACGAGCATAAAGTGTTGATGCACCATGCCAATTCCATTTTCAATGGCTTCTGTCGGACTAAAATTATCTACTTTCTTACCCTTAATGTATACTTCTCCACTTGTAGGATTATTGATACCATATAGAATATTCATCAATGTGCTTTTGCCAGCTCCGTTTTCACCAACAAGTGCAAATATCTCGCCAGATTTTATCCCAAGACTTACATCATCATTAGCCAAAACTCCAGGAAATTGCATGGACACATTCCTAAATTCTACAATATTATCTATGTTATTTGTTTTCAAAAGACCATACTCCTTAAAAGCTCCCTAACATCTCTGCAGGGAGCCTTTACACTTTCACATATTAAATCTGACAACAGCAGTCTTACTTCCTAGCTGTATCCACCTTGATGTCACCGTCAATAATCTGCTTTTGAATATCCTCAACTTCCTTCTTGATATCATCTGAAATTTGCTGAGGAGCATCCTTTTCGCCATATGCAACAGATATAAATCCAGTTGCCATATCAGCTACCCAAGTACGATTACCTTCAAACTTGTCATTCTCAACGTAGTCCTTAACAACATCGTATATTGACTTATCAACATTTTTAACCATTGAGCAAATAATTGTTTCAGGAGCGATGTACTTCTGATCTGAGTCAACACCGATAACAAAATATCCGTCCTCCTTACCTGATTCGATTACACCTGAGCCTGAATTTCCAGCAACTGCAAAGATTACGTCAGCACCCTTGTTATGAAGAGCCTGTGCACATTCCTTACCATTTGCAGGGTCCTCAAAGTCGCCAACATAATTCTTAACTACCTTGATATCAGGATTTGCTTTCTTTGCTCCTTGTTCATAGCCAACTATAAAGTCATTGATAGTATCCTGGTCTACGCCGCCAACTGCTCCGATTGTACCAGTCTTGCTCATCTTAGCTGCGATATATCCAACAAGGTATGATCCTTCGTTCTGTGCATAGTTAATATAAAGAACGTTGTCATGATTCTTGTTTCCTGCATTATCTACCCATACGAACTTCTTATCAGGGTAATCTGCTGCAACCTTTTCAATTGCGTCAAACTGCCAACCTACAGGGATGATAACGTCTGCTTTATCAGCTGCATTTCTCATCTGCTGTTCAAAGTTTTCACCTCTGCACTCAATTGTCATCGGCTCAATGATTTTCTCATCTGTAAGCTTGTCAAGACCAGCCTTTGCAGAATCGTAAAATGATCTGTCCCCAAATCCATCAGCAACAACAACCGCAACTACAGGCTTTCCGTCCTTCTTGTCGTCACTCTTGTCCTTGTTACCACAGCCTGATAGCATTGTAGCCATACCCAAAACCATAGCGATAGAAATCGCCAAAACAATTAACTTTTTCATAACGTTCCTACTCTTTCTGCGTCTTACGCTTTCTTACTTTTCGCTACTCTCGCTTATAGCAATACTTTGTTCTATTTTTTTAATATCGTCTTCATTAATACCACAGGAAGATGCAGATCCGCAGCCAGCACATCCCATGCCACAGCCGCCCTGAACGCCCTGTCCATCGCTATTTTTGTCGCCAAAATAAACAAGCGCAAATCCAATGCCTGCAATGACTAAGGCCGCTATTATTATATATCCTATGTGACTCAAAAAATATTCCATCTATCTATCTTCCTTACAATTAATCATTACTTCTTACTATTTTTAATTAGGTTTACTATATAATTCTTTTACTTAAATTAATAATAATTTATTTGCCTTCTTGAACAGCGACCGCCATAGCCACAGTTGCTCCGACTATAGGGTTATTTCCCATTCCAATGAAGCCCATCATCTCAACGTGAGCTGGCACTGATGAACTTCCAGCAAACTGAGCGTCTGAGTGCATTCTTCCCATTGTATCCGTCATACCATAGGAAGCAGGTCCTGCCGCCATGTTGTCAGGATGCAATGTTCTTCCAGTTCCTCCACCAGAAGCTACTGAAAAATACTTCTCGCCCTTCTCAAGCTTTTCCTTTTTGTAGGTTCCTGCAACCGGATGCTGAAATCTTGTAGGATTGATCAAACTTTGTTCCTACATAAGTAAAACCATTGATTCTAGAAATAATCTGTGCAGCGTCTTTGCCGAGTCCATTCAAAACAACTCTAAGCGGTTTCTGCCTTACTTTATTTGCAGAATTTGCGATACCAATCGCACCCTCTGCAGCTGCAAAAGACTCATGTCCCGCAAGGAAGCAGAAACATTCGGTCTTCTCATCCAGAAGCATTGATGCCAAGTTCCCGTGGCCGATTCCAACTTTTCTATCCTCTGCAACAGATCCAGGAACACAGAAAGCCTGTAAGCCTTCACCGATAGCCTTAGCTGCTTCAACAGCAGTAAGTGCACCCTTCTTGATGGCAATCGCTGCACCTAGGGTATACGCCCAGCATGCGTCATCAAAGCATATTCTCTGAACGCCTCTAACAAGCTCTAAAGGGTCGAATCCTCTGTCAACACAAATTTGTCTAGCATCCTCAAGCTATTCATGCCTTGGATCGATGTACTTAACAGCCTCATCATATCTGCCATAGGTGCCGCTAGCTTCCTCAAAAGCTTCCTTATGTGGCTTCCCTGACTTTATGAGCTCAAGCATCCTACCTAAGTTTACATATTTGTAGCCGATGATATTATTTTCTTCATCAAGAGCTTGCTCAACTACATATCCTTCAGCAACCTCGAGATACCTAGGTCCCTTAAGGTCAGTAGAATATATTGTTGCAACCTGGCTTCTGATATTCTTTCCAAGGTCCTCAAGACCTGACCCAACAGCAAGTCCACCCTCAGAAAATGCCGACTGCGTTCTGCCATAAACAATCTGAAGGAACAACTCTCTCATAGCTGTATTAATAGCATCACAGACTAAGTCCGTATTGAGCGCCTCAAGAATAGTTTTTCCAGTTAAAATTTCACCTGCCATCGCTGCCGAGTGTGTCATCCCCGAGCATCCGATACATTCAATCAGAGCTTCCTGAATAACTCCATCCTTTACATTCAAAGTTAACTTACATGCGCCCTGTTGTGGAGCACACCAGCCAACACCGTGAGTAAGCCCTGAAATATCTGTAATATCCTTGGCCTTAACCCATTTACCCTCTTCAGGAATTGGAGCAGGGCCGTGGTTTGCTCCCTTGTTGACTATACATTTCTCCTCAATCTCTTTTGTATAAATCATATGGTCCTCCTTGTGACTTCTACTAGAATCAGTATAGCATTTACACCATGCTTTTTCAATATATCTATCAATTTGATGCCAGCACTAAAATCAATTTGCTTCTAGCACAAAATATCATTCTTCGAGCGGCAATTCACCATGCTTAACCTTTGAAATTTCAATGAGTTTATCGATAATGTTTTTTGCAACATCTGCTTTGCTCAGAAGTTCTAGACTCTCATAGCCATCTTTTGTTATAAGGGTTACAAGGTTTGTGTCCGTTCCAAACCCAGCGCCGCTGTCCTTCAAATTATTTGCTACAATCAGGTCAGCATTCTTCTTATGAAGCTTAGCCGTTGAATTCTCTATCAGATTTTCGGTTTCCATAGAAAAACCACAAATGACCTGAGAAGGGCTCTTGTGCTCGCCGAGATATTTGAGGATGTCTGTCGTCCTTTCAAGATTAATGGAAAGTTCGCCATCCTTCTTCTTCATTTTGTTTTCAGCTACCTCAGCAGGTCTGTAATCTGACACAGCCGCCGCCTTAATAATAAAGTCAGCACCTCTACCATATCTCTTGCACGCCTCAAACATCTCTGCAGATGTCGGCGTATCAATGATGTCAACAAACTCAGGTGGAGTAGAAGAAGTTGAGGCCTTGCAAAGCACAACCTTTGCTCCTCTTAGCATGCATTCCTTTACAATGGCAAAACCCATCTTGCCAGTTGAATGATTAGTTATAAATCTTACAGGATCAAGTGGCTCCTTCGTCGCGCCAGCCGTCACAAGAACGTGCATCCCTTCCATATCCTTCTCTCTTGCTATCTCCTTTTCAATATAAGCAAGAAGTAGCTCCGGCTCCGGCATCTTCCCGATACCCGTATCGCCACAAGCCAGACGACCCGAATCCGCTGGAATCACTGTTACACCCATGGATTCTAGCTTATCCATGTTCTCTTGCGTAACTTCGTTATTATACATTTCGGTATTCATCGCAGGTGCGACCATCTTCGGACATGTGCAAGCCAGAAAAGTCGTCGTCAGCATATTGTCAGCAATGCCGTGTGCGAGCTTAGCGATTGTATTCGCCGTCGCAGGCGCAACCAAGAATATATCCGCCTTCTTCGCAAGTGCAATATGTTCAACCTCATATTCAAAATTGCGATCAAAAGTGTCAACAATCGCTTTGTTTTTCGTAATAGCTTCAAAAGTATCCTGAGTGATAAAATGCGTTGCCGCTTCTGTCATCAAGACATTGACTGATGCCCCCTGCTTCACAAGAGCACTCGCCAGCCCAACTATTTTGTATGCTGCAATGCCTCCAGTGACACCTAGGATTACGTTTTTCCCTTTTAACATATCAAAAATCCTCAAAAAATAGGGAGCGACAAATTGCCCCTCCCCATAAAATTCTATTTAAGCGCAGATTTTGCAGTTTCGCAGAGCGTAGTGAACGCCTTTGCATCATGAATTGCAAGCTCAGAAAGCATTTTTCTGTTAATATCAATATTAGCTTTTCTAAGTCCGTTCATCAATTTGCTGTAAGAAATATCGTTCATCCTTGCAGCGGCATTGATTCTTGCAATCCACATCTGTCTATACTGTCTCTTCTTTTGTTTTCTTCCTATATAAGCCGAACGTAGCGACCTCATAACAGCAGGGTTTGCAGCCCTAAAAGTTCTGCTCTTTGCCCCATAAAAGCCCTTAGCCTGTTTTAAAATTTTCTTATGTTTTTTCTTTGCGTTTACAGCACCTTTAACTCTAGCCATTTCTTACCTCCTATTTACCCAT
>QWCE01002772.1_pt1 | contig 20932 bp, 16 predicted proteins | sample 1972531 | NCBI WGS metagenome assembly QWCE01 (sample SAMN09866716, study PRJNA288562) | Human gut metagenome isolate term4_stool, whole genome shotgun sequencing... | reverse complement strand
CGCGGGTTCTCCTCGTCCTCGATGAGGAACTTTTTCAGCACGCTCCACTTGAAGATGTAGATGCCCATGGATGCGTTCGTGCTCTTCGGATGCTTCGGCTTCTCCTCGAATTCGTAGATGGAGCCGTCCTCCCGGGTGTTCATGATGCCGAAGCGGCTGGCCTCGGCCAGCGGCACCGTGCGCACGGCGATGGTGCAGTCGGCCTCCATCTGCTCGTGGTAGCGCAGCATGGCGGCGTAGTCCATTTTATAGATGTGGTCGCCGGAGAGGATGATGACATCGTCCGGATCGTAGCGCTCGATGAAGGCGATGTTCTGATAGATCGCATTGGCCGTGCCCTTGTACCACTCGGATTTCTTGCTCTTGGCATAGGGCGGCAGGACCTGCACGCCGCAGTGGCTGCGGTTCAGACGCCACGGCTGGCCGTTGCCGATGTACTCATTGAGCTCGAGCGGCTGATACTGCGTCAGCACGCCGATGGTGTCAATGCCGGAGTTCACGCAGTTGGAGAGAGGAAAATCGATGATGCGATACTTACCGCCGAACGGGACCGCAGGCTTTGCCGTGTTCTCCGTCAGCACCATCAGGCGGCTCCCCTGCCCGCCCGCCAGCAGCATCGCGACGCAGTGCTTTTTCTGGAAGTTCATGGTCATTTCTCCTTCTCGTCATTCAGGATTTTGCCGTTTTCTTGCGCGGGGCTGTCTTTTTGCGGTAGAAGGCCACGGAGAGCGGCGCGAGCGTGAAGCTGCCGGAGAAGGGCAGGCCGTGCAGCGGCTCCTTTTCGGCCGTCACAACGGGAAGCTCCGTTCCCTTGCCGCCGTAGCGGACCTCGTCACTGTTGAAGACCGCCTCGTATTCGCCCGGCTTCGGCAGACCCAGGCGATAATCCGTCCGGGTGACCGGGCAGAAGTTGCAGATCACGATCAGTTCACAGCCGCGGCGATCGATGCGGCGGAAGGCGATAACGCTGTTGTCGCGGTCGTCGGCGGAGATCCACCGGAAGCCGTTCCAGTCGGAATCGTTGTTCCACAGGCTGCTGTGATCCAGATAGAAATGGTTCAGATCGCGCACATAGTCCTGCATCTGGCGATGGCGCTCATAGTCGAGCAGGAGCCAGTCGAGCTGCTGTGCGTAATTCCACTCGATAAACTGCGCAAATTCGTTGCCCATGAAGCTGAGCTTCTTGCCGGGGTGGCCCATCATGAAGCCGTAGAATACGCGCAGGTTGCTGAACTTATCGTCATATTCGCCCGGCATCTTGTTGATAAGGGAGCACTTGCCGTGCACCACCTCGTCATGCGAAAGCGGGAGAATGAAGTTTTCGGAATAGGCATACGTCATGGAGAACGTCAGGTCGTTGTGGCTGCCCTTGCGGAACAGCGGATCGAGCGACATATAGTGCAGCATATCGTTCATCCAGCCCATGTTCCACTTGAACAGGAAGCCGAGGCCGCCGTCGTAATCCGGCTTCGTCACGAGCGGGAAGGCCGTGGACTCCTCGGCCGCCGTGATGGCACTGCGCCGCACGGAGAACACCGCGCGGTTGAGCTTGCGCAGGAAGGCGATGGCCTCGAGGTTCTCCTTGCCGCCGAACTTGTTCGGGTGGTACTCGCGGCGGCCGTAGTCGAGGTAGAGCATGGCGGCCACGGCGTCGACGCGCAGGCCGTCGATGTGGTACTGCTCCAGCCAGTACACGGCGTTCGAGATGAGGAACGACTGCACCTCGCCCTTGCCGAAGTCGAAGATGCGGGTCGTCCAGTCGGGGTGCTCGTTCATGAGCGGGTCTTCCAGCTCATAGCAGCAGGTGCCATCGAATTCATAAAGGCCGTTCTCGTCCTTCGGGAAGTGGGCCGGGACCCAGTCGAGCAGCACGCCGATGCCGGCCTCGTGGCACTTGTCCACAAAGCGCATGAGCTGCTTCGGCTCGCCGTAGCGGAACGTCGGAGCATAGTAGCCCGTGACCTGATAGCCCCACGACGGCTCATAGGGATATTCGGACAGCGGCATGAGCTCGATGTGGGTGTAGCCCATGTCCTTCAGGTAGGGCACGAGCTCATCTGCCAGCTCGTCGTAGGTATAGAGGCTGCCGTCCGGCTTGCGCCGCCACGAGCCGAAGTGCATCTCATAGATGTTCATCGGGCAGTTGAGCAGCTTACGCTTGCCCTGCTTGCGGCGGTAGTCGGCATCGCCCCAGGTATAGCCGTCCAGCGTACAGATACGGCTCGACGTGTCGGGCAGCGCACAGTTGCGGAAGGCATAGGGATCGGATTTATAGACGGTGGAGCCGTCGCGGCGGCGGATATAGAATTTATAGGCGTCGCCCTCGCGCGCATAGGCGGAAAAGGCCTCCCAGATGCCGTATTCGACGAGCGTCATCGGCAGGTCCTCGGTGTTCCAGAAGTTCCAGTCGCCGGTCACGCTGACGCCCTGCGCCCGCGGGGCCCAGACACGGAAAACATAGCCGTGGACTCCGTCGCGCTCTGCGGCATGGCAGCCCAGGAAGGTATAGGCGCGCAGCTCGTCGCCGAGAGAGAAACGTTTGAATGCATTATGCAGCGTCTGTTCCATGGTGATCTCCTTCTTTGCTCAGCTTGCGGGGATACGGGAAGCCCTGATCGCGGCAGCGCTCCCTTTCAATCATCCGCCCATGCTTATTATACAACATTGCACAAAAATTTCAACTGTTCCGAAAAATTTCTGGCGCGTTTGTCGGTTTTTCCTGCGATGTTATTCTTTTGCAGGCTTTCCGCCCATTGTACGCCGTTTTGGCCGCAAAACATGCGGAAAATGGGGGTTTCCCCGGACAGCGCCGCATTTTTCCCGCCCGCAGGACGTAAAATCCGCGTAAAACGGGGTGTCAGGCATTTGCAGTTCGTACAGGGCAACGATAAAAACGTACAAGCCGATTGCGTCTGTAGGGCGTTCCCTGAGCGCCATTGGCAACTGCAAGTATTGGGACGATAATTCGGCGGCATGAGGCTTTCAAATTTGTCATTGCGAGGAGCGAAGCGACGTGGCAATCTCGGGAAGGCACTCGCAGATTGTACAGGCCACCGTTGAAACAGCATGCACCGATTGCGTCTGTAGCGGCGGTCAGTGACCGCCTGGTAAGCACTAACAGCCGGTACACGGCATCGTTAAAATGGTGAATGCCCCCGAATTGTCATTCCGAGGAGCGAAGCGACGTGGGAATCTCGCAGTGCCCAGTCCGATAACAGGGCAGCCTCGGCGAAATCGTAACTGCCTCCCCGAGATTGCCGCGGCCCCTTCGGGGCCTCGCAATGACAAATCTGGGAGCATTGCGCCACTGAATTTGTGCCGTGATCATCGCCAGCCTGCATGGCGCTCAATGAGCGCCGCTACAGACGCACGCAATTGGTCAATGCGTTTTTATCGGCAGCCAGTGCGAATCGGCAATGCCTTCCCGAGATTGCCGCGTCGGCCTGCGGCCTCCTCGCAATGACAATTCGGGGCTGGTGCCATTTTAACGCCAACCTGTACCGATTGTTCCTGCAGAGCCGGGTGGGGCTACTCATCGTGCAAAAACGCTGCCCCGCTTTGGAGCTCCAAAGCGGGGCAGGACAGATCAGTTTTCTTCGTAGAAGACCTTCATGCCCTTGAAGGTCATGTAGGTATCCAGCTTGGAGACGATCTCCATCGGGGCATGCATGGACAGCACCGGGACGCCGGCATCGACGGTCTCGATGTTGCGGTTTGCCATGTAGCAGGCGACCGTGCCGCCGCCGCCCTGGTCGACCTTGCCCAGCTCGCCGGTCTGCCAGATGACGTCGTGCTTCGCAAAGATGCGGCGCACATAGCCCATGACCTCGGCGGCCGCGTCGGAGCTGCCGGACTTGCCGCGCGCGCCGGTATACTTGAAGATGCCGGTGCCGTAGTTGATCTTCGTGTTGTTCGTCGGGTCGCAGGTCTCGGCATACAGCGGGTCAAACGCGTTGCTGACGTCTGCGGACAGGCAGAACGAATGCTCGAAGCAGCGGCGCTTGCTTGCGCCCGCCGCCTCGCACAGGTCCTCCATGAACATCTCGAAATACTGGCTCTGCATGCCGGAGATGCCGACGGAGCCGATCTCCTCCTTGTCGGCCAGCACGCACACGGCCGTCTTGACCGGGGTGCCGAGGTCCAGAAGCGGCTTGAAGGCTGCATAGGCGCATACGCGGTCATCATGGCCGTAGGCGGCGATGAGGCTGCGGTCGAAGCCGACCTCACGCGCAGGGCCTGCGGGGACCATGGTCAGCTCGGCGGAGAGGAAGTCCTCCTCCGTCAGGCCGTACTTCTCGTTCAGGAGCATCAGGATGGCGAACTTCACGCGGTCGGCGCCCTCGTCGTCCTTCAGCGGGCGGCTCCCGAGCAGGATGCGCAGGTTCTCGCCCGTCACGCCCTCGGCCAGCGTCTTGCGCATCTGGTCAGCGGACAGGTGGACCAGCAGGTCGGTCACGCAGAAGATGGGATCACCCGGCTCCTCGCCGACGGTCACGGTGACGACGGTGCCGTCCTTCTTCGCCACGACGCCGTGGATGGCCAGCGGGGTCGTCGTCCACTGATACTTCTTGATGCCGCCGTAGTAATGCGTCTTGAAATAGGCCATGCCCGCATCCTCATACAGGGGATTCGGCTTCAGGTCCAGACGCGGGGAATCGATGTGGGCCGCGCAGATGTGCGTGCCCTCGTTCAGGCTCTCGCTGCCGACGACGGCGAAAATCACGCTCTTGTTGTGGTTGTTGCCGTAGACGCGGTCGCCGGGCTTCAGCTGCATGCCGGGCTTCAGTTCCCGGAAGCCGGCCTTCTCAGCGGCCTCGATCGTCCACTTGACGGCCTCCCGCTCCATCTTGCAGTCGCTGATGAATTTCATGTACTCCTTGCAGTAGGACTCCATCGCGGCAAGGTCCGCCTCGGAAATGCGGTCGTAGCCGTTCTTGGGGCTGGAAAGCAGCGCCTCGCGCTCCTTTGCGAACTTCTTGGTTTCTTCCATCATCAAAACTCCTTTCAGAAATTGCTCACATTGTTGTTGAAATGCCTCCGGCGTCGGCGCGTCCGCCCACAGGGCATGGCCGCACTGGGCCCGCAGGGCCTCGTCGCTCTTCTGCGCCCGGATGCGGGCAAGAGCGCGCTCGCGGGAGATGCCGTCGCGCCGGATGAGCCGCTCGATGCGCGTTTCCTCGGGCGCAAGCACGCAGACCGTCTCGTCGCACAGGGAAGCAAGGCCGCTTTCGAACAGGCCGATGGCGTCGATGGCGGCAAACGGTGCCTCCGACTGCCAAAGCCTCCGCCGTACCTCGCGCGCAACGGCCTCATGCGTCAGGGCATCGAGGGCCGCAAGCTCCGCCGGATCGGCAAACACGACGGCGGCCAGCGCCGGGCGGTCGACCCGGCCGTCCCGGACCGTGCCGGGAAAGCGCGCGCCGATGGCGGCGACAAGGGCATCGTCCGTTTCGAGCAGGCAATGATAAATGGCGTCGCAGTCGAGACCGAGGCCGCCCAGCCGCTCCACGGCGCGCAGCAGCGTCGTTTTCCCGCTGCCGCTGCCGCCGGTGATGCCGAGAATTTTCATACCTCGTGCTCCGCGTCGACCACACGGAAGGCCGCCGCCTTTTTCAGGCGGTTGCCGACGGCATAGGCTACGCCGCCGCCCTCGGGACAGCGGGCATAGATCGTGCGGATATCCGGCCGGTCGAGGTCGCGCAGGGCGGCAAACAGCCCGGCAGAGAGCGTGCGCACATCGTTTTCGGAGCCGTAGGCCGTCGGATTGCAGCCGTCATAGAGCGGCAGCTCCTCGGCAAAGCACAGAACGGCGTCGCCGGGGCCGAAGCGGCGGCGGATATAGCGCGCGGCCGCCTCGCTGCTGCCGGAGATGATATAGACCTCCGCCGACGGGGCATAGTGCTTGTACTTCATGCCGGGAGCGCGCACGACGGCGTCGTTCGAGATCTGACCGAGCACGGCGCGGTCGATGTCCAGCTCGCCGAGCAGAGCGCGCAGCTCCTCCGGCGTAACGCCGCCCGGGCGCAGCAGGCGCGGGCGCTCGCCCGTCAGGTCGACGATCGTGGATTCCACGCCGACCTCGCAGGGGCCGCCGTCCAGGATGGCCTCGATGCGGCCGTCCATGTCATGCAGAACGTGGGCCGCCGTCGTGGTCGATGGCTTGCCGGAGCGGTTGGCCGACGGCGCGGCGATAGGCACACCCGCCAGCCGGATGAGCTCACGCGTCGCGGCCGTTTTCGGGCAGCGGACGGCGACGGTATCCAGCCCTGCCGTCGTGCGCTTCGGCACGAGGTCGCGGACGGGCAGCACCATCGTCAGCGGGCCGGGCCAGAAGTGCTCCGCCAGCAGCCACGCCTGCGCGGGGATGTCATGGCAGATCGACTCCAGCTCCTTCGGCTCGGAGATATGCAAAATGAGGGGATTGTCCTGCGGACGCCCCTTCGCCTCGAAGATGCGCAGCACGGCGTTCTCGTCCAGCCCGTTTGCGCCGAGGCCGTAGACGGTCTCGGTCGGGATGGCGACGAGCTTGCCGTTTCGCAGCAGCCCGGCTGCGGCGGCAATGTCCTCCGGACGCTGCGTCGAGAGCATTTGTGTTTTCATGATTTGTCACTGCTTTCGCTGCGGCGGAGCTTTTCGGCCTGATCCGCCGCGATGAGCGCGTCAAGGATCGGGTCAAGCCCGCCGTTCAGAATAGAATCCAGCTGATAGAGCGTCAGGCCGATGCGGTGATCGGTCACACGGCTCTGCGGGAAATTATAGGTGCGGATCTTTTCGTTGCGCATGCCGCTGCCGACCTGGCTGCGGCGCTCGGACGAGACGGCCGACTCGATGCGCTCCTGCTCAAGCTGGTAGAGCTTTGAGGAGAGCATCATCATGCAGCGCTCGCGGTTCTGGAACTGGCTGCGCTCCTCCTGACAGGCCACGACGATGCCGGTCGGCCTGTGGATGAGACGCACGGCAGACGACGTCTTGTTGATGTGCTGGCCGCCCGCGCCGGACGAGCGGTAGACCTGCATTTCGATGTCCTCCGGCCGGAGGTCCACATCGGCCTGCTCCATCTCGGGCAGGACGGCGACCGTCGCCGTGGACGTGTGCACCCGCCCGCCGGACTCCGTCTCGGGCACACGCTGCACGCGGTGCACGCCGGACTCGAACTTCAGCCGGGAATAGGCTCCCGCGCCGCAGATCATGAAGTCCGCCTCCTTGATGCCGCCAAGCTCCGTCTCGCTGTAGTTCAGAAGCTCCACGGTCCAGCCGCGCGCGGCGGCATAGAGGCTGTACATCCGGAACAGGCTGTGCGCGAACAGGGCGCTCTCCTCGCCGCCCACACCGGGCCGGATCTCAAGGATGACATTCTTTTCGTCGTTCGGGTCATGGGGCAGCAGCAGCACTCTCAGCTCCTGCTCGAGTGCGGCGGCGCGCTTCTTTGCGCCGGTCAGCTCCTCCTGGCACAGGGCCTTCAACTCAGCGTCGGTCTGCCCGGTCATGAGCTCCGCGGCATCCTGCATATCCCGCTGCGCCGCGCAGTAGGCGCGGTAGGCTGTGACGATCGGAGCCAGCTCCTTCTGCTCGCGCAGCCACGCCGCCGCCTTCTTCGGGTCGGCGTAAAAATCCGGCTGCTCCGCGCGGGCGCACAGCTCCTCATAGCGGTCCTCGACCTGTTTCAGCTTATCCAGCATGCTCCACTCTCCGTATTTGATCCTTGTCCTTATTCTAGCAGATTCCCGGCCTCTTGTCTACCGTAGATGTTGAAGATGACCTCCGCCGTATCCGTCAGCTGCGCGGTCTGCGCCAGCGCCTCCGCGCCCCGCTTTGTGATGCGCCAGACATGCGGCGTCATATACAGCAGGTCGTGCACGCTCTGCGCATCCGGCAGGGAGAAGGAAAAGCGCAGCGTCTGCGTGTGCAGCAGCCCAAAGCCCGGCAGCGCCGGGTGGAGTATCTTTTCCTTCTCTACATGCGCGGGATAGATGATGGACTTCAGCCCCGGAAGATGGCCCTGCCCCGCCAGCACCTGCACAAAGATGCCGCCCGGCCGCAGCACGCGGGCAAATTCCGCCCCGGCCGTCAGGGCGAACATGGACAGCACGCAGTCGAACCCGCCGTCCGCAAACGGCAGATGGGCCGCCGTGGCCGTGAGCCAGTGGGCGCTGCGGTCCCGCACGGCGGCATAGCGCACGGCGTCGCGGGAGATATCGATCCCCCAGCGCTCCGGGACCCAGCCGAGCTGCGAGAGGTAATAGCCCTCCCCGCAGCCCGCGTCCAGCACGGAAGCCGTCTCCGGGCAGAAGCGGCGCACAAGGTCTGCCAGCGTTTTGGCGATGGGCGCATACCAGCCCGCATCCAGAAATGCGCGCCGCGCCGCGACCATCTCCCGCGTGTCGCCGGGATGGCGCGAGTGCTTCTGCGTCACCGTTAAGAGGTTTACATAACCCTGTCTTGCCACATCAAAGCAATGCCCCTGCGCGCAGCGCCATGCCGCACCCTGCGGCTCGAGCGCCGCCCCGCACACGGGGCAGATCACCTGGATCATTGTCGTTTCCTTTCAGGGCTGCACCGCATCCCTGCATCTTCCCTGCATGATGCGGTGCCGCCTTTTTTCAATATTTCGCCGGTTTGCGCGCATACTACCCCGGAGACGAATTTCTTCTGTTCTGGGAGGTGGCTGCATGAAACGGCTGTTATGCCTGCTTGCCGCGCTGGCCGTCCTGCTCCCGCGCGGCCATGCGGCGGAGCCCCGCTGCGTGGCGCTGACGTTTGACGACGGCCCGTCGGGCGCACTTACGGAGCGCCTGCTGGACGGGCTTGCCGCACGCGGCGTGCATGCGACGTTCTTTCTCTGCGGCTACCGGATCGATCTGTATCCGGAGCTGGCCGCGCGCATCGCCGCCGAGGGACACGAGACCGGCACGCACGGCGACACGCATTCGTATTTTACTTCCATGAGCCGCGCCGAGGTCTGCCACGATCTTGCCGAGGCCCGCCGCAAGCTCATGGAGGCAACGGGCCGCGCGCCGACGCTGCTGCGCCCGCCGGGCGGGCTGTATGACACGGCCGTGCTGCAGCAGACGGCCTGCGCCGATCTGCCTGTCATCCTCTGGTCCGTCGATCCGGAGGACTGGCGCGTGCACGATGCCGACGCCGTGACGGCGCATATCCTGCGCCACGCGGAGCCGGGGTCCGTGATTCTGATGCACGACCTGACGGACTCGAGCGTGACGGCCGCGCTGCGTGTCATTGACGCCCTGCAGGCGCAGGGCTATGAATTTCTGACCGTTTCGGAGCTGGCCGCGCGCAGCGGCACGGCGCTCAGGCCTGGTCAGGCGTACTGCAGCTTTCCGCCGTGAAAAATGCCTCGATGTCCGTGCGGGACGCGGCGAGCGAGCCCTGCACAAAGCCGGGCTTTCCGCCGCCCCTGCCCTGCAGCGCGGCGTTGAGCCGCTTCGTCAGGCCGCGCAGGTCGCCGTCCCGGTCGGCCATGGCATAGTGCCACGCGCCGTCCTGCCCGGCAAACACGGCGCAGCGCGCTCCGTTCGCCCGGACCATGGCGTCCGCCAGACGGCGCACGCTCTCCGGCGGCATGGGCGGCTCAAAGCGGAGCGTCTGCCCGTCCTGTGCCAGCAGGGCAAACAGGCGGTCCTCCAGCGCGGCGGCGCGCTGCTGCGCCTCCGTCCGCTCGGAGGCCAATCGCGCCACGGCGGCGGCCGTCTGCACGGGCTTTGCCGACAGGCGGACGGAGATGTCGCGGTTCTGGGCGCAAAGGGCGTTCAGCACGGCAAGGGCACGGCCGCCGCAGGCCATCTCGATGCGCGAGCCGCCGCGGAAATGCGTCGTGCTGAACAGCTTGATGAGGCCGATCTCGCCCGTGTGGGCCACATGGGTGCCGCAGCAGGCGCACAGGTCGATGTCTCCGAACTGCACGAGCCGGACTGCGCCCGTCAGCGCTTTTTTGCTGCGGTACGGGAGGCGCGCCAGCTCGTCCGGCTCCGGATACCAGATATGCGGCGCAAAATCGGCCCAGACGGCCTCGTTCGCGGCGCGCTCCAGCTCCTGCAGAGCCTGCTCGTCCACCTCGCCGTTAAAATCGATCGTCACGAGGTCCGCACCGAGGTGGAAGCCGACGTTCTCATAGCCGAAGCGCGCGTGGATGAGGCCGGAGACGAGATGCTCACCCGAGTGCTGCTGCATGAGGTCCAGCCGCCGCGCCCAGTCAATCTCGCCCGTCACGTCTGCACCGACCGGCAGAGCCGCCGTGCAGCGGTGCAGCACCGTCTCGCCGCGCAGGAGCGTCTCCGTGACGTCCGCGCCGCCGAGCGTGCCCATGTCGCAGGGCTGGCCGCCGCCCGTGGGATAAAAGATCGTGCGGTCCAGCTCCACGAGCCAGCCGTTTTCGCCCTCCTCGCAGGAGAGCACGCGCGCCTGCAGCCGCCGGGCGTGCGAGTCCGTTTCATAGATGCGGATCGTGTTCAAGGTTTTCCACTCCGTTTTTCGGTTTTTCTTCTATTTTACCATAAGATCACGAAAAACAAAAGGGATTTTTCCGCGGTTTCGCTTGACAAACGCGCCGCGCGGCAATATGATAAGAGGTAGGGCCTTTTCAAAAATTTTCAGCCCAAAAGGAGGGAACGTCATGGATGCTGGGAGTGGCAATGGTACTGGCGTAGGCCGAAGTACGAAAAAGGACGCCCGCGTCCATGCGGTGCGTTCCCGTTAATCATTCGATATTCGGCCTGCCGTGCCCGCTTCCGAATCTCTGACCGTACTATGAAGAATCAGGAGGGAACCGGAAAATGGCAGATCACACCGTAACTGTAGAGAGCACGCTTGAGGCGCTGCTCGTAGAAAAGAAGTATTCCACGATCCGCGACATTCTATCCACGATGAATCCCGCGGATATCGCCTCGGTCTTTGACGGGCTGGAGGAATCCCGCCTGCCGCTGCTGTTCCGGCTGCTGCCGAAGGAGCTGGCGGCCGAGACGTTCGTCGAAATGGAGCCGGACGCGCAGGAGCTGCTCATCCGCGGCTTTTCGGACTCCGAGCTGCGCGAGGTGCTCGACGAGCTGTATGTCGACGATGCCGTCGATATCGTGGAGGAAATGCCCGCGAATGTCGTGCGCCGCATCCTCTCGCAGGCGGACCCCGACATGCGCAAGGACATCAACGAGATCCTGCGCTACCCCGAGAATTCCGCAGGCTCCATCATGACAACGGAATATGTCTCGCTGCGCCCCGGCATGACCGTGGAGGAGGCCATCCTCCGCATCCGCCGCACGGGCGTCGACAAAGAGACGATCTACACCTGCTACGTCACCAAGAACCGCACGCTCATCGGTCTCGTCTCCGTCAAGGACCTGCTGCTGGCGCAGGACGATGACGAGACCGTCGACAAGATCATGGAGACGAACGTCATCTCCGTCCATACGCACACCGATCAGGAAGAAGTTGCCCGCATGTTCTCGAAATACAACTTCCTTGCCCTGCCGGTCGTGGACACGGAGAACCGCATGGTCGGCATCGTGACCTTCGACGACGCCATGGACGTCATGGAAGACGAGGCCACGGAGGACATGGAGATTATGGGCGGCATGACGCCGTCGGACAAGACATATCTCCGCTCGTCCACGTTCGACCTCTTCAAGCACCGCATCCCCTGGCTCATGCTGCTGATGGTCTCGGCCACGTTCACGGGCCTGATCATCACGCATTTTGAAAGCGCGCTGGCCGCGCAGGTCGCACTGACGGCCTTCATCCCCATGCTTATGGACACGGGCGGCAACTCCGGCTCGCAGTCCTCCGTCACGGTCATCCGCTCGCTGTCGCTCGGCGAGATCGAGTTTTCCGATCTGCCGCGCGTCGTGTGGAAGGAGATCCGCACGGCCGTGCTCTGCGGCATCTCGCTGGCAGCCGCCTGCTTTGCCAAGATCATGCTCGTCGACCGGCTGATGCTCGGCAACGAGGATGTCACCTGCCTCGTTGCGCTGGTCGTGTGCGCCACCATGGCGCTGACCGTACTCGTGGCCAAGGTCATCGGCTGTGTGCTGCCGATGCTCGCCAAAAAGGTCGGCTTCGACCCGGCCGTCATGGCAAGCCCGTTCATCACAACAATCGTCGACGCCCTGTCGCTGCTGATCTACTTCGGCATTGCGAGCGTCCTGCTGCTGAACTGAAAAAAACGATCCCGGATGCAGCCGCATCCGGGATGTTTTTATGGCTTATAGGCGGCGCGCCAACTGCCGATTTGTACCGACTGTCGTTAAAATAGCAAACGCCGATTGCGTCTGTAGCGGCGCTCAGCGAGCGCCTTGCAGACTGGCAATGATCACGGCACAAATTCAGCGGCGCAAAGCCTCCGGATTTGTCATTGCGAGGAGCGAAGCGACGTGGCAATCTCGCAGTATCCGGCCGGATCACAGGGCACTCCCGGCGAATACGGTAACTTTACGCGGCATGGCGTCGAGAACGCCGCCCTCTACAAGGCGCGTGCGGTCGGCGATCATGCCACCAAACTTGGGGCCTGCAAGGCGCTCAGGGAACGCCGCTACACCCCATACTTTGGCGTTTGCCATTTTAACGATAGCCTGTTCGGCTCGGCAGCGTACCGCCGGGCCCGGCTGTCCCCTCCCCTACAAGGCGCGTGCGTTTGCCCGGCAGTCGGTATAAATCGACAGTGCCTTCCCGAGATTGCCACGGGCGCAAAGCGCCCTCGCAATGACAAATCGGAGGCTATCGCCGTTTTAACGGTAGTCTGTACGAATCGGCAGCACATAGCTGGCAGTCACGCAAAAAAAGCGCGCCCCGGGGCCGGGGCGCGCAGGTTTTTTTCCGCTTCAGCGCTTGATGTGGGCGAAGTTACCCATGGTCTCCTTTACGGAGCTGAGGTAGGCAAACGAGCCGGGGAACTGCTGGATGATGCGCTGGAACGCCACGATCTGGTGGCGATTCACAACGCAGATGAGAAGCGTCTTGTCCGAATGCGTGAAGCCGCCGACGGCCGGGATCTCCGTGACACCGTGCTTCATATGCTTGAGCAGCTCGGCGGAAAGCTCCTCCGGCTTATCCGTGACGATCTCGAATTTCACGGCCTCCTTGAAGCCCTTGATCATCGTATCGCCGACGTGGCTGGACAGGAAGCAGTAGATCAGGCAGAGAATGACCGGCTCGATCTTGAAATCATAGACGAAGTAGGACAGGGCCGCGACGATGGCGTTGATGACAAACACGATCCAGATGATATGCATCTCCGGGCGGACATGGTGGACGAGCGCCGCCAGCAGATCCGTGCCGCCGGTGCTGGAGTCGCGGCGCATGACCATGCCATAGCAGAAGCCGCTGATGACGCCGCCCGCGATGGGCGCAAGGATCGTGCTCGTGCCGGTAGTCGTATGGTACTCAAACGGCGCGAGGTTGACATAATCCAGCGCCAGCAGCACGACGGAAAACACGACTGCAAACGTCGCGGACAACACGGCATAGCGGTGGTCTACGATAAAATACGTCAGCAGGACGAGCGGGACGTTGATGAGGATCGTCATATAGCCGACCTTAAAATGGAACACATGCTGGATGATGGTCGCGATGCCCGGCAGGCCGGACGGCGCGAACTCGTTGGGGAACACGAAGATGTGGTAGCTCAGGGCAAGCAGACAGGCGCAGAACACGATGACCAGATAATCCTGCACAGTATGCCATTTTTTCATAGGAAAAGCCTCCCGGGGTTAATTTCACAAGCAAGGGCACCTATATCTTACTAAATTTTATCAAAAAGTCAACCTCGGTTTTCCGATCAGCAGCACAGAAAGATCGTTGACGTTCGTGCCCGTCGGGCCGGTACGCAGCAGGCCGCCGGTCTGCGCCAGCGCATGCCAGGCGTCGTTATCATCCAGCCACGCCTCCGCCGTGCGGCCGAGAGCGCGCAGAATGGCCGCCGTCCGGCCGTCGGCATAGCCGCCCGCGGCATCCGTCGGCCCGTCCGTGCCGTCGCTGCCGAAGCTGAACACGGCGGCGTCCGAAAGTCCCTCCAGCCCCGGCGCAGCGGCAAGCGCCAGCTCCTGGTTCCGCCCGCCGAGGCCGCTGCCCGTCACATGGACGACGGTCTCGCCGCCCGCCAGCAGGGCAAGCGCCCGTCCCCGGCCCGCATGATACTGCGCGGCCGCCGAAAGGAAGCGTCCGGCCTCGCGCGCCTCGCAGCTCAGGCGGTCCGTCAGCACGAACGGCGCATAGCCGAGCCTGCGGCACGTCTCTTCTGCCGCGGCGCACAGCAGCCGCACGCCGCCGACCACATGCCAGCGGGCGTTTTCCAGCAGCTTGGGCGTCTCCTGCCGGAGCAGGGCCTCCAGCGCGGCATCCGGCAGCAGGCCCGCCTGCGCGGCGGCCTCCAGCGCCTCCCCGCTCGTCGAGGGGTCCGGCACGGCGGGGCCGGAGCCGATGACGTCCGGCCGGTCGCCCAGCACGTCCGACAGCAGGACGGATACAACGCGCGCCGGGGCGCAGTGCTGCGCAAAGCGGCCGCCCTTCACGGCGGAAAGACGCTTGCGCACGGCGTTCATCGCCGCGATATCCGCCCCGCTGCGCAGGAGCCGCTGCGTGATCTCCCGCAGGCGCGCCTCCGGCACGAGCGGCAGCTCGAACAGGGCGCTGGCTCCGCCGGACAGCAGCACAAGGACCGTGTCCTCCGCCGTCAGCCGCTCCGTCAGAGCCAGCGCATGGCGAGTTGCCGCAAAGGACGCCGCATCCGCGACCGGGTGCCCGGCCTCAAAGATGGCAAGGCTGCCGATTGCACCGCGCGAATGTCCATGCTTCGTGATCACGACACCGTCCGTGATCCGCGCGCCGAGCGTCTGGTATGCAGCGTTTGCCATCTGCCACGCCGCTTTTCCGATTGCGACGAGATAGACCCGCCCGGAAAGCTCCGCCTGCTCCAGCGCGCTGCGCACGGCCGCATCCGGCTGCACGGCCGCAAGCGCCTGTATCATGATCTGCCCGGCCATTTGGCGTAACGTTTGTTCCATCGTTTTTCTCCTACAGCATGAAACTGGAAGGCGAACTTCGCTTCGCAGCGGAAGTCTGCCTGTCGGGTTTTTCTGACGTGCCATCCGGTTCGGTCCGGAAACTGGCAGGGGGCGCGATGCGCTCCGGAATCTGTGCGCATCAGCGAAGCATATGGCTCAAATTGTAACTGAAATACCCTGAAAAAGCAACCCTGTGCGCACGATCTTCTTTGCGGGGCAGGGATGGACAGATAAAAACCGGCATCTGCCTGAAAGGCAGATGCCGGTCACGTTTGCGGTATCTCTTAGTACATGCCGCCCATGCCGCCGCCCTGGGCTGCGGCAGCCGCCATGGCCGCGTCCGCCTGGGGATCGGGCTTGTCGGCCACGAGGGACTCGGTCGTCAGGACGCAGGACGCGATGGACGCTGCGTTCTCGAGCGCCGTGCGGGTGACCTTGGTCGGGTCGACGATGCCGGCGGGGATCATGTCGCAGAAGGTCTCAGTGTAGGCATTGTAGCCATAGCCGACCTTGCGGGAGGAGCGGATCTTCTCAAAGATGATGGAGCCGTCGACGCCCGCGTTCTCCGCGATCTGACGGATCGGGGCCTGCAGGGCCTTGGCGATGATCTGTGCGCCGGTCTTCTCATCGCCGGAGAGCTTGGCGACCAGCTTCTCAACTGCCGGGATCGCGTTGACGAACGCCGTGCCGCCGCCGGCGACAATGCCTTCCTCCACGGCCGCGCGGGTCGCGTTCAGGGCATCCTCGACGCGGAGCTTCTGCTCCTTCATGGCAACTTCGGTCTGCGCGCCGACCTTGATGACGGCCACGCCGCCGGACAGCTTGGCCAGACGCTCCTGCAGCTTTTCCTTGTCGTAATCGGACGTGGTGACAGCCAGGGTGTTCTTGATCTCGGCCACACGCGCCTTGATGGCGTTGGGGTCGCCGCAGCCGTCGACGATGACGGTGTTGTCCTTGCTGACCTTGACCTGACGGGCACGGCCCAGATCGGTCACCTGCGTGTCAGGCAGGTTCATGTTCAGCTCGCTGGAGATATAGGTGCCGCCGGTGAGGACGGCGATGTCCTTGAGCATTTCCTTGCGGCGGTCGCCGAAGCCGGGGGCCTTGACGCAGACGCAGGTGAAGCTGCCGCGCAGGCGGTTGACCAGCAGGGTGGCCAGGGCGTCGCCCTCGACATCTTCCGCGATGATGACCAGCTTCTTGCCGGTCTTGACGATCTGCTCGAGCAGCGGGAGAATCTCCTGAATCGAGGAGATTTTCTTGTCGGTGATCAGGATATACGGATCGTCGATGATGGCTTCCATCTTCTCGGTGTCGGTGACCATGTAGGGGGAGATGTAGCCGCGGTCGAACTGCATGCCTTCGACAACTTCCAGACCGGTCTCGGCGGTCTTGGACTCTTCGATGGTGATGACGCCGGAGGTGGAGACCTTCTCCATCGCCTCGGCGATCAGCTTGCCGACGGTCTCGTCGCCGGAGGAGACAGCGCCGACACGGGCGATGTCGTCAGAACCCTTGACGACTTCAGCGTTCGCCTTGATGGCCTCAACGGTCACAGCGACGGCCTTCTCGATGCCCTTGCGCATGACCATGGGATTCGCGCCGGCGGAGACATTCTTCAGGCCCTCATGGACGATGGCCTGCGCGAGCAGGGTAGCGGTCGTCGTGCCGTCGCCGGCGACGTCGTTCGTCTTGGTGGCGACTTCGCGGACGAGCTGTGCGCCCATGTTCTCGAACGCATCTTCCAGCTCAATGTCCTTTGCGATCGTCACGCCGTCGTTGGTGACCAGCGGAGCGCCGTACTTCTTGCCGAGGACAACGTTGCGGCCCTTCGGGCCGAGGGTGACTTTCACGGTATTTGCAAGCTGGTCAATGCCAGCCAGAAGGGCCTTGCGGGCCTCTTCGCCATAAACAATCTGCTTTGCCATAATCGTATTACTCCTTTACTGCCTTATTCCACAATTGCCAGAATGTCGCTGAGCTTGCAGACCATATAGTCCTGCTCGTCGAGCTTGATCTCCTGGCCGCCAAACTTTGCGGTGAGAACCTTCTGGCCGACCTTTACAGTCATCGGCTCGTCCTTTTTGCCGGGGCCGACTGCAACGACCTCGCACAGCGCGGACTTTTCCTTGTTCGCAGTGGAAAGAATGATGCCCGATGCGGTCTTTTCCTCCGCCTCGAAGCGCTTGAGCACTACATTGTCAGCCAATGGCGTCAGTTTCATAACAAATTACCTCCTGTATGGTGTGGCTGCCGCGCAGCCGTGTTTACGTTCTGTTTTAGCACTCATTGCATCTGAGTGCTAACAACTTATATAATACCCATGGCGGCGAAAAAGTCAAGTGCTTTTTCACAAAAACTTATGTCATTTTTGTGAATTCTCACAGCGATAGGTCAATCCGCGCGGATAGAAGAAGCGGATGGCCTGCGGGATCAGTTCGATCTGGGCATCCGTGGTGCGGATGGCCTCGCCGTCGACATTGACGACGTTTTCCTGTTCACATTCGACGCGGACGGTATGGCAGCGGACATGGCGGATGAGGTGCGGATAGTCGGCATAGTGTCCCTTCTGGTATTTGCCGATGACGCCCGCAACCTGGAGCAGGTTGACCTTCTCCACGATCAGCACGTCGAGAAGGCCGTCGTCCGGCTCTGCATCCGGCACGGGGTTGAAGCTGCCGCCGTACCAGCGGCCGTTGCAGATGCAGATCATGGTCTGGCGGCCCTCGACGGTCTCGCCGCCGTCGAGCGTGACGCGGTAGTACTGACTGATGCCGCGGAAGAGGTTGTTGATCGTGGAGAGAATGTAGGCCCCCTTGCCGGTCACGAACGGGAGGCGCTTGTAGCGGGCGATGTCCGTGCCGATGCGGGCGTCGAGGCCGATGGAGAGAATGTTCAGCGCGTACATGCCGTTGCAGCGGATGAGATCGAGACGGGCTTCCTCCGCGTCGAGCAGCCGGTCGAGGTCGGTGAACGCGGCGGGTTCGGAAAAGATCTTGATCGCGTCGTTGCCGGAGCCGCCGGGAAAATGCGTCACTGCGGCATTGGCAAAGCCCGCCGCGCCGTTGACGACTTCGTTCAGCGTCCCGTCGCCGCCGCAGGCATAGAGACGGACTTCTTCGCCGGATTCGGCGGCGCGGCGCGCCGTGGCCCGGCAGTCGCCGGGCTTTTCCGACACGTGGATCGCATAATCCAGCCCGCGCGAGGCGCAGGCCGCGGCGATCTTGCCGGAAAATTCCTCCGTGCGGTCATATTTCCCCGCAGCGGGGTTGATGATAAAAATATGTTTCATCCAGGGAACCTTCTCCTTTTTCTCTCGTCTGAATCCATAACAGCAACAATTCATCGATGTTCGCGCCGAAAGTCCGCCGCAGCGGGCAAAGCCTCCCCTGTGTAAGGCAGCGAAGCGGCGGCGCGGTGTTGAATGACAGCCCGGTGGGCTGTCAGACCCGCGCCATGACTGAGCCGCAGCGAGACGGCGGCATTTGCAAAGCAAATGACGGAGGGGTTGTCAGTGACGTTTTTTCCAGACAATCCCTCAGTCAGCTCCGCTGACAGCTCCCTTTACACAAGGGAGCCTTCGTGCAGGCAATGCCTGCCCCGGAAAGGGAAACACGGATATTAGAAATACATATAAACATTACACTGCAGACGGCCGTTATAGAGCTTGCGCTTTTTGGTTGCCTGCTTGCCGAAGTAATGCTCAAACTCCGGCTCGGAGGAAATGATGTATTTTTTCCAGCCGTCGGCATATTTGATGTGCCGGCCGAACGCCTGATAGAGCCGCTGCGCGCTGCGCTGCTCGAGCATGCGTTCACCATAGGGCGGGTTGCAGACGATGAGGCCCTTGTCTGTCGGCAGGCTCATCTTCGTCGCGTCGGCCTCGCGGAACTCGATGAGCTTTGCAACGCCCGCCTTGCGCGCGTTCTCGCGCGCGATGTCGAGCGAGGCCGGGTCGATGTCCGAGCCGAGAATGTGATAGTCCCCGCGGAACTCGCGATCCATCGCTTCCGTTCTGGCCTGACGCCAGACCTCCGCCGGGACGCAGCTCCACTTTTCGGCGGCAAAGCTCCGGTGCAGGCCGGGCGCGCGGTTCAGCGCGATGAGCGCTGCCTCGATGCAGATCGTGCCGGAGCCGCAGAACGGATCCCAGAAGAAATCCCGTCCGCGATAGCGCGCGAGATTCACCATTGCCGCCGCCATCGTCTCGTGCAGCGGCGCGAGATTCGCGATCTGGCGATAGCCGCGTTTGTGCAGGCTGACGCCCGACGTGTCGAGGAAGACCTCACACTCGTCCTTCATGATCGAAAACCGGATCTGATAGGCCGCGCCGGTCTCTGGCATCCAGCCGAGGCCGTATTTCTCGCCGAGGCGTGTGACCGCCGCCTTTTTCACGATGGCCTGACAGTCGGGCACGGAGTGCAGCTGGCTGTTCAGGCTATAGCCCTTGACGGGGAAGGCCCCGTCCTTCGGGATGAAGCGCTCAAGCGGGAGGGCCTTGACGCCCTGAAACAGATCCTCAAAGCTCATGGCGCGGAAATGGCCAAGGCGGATCATCACGCGCTCGCCCATGCGGCAGCAGAGGTTGACCTTTGCCAGATCGGCAAAGTCTCCCGTAAAAAATACGCGCCGGTCCTCGACGCGGACGCCCTCGCAGCCGAGCCGCTTCAGCTCGTCACCCACGAGGCCCTCCAGCCCGAACAGACACGGTACGCAGAATTCCAAATCTTTCATCATTCAAACTTCGCTTTCTTCGCCGCCAGCGCGGCATATTACTTTCTATTATAAAGAAAACCCTAAGAAATAGCAAACCTTTTCTGGCCGGTTTACAAAAAAGTTACAGTTGACAGGCTCGCCTGTCTGTAGGATACTAAAAACAGCAAGGAGGTGCAGAGAAATGACTCCCTTTATCATCGGCTGGATCATTGCGATCGCGGCCTTCATCGGCATCGAGGCCGCGACGATCCAGCTCGTCAGCATCTGGTTCATGGGCGGCGCGCTGGCGGGTATGATCGCGGCGATGTGCGGATTGGGCTTCGTGTGGCAGTTCGGACTGTTTGTCGTGGTGTCGGCGCTGCTGCTCGCCATCTTCCGGCCCATCCTGCGCAAGAAGCTCACGCCAAAACATACGCGCACCAACGCAGACCGGCTCATCGGCCGCGAGGCCCTCGTCACCGAGCCGATCGACGACCTGCGCGCCACCGGCGCCGTCCGCGTCGACGGCGTGCTCTGGACGGCGCGGAGCGAGACCGGCGCGAACATCCCCGAAAATGCCGTCGTCACGATCACGCGCATCGAAGGCGCGAAGCTCTTCGTCCGGCCCGTGGAAGTCCCTGTGGAAACCCTGTAAACCCGGCCATTTGGCCAAAACATACACCCGTTTTTGAAAAGAAGGAGGAACAATTATGGAATGGATTCCCGTACTGGTGGTCGCCGTGTTGGTGCTCATCGTCATCGTCCGCAACATCTATGTCGTGCAGCAGTCCCGCGCGTATGTCATCGAGCGGCTCGGCGCGTTCTCTGCGGTCTGGACCGTCGGTATGCACTTCAAGGCCCCGTTCGTGGAGCGTGTGGCCAAGAAGGTCAGCCTGAAGGAACAGGTGCTCGACTATCCGCCGCAGCCCGTCATCACCAAGGATAACGTCACCATGCAGATCGACACCGTCGTCTACTTCCAGATCACCGACCCGAAGCTCTATGCCTACGGTGTGGAGCACCCGATGATGGCCATGGAGACGCTCACGGCGACAACGCTCCGCAACATCATCGGTGACCTCGAGCTTGACCAGACGCTCACCTCCCGCGACGTCATCAACACCAAGATGCGCGCGATCCTCGACGAGGCGACCGATCCCTGGGGCATCAAGGTCAACCGCGTGGAGCTGAAGAACATCCTGCCGCCGCAGGACATCCAGAATTCCATG
>QWCE01005491.1_pt1 | contig 20938 bp, 16 predicted proteins | sample 1972531 | NCBI WGS metagenome assembly QWCE01 (sample SAMN09866716, study PRJNA288562) | Human gut metagenome isolate term4_stool, whole genome shotgun sequencing... | reverse complement strand
GTATGCTACCTTGTCGCGGCGCATGCACGACACCGTTCAGCTCTGCCGCATCATCACCGAGGCGGCGTTACTGCGCACCGAAACGCGCGGTGGCCATACCCGATTGGACTACCCAATGCAGGATCCGGAACAGTGTGCCAGCCGTGTCTTCCGCCTGGGCCCGGATGGACATATTCAACACGAAACGTGCATCAATCCGCGTCCAACCTGCTAACCTCTGCCCGTCTTCTCGAACCGTAGTGTAAGGACTTTCCATGACCATGAGCTTTGATGATGATGATTCTCCCGTCTTCCCCTTTACCCCGCAGACGGCCTTTCCCATGCCGCGTGGCCCGGTAGCTCCCCCTAATCCTGCGGATATGGAGCGGGTTGTGGATATCGCTTTGGAGGAGGATCTGCGGTGTGGACCAGATATCACAACACTGGCCACAGTGCCGGCAGACTCACAGGCGGTGGCCCATGTGCGAACCCGTGAGCAAGGCGTTATCTGTGGCATCCCGGTAGTGAAGGTCGTTCTCGACAAGGTAGTGGGGGAGGGTAACTACACCATGGAAGCATTCTTCCGTGACGGTGACGTCATCGAGCCCGGAGACACTGTGCTCACTATTACTGCTCCCTCCCGTGAACTCTTGACTGCGGAACGCACGCTGCTCAACATCGTGACGCACCTCTCTGGAATCGCCACCATTACCCGCCGCTGGGTGGATGCAATGATTGGCACCCGTTGTCAGGTGCGCGATACTCGCAAGACATTGCCCGGCCTGCGTGACCTGGAAAAGTACGCGGTGCGCGTGGGTGGAGGTGTGAACCACCGCATGGCGCTGGGCGACGCGGCACTGATTAAAGACAACCACGTAGTAGCGGCAGGGGGAGTTGTGGAGGCGCTCCGTGCTGTCAAAGAGCAGTACCCCACCACCCCCACAGAGGTGGAGGTCGACTCCCTCGAACAGCTGGATGCTGTCCTGAAAGAAGGCGTTGACCTGGTCCTACTCGATAACATGGATCTTCCCACCACCAGTATGGCGGTGCAGCGTCGTAATATGGGCGCTCCCCGCACCAAACTAGAATCATCGGGTGGTCTTACGCTGTCTGATGCGAATCTATATGCACTGACCGGAGTTGATTACGTGGCTGTGGGGGGTCTGACACACTCAGTGAAGGTGCTCGATTTAGGTCTCGACATGTAATGTGAGACGCTGTTAGTCAACCTTTTGTATTAGGCCACCCTAATGAGTATTCGTTCTCGTGTCAGGTGCGGTCTATACTGGTAGGGACCCTATTTTGGTGAATCACCCCTTTGGAAGGACGCTCATGCTGGTACGCACTGACCTGCGCGGACGCACCCTTACCACTGCTCAACTACGGTCTGCAATGCCCCGTGGTGGCTCCGACCCGAGCGTGGTAATGGACACGGTAGCTGCACTCGTTCAGGACATCCATGAGCATGGAGTTGCTGCAGCGCTCTCCTATGGTGAGAAATTCGATGGTATTCGCCCCGCCTCGGTTCGCGTCCCCGCAGAAATTATCGACGCTGCCCTCGCCGCCACCGACGATGCGGTGAAAGACGCTCTCAAAGAGGCCATCCGTCGTATCCGCATGGTGCACGCCGCGCAACGTCCAGACCGTCAGACCGTGACAGTAGTGCCGGGAGGCATTGTCTCCGAAAAGTGGATTCCGGTGGGACGCGTCGGCCTTTATGTGCCCGGCGGTAAGGCGGTCTACCCGTCCTCTGTTGTCATGAATGTGGTCCCGGCGCAGGAAGCAGGTGTCCAAAGTCTGGTTGTTGCCTCACCACCCCAAACAGACAACAATGGATGGCCGCACCCCACAATCCTGGCAGCCTGCGCACTGTTGGGCGTGGAGGAAGTATGGGCTGTGGGGGGAGCGCAAGCCGTTGCGCTGCTAGCCTATGGAGGCACCGATACGGATGACACTACAGTGCTAGAACCTGTCGATTTGATTACCGGACCGGGTAATGTCTTCGTCACCGCCGCAAAACGCCTCGTACGCGGTGCTGTCGGTATTGACGCAGAGGCTGGTCCATCGGAAATCGCCGTGTTAGCAGACCAGACCGCCAACCCCACCTTTGTCGCCGCCGATATGGTGAGCCAAGCAGAACACGATCCGTTGGCCGCCTCTGTTCTTATTACCGATAGCGAAAAACTGGCTGATGCCGTTGACGCCTATATTGGCACAGAAGCTGGTAAGGATGTCACTGCAGAACGTATCAATACGGCGCTAGCAGGCCCTCAATCCGGCATTATTCTGGTTGACGACATGGAGCAGGGGTTGCAAGTGGTCAATGCCTATGCAGCTGAACACCTCGAAATCCACACTGCTGATGCTGCAGCTTTGGCCGACCGAGTGCAGTCCGCTGGCGCTATTTTTGTCGGACCCTATAGCCCCGTTCCACTCGGCGACTACGCCGCCGGCTCCAACCACGTGCTGCCCACTTGCGGATCTGCCCGCTACAACGCAGGCCTCTCGACCTACACTTTCCTTAAGCCTGTCCACCTCATCAATTACAACGAAGAGGCACTGCTGGGAATCGCGGATGCCATCCAAACTCTGGCTCGCGAAGAAGTACTCCCGGCACACGGAAAGAGCTTAGAAGTTCGCAAGCAAGCTGTTGCAGCCCGGCAACGGTCATAGGACCCTGGTGCCGTCAGTCCAACTCCACACTTCTGTCCACCTACTGGAAAGATCAACCACGATGAGTTCTCTCGGCGCCAACGTTCAGTTGTCCGACCTTCCCCTGCGGGATGCCCTCCGGGACAAATCTCCTTATGGAGCTCCGCAGCTCACTGTCCCCTCCCAGCTCAACACCAACGAGAACCCGCATCCCCCCAGCGAAGCTCTCGTGGCTGATCTCACAGCAGCAGTGGCCGAAGCCGCTCGCACGCTTAACCGTTACCCCGATCGAGATGCGGTCGAGCTGCGAACCGAGCTTGCCGCCTATGTCTCCCGTCAGACGGGAGTAGAGGTTGGCGTGGACAATCTCTGGGTGGCCAACGGTTCCAACGAAATCCTCCAGCAGTTGTTGCAGGCGTTCGGTGGGCCCGGCCGACAGGCGATGGGATTTGTGCCCTCCTACTCGATGCACCCCATTCTGGTTACTGGCACCACCACAGAATGGCTGCCACAGCCTCGCCGCACAGACTTCTCCCTTGATGTGGATGCGGCAATTGCCGCAATCCAAGCGGAAAACCCAGACATTGTTTTTCTGACGAGCCCCAACAACCCCACCGGCCAGAGTCTTCCCAACGAGGACCTCCGCCGCATTCTTGAAGCTACCGACAGCCTCATCATTCTGGATGAAGCCTACGGCGAATTCTCCGACGCCCCTAGCGCCTGTGAGCTTCTCGCCGACTATCCCGAAAAACTGGTGGTGTCCCGTACGATGAGTAAGGCTTTCGCCTTTGCCGGCGGCCGCCTGGGATACTTTGTGGCAGCACCTGCGTTTATCGGTGCGGTTATGCTGGTGCGCCTTCCTTACCATCTTTCCACCCTCAGCCAAGCCGCAGCGCTTGCCGCGTTGCGCCATGCCGATGAGACACTGGCTTCCGTCGCCGAATTGGTGGCAGAACGTGAGCGGGTTGCCGCTGTGCTTGCCGCTCACGGACTGACGGTGGTGCCCAGCGCCTCGAACTTCCTCCTTTTCGGTGAGTTTGAGGATGCGGCAGGTGTCTGGCAGCAGTACTTGGACCAAGGGGTGCTTATCCGTGATGTCGGCATCCCACACTACCTGCGTGTCACCATCGGGTTGCAGGAAGAGAATGATCACTTCCTGCGCGCAACTGAGGCTGTATTAGGTGCTTAAAGGCGCCGGGGGAGCCGTTCTCTTTCCCCGCAAATGAGTTCCACTTACAGACCAAACATGACAAAGTAGAGATATGACTGCACGTATTGGACGGGTAGAGCGCGTCACCAGCGAATCCACCATCACTGTCGAGATTAACCTGGATGGTACCGGGAAGACCGATATCTCCACGGGGGTGCCGTTTTACGACCATATGCTGACGGCACTCGGCAAGCACGGCGCCTTTGACCTCACTGTCCATGCACAGGGTGATGTTGACGTGGACGGCCACCACACGGTGGAAGACACTGCTATCTGCCTAGGTCAAGCGCTCCGCCAAGCACTCGGCGATAAAGCCGGTATCCGGCGATTCGGCGAGGCCTGTATTCCTCTGGACGAGAGCCTTGCCCGCGTCGTGGTCGATGTCTCTGGCCGTGCCTACTGCGTACACCGGGGTGAGCCGACAATTATGCGCCACACCTTGATTTCGTCGCACGGCGGGGCCAGTTATGACACAGTGATGAACCGCCACGTGTTCGAGAGTTTCGCCATGAATGCAGGAATCTGCCTGCACGTTCGCGTCCTGGATGGGCGGGACCCCCACCACATTACGGAGGCGGAGTTTAAAGCGTTGGCCCGCGCACTGCGGGAAGCCACCGAACGAGATCCGCGGATCACCGGCATTCCCTCCACCAAGGGTTCCCTCTAGCGAGGCATCCCAGACAGCTCCCGCGATTCGGCTCAGCCGACTGACCAAGTACACTAAAGCCTATGAAACCACGCGTCGCGGTCCTGGACATCGGTTCCGGAAACCTCCGCTCTGCTGAAAAAGCCCTTGCTCATGTGGGTGCTGACACTTGTGTCACCAGCGACCCCACCATTGCCCTCAACGCTGATGGTCTGGTCGTGCCGGGTGTCGGCGCCTTCGGATCCTGCTGGCAAGGTTTGCAGTGCGTCAAGGGCGATCGGGTAGTAGGGCAGCGGCTGGCCGGCTCCCGTCCGGTGCTGGGTATCTGCATTGGTATGCAGCTCATGTTCGATGCCGGGGAAGAGTTCCCCTTCACTTCAGAGGACAGTGATAACGATGGGCCTCAGCGGACCGTCGGTATGGGGGAGTGGCCCGGTGTCGTGAAGAAACTCGATGCGCATGTGCTTCCGCATATGGGGTGGAACACTGTTGAGGCAGCAGAAGGGTCGCTGTTGTTCCAGGGTATCGATCCCGATACCCGGTTCTACTTCGTGCACTCCTACGCAGCGTTGGACTGGGAGATGGAGCAAGATCCAACGGGCCTTATCGCCCCCGCACGGGTGAGTTGGTCTCAACATGAACAGTGTCGTTTCATTGCATCGGTGGAGAATGGGCCATTGTCGGCTACACAGTTCCACCCGGAGAAGTCCGGTGATGCTGGTTGTGAGCTTCTCAAGAACTGGTTGAGCTGCCTTTCCTAACTTCCCTCTGCTTTCGGGGCGTATAAGAATCACCCTTGAGGCAGTCAGCGATCCCTAAGTGCAGAACCGAAAAAGGAAGACCATCGTGAGTTTTACTCTCCTCCCCGCCGTTGACGTTGCTGACGGCAAAGCAGTCCGCCTCGTACAAGGTGAGGCCGGTTCCGAGACCGTTTACGGTGCCCCGCGTGAAGCCGCACTGAAATGGCAGGAGGATGGGGCCGAGTGGATTCACGTCGTTGACCTCGACGCGGCTTTCGGCCGTGGTTCTAACTACGACATGCTGCGTGAGGTGGTCGGAGAACTCGACGTCAACGTGGAGCTCTCTGGTGGAATTCGGGATGATGAGTCCTTGCAGCGAGCTCTCTCGACGGGCTGCCGCCGCGTCAACATCGGCACTGCGGCATTGGAAGACCCCGCCTGGTGTGCCCGCGTGTTAGCGGAAAATGGGGACCGTGTCGCTATTGGCCTCGACGTTCGCGTCATCGACGGTGAACCGCGGCTCCGGGGTCGCGGATGGGTGTCCGATGGAGGCAATCTGTGGGAGGTGCTGGAACGCCTCAACAAGGATGGTTGTACCCGCTATGTTGTCACAGACGTCTCCAAGGACGGAATGCTGTCCGGTCCGAATCTCGAGATGCTCGGTGCCGTTGCCGATGGCACTGAAGCCAAGATTGTTGCTTCTGGCGGGGTCTCCAGTGTGGCAGATTTGGTAGCTATTGCCCAATTGGAAGCTCGCGGAGTGGACTCAGCGATCACTGGAAAAGCTCTTTACGCAGGAAAATTCACACTTCCTGAGGCACTTGCTGCAGTGCGCACCCACGCCTAACGTTCAGACCCTCGCAACCCGCGTGATCCCGTGCCTCGACGTTGACAACGGACGAGTGGTGAAAGGCGTCAACTTCCTCAACCTCCGGGATGCGGGAGACCCGGTAGAGCTAGCCCGTGCCTACAACGCCTCCGGTGCCGATGAGCTTACCTTCCTGGATGTCACAGCATCCTCTGCAGGACGTGCCACCATGGTCGATGTGGTGCGTGCGACTGCTGAGGAAGTGTTTATTCCCCTCACTGTTGGCGGGGGAATCCGTGCCGTGGAGGATATTGACCGGATGCTCCGCGCCGGCGCCGATAAAGTTTCCATCAACACGTCAGCTATCGCCAACCCGCAGTTGCTCACTGATGGGGCTCGCACTTTTGGGGCCCAGTGCATCGTGCTGTCGGTCGATGCGCGCACTGTCCCGGCAGGGGAGAAACCCACTCCCTCAGGTTGGGAGGTCACCACCCATGGAGGTTCCCGCGGTACCGGTATTGATGCCGTCGAGTGGGCGCGCCGCGGCGAAGAACTCGGGGCTGGGGAGATCCTCCTGAATTCCATGGATGCGGACGGTACTAAAGATGGTTTCGATTTGGAGATGATTAAGGCCGTACGGGCTGCCGTCTCCATTCCCGTTATTGCCTCGGGTGGAGCAGGTAAAGCCAGTGACTTTGCCCCTGCTGTGCAGGCAGGTGCGGATGCTGTACTGGCTGCCAGTATCTTCCACTTTGGTGAGGTAACTATTGCTGAGGTGAAGGACGCTATGCGAGCTGAAGGGATTACCGTCCGATGAGCAGTGGCCCCGACCCTATTGTCACGAGTTTGGCTGATCTCCGCTGGAATGATCAGGGGCTTCTTCCTGTCGTGGTACAGGATAACGCGACGGGTGAAGTACTGATGATGGCATGGGCTAATGAAGCAGCGCTGCAGTACACTCTGGATACCCGTCAAGCCACCTACTGGTCCCGTTCCCGTTCTGAACTGTGGACCAAGGGGCTCACGTCGGGGCATGTACAACATGTTGTTGCAGTATTCCGTGATTGTGACGCAGACACGTTGCTCTATGTAGTAGAACAGACTGGAGCGGCCTGCCATACGAATACTAAGACTTGTTTTACTGCTCGTCCCTTGCTGTCGGCTGAAGCAGACCACCCTTTGCGGAAGGATTTACTCTACGGCACAGAGGAACGCTAGCAGTGAAACACCGCTTGTGACACCCTCTTCCCAGGATGATGGGGTGCCGATTAGTGAGGCTCTGCGGGAAAGTGGAAATCCGGTTTTCAGTTTGCAAGGGTGCATCGCTACGCTGATTCTGTCAGATCCACAACGGTAAAGGGAGGGACGATGCCAGGTTACCCCTCCGATCTGATCGACCTTGTGAAAGAGGACCTGGCTCAGCGAGAAGAATGCCTCGACTACGCCAGCATCAAACGAATGGCGGCGGAGGCACCGGCGCCCCGCGATGGGCTAGGCGCGTTGCATCAGCCGGGGGTTTCTGTAATCGCCGAGATTATCCGTGCATGTCCTGCACGGGGCCCCTTGGCAGATATTCCTGATCCGGCAGGGCTAGCCCAGCTCTTTGTGAAAGCAGGGGCTCGAATTGTCTCGCTACAGACCGAGCGCCACTACTACCAAGGTTCGCTGCTTGATCTCGACCTTGTGCGGCGTGCAGTCGATGTTCCCATTCTGGTCAAGGATTTCGTCGTCGCCCCCTATCAGATTCACGAATTGCGAGCGCACGGCGCCGATCTCGTTCAGCTCAACGTTGAGCTCCTCCAACAAGACCAGTTGGAAGCGCTTCTCGATCGCGTCGAGTCCCTAGGTATGCATGCGGTGTTGGAAGTGCATTCTCCTGCAGAGGCAAGTCGCGCGCTGGAGGCCGGTGCTAAAGTGATCGCCATCAATGCTCGTCACCTAGGAACCAACCATATTGACCGGACCCTTTTCGGTGAGGTCGCAACCGGACTGCCGGCGGAGGTCCTCCGTATTGGTGAAGCAGGCGTGAGGGGCCCCCGAGATCTTCTCTCATACGCCGGGGCAGGCGTTGATGCAGTGCTAGTGGGGGGCAGTGTCGTGACGGCCGATGACCCAGCTTCCATCATTAGCGATCTGGTGATAACCGGCGCACACCCGGCTTGCCCTGGCCGCGAATAGGTACGCTGGGGGAGAGCCCGTCGTCCAAGGAGAGCCATGCCTCAACACTCCGGCCAGCTGCTGGCATCTATCCCCAGCCCGTCACGAGGATATTTCTCGCTCGGCCCCCTGGATATTCACTTTTATGCTCTGTGTATTATCGCCGGCGCGGTGGCCGGAAGTATCGTCGCGGCACGTCGTTGGGAAGCTCGCGGGGGTGACCGAAACGACGTTTACGATTCCCTCCTATGGGCTATCCCACTAGGGATTATTGGGGCACGTCTTTACCACGTCATCACGGACTGGCGCCTCTACTTCGGGGCAGCAGCTCCACACGAACCCATTGACGCCCTGAAGATTTGGGAAGGCGGCTTAGGCATTTGGGGAGGTGTTCTGTGTGGAGCACTTGGGGTGGGGATCTACTGTTATATACACCATCTGCCGCTGAGTGCACTGGCTGATGCTGCGGCTCCGGGGCTTATCCTGGCGCAAGGTATTGGTCGCCTCGGAAACTGGTTCAATCAAGAGCTTTACGGACGCTCCACGACTGTGCCATGGGCACTGGAGATTTACGAGCGGTCACACGGAGTCTCAACAGGTCAGATTATTGGCACCTACCACCCCACATTCCTCTACGAAATGTTGTGGGATTTCCTTGTCGTGCTCGTTCTGTTGGTGATGGATAAGAAGCTTGTCATGGGCTATGGACGGCTCTTCGCCAGCTATGTGATGCTCTACTGCCTGGGACGGTTCTGGATTGAGCTCATGCGGAGCGATACCGCCTCTCATATCCTCGGACTGCGGGTGAACACTTGGGTGTCGGGAATTCTCTTTTGTGCCGCGCTGGTTTATGTGCTTGCGGCGAAAAGGGGTCGACGTAGCGTCAGCGAGATAGCCGCATTCTCGGCACGTCAGACGGGTGATGAGCAGGACAGAGAGTCGTCATCATCCACCCCCTTGAACAGGTGACCAGGGCGAATTGGGGCAGCAACTCAGCTTGTGATTTCCCGCGCTGGGTGGGGCGTAATAGAGTTTCTGCCACGGAACCAGCTAGGATTGAGGCTGTGAAGCGTCGAACTAAAATTGTTTGTACTCTAGGTCCTGCTGTCGCGTCTGCCGAAGCTATCCGCAAACTTGTAGATGCCGGCATGAATGTCGCCCGCATGAACATGTCCCACGGCGATCATGCCGACCACGCCCAGAACTACCAGTGGGTGCGTGAAGCCTCCGAGGCTAGCGGCAAAGCCGTAGGCGTGCTTGCGGACCTGCAAGGCCCCAAGATTCGTCTGGGCCGGTTCAAGGACAACCGCACCGTCTGGGCCACCGGCGAAACCATCACCATCACAGTGGAAGACTGCGAAGGCACCCATGACCGTGTCTCCACCACGTACAAAGGGCTTGCCTCCGATGCCAAGCCCGGCGACCGTCTCCTCGTCGATGACGGCAAAGTTGGCTTGGTCGTTGACCATGTTGAGGGACCCGACGTGGTCTGTCTGGTGACGGAAGGCGGCCCGGTCTCCAATAACAAGGGCGTCTCGTTGCCGGGTATGGATGTGTCTGTCCCAGCATTGTCGGAAAAGGACATCAACGACCTTCGGTTCGCCCTGGAACTTGGTGTGGACTTCATCGCCCTATCCTTCGTCCGTTCTCCCACTGACGTTGAGCTTGTTCACGAGGTGATGGATGAGGTGGGCCGGCGTGTACCCGTCATCGCGAAGCTGGAGAAGCCGGAAGCCATTGACAATCTGGAAGCCGTCGTCCTAGCCTTCGATGCCATCATGGTTGCTCGCGGTGACCTGGGTGTGGAGCTTCCGCTGGAAGATGTGCCGATGGTGCAGAAGCGCGCCATCCAGATTGCCCGCGAGAACGCCCGGCCGGTGATCGTTGCAACCCAGATGCTCGATTCGATGATCGAGAACTCGCGCCCAACTCGAGCGGAAGCCTCCGACGTGGCGAATGCCGTGCTCGATGGCACCGATGCAGTTATGCTTTCCGGGGAAACCTCAGTGGGTGCCTATCCCATCGAGACGGTGAAGACGATGAGCCGCATTGTGCGCGCTGTCGAGCGAGATCCGGAAGCGGTTCCGCCGCTGAAGCATCGTCCTCGCACTCGCCGTGGCGTTATCTGCCAAGCAGCTGTCGATATTGCCGAACGTCTCAACGTGAAGGCTATCGTGTCCTTCACCTCGTCTGGCGACACGGTACGCCGTGTGGCACGCCTCCACCCGACGATTCCTCTGATTGCCTTCACTAACTCCGAGGCGGTGAAGAACCAGCTAGCGCTTGCGTGGGGCGCGGATTCCTTCTGTGTCGAGACCCTCTCCGACACCGACAGCATGGTGCGTGTAGTCGACCGTAAGCTGCTGGACATGCCGGGTTACGAGTACGGCGATCAGCTGGTTATCGTGGCCGGTGCCCCTCCGGGACGCTCGGGCTCCACTAACATGGTGCACGTGCACCGCCTAGGCGAAGAAGACCGCTAATATTAGTGCTACGCAACGTGGCGTAAAGGCCCCCGTATGGGGGCCTTTACTATGTGCCGCAACTGTTTGGACAAGATTCACTTTTTTATCGGGCATGATGAATGGACAATTGGGCCCTATGCCCATACCCTTTACCAGGTGAGAGCATCTGGAATTGTCAAAGTAACCCCAGTCCTGCCCGACGAATTGCAGTCTCTTTTTGAGCTTGCCTACAACCTTCGTTGGGTATGGCGCAGCGAAACCCGCCAACTTTTCCGCACCATCGACCCCGCTAAGTGGGATGCCTGTGGAGATCCACTACAGGTGATTCGCGAGACCCCCTCCACCCGTTGGGAAGAACTTCTCGCAAATGATCGTTTCCGCGATGACTACGAGCGCGAATGCCGCAACTTGGAAGCCTACATGGCCGCCGATTCATGGTTCCAAGAGACCCATGACCCGGATGCGACTGGCCGTGCCAGCCGCGATCCTCTCACCGCTTACTTCTCCATGGAATTCGGCATTACCCCCTGCCTCCCCATCTACTCAGGTGGCCTGGGTGTGCTCGCTGGTGACCATCTGAAGTCCGCCTCTGACCTTGGTGTCCCGCTCATTGGTGTGGGCCTGCTCTACCGTAATGGCTACTTCACTCAGACTCTCTCCCGCGAGGGTCTGCAGGTCGAAAACTATACAGACCACGACGCCGCCAACCTTCCCATCAAGCCTGTTCGCGACGCAGATGGCAAGCAGCTCAAAGTGTCTGTGCGTTTCCCCGGCAAACGATTCCTCAGCATCGCCATGTGGACTGCACAGGTGGGACGCGTCACACTTCTCCTGCTGGATACGAACCTTCCTGAGAACGCCGAGGACCTCCGCGAGCTCACGGACCGTCTGTACGGTGGCGACGAAGAACACCGCATCCGTCAGGAGATCGTCCTGGGTATTGGCGGCGTCCGCGCCGTGTGCACCTACTGTGATAATGCCGGCTTGGCACGCCCACAGGTTACTCACCTGAATGAAGGCCACGCAGGATTCCTGGGGATCGAACGTATTCGTGAGCGCATGGACAATGGCCTCAGCTTCGATGAGGCTCTTGCAGAGGTGCGCGCGAGCAGCATCTTCACTACCCATACCCCCGTCCCTGCCGGTATCGACCGCTTCGATATGTCAATGGTGCGGCGCTACTTGAACCCTGACGAGGATGGTGCCTCAAAGTTGCTGCCAGGTGTGCCGGTTGAACGAGTCCTAGCGCTCGGTGCGGAAGGTGACCCCGGTCGTTTCAATATGGCGCATATGGGTTTGCGTCTGGCACAGCGGTCCAATGGTGTCGCCAAGTTGCACGGTGTGGTCTCACGTTCGATGTTCTCGTCTCTTTACCCGGGTTTCTCGGATGAGGAGTCCCCCATCGGTTCCGTTACAAACGGTGTGCATATGCCCACCTGGATCTCCCAAACCATGCGCCCTATTGTGAAACGCATTGTGGGGGAAGGAAACCTCGCCACCGCAGATTCCTGGGATCATATTGACCGGATTTCAGATGAGGAACTGTGGAAGAGCCGAAATGTCCAGCGTGCCCGCCTGGTGCAGACAGCGCGTGAGGCTGTTCGTCAGTCCTGGCTCGACCGTGGTGCTTCCGAAGCCGAGCTGGGGTGGACCGATGACATCCTTGACCCCAGCATCCTTACTGTTGGTTTCGCTCGCCGCGTCTCCACCTACAAGCGGTTGACGCTGATGCTGCAGGACGCCGACCGTCTGCGCGAGATCCTCACCAACGAGGAACGCCCGGTTCAGTTCATTATCGCTGGTAAGGCTCACCCTGCGGATGGTGCCGGCAAGTACCTCCTCCAGCAGCTGGTGCAGTTCGCGGACCAAGCAGGTGTCCGTGATCGTATCGTCTTCCTGCCTGACTATGACATCGGTCTTGCACAGACGATGGTGGCTGGCTGCGACATCTGGCTTAATAACCCAATTCGGCCACAGGAAGCCTCTGGCACCTCCGGGATGAAGGCTGTTATGAACGGCTGTCTTACGCTTTCTGTTTCTGACGGTTGGTGGGACGAGATGGCTGACGATGAGCTGGGCTGGACCATCCCCTCCGTAGAGAACATTGACGCTTCCACCCGGGACCGTCTTGAGTCTCTTGCTCTCTACGACTTGCTGGAACGCCAGGCGGCCCCGTTGTTCTATGATCGCAACGACGATGGCCTCCCTGTCGGCTGGGTGGAGCGGATGCGTAAATCCCTCTCTGTGCTGGCACCGAAGGTGTCCGCTACTCGCATGGTACGAGACTATGTGACGGACTACTATCGTCCGGCCCAGGGTACTTACCTGCAGATGACAGATGACCCGCAGGCCTCTGCACACTTCGTGCGGTGGCAGCAGAAGCTGCGTGCCGAGTGGGATAAGGTAGCGGTGACCGCACTGTCGTGCAATGATCAGGATGCGCTGGCGGCAGAGAAGGACATCGTTCTGTGTCAGTCTGTGACAGCTGGAAACAGCCTCTCGATGGCGTGCTCAGTCAAACTAGGAGACTTTTCCTCCGAGGATGTGTGTGTGCAGGCTGTTTGCGGCGCTGTCGATACTAACAACGAACTGCATGGTGTCCGCATGGTTACTATGAAGCTGGCCGCCGATGGGGATTTTCACGCGGAGATTCCGATGGTCAATCCTGGAAGCATGGGTGTGACGGTGCGTGTTATGCCTAAGCATCCGCTGCTTGTGAGCGCGGCCGAGATGGGCCTGTGCACTTGGGCCTAGCTACTCTCTAAGCGGTGTATGCCTGCAAAGTTGTGTTGTACTGCCACCTCATCGTTATTGGTGAAGGTGGCAGCACTGCATTTATCGTAAGAGGAGTTGCGACATGCCTCATCACACCAGCGTCTTATAGGGGTGGGGGAGAACTGAGCACAGTATGAGAGTCTCTCTCGCTCTCAGAGAACCTGCAGGTCAGAGTTTTCTTTGCGGTGTTGAGAAGGTAGTTTTCTCCCACGGCCGTAGGTAAAGTGCGTGACACGCACCACATCCTCTTGTTAGGCTAAGAGCATGATCGCCGCAGATGCCACCCCCGCACGCACCGCCGACAAGGTGCTCTGTGGCATGTGTACGTGTATGGCTGGCTGCCAGTCTCGAATGTGTTGCCGCTAAGTTTCTAAGTTTCTGAGCTCTGCTCCTTAGCATCCGCACACACCGGTAGCCATTTTCTTCCGTGTTTCCCTAGCGAACGCTGATCCCCTGTAGAACTGCTCCGTTGCAGACTTATACACGAAAGCCTTACACCATGTCTTACGCCACCATCACCACTCCCCGTATTAATTCCTCTGCTACCCATACTCCGGCTTCTACAACCCCGGCCTCTACTACGCCGGTTAGCCGCGCGGTTCGACCAGGCAGCACCTTAATCGTTCCGCAGCCCTGGGTGAGTACTGGTGCCGGCTATGTGGTGGCCCCACAACTTCACCTTGGGGAGAGCACTGCCGCCCGTATTTTCCACCTCGCCCATACTGAGGAGCCGCTGCAGCGGGATCGCGCAGCAGAACTCACGGGGGTGAGCCGCGCAACCGTCAACCGCAATGTCACCTCGCTGTTGGAAGCTGAGCTGTTGGAAGAACGTGAGGATTTGACCGAACTCGGCGCCATTGGTCGTCCCGCGCTACCTGTCACTGTTCGCACTGATAAGTACGCTGTGCTGGGTATCTACATTGGCCGCTGGACGGCTTCCGTCACACTTCATGACCTGCGCGGCAAAATTCTCGGTGGTAAGCATTTGCGGCAGGGACTGGTGACGGCTACTGCCCCCGGTACACTGCTAGCTGCGCTGGAAGAAGCTGCACTTTATATCTTGGGATACCGCGACCAGCGAACGGTACTGTGGGCTGGTGTGGCCGTTGAGGCATCCGTCACCGCGGAGGGCATCGTTACCGATAGTGCTGCAGGCTGGAATGACGTTGCGGTAGGACAACACTTCGCTACGGGACTTGGTCTCCCTGTCTCGTTGGCTCCACACGTTGAAGCAATGAGTGCCGCCGAGTTGTGGAACACCTCTGCCGATGATGTGGCCACTTCCACCCTCTATGTGTATGCCCGTGAGACCCTCGGTATCGGCCAGGTCTATAACGGCCATGTGCACCACAGTGCGGCTGCTTCGGGCACCTTCGGACACCTGGTTGCTGGCCCCACCACGTTGCTCGACCCGCAGGGTGAAGGTATGGTTGGCAGTGCTGTGAGGGACTCCGCAGTTGTATCGGCAGCCAAAGCTGCTGGTCTTTCCGTCGAGACTGTTGCTGAGTTAGTAGCACTGGCGGAAGACGGCAATAGCGGCGCAAAGACCATCCTGCGAGAGCGTGCCGTTGTGCTTGGTGAAGCTATCTCCTCCCTGGTGAGCCTTCTTAACCCGACGCGTGTGGTGCTTGGTGGCCAGGCTTTCACTGATTCTCCCGAAACGCTCAGCCTCGTTGCGTCCATTGCCCGGCAGAATGCCAAAGGTCTGGATATCCGTGTCACGGCAGCTCGTGGCAGGGTTCAACAGCAGGCGGCAGCAGCAGTCGCCATTACGGCAGTGGCCAATGACCCTCTGCAGGTCGTGAACAAGAAGTAGAAGTAGCAGAAACGACATTCCCGTTCAAGACTATTGCGTTCTTCACTCCACTACAGATTTTGCGGAAGGTTGTTTATACGGCCTCTTCAACGAGCATTTTGTGTAGAGCAGACTAATTCATCATCCTCTATAAGGACGCTGTGGACTGTTTCGGGGCACATGCCGCTAACAGTGCGGTGCGCGCCTTAGAACTGTCCCGTATTTCCTCCGGAGCTATGGGGACACTTCCACATGCGGAGAGCGCTTGGGAGGAGATTCCGCAAGAGCAGATAGAGCGCACCGTTACCTGGGGGCTGCGGAAGATCGATACCTGGGACGCACTAGCACTAGCGCAGTTCCTTGGGGACTCTGGGAGTTTCGAGCGGAACATCCTCCGTCAAGCACGGAAAACCGTCTTCTACAACACCCAACGCGCCGGCACCCGCTACTCCCGCATTCCGGGCCCCTACGCCTGCCCATTCTGCCTCATGCTCGCCTCCCGCGGAGCCGCCTACCTCACCGAAAAAACAGCCACCAGTAAAACCAACGGAGAACGATTCCACGACGGCTGCCACTGCATCGCCATAGAATGCCTCACCCAAGACGACGTACCATCCTTCATCCACGAACTCGAACAAGAATGGAACAACACCGCCGGACACATAACCACAGGATCGGCAGATCAACAACGCGCCTGGACACAATACCTGCACTCCTCCCGCCCCTACCAAGTCCGCGCCGGACACACCATGAAAAACGTCATGACCGTACGCCCCACCCCCAGTGTGTTGCAGGCGCCCGGGCGGATGCATCTTTATAAGAGGGGTAAGAAGTCCACTACTGTGCTTCATCGGAAAGCGATTAGTGCGGAGACTCTTCGCAAAGCAGGGGTCGTCAACGATGGAGGAAGTTGGCTCAAAGAAGAACGCGCACTCGTAGGAAGGCTACAAACGCGAAACACGGCCAAGGTGCAGGCAGTAGAGATCATCGGGCAAATGCGAGACGATGACCGCAAGAAACACGTGCTAGAGATCACCGGCGGGAAACAGCGCACACCGGACTACATCATCGGAGACGTCACCGCAGACCTTAAAACACTAAAAAGGCTACGAGGGAAAACTATAGACGAAAAAATACTTAAAGATCTAGAACAGTCTAGGTACCAAGCGTCTGTAGCTATTATTGATGCTAGGGAATACCCTGTAGAAAAAGAAGAGTTAGCGCGGCTCCTAGAAGATAGAATGCAAGAAGACAAGGTGCCGTCGGAATTTGTCATACTGGGGCAATATGATGATAGAGAGTACGAGTTAGTATGGCCGTAGGGGGGTGGAGAGTATGAATTACAACAGTAGCAGCTTCGATTGCTTCGTTTATGGGGCAACGATGGAGGAAGTTTGCGATGCCCTCGTGAAGCGGTTTAATGCCGAGGTGGAGATTGAGCCGGGCTATGAAGATAGTGAGTGGGAGCTGACTCTCCACGGTGATGACGGCAACTATATGGAGTCTTTTATTACCTACGGGACAGCATATGGAGAGCGCGGAGTGGACGTCTGCACGGTGTTTTTCCTTGGGGATTTCCATTGGTGGGCTAACCAGATCTTCGAGTGCCTCACCGATGCTCTCCCCAACGATGTTTACATGGTGCAGAACTCATTAGACCCTATGTTTCTCCGTGAGCGTGTTAATGGTGTCTACTCCTATGAAGAGCTAAAAGCGTAGCGTTTTCGTTATTTGAATAGAACCCCGCACCTGCAAAGGGTGGCGGGGTTTTATTGTGCCCGCCGCCGGTAGCTTACGTGTTCGTTTCCGGGTGGTGTGGTTTTTTGAGCACCCTTTCCAGCCGGGGGTTGTTGTGGTTGGGCACTTTACCCACGGTGCGTGTGATGTGGGGTTCATGTTTGAGGAGAAGAAATTATGACGGATGATGTGACGCCGAATGATGTTGCCCGCATGCTTTCGAGGCTAGAGAGCTCCATTTGACGAAACTCGCCGTGATCGTTTCTATCCCAGATGCCGTTTGGCAGCCGCAAAAATAAACCAGGGGGTCAACATTAAGCAGCGGCTGGCTCAGACAGCTGGTTAGAGGAATGACCAGGCTGCACTGTTTGGTGTGGATAAGCCCACCTCATGCAGCAGGAAATAAAGGCCATGCAAGTGTGTCAGGATTTCTCGCTAGGGTGAACTCTTTGTTTGCGATTCTTTCGCTCTATGACCTTGATGTGTGATCTTTGATGTATACGGCGCCCTTGGCAAATTCCGCAGCGTGAGTGGCAATGAATTGACAAAATCCCCGGTAGAAAAGGTGGGACTCGAACCCACACTGGACGGGTTTTGAATCCGTTGCCTCTGCCAATTGGGCTACGAGGGCAAAGCGCGAGGCGCTCAGTGCCTGCGGCTAAGTTTAATGGAGAACCCCGACGAGAGAAAAACTCTCTCCCGAACTCGATGCAAAGCCAGCTGATTCCTCATGCTGAAATACAGTTCATGTGCTCTCGTGAAGTGCCTACCCAGTGAAGAGCGTGTCTCCCAGACAGTGTGTAGATTGTCTAAGCTGAAGGGGTGACTGCAGAAACCACCCCCACCCGTCCTGTTGTTTTGCTCCTCGATGGGCATTCCATTGCCTTCCGCGCCTTTTTCGCGTTGCCTCCGGAAGGTTTCAGTACAAGCGCGGGACAGCATACCAATGCGGTCTATGGGTTCCTCTCTATGCTCACTAACCTCGTCTCTGAAGAACAGCCGGACTATATTGTGGCGGCGTTCGATGAGGGGCGTGCCACCTTCCGCAACCGCGCCTACCCCGAATACAAGGCGCAACGATCTGAGACCCCTGCCGAGTTCATTGGGCAGGTAGAGCTTATCCGGGAAGTACTGCAGGCACTCGGCATCCCCACTGTTTCTAGTGCCGAATATGAGGCGGATGACCTTATCGCCACGTTATCGCGCGTCGCCGAGGAATCCGGGAAACAATCCCTGATCTGCACCGGTGACCGAGACTCGTTCCAGCTCATTGACGACTATACAACGGTCCTCTACCCCACGAAGGGGGTGTCGACGCTGGTGCGCTATACACCAGCACAGGTGAAAGGGCGTTATGACGTCACCCCGCAGCAATACCCTGATATGGCGGCCTTGCGGGGGGATCCCTCAGATAACCTCCCGGGTGTTCCCAAGGTTGGGGAGAAGACCGCAGCGAAGTGGCTCAATCTCTACGGATCTCTGGAGGAGATCATTGCTCACGCCGATGAGATCAAAGGCAAGGTGGGGGAGAATCTGCGTGCTCACCTCGAGGATGTGAAGCGGAACGCCTACCTCACCACCATGGTGCGGGATGTGGACATGAATCTCGACCTTGCAGATGCCGCCCGTACCCCAGTGGACGAGGCACCCATCAACGAGGTTTTCGACAAACTAGAGTTTGGCTCCCGCCTCCGCGAACGCGTATTCACAGCGTTCAGTGTTTCTCCTGATACAAGCGAAGCACCGGCCGCCGAAGTGTCCCTCACCCTTACCGTTGCTGAACCTGACGGAGTCGCGGACTGGCTATCTGAGCATGGACGAGATGAGGGAGTCTATGGGCTGGTGGTGACGGGTCCCGCCAGCATTGTGGCAGGTGATGTTGACGCCCTCGCTATCGCCAGTCCCACCGGTGAGCAGCTGGTGTGCACACCAGCCTCCCTGAGACCAACCGATGAGGACGCCCTAGGGGAATGGCTGGCTGATCCGGCGGTGAAGAAAGCCTTCCACGATGCTAAGCAGTGTGCGCATTGCCTCGCTGGTCGCGGGTGGCAGCTCAACGGTGTGTACTTCGACACGTTGGTGGCATCCTACTTGGTTCGGCCTGGCCAACGTGCCACCAGTTTTGACGATGTTGTGCGGCGTCATACCGGAGCAGAATTGGCGCACCCGGAGGATGGGCAACTCAGTCTCCTCGAGGTGGCTGACGAGAAGGACCAGTTCCGAGAGAATCTCGCAAGGCGGGCAGCTTACCTGCTTGCCCTCGTTGCACAACTAAGCGAGGAACTAGATGGTTACGGGGAAACGCGTCTCTTTCATGAGATGGAGATGCCTCTCGTCATGGTGCTTCAGCGGATGGAGCACGATGGAATTGCTGTTTCTAGCCGAGCCCTCCACGAGCTCGAAGATGATTTTTCCGCTCAAGCTGCATTGCTCGAGCGGGAGGCTTATGCAGCCATTGGTGACGACACCGTCAACTTGGGATCACCGAAGCAGCTGCAAGCGGTTCTGTTCGACCAGCTGGGAATGCCAAAGACTAAGAAAACAAAAACTGGCTACTCCACCAATGCAGAATCTCTCGAAATGCTGTATACGAAGACGGGCCATCCCTTCCTTGCCGCACTATTAGGGCACCGTGCAGCCACCAAACTCAAGACCACAGTGACTGGACTCATCAACTCGGTGAGTGATGACGAGCGTATCCACACCACGTTCAATCAGACGATCACCACCACTGGCCGTCTCTCCTCAACAGACCCGAATCTCCAAAACATTCCGGTGCGGACAGATGAGGGTAAACGCATCCGCGAGATCTTCGTCGCCGGAAAGGGCTACGAAGGACTCCTCACCGCCGACTACTCGCAAATCGAGATGCGCGTCATGGCCCACCTGTCGAAGGATGAAGGGCTCATTGAGGCCTTCCGCCGCGGGGAAGATTTGCACTCCTACGTGGGCTCTGTCGCCTTCGATGTGCCACTAGATGGAGTGACTCCAGAACTACGGCGGCGTACGAAAGCGATGAGCTATGGTCTTGCCTACGGGCTTTCGCCATATGGGCTAGCTCGACAGCTCGATATACCCGTTGCAGAAGCGAAACGCTTCATGGAGAACTACTTCGAACGATTCGGAGGGGTGCGCGACTATCTCCACAATGTGGTGGAAGAAGCCCGGAAGACTGGATACACGGAAACAATGTTCGGGCGGCGTAGGTATCTCCCCGAACTGACCTCGAGTAATCGGGTTGTCCGGGAAAACGCCGAGCGAGCTGCTCTTAACGCACCTATTCAAGGCACCGCCGCAGACATCATCAAATTGGCGATGCTGCGGGTGGATTCTGCTCTGCAGCACTCTGACCTGCGCTCTCGTGTTCTTCTGCAGGTACATGACGAGTTGGTGTGTGAGGTTGCGCCGGGCGAGCGGGAGGCATTGGAGGCTCTGGTATCGGAGTGTATGGACTCTGCTGTCGAGTTGGCAGTCCCACTGGAGGTTTCGGTTGGTTTTGGGGCTACCTGGAATGCTGCGGCGCATTAAGTGAACAGTGGATTACCAGCGCTAATGCAGCTTGTTTCACACTGTGGTGGGCGGTAGTATTACTAACTGCGTGTGTTCCGTCCGGGCTGCTGTGTTCCTTTCCGGGGTGCGGACGCAGGCAATGACTATTCCATGAACACCTGATACATTCCGTAGTCCGGAGTTACCAACCCTATGACCACTACTAACAACACTCAGCAGGTAGCCGTCAACGATATCGGCACTGCTGAGGACTTCCTCGCCGCTGTCGACGCCACCATCAAGTACTTCAACGACGGTGACATCGTCGAAGGCACTGTCGTCAAGATCGACCACGACGAGGTCCTCCTCGATATCGGCTACAAGACCGAAGGCGTCATCCTTTCTCGTGAGCTTTCCATCAAGCACGATGTCGACCCCAGCGAAATCGTCGAAGTTGGCGACACCATTGAAGCCCTTGTTCTCAC
>QWCE01002769.1_pt1 | contig 20951 bp, 23 predicted proteins | sample 1972531 | NCBI WGS metagenome assembly QWCE01 (sample SAMN09866716, study PRJNA288562) | Human gut metagenome isolate term4_stool, whole genome shotgun sequencing... | reverse complement strand
TTTTTCTTTTATTTATAAAATGAATTATTACAGTAATTATTACATTCATTAGGGCTAGGATGGGTAGAATCGCTAACCTTGAGGAATATTCACTTATTAGATTTATTATTCCGCTCATTTTCTCTCCTTAGTCTAGTAATACCTTTTTTGTTTTTATGCCTTTGCTATCTATATCCATGATAATCGCAGAAGCTACTCCATCTCTAGGTAAACTTGCTGATCCAGGATTTAATACCAGGATCCCCGAACTTTCTAATTCTATATACCTATGTATATGCCCAAAAATAGCAATATCACATGAATTATTTTTTGCTTTCGCTAACAATTTTTCCAAAGAAAAATCTACATTTTCCTTATGACCATGAGTTAAAAAAATCCTATGACCCTCTATCTCCATAACTTTATAATAGGATTCATTGCAATAGAAGTCATTATTTCCTTTAACTACATAATAGTTGATACCAGTTTCATAATTTATTGATACACAATCTTCTACACCGTCACCTGCATGGATCATAAGATCAAGGTCATCATGACTTAAAATAAAATCCGATATTTTACCATAATAGCCATGGGTATCACTAGTTATTAATATTTTCATATCTTTCTTCCAGGAACTTTTTAAATTCCTTCATGGCAAGACCTCTGTGGCTTATTTGATTCTTAAAATTTATGTCCATCTGTGCTAGACTTTTATCATACTTTTTTACATAAAATAATTTATCATAGCCAAAACCACCATTACCTAGCTCTTTGGTAGCAATAGTTCCATCAAGTCTTCCCTCAAAATAATAATCCTTACCGTCCTCATCTATAAAACAGATTACTGTTAGAAAGTAAGCATCTCTACAGTCTTTATCAGCTAATTCTTCTAGTAGTTTATCCCTATTATCTTTATCAGTAGCATCCTCTCCTGCGTACCTATGGGCATATATTCCAGGTCTATTATCAAGCGCCTTAACAAATAGGCCAGTGTCATCAGAAAATACTTTTCTCTTTGTTATTTTATATAGCTCGCTAGCTTTTTTAAAAGCATTCGCTTTTAAAGTTAGCCCATCTTCTACTACATCAAACCCATGTATTCCGATATCTTTTGGCATAACTACCTTATCATTGTCTAAAAGTAATTTTACTTGTTCTAATTTATTTATATTATTACTTGCAAAAACTAATTCCATATCTTCTCCTAATAAAATAATATCAAATTTTTGGTCCTCTAGTCAAAATTTTATTTTTCTATTATTGAATTATATTTTTCAAAGGCTTTTTCAACATCAGTAGCATTGGAACCAAGATATTGATCTATACTTATAATAGTAGCTGGCATCCTTGTCGCAATTGCATATACAGGAGCTTTTTCAATTATCCCATCTTTTATCCTATGAATCAATATTTCATCTGGTGTTTGAATTAATACGTATCTTTGATTTGCCAAAACTAAATAGTCTTTAAATTGTGTATTTATATTATAAACTTGGTCCCTATTTATTAATGAATTGTTTGGGTTTAGAATTGAATTTCCTATAGCTATGTCTATGTTAAAGAAATTTTGTACAAATTCATCACCCTCTCCCTTATATATTGACGATTGAAAAGCCCATATTCCTTGACTTCTTACTATGCCAAAATTAGTATTATCAAAACTTAAATCTTTTGGGTCTGTCTTAGGGAAATTTTTGTTTACTTCGTCTTTGACCTTATCTTTAAAAATCAAATCACTTTGATCTTCTCCAGTAAATTCTTCAATAGACATAAATTTACTTTCTGCTATATTATTTGTTTCCATTAGTGCATATTTTCTAATCGGATTAGCGTTATCATCATTGGTATAATCAATAGATATAAAATCCTTTGAAATGAAGTTTAACCTCATGTTCAAATTTATGTCTTTAAAAGTATAATTTTTTAACAATAGTTCATCATTTTCTTTTTCTAAAACTTTAACAGGGTACGCTTTGATTTCATCATATAAATCAGTGAAGTTATTTATATCTGAAGAAACCCTCCAATATTCATCCTGGTTTTTTATAAAAATATCCTCGGCTTTTTGGTATTTTATCGTCTCATCTGGTTCTACCCTGATTAAGTAAGTGTAGTATTTATAAAGAGCATTGTCACTATTAGGATCTATCCTCTCTCTTACTCCCAATAGCAAAGATAAATCTTCGGCTATATCTTCGCCTTCTTCGTTTGTTGTTCTCTCCTTAGAAGCTAGTTTAGCGTAAGAATCTTGCACTTTTGTGTCTACCTTATCTGAGATTTTCTTAAGACTTATAATATTTTCATCCTTAATTAAAAACAGATATTTATCTCCTGTGATTATCAAATCTCTAGAAAATAGTTGACCTTGCGATGCATTGATTACTACAACATTCCTGTCTTTAAAATCAGATTTTATATCAATTCCTCTATTTTTTAGATAGTCAGATAATTTTACATACTTAGAACTAAATGTTGGTGGAAAAGCATAGGAATCATTAATAGCTACTAAATTTTTATTAATATATAATTTGTCGCCTAATTTTATATTGTAAGATTTTTCTTCTAAATTATTACCTTTAACTTCAACAACTTCCCAAGTACCTTCAATCATTGGGTTATCCTGTTTTGGTGTTTGGATTAAATCACTTAATTCATCTTGACTAGTTCTTCCGCAAGAAGAAACAACAATTGATAAAACTGAAATTATAAATATTTTAAATAGTCTTTTCATTTTCTAGCCTCGGTAATACTACGCTAACAATTGTTCCCATGCCATATTTTGATTTGATTATAAGTTTGCCGCCATGAGCTTTTACTATTTCCTCACAAATTGAAAGTCCCAATCCAGTTTGAGATTTAGAAGATGAACCCTTATAAAATTTACTAGCCACATAGGCGATTTCGTCTTCTTTTATTCCTTCCCCATCATCTTTTATACTGATTTCAATATCATCACCATCTAAATCTACAACTATGTCTATATGTCCACCTAAATCTGTAAATTTAATTGCATTATCTATGATATTTATAAATACTTCTTTCATCCTATTTATATCAGCATATATAAACAATGTTTTATAATAGGTTGTAAAAGAAAATTTTATACCTTCTGATTGGTATCTAGGAGTTAATTGTGTATGAACCTGCTTTACCAAATCTACTATATCAATTTTTTCCTTATCGTATTTGAAAGTACTAGAGGATAATCTAGAGAAATCTAATAAATCTTCTACCATCATAGATAGTCTGTCTCCTTCAGACTCTATAATTTTTAGTCCCTGGCTAATCATATCAGGATCTTTTTGTATAGTTTCTGATTGTAAAGTGATTGCCCAACCTTTTATAGAAGTAAGCGGAGTCCTTAGTTCATGTGATACAGAAGAAATAAATTCATTTTTCATATCTTCTCTTTTGACTATATTTTCACTTAAAAGGTTAATTGTTGAAGCAAGTTCTGATATTTCATCACCTCTTGAATCATCAGCTTTAATTGAGTAATCACCCTGGGCTAGTTCTTCTGAAACACCAATCAATTTCTTTATCGGTTTAACAAAATTTTTCGCAGCTATAAATGATACTAATAGAGCTAATACACATGTAATAATTCCAAATAAAACATATATAAAAACGTCTTTATTAATTTGTTTATTAACCCTATCCATAGAACTTGTTAAACGTATTATTCCCACTTGTTGATCAGAAGCTTTTAATGGATAAGAAATTGATAAAACTTGTTCCTTAGAATCTATATTTGTATCTTTGTTTATACCTGTGGAGCCTTCTTTTGCTTCAATAACATCTTTACTTTCTAGTGGTGTTCCAATTGCTGAAGATGCTATTGAATCAAATAATACAACACCAGAATTGTCTAGGATTTGCACTTGGCTATTATTTTGCCTATAAAATAAATTTTTATCTCCAATTATTACCTCTTGTAAATCATACCTTGACATATATGATGAATATTGAAGCTGGCTTATCCTTGCCTGATTCTTCATAGATGATATAAGTGAGGATTCATAATAATTTTTAATGGAGTTATAAGCAAAAATTTCAAAACCAATTACTATAGTTAGCACAAAAAGCATTATTATTTTAACAACAGTATATTTAATGCTTTTTGACTCTATAAGATGTTTAGTTGTAGTGGTAGTTTTCTTAATATTTTTACTTATTTCCATCTATATCCAGTTCCCCATACAGTCTCTATGAATTCCGGTTTCGCAGGGTTTTCTTCTATTTTAGCTCTAATTCTTCTTATATTTACATCGACAATTTTAGTATCATTACTATAATTATCGCCCCAAGTCTCTCTCATTATCTCATCCCTAGTCATAGCTTTACCCTTATTCTTAATAAAGTATTCCAAAATTGTAAATTCTGTAGGGGTTACATCAATTTCTTTTTCTCCTTTAAAGAATGTTTTAGAATAGATGTCCAAAGTAAATGGACCATCAGTAAGACTTTTTATTTCCTCTGACTTTTCTCCTCCTGGATTTAGGTTAACCCTTCTCATTAAAGATTTCACCCTTAAAATCAATTCTTGTGGATTAAATGGCTTTATTATATAGTCGTCTGCACCTTTTTCTAGTCCAAGGATTTTGTCTATGTCTTGACTTTTCGCAGACACCATTATAATCCCAGTCATAGGTGACATATCTCTTATTTTTTCACAAACCTCATACCCACTTATACCTGGAAGCATAATATCTAGGATTGCAACGGCAGGCTTTTCTTCCTCAAAGATTCTAAGTGCCTCTTCACCACTAGCAGCTTCTACAGTTTGGTAGCCTTGATAATCAAGGTTTATTTTCATAAATTGTCTTATTGGATCTTCATCGTCTAGTATAAGAATTTTATTGTTCATTATCCATCCTCTCAAAAGCTATCTTAGCTGCTCCGATTACTCCTGCATCATTTAAAAATTCTGCCGGTCTAATTTCTATATTATATGGTTTATTGCAATAATTTTTGAACTTTTCTATAGTGCCGTCCCACCAGATATCCTTAGAGTTAATTACACCACCACCAATAACAATTGCTTCTGGATCAAAAATATTTCTAAGTGATGCCAAGAAGTATGCGAGATTAGATTGATAATTTTCCAAAACTTCATTAGCTTTTTCGTCTCTATCAACAAGGGCAAAAATCTCTTTACCAGAAAGTCTTTTCCCAGTAAGTCTAAAATAATCTTCACTAATTGCTGGTCCTGCACAATAAGCCTCTGCGCATCCATATTGTCCACAAGTACAATAATTTCCGCCAGGATGAAGCATCATATGACCAAGTTCGGCCCCTTGAAAATGTGCTCCTGTTAGTAGACCTCCATCTTTTGTAATAACTGCGCCACCAAGACCGGTTCCTAGTGTAATCATAACTACATTATCAAAATCTTTGCACGCACCTATCCATTTTTCAGCAATTAAAGCTATGTTTGCATCATTTTCAACAAATACAGGTATGTCCACATATTCTTCAACAGTTTCCTTTAGGTTTAGTCCCGTCCATCCATTAATGTTTCCAGCAAATGTGACTATACCATTCTCAGAATCAATAAATCCTGGTGTACCGATTCCTATAGCACTTGCCTCTTTATATGAAAGTGTATGGATTGACTTTTTGATATTTTCAAGAACTACATCTCTACCCTTACTTGCTTCAGTATCCATCATATGTCTTTCAACAATATTGCCAGCTTCATCTATTAAGCAAGCATTTATTTTTGTACCGCCTATATCAATTCCAATTACTTTTGCCATAATTTCCTACCTTGTCATTATTTCTTCTTTTAATTTTATTAAATCATCATATTTTCGGGATAAAAACTCTTTTCCACTTAGGTATTCCAAACCTTCGATTTTGGGAAATACCAATTTATAGGACAATAATATTTGATTATTAATCCCAAATTTGTCTCTAATTTCTTTATTTATAGAGCTATTACCATATTTTCTATCACCTAAAATTGGTGTACTATTTTCCTTTAAAGAATATCTAATTTGATGAGATCTTCCAGTAATTAATTGACATTCTAAAAACGAATACCTTCCATCGGTATCTAGTAACTTAAAATATGTAAGAATATTTTTACCATTTTTACTTTTTTTTACTTTATTTTTATTTTCATTTTTGGCTATAGTGCTATCTATCTTAAAATCTTTCTTTACTTCTCCTGAAACCAAAGTTAAATAATATTTTTCTATTTTATTATCTTTTATCGCTTTGTTTAAAATCCTTAGTGAATCACTATTTTTAGCTCCTATAACGAGCCCTGCTGTATTTCTATCTAGTCTGTTAACTACTGCAGGCTTAAATGTTTTATCTGACATATCAAAAGCCTTGGTCTTATAAAGGTATGAAAGCATATTATCTACTAGATTATTCCCATAATCTTTTTTGCTTGCAGCGTGAGTAAGTTCACCATAGTCCTTGTCCATTATTATAATATTATCATCTTCATAAACTATGTCTAAATCAAAATCACTTGCTTTAAAATCAGTTTTAGTTAGCCACTTTTCATAATTTTCATCAGAGATATACATTTTTACAATATCACCTTCATGGATAAAATCATTATTTTTGGCTCTTTTATCATTAATTTTAAAATTCTTTTTTCTAATATTTTTGGAAATAACAGATAATGGTGCATTTTCAAAATATTTTCTCAAAAATCTGTCAAATCTTTGATTTCCCTGGTTTTTACTTATTTCTATTTCAATCATATTAATAACTTTTGTTCACATATGAATCTATAAGAGATTCTCTAATTTCCTCACTAAAAGCATTTGTGCGCCTTAATTTATTTAATATTTTTTTATTTTTAGAGTGTAGGATTAGCTTATCACAAGATTTTACAGAAATCTCAAATATTTGACCAGTAAGCCTTTTTGATCTTAAATTTATAAAATAAGACTCAATATTTTCTGGACCAACGATATCTATCAAAGATTCTGTAGCCAAATCCTTTAAGTAATAAAAATTTTCCCTATCGTTTATTAGTCTTGCATAAAGTTTTTTCTTTTTGGGAATATTTTGACACTTAAATGCTTTTGTATTAGCAAGCTTTGCCATAATATTATAATATTGGTAGTTATATATTGCCTCTTCAAGTTCTCTAATATTTGAAAATGGTTTAAGACCAAGTTTAATTAAAAACTTATAATTTCTATCTAAAAATTCATCCTTATCTATCTTTGCATCTGTTAATAAATCAATGGATTCAATTCTCCACTCTTCAAATAAATCTAATTTTTTCTTTTCAATAATCATAATAAAAAACCGTCTCAAAGAGACGGTTTAAATTAATCCTCTAATTTAAGTTCAATAATTTCTGCTTGGCCTATTTGAGGAACGTCTTCTTTTGTCCAATCTAATCCTAGGTAAATATCTGATTTAGAATATTCTGATAGACTGTCTAATCTTTCAATTAGGTCTTTGATATTTTCCTCATTTATATCAACTTCATCGTAGATACCATCAATATAAATCTTTCCTATATCATAATCACGAGCAAGAATTCCGGATATAAATCCTATCAATGACTCTACGTTTGAAATCTTATATGATTTTGCATTTATTAATCTAATCTTATGATCAAGAATTCTAACTTGGCTATCATCAGTATCTACAAATATAATATTTGCATTACCAAGTTCTTTTTCATGGTTTGCTTCTTCAACAAGATATTTTGTTTTACCTGTTCCTTGTTCTCCAACTACTAAATAAATCATAATTTATCCCCCTTAATTTTTTCATAAATTACTTTTTTACTTTTATCGCCTTGTTTTATAGAATTGCTTTCCATATAAGATACTATTTCATCTCTGATTAGCCACCATGACCTATCCCAGTTACAAAAAATAGTTTCTTCCTTAGGTGCTCTTCCTACAAGTCTTGCTATCGCACACTCAGGATTAATATATCTTAAAAATTCAATTACGTTTTTTTGATACTCTTCCTTAGATTTTAACTTAATTTCACCATTTTTGTAGATTTCCTCAAGTTTACTACCTTTTGCGATAAATAATGAATGGATTTTTACTTCCTTAACATTCAAGGAATTTAATATCCTTGCTGTTTCTATTGTATCATTAATGTCATCCCAAGGTAAAGCTAAAATTACATGAGTTGAAATTCTAAAACCGAATTTATTTATAAGATTACACGCAGATATAAAATCTGCTAAACTTTCTCCCCTGTTTAGAATTTTCAATGTTTTATAATTTGCTGTTTGAAGTCCTAGCTCAATAGTTATATCTATGCCAGTTTTTTCATTCCAACTTTTTAAAAATATCAACTTATCTTCTGTTATACAATCACTTCTTGTTGCAATTGAGATACCAACAATAAAATCTTTCTCACAAGCGGTGATGATTTCTTTAAATTTATCCAAATCCATATAAGTATTAGAAAAATTTTGAAAATAAGCAATAAACTTTTTCGCTTTATATTTTTTAGATATATAGTTTCTATTTCTATTTAACTGGCTATCTACAGATAAACTTGAGGGAAGATTCTCAAAAGAACCTCCACTCTCAGAGCAATATATGCACCCTCCATATCCACAAGCTCCATCCCTATTAGGACATGTCAAAGATAATTTTATTGGAAGTTTATAAACTTTTTCACCGTAAGTATCTTTATAATAATCACTGACCTTATAATATAAATTGGTCATTTTTAATCTTGTTTATTTGCCTCAGCATCATATTCATCGATTAAATCATCTATTCTATCATCAGTCCAATAATGACTAAATATATGGAATACTTCATCTATTTCATCTTCATCATCTATCATATTTAGTTCAATGTTTTCATCACCATAGATGTCAGTGTACCTAAATAAATATATTTCTGAAGATTCGCCTGATAATAAAGCTATATATTCCTTTTCATCAATGCTAAATATATCTATCAATATACACTCTTCTTCGCCTTCACCTAATTGGATCGCAATTACAGCTTTGCCCTCATTTTTATTAAATTCTACTTTATGACCATGAATGTCAAATGTTTCTGTCATAGTGTCTCCTTGCTTTCTTCTAGTTTAACAAATACGCTTTCAATTAGATTTATAACTCTTTCGATATCGCTTATTTGAGTATAAAAATATTGATCGTCTTCTTTATATTTTACCCCTAATGATACCATCTTCACATTAAGATTCTTAAATACTATGCTGGAGTCAAGTGAATATTGACTCTTTATAACGTCAAGATTCTCATTATAAAGATCATAGTAGGCATCTTTAAAAATATTGGTCAATGTTTTATCAGAATTAATAAAACTATGAATAAAGAGTTTTTCCTCTAGGCTTGATTTTGCAATATTTGCTGCTAGAGTACTTTTTTCTAGCATTTGCCTCATTCCATCTTCAGTTAAAGACCTAAATACTAGTATCATGTTGATTGATGTTTTAAGACTCCTTGTTGTAGCAAGATTAGATGAAGATATAATCTGATTATCTATACTATTTACAGCAAAAGATCCTGTAGGACACAGTTCAACAAAGGAGGCTAAGTGATTAAATGATTCTGAAGTAATAGGCAAGAGTTCCTTAATATTTATTTCTTCACATTTTAGTTGCATATCGGGTTCATAGCGAAGATTTTTTTCAATAGCTTCGTTTTTAAAAATCTCAAAAGCATTCATTAAATCACTTTCATAATCTGGATTTATTATAAATTCGAGTTCAGCGGAAGATGGGATATTATCATACCTATCACCAGCATATAAAGATATCATCTCTAGGTCGACTTTTGATTTAAGTTTTCTGAAAAAACTTACAATCATCTTAATCGAGTTTTTTCTAACTTTATTTATGTTATCCCCAGCATGTCCTCCCATAAGGTTGGTTAGAGATAACCTATAAGTCTTATATTGAAATTCAGGTTTAAATCTGTCAACAGGAACGGTAATCAATGCTAAAAGCAAACTAGAAAATTCATCCGCCAAAGAATCAGCCTGTCTTAAATTTAAATTTATAATATTTTTAGTTCTCAATACACTTGATATTTCTCTATAATCCTCTATATTAGATTGAATATTATTATAAGATATCAAAACATCAAAAGATGAATTTGAAAACATCAGTAAATAATTTATAACAATAGCTGAAGAGATTAAGTTAATGTTGGCATGACTAAATATAGATTTTTCATCATCTAAACTTGATATATTTAGCGAAATGTCCATTGGATTATCAATATTTAGATGTAAAAGAGCTTTTGGTTTATTTCCTTTTTGAATATAATAAGATTTATCAAAATTTATTACCCTACAATCATTTTCTTTGGCTGTCTTTAGTGTTGTTTCGACTATTGTAGGCATAGAAATCCCATCTTTATCACTTGCTCTTAATTTTTCTATAAATTGTTTTAAATTTGAATTTCCATTATCGCTTGCCATATGGATTACCTAATAATATTTCTTTACCTCTACACCCTTAGATATTTCATTTAGTTTTTCAAGGTATTTTTCTTGTCTTTTTACCATCAAATATGTCTGGTAAACTTGATCTCTCACTTCTTCAAATGGTTTATCTTCAGCATTATTTACGTCCTCTAACTTGATAAGATGATAACCAAATTGAGATTTTACAGGTTTTGATATTTCTCCAACTTCCAAGCTATCTAAGCCATCTTGGAATTCTTTTACCATTACACCTTTTGGGAATGTTCCAAGTGAGCCTCCGCTTGCAGCTGATGGATCTTTTGAATATTTTTTAGCTGCTTCTTTAAAATCTAGTCCCTCATCTATTTCATCATAGATATCATTTGCTTTTTGTTCATCATCAACAAGTATATGACTTGCTGTATATGTTTTTTTAGGGATTATTAATTCCTTATTTGCTTCATAATATTCTTTAAGGTCATCTTCTGTTGGTTTTACACTTTCAAAAATCTTATGCATTGCATAATTTTTAAGCATATTTTCCTTAACTAAGTTGAGTTCATTTTTAAATTCTTCGTCATTATCTAGTTTATTTTTGTAAGCATCAGCAAGGACTATCTCTTGATTAACCATTTCATCAGTTAATACTTTTATACCTTCTTCATTTTGAAATCTTGCTCCGCCTTCAATATTTTGCATAAATGAAATGACGTCATTTCTATAAATTTTTTTTCCATTAACTTCCGCTAGAAGTTTATTATTGTTATCCATAATTACCTTTCGTTTAGTTCAATTCTATTTCTATAAATTTTAATATCCTTATTTTTATATAAACGTCCTATAGCTCGTTTAAAAGATGATTTACTCATTGCAAAATAAGAATATATTTTCTCCGGTGATGATTTATCAGATAATTCACATACTCCACCGTTTTGATATAGATAGTCAAGTATCTTATCACTATCATTATCAATTTCTAGATAGGCTCTTTTTCTTAAAGATAACTCTATCTTACCATCTTCCTTTACTTCCTTGACTCTGGCAGTGATTTCTTCACCTTCAATATAAACTCCTTTTAATTCTTTAATCCTAATTAGCGAGTCATATTTATCATCAATTACTACAAATGCACCAATTGATTTATTAATAGAATAAATCCTACCATTTACTATATCATTTTCCTTAAGGTCATGATTATATGATAAAAACTCTCTTATCTTACTAGTTAAATAAAGATATCCATCATTTTCTTTAAATGCTACTGGATAAACCATATCTTTTATAATCTTATAAGTTCTTTCTTCAAAGGGTAAAAATACGTGCCCTCCTTTTATTTCAAAATAGACACCTTTTTTTGTAATTTCGACAGCTTTTAGAGAGTAAATCTCATCGGGTTTGTATGGTAAATTTCTACTTGCTCTTAAAACGTCATTAAGATCACGGTATAGATATGCTTTAACCTTATCATTTTGATTAAAATCCTTGACCTCTTCTTTATCTATTACTGCATCACCAAGTTTAGTTTTTAAGTATGCTTTATTTTTTGTAAATCTCTTAATTGCAAATTCTTTTATAATAATTCTCCTAATTTAGTTGATTATAAGTAAAGCCCTCACCAAGTACTTCTGAAATTGTGTAAGTAAATACAAAGGCTCTATCATCTATTTGTAATATGTCATCTTTGATTGCTGGAAATGTTCTAATGCTGGTTACAGTCATAACCACCTTTTTATCATTGTGGGAAAATCCTCCCTCGGCTTCTAATAAAGTTACTCCCTTAGCATGTTTATTAATTAACATTTCGTTAATTTCTTTATATTTATCAGAAATAACCATAATAGAAATTTTTCTACCAAAACCTTGCATGAAGTAATCAAAACCCATAGATTGAATCATTATAGCAAGAGTAGCATACATTGCAAGTTCTATACCAAATATAAATATAGAAAGTACTACTACAGTAAAATCTGCAAAAAATAAACAAATATGAAGTGGCACATTAAAATACTTATTAAATATTGCCGCAATTAAGTCAGTCCCTCCTGAAGATGCTTCGTGATTAAATACAATCGCTAGCCCAAATGATACAATTACTGACCCAAATAGTATATTTATTATCTTGTCATCTCCTAGGGTTACATTTGGTATTATTCTTTCGAATACTAGTATATATGCCGAAACTGCTAAAGATGATATCAAAGACTTCTTTGCAAAATCAAAACCAATAAAAATCATACCAGCAAGTAATACTAGTACATTTAATACTAAGTTTACAATGCCTAGATTTATAAACGGAAAAGCTTTTGATATTACTAATGCAAAGCCTGATAATCCTCCAGCAGCAATATTTTGGCTTAGTAAGAAAAAATACAGCCCTCCTGCAATCAAAAAAGATCCAAATAAAATCCACAGGTATTTTTTCATACAACCTCCTTATAGTATAATAAAATGTTATCATAAAATGGAGATTTATTCAATAAATGTAGATTCAAAAAAGGTGGTATTATAAAATTTCTTTTAGAATAAACTAGCTAATATTATTTGATCCTTATGGTCTTGTTGATTCTTTTTAAAGAAATTATTAATTATAATGCCACCTTCTTACTAATCAATCCAGTTAGGGATTATATCATTAAAGTTATCGTACATTTCTAAAAGATAATGTATTTCGTCATTGCTAAGATAAGAATTAGTTTTATTTCTTATATTAATCAAACTTTCTAATATAGCTGTAGCCTGATATAAACTTAATAGGCGAAAAAACTTCCTTGTAGGTTTACTATCTCCATGATATGAAGATAAAGCCGCTTTAGAAAATACTGGATTAGTTATAGCTATTCTATTTATCTCAACAAAATCAACTATCCCATCTCCGTACTCGAGTTTTTTTATACCTCTTAAGTCCAAAGAGTTTTCGTTATATATCCTAATGTTTTTATCACTAATATTTTTATAAAGTAAGTTTATTGCAGTATTCTCAGTTAAGTGTTTATTGGCGTTAATAAAATCTATCAATATATAGTCATCGTCACCAATCTCACTTAAGCCGTGTTTATAAAAGATTTGATTCGACCTAAGCAAAAAAGTTTTTTGCCAATCCACTTTATCTGATGCCTTGATTCCATGAAGTTTTTTTAAAGCAAGACCAAATTCTTTGCCAATTTTCTCCTGCTCTTTACTACTAACTTTGTCCAAAAAATCTCTCAATGCTATCTCATTCCTATATTCATACACTTTGAAGGATTTTTCGATATCTGGCATCAACCCTTTTTCGTATATTTTAAGAGGATTAAGACCTGCATCTTCTAATATTTCATTAACAAAAGCCTCATTTTCTATATCATCAAACTGACCTAGTTCATATAGAGAAAATACAAAAAACTTATCATTCTTTTTTACCTTATATTTACTGGAACCAATCCTCTCAATACTACAAGTTTCATCTAACTCTTTAAAAATATTAGTATGACCTAGGATATTCCTAATATCACTAGTCATTATATCTTCCTTAATTATTATGCTCTTTAACTAGACTTTCTACTTCTTCTACTAGTTCAGAGTCAACTACTTTCTCTGCGAAAAGTTTCTCTTCTTCTAGGCTAGATTTTAAAATAGTATCTTTTATTTCAGCAATTTTTGCAGAAGAACCAGAAAATTCATCTAGTCCTAAACCCAATAATAGCTTAGTTGCCTCGGTATCACCTGCAAAAGCACCACACATGCCTGTCCATTTTCCCGCCTCATGAGAAATTTCTATTACGTGTTTGATAGCTCTTAGTACTGCTGGATTATAATTTGAATACATATGAGCAATATTCTCATTTCCTCTATCTACTGCCAAGGTATATTGAGTTAAGTCATTAGTACCTATTGAGAAAAAGTCTGCATATTTAATAAATTTATCTGCCATTATTATAGATGCAGATGTTTCTACCATAATTCCAACATCCAAGTTTTTATTATATTCAATACCTTCCTTATCAAGATCTTTCTTAATATCCTCTATTAGTTCTATAGATTTTTTAAGCTCATCTATATTTACTACAAAAGGAATCATTATCTTAAGATTACCAAAGGCTGAGGCTCTAACTAGTGCTCTTAATTGTGTCTTGAAAATTTCTTCTTTATCTAGACATAGACGAACTGCTCTATATCCCAAGAATGGATTTTCCTCTTCAGGGAATTTGAAGTAATCTAAGCCCTTATCCCCTCCAATATCAAGTGTTCTTATAATTAGAGGCTTTTCTCCTAGCATTTCAGTCGCTTCTTTGTAGACCTCAAATTGAACTTCTTCACTTGGAAATTCTGAGCTTTCCATATATAAAAATTCTGTTCTAAATAAGCCTACTCCATCGCAACCATTTTCTATTGCAAGTTTTAAATCTTCAATATTACCGATATTTGCTGATACTTCAATTTTCTTACCATCTTTTGTTACAGCTTCTTTATCTTTTATATTTTTGAGTCTTTCTTTTTTCTCTTTTTGTTCAACTATTAATTTCTCATAACTAGACAGTTCTTCTTCATTAGGGTCTACAATTAACAAACCCTCATAACCGTCAATTATAGCTTTCTCTCCGCCTTTTACTTTAGTAGATACATCTGTCATTCCAACTAATGCAGGCATATCAAGAGTTTGAGCAATAATTGAAGTATGGCTTGTTTTACCGCCTAAATCTGTTGCAAATCCGACCACAGCATCTTTATCCATATTAGCAGTATCAGATGGAGTAAGTTCTTTAGAGATGATTATGCTTCCTTTTTCAAGGTTAGCTAAATCTTTTGGCTTTATACCTTTTAATTTATACATAACCTGAAAGCCAATATCTTGGTAATCACTAGCACGTTCCTTAAGATATTCATCGTCAAGGGCACTCATGATTTCAACCATTTCTCTTATAGTTTCATCAAGAGCTAGTTCACCATTTTTATTTTCATTTTTAATCTTACCCTCAATTGTATCTGAGAAATAAGGATCTTGGAGTAATTCTTTATGAGCATTTGCAATATTTTGTTGGGTTTCAGTTGGATTTTCAAGGTTATTTAAATCATCAAAATAACTATCAATAGCATTTTTCACTTTTTGATATTCATCGCTTGCGAATTCAGGATTGATTTTTTCTTTTTTTATTTCTATTTTTTCTCTAGTAAATAAATAAATATTACCAATCGCATAACCTGTACTCGCCTTAATTCCTTCATATCTTACAGTCATTAAACTTATTCTCCTTTATATTTATAGTTTTAAAAAAAGGATACTATTAAAAGTATCCTTTATAGACTTGATTTTATTCAGCTAAATTCTCAACAAATTCTACTAGTTCGTCAGCGAATTTTTCTTCATCGTCGCCTTCAACTACTAATTTAATTTCTGTTCCTTTAGCTATTCCAAGGCTCATAACATTGAAGATGCTCTTTGCATTTGCTTCTTTTTCATCTTTGATGATTGTAACTTCACCTGGATAATTTTTTACAAATTGTACTAATGATGCTGCTGGTCTTGCGTGTAGACCTGTCTCATTTGTAACAACTACTGTTCTTTCTGCCATAAATTCCTCCTAAATTGATTTTCATTTATATTTATATTTTACTATATTTTAAAAAATTAACAATACTTTAACTAATAACTTTGGTTGATTCTCTCTTATTAATTTGAGCATCAATAATCCAATCTTCATCCAATATTTCAGCTTCGTGCTTAATTCTCTTAATTAAAGCTCTTATAGCAATAGCACCTATATCATAGTAAGGAATAGATACTGTAGTTAACTTCGGTCTGTAAATACTTGCTATTTTATTATCTCCAAAACCTACAACTGACAAGTCATCTGGTACTTTTATATCATGGTCTACACAATAATTCATAAATCCAATAGCTATTTCGTCATTAACGCATGCCACTGCACTTATATTATTATCCTTTATAATCTTAACAGCTTCATCAGCACTCGCATAACCATTATCACTAGACATACCATCTATCCTTAGGATATATGATTTATCTTTGCCTACTGCATTCTCGTAGCCTTTTATCATAGATTCGTTGATAACATTTTGATCCTTTCCCGCAAGCATCAAAATATTTTCATGACCTGCCTCAGTTAAACTATTAATTAGTTTGTATTCTTCAGTTTCGTAGTCAACTTTTACAGTTTTTAAGTTTTTATAGTTATGGTATTTATCAAGTATTACAAAAGGTATCCTTGTTTCTCTAAGTTTAACAAGTATTTCTGTAGAAATATCTTCTGTTATTATTACAAGGCCTTCAACTTGCTTGGTTGCTAAAAAATCAATCGAATTTTCAACTTGTTGATCCTCACCATAGGAACTAGTAAGTAAAATATCGTATTTGTATACTCTTCCAATTTCCTCAATCCCTCTTATGAGTTGAGCCATATATTCAATTCCGATATCCTTAACTATAACACCAACCAAATTAGATTTTCTCATAACTAAGGATCTAGCTAATTCATTTGGTTTAAAATCAAGCTTATTAATTGCATCTACTACTTTTCTTCTTGCTTCTGGACTAACAGGTTTTGAATTATTCATAACCCTCGAAACCGTAGATATAGATACGCCTGCAAGCTTAGCTACGTCTTTGATTGTTGGTTGTCCCATATTTCCTCCATTATAGAAAAGACCATCTGTGACAGATGGTCTTTAAATTAACCTGCAATTACGTTTTTTACAATGTCTATTACATCCATAATTAAAGATGAATAGTCAGTAATTGATGCAACTCCAGCTCCAAAAGTATCAACACTATCGACAGCAGTTATTCCTACATAATTAACTGTATCTTTTACATCATCAGCTATTGAATTAACACTAGTCATAGTATCATTTACTTTTGCTATTGCCATCTTCAAGTTAGGATCAGTAACTACACTATTTACGTTTTCTACAAGTCCTGTAGCTTCATCTGTAAGATGAGGTAATTTAGTAATTACATTATCAATATTACTAGAATTTTTATTAAGCACTTCTTGCACGCTTTTTAGTAGCTTGTTTACTTTAACTAATACTAGTACTAAAAATACCAGAGCCAGTATAGCTAAGATAGTTAAAATTATATTGCCCAGAAGATCAAAATCTATTGTTACACTCATTTATATCTCCTTGACTAAATATTTTTATGTTTAACTTTTAAATCGTTCTCTTTTACCTTTTCTTTTGTATCTTTTGCTTCTTCTTTTACTTCTTTAGCGCCTTCTTTGACATCTTTCTTAGCTTCTTTTGTTTCTTCAGAGATTTCTTCTTTTTTCTCATCTGCAACTTTTGATATCTCACCAGCACTATCTTTTACTATTTCTTTGACATCTTTTGCTCCATCAGCAAGTGAATCTTTCACTTCTTTTGATGCATCTTTGATTTGTCTGCCAGTATCTTTTGCTACTTCAGCACCATATTCAATGCCATCTTTGATTGGTTGAAGGTCAGTATAAGCTCTATACTTCATATCTTCATAACCATCTTTAGCCTGATCAATTACGTCAGTTGTAGTATCTTTTACAGTTTCTACAGTATCGTTAAAAGCTTGTTTTAAGTCTTCTCTTGTTTGTTTACCAGATTTTGGAGCAAGTAAAATACCTGCAGCTGCACCAGCTAATACACCAACAAAAAGACCTTGTCCTCTCATTCTTGAATCATGGTTTTTAGCTTTCCAGATTTCATATTTGATTTCTCTTTGTTTTGCTTTAGCTTTGCTTTCAATATAATCTTGTAATGACATATATTAATCTCCTTTTATTTTAGTCTTATTAATTATTACCCAAAAATAACTTTTTAAAACTTAATTTTATCCTAAGGTGGTCCTTAACTTAAGACCTTCCCGTATGTGAAGGTGGGCAAGCTGTCTAAAATCTCTGACTTCCACTCGAAGGAGGCTTGTCATCAAAGTTAGAACTCCGCAATCCCTTATAAAGTTTGTAGGTTTAAATTGGACCTATTCCTTAGGATACTTTAATTATAGTATATTCCAGAAAAAATTGCAAGATAAATCTTTTCATAAATTAGTTAGAAAGGGCTTGAAATCAGGAATAATCTTAATGATAATCCTTTCCTGATCTATAAATTCTACAAATTCTAAATAATATGAATGTAGGAGAAATCTTTCTAGTTTTATATTTGAACCATAAAGGATATCTCCTAAAATAGAGTGGCCCAGACTTTTAAGACTAGCTCTAATTTGATGAGTTTTTCCTGTTTTTATATCACATTCTATTAAAGAATATCTGTCGTTTGCATCAATTGTTTTAAAATAAGTTATAGCTGTTTTCCCATTTTCACCAGTATTATATATCTTATTTACCTCATCATAAATAAGTTTAGTCTTAAATAGTTTATCAATTTTAAGACTCCCTTCGACATATGCTAGATATTTTTTTACTATTACCCCATCCTCTATTTGCTTTTGATAATATGCTTGGGCGTATTTATTTTTTGCCACCATACATAGACCAGATGTATTCATATCAAGTCTATTTATTAGTCTTATCTTAGCTTTTATATCATTTTCCAAAAAATAACTAGCAATATAATTAGAAAGACTAACTTGATTTTTGGAATTAACTGTTAAATTGCTTGGTTTATTTACTACCAGTATATTTTCATCTTCATAAACTACATCCAAATATCCTTTAATTGGTTCATAATCTATAGCTTCCTCATCAATACCTAACTTAACAATATCTTCATTATTAAGGTTGATATTTTTAAATACAGGTTTATCATTAACTAAAATTCCTGTTTTTAATAAAGCTTTATAGGCTCTCATCGAGATAGATTTACCTAATAAGAATTTTTTTAAAGTAGTTTTCTTTGAATTTTTAAATTTTATATATTTCATACTTACTCCTATGATATAATATAAGCGAGAGGATATGATATGACAAATATAATTAATATTTTTAAGAACAAATCTAGATATACAAATACAATTTATCACAAAGTGAAAAATATTTTACAAAATGCTGGTTACCAAATAAGTAATGTATATAACGAAAATGCTTTTTTGAATTTAGTAATAGGCGGAGACGGAACTTTTTTAAACGCCGTTCATCTTTCTAATTTTTCGACAATACCTTTTATCGGCATAAATACTGGTCACCTAGGTTTCTATCAGGAAATCGAAGTAGATATGTTGGAAGAATTTGTAGATGCCCTAGTTAAGGATCAATACAAGGTCGAAGAACTGACAGTCCTTCAATCTAAGATTAATAATAAAAATATAAATGCTATTAATGAAGTGGTTGTAAAATCAAAGAAAAACCAAATTATAAGGTTAAAAGTTTTTATAGATGGCAACTTTATTGAGTCTTATTCAGGAGATGGACTAATTATTTCTACTCCTCACGGATCTACGGCTTATAATCTATCAGCAAACGGAGCAATCCTACACCAATCATTAAATGGTTTTCAACTAACCCCTATAGCCCCAGTTTATTCAAATTTAAATAAAGCTCTTAAGTGTCCAGTAGTTTTGCCAAATGATGCTAGTGTTGAAATATCAGTATCTAGGAGAGATAATTACCATACTATTTTCATCTTTGATGGAAGAGAATTTTTCACAAAAGATTATAAAATAAAAATCGGAGTATCTCCTAATAAAATAAATAAGCTTATTCTCAATAAAAACCATTATTGGTCTAATATTAAAAATAAGCTTATGTGATCAATTAAACGATACTGTATTAAATATATCCCTAACTATATCTCTAGCCAAAGGTGCAGCAACTTCTCCACCTGTGCCTTGGCTATCTTCTATCACCAAAGCAAAGGCAATCTTAGGTTCATATGCTGGTGCAAATCCTACAAACCACGCATCAACATTGCCTCCCGCTTTATCTGCCGTTCCTGTTTTTCCAGCTAATTGTATGCCATCCAAGTAAGCTTTTGTTCCCGTACCAGAATTAACTACTTCTAGCATATAATCCCTTATAGTATTAGCTGTTTTTTCGCTGGTTGCTTTAGATAACACTTCATTTTTAGCTTCAAAGATTGTCTCCCCATCTTTATTTGTAATCTTATCTACAAGTCTAGGCTGCATCATCACTCCATCATTTGCTATTGCTGAAGAAATCATCGCCATATGAAGAGGAGTTATCTGAGTCTTACCATAACCAAAACCTGTCATTGCAAGGTCTGCCTCATTCAAATCATCAAAAGGAATCACAGAATTATTCTTATCTATATCAAATTTATACTCTTTGTTAAAGGTAAATGACGCACTTGTTTTAGATAGTCTATCCTTCCCTAACTTTACAGCCTTATTAGCAAAATAAGTATTGGCTGAATTTATAAAAGCACTCCTTAAGTCTAAGTTTCCAAAAACTTGGTCTGCATAGTTTTTTATTTCATAGCCTTGAATAGTTTCGCTACCCTCATCATTATAGGAAGTATCTATCCCATTATCTAAAATGGAGGCAGACGTAATTATTTTAAATGATGATCCTGGCCTATATAGTCCTTGACTTGCTCTATTTACAAGTCTACCATCGGATGTCTGAATCAAGTTGTTCCAATCATTATCTAGACTATTTGGATTGAAGCTAGGTGTAGAAACCATAGACA
>QWCE01005733.1_pt1 | contig 20967 bp, 25 predicted proteins | sample 1972531 | NCBI WGS metagenome assembly QWCE01 (sample SAMN09866716, study PRJNA288562) | Human gut metagenome isolate term4_stool, whole genome shotgun sequencing... | reverse complement strand
CATATTGTTTTCATATCTAAAGATTTCTAACGCTTCTCCATGCAATTTACAAATAGTTGTATATGATATATTCATCCTCTCCGCTATCTGTTCAAGGGTAAATCCGTTTATGTATTTGTCAGTTAGCAATGTTATAAATTTCTGATTGTAAACATTGCCTATTTTTTCCCGTATTTCGGATTTTAATGTCACAAGTTTATCAATTTCAAGATTTATTTCGTTCTGCAAATCTACAATTTTATCTATGATTCGCATAGTATTATTCTCGCCACCAGATTGAACTTTTTCTGAAATTACAGGACTTGAAATTGATGTAGCCATAAGCTTCAGACTATAAAGCTCCGACTGCTTTGTGTTTATAAGCATATCAAGTACCCTTGCCTGATTCAAATATTCTTTCGCTGTCACTCTGATTCCTCCTTAATCTATATGCCTTTGTATTTCTTCAATTCTGATATAAATTCCTGGCTGTTCAGCCCAAAATTTTTCGCATACTTCGGAGCACACCAAAGCATCATCTTTCCAAAAGCCTGATTTAGTCATACAGTCTTTAAGCATCTTTTGAAGATTATCTGTATCAGGCTTTGTTATACGATATTCTCCGTTCTTGTGATTGCCTTTCGGAAATAACCACTTTACAATTAGCTGTAAGCCACTTGAAAACGGCTTCTGAGGTCTGTGTGGATAAAGACCTGATAAGATTTTCGATTTAGCCTCTTTAAGCTCCGGTGGGTCATAAAACATAGGCTTACCATTCCTTATCGTTACTTTATGTTCTTGAGCTGTTACTGTTGGAGGTATCATTGGCACAAAAAATTCAATCATTGCTTTCCTCCGATTCAAAATCAATTCCTGTCCATTTTCCAGTAACACTGTCATACTTAACGAAACCAGACTGTTTGATATTGTTCCACACATAATTTAAAATCTCAGGTTGTTTGATTAGCCACCATAATGTTCTGCTTTTTCTGATGTCAAACTTTTCACCAGGAATGCTATGATACAAAGGAGGCATTTTTCGTGCAACACTAATCAACTTATTATTTCGCTTGATTTTATTTGCCATTATTTACCAACTTTCTTTTTACTTAACTTAAATTTTTTCTTGTCACAGGTCAGGGGAAGGAAGGTAGGGCGGGCAGTGCTTAAGCCCGCCTTACTTCACCCCTGTGACCGTGAGGGAAATGTTTATTCCTATTATTTATAATAATAGATTTTCCTTCCCTCGGAAAAACTCGATAATTATTCGATATTTTCCGTCACACGGAAATTCTCGATTCCGATTCGATATTTTCCATTTCGGAAAGGAAAAATTTATTCGATATTTTCCTTTCCCTCCAAAAAGACGGAAGGGAAAATTATTCGATATTTTCCTTTCCCTTTAATCCTACATTTCCACCGTCAACCCAAAACCCACCGTGTGATTTTAACTTATTTCTGACTGTTTTTTCGGTCGTCCCCATATATTCTGCAATATCAGATACTGTAACTTTACCATCTAAATTACACGCATCAAAGGCTTCTTGTATGGCTTCATTGCGTTCCTTTTTCTTTTCTTCGGTAGTTTTTTTCTTACCGAAATTTCTTGTATATGGAGAATTTTTAGAATTTATATCCGATTCAGAATTCACATCTTTAAGTACTCCGACAGTATCTACAATGTGAACAGGATAATCGAACCATAAGTTCACAGGCTCAAATTTAGCAAACTCTCGAAGCGTTCCTTCTACTCTCCATGCTGTTCGCTTTTGGATTTGTTTACGCACAATTTCAACTTCTTGCATTATGTTATTGAATGTTAAATCCGATAAAGCTTTTTTGCATGCTTCACGCATTTTAACTTCACTACATAAATCATCTTGAGAAGCTATATCAAGCTTATCAAAGCGACTAAGATATTTCATACATATCTCACATACTGCCTTATTTTCCTGCTGTTTGATAACATTATCATTAAGCATAAGCTCTGACATATTTAAAAGAGCGTCAGGGTCACGAGCGAAAACACCAGAACCACTTGCCATATCCATAGAACGCTTTCCTACCTGAGAACCTTTGCTGTGATGATGGCAATATATAACCGCTGTTCCAAGCTCTGTGCATATCTTGTCAAACTGATTACAGAATGCTGCCATTTGGTCTGCACTGTTTTCATCTCCGGTTATAACTTTATAAATCGGGTCGATTATAACAGCTATATAGCCTTTCTGTTTAGCTCTGCGTATCAGCTTAGGGGCAAGCTTATCCATAGGCACAGACCTTCCACGAAGGTTCCAGATGTCTATGTTTTTGAGGTTATTAGGAGGTATTTTAAGAGCCATATAAACATCTTTAAATCTATGTAGACACGATGCCCTGTCAAGTTCAAGATTGACATATAATACTCTTCCTTGTGCACATTTGAAGTTGAGCCATCTCTCTCCTTCTGCAATAGCTATACAAAGTTCAATTTGTGCAAATGATTTTCCTGCCTTAGAAGGACCGGCAATAAGCATTTTATGACCTTGACGCAAAACTCCTTCAATCAATGGTGGTGACAATTCAGGCAACTTATCCCACACGCTTGCAAGGCTTTCTTCATCAGGAAGATTGTCATTGATACTTTCTATGTATTCTTCCCAGGACAAAAAATCTTTAAATCCCATATTCGTTGCAAGAAGTGCTTGAGTTTTATCTCCTCTCTTCACACCTGGCATACGACTAAGCCTTGATGGATTTTTGTTCGCAATATCAATCGTCATTCCTGCTTCTTGACAGCGTTTATAAATATATTCTACTCTCTTACGATATTCGTCCTTGTTACCTGCATCAACATGAACAATCGCATGTATAGATTTTTTTCCACTATAGACAAGACAAGCTACCGGTAATCTTAGGTTTTCTATTATCTGCCTCTGCTTAGATAATTCCATATTATCACTTTCAACAAGTGTATAACGATAGTCTGTAACATTCTCGTTTTTTACTCCTGTACCGTCAAGTGGATTAAATCTTATCCAAGCTCCTGCCTTGGTATTATAATCACCAAATACCGCACCAATATCGCCATTACATTTAGATAGTGCCTCTATGAGCTGACCTGCTGTTCTATCATAGCTGCCTTTTGCAGGTAAATATTTTCCGTCTTTTTCCCAAGTTTCTGTAACATAACCAACATTTTCATTAGATTCAAAAATAGTTTCAAGGTATCTGATAAGCTGTTTGTCGGCTCGCTCCTCTATGGTTGTTTCAGGCTCTCCGTCAGCCTCAAAGGATATTTCACTATCCCAATCAAGCTCGTGCCCCTCTTGCGGTTTATATCCGTTTTCTCGTGCCATCTGGAATATAGTAGCTCCTGTAACGGGACTTTCCGAACCATTAAAACTATTCCATTTGCTTTGACACTCTCCATCGTGATAGCGACTATCCGCCCTCGACCAATTATCAAAAGCATTTACAGAACAGCCTTCATATTTAAGAGCCATTCCGACATTTACCCATTCTTGATAATTTAATGTCGCAGGATTTATATATTCAAGTGCTTTTAATATATCTTCCATTTTTATACTCCTGAATAAGTTTTAGGATTAACTCCTGGTGGTATCTGCCAGCCATTAGCGGCGATTCTATCAATAAGATTTTTAGCATTTTCAAATTGCCAAGTTCCAACATGTTGAAAGCCTTTACCTTCAAGAAAGCGTATTTGCTTAGGTGTTGTCAAGCCTTCATTTCTGCGCTTTGAAAGTCTATCAAGAAGCTTTTGGGCCTTACCTGCATTGTCAATTTCATCAGGGAATACTCCAAGTTTTTCAAGCTTCGCTTTTTGCTTATCAGTTGGTGGTGACATTTCCCAGCCAAAAGCTGGTACATAGCTTGCTAAATCTTCTGCTTGTATCGACATTTCGTATTGAAGTGGGTCAACAAGTTTCCTCTTGCGTTTTTTCATTTCTGAAAGAGTTTTGGCAAGTGCCTCTTCACGCTGTGCAACAACATCTTCGTTTGCTTGTTGCTCGGCTTCTTCAATATCAATTTCGCAGCCAGCTTTGTCTGCAAGATTTTCAGTCATTTTCTTTGCTACTTCTTCACTTTCGCAAATAAGATGAGCTGGTCTGCAAAGCTCATGCCGTTCTGTATGCCACAAAAAATCAAGCAACAATAAATCTTTTTTACCTTCACACAGTCGGGTACCACGCCCAACCATCTGACAATACAGACCTCTTACCTTTGTAGGCCTAAGTACAATAACACAATCTACTGAAGGACAATCCCAACCCTCTGTAAGTAACATTGAATTACAGAGAACATTGTATTTGCCACTGTCAAAATCCGCTAATATTTCTGCTCTATCTTCACTTTCACCATTGACCTCGGCTGCACAAAACCCATTTTCATTAAGTATATTTCTAAATTTCTTAGAAGTCTTAACAAGTGGTAAAAAAACAACTGTCTTTCGATTCTTACAGTAATTTTTCATTTCTTTTGCTATTTGATATAAATAAGGGTCTAAAGCTGTATCTATATCGCTTGCTTTAAAATCCCCTGCTTGTGTAGCCACGCCCGATAAATCTAATTTTAAAGGTATCGTAACAGCTTTAATTGGACTTAAATAGCCTTCTTTGATTGCCTTTGGCAAGGTATATTCATACGCAAGTGAATCAAAAACCGAGCCTAAATTTTTCATATCTCCTCGGTCTGGTGTCGCTGTAACACCTAAAATATGTGCATCTGAAAAATAGTTTATTATACGCTGATAACTGTCTGAGATACAATGGTGTGCCTCATCAATAATAATTGTATCAAAATAGCTCTCATCAAATTGCTGTAAGCGCTTTTCTCTCATTAGTGTTTGAACAGAACCAACCGTTACTCTATACCAAGAATCAAGACAAGAATTTTCAGCTTTTTCAACAGAGCTTTTAAGTCCTGTTGCTTTAAACAGCTTGTCCGAAGCTTGTTCAAGTAACTCACCTCTGTGTGCAAGTATCAGAACCCTTTCGCCTTTTCTTACACATTCCTCTGTAATTTTTGCGAAAACAATAGTCTTTCCGCAACCTGTGGGAAGAACCACAAGGGTTCTTTTGAACCCCTGCTCCCATTGCTCAAATACCGCTGTTTTTGCTTCCTGCTGATATGGTCTTAATTCCATTAGAAATCACCTGCCGACCATTTAGGCTTAGCTGTTTGTTCTGGCTGGCTTCCTTGAAAATCATAAAACTTAGAAATCTTGTTAGTTTTACGCTCTTCACCTCTATCGGTGGTGTAAGTATCTACATAGACCTTACAACGACCCTTTGCGCCCAAAACCTTATTCCAGTTCATTCTAAGCGGTTCACCATGTTTTTTCTGACCAATAGAGCAGAAAAACTGTGACAACTTCCATTCCATTTTTGTATGAAGTATTAATCTTTCAATAATACTTGTAGATGCTGAACCATTGCTGACTCTCAGTGTAAGAATTGCCATGTTGCTTGCTGGTATTTTTTCTGAACCGTTCGAGCGACCTCTCTCAAACTTAGTAACCTCAAAATCATAATCTCCATCTTCAAGAAGTGTAAATTCACTTTCTTGTGAAATTTCATCGTCCCAGTTTAATTCTCTTTCAAAATCTGACATAATACATTACTCCTTTAAAATTATATTGGTAAATCTCTATTTGATACAATGAGTGGATACATCTTATTCCACGCACCTACAAGACAACCATCAATAAAATCACTGTCATACTTCGCTATAGGCGTGTCTTGCGGATAATATCCACGCTGTGCAACTACTTCTTGTATCTCAGCTTCACTTACATCATTTGCTTTCATAAGGTCTGCAAGCGATTTCGGTATATAGTCTGGTAGTTCATCGGTTATTTGTCTTATTGGTTCAGGCTCTCTCCTCGGCGCTGTATCAACCATTTTATCAAGGTCATTGATAAGTTCATCTGCAGTAGCCTTCTGAGTAGCCGGCGGAGTATTTTTAAAATTATACTCTTTAATACCGTTGTCTTCAGTAACAGCCGGCTCTGCTGATAATCTATCGTATATGGTACTTTTTATTGCCCCATATTCAAACGGAAGCATTTCTGGCAAGTTGTCACGATTCTTGGCATCATAGCAAGCATTATGAGTTGTATACATAATACGCTTTGTACCACCTTGTGCCTTATACTTCTTATCATCAACCTTGACAACATTAGTTTGATAATTTGCAAAAAGTAAAGTATCTGCCCACTCTTTAATGATAGGAGATACATATTTAGTAAGCTTAAGTTCCCATCTGTCATAGCTGCCCATTTCGTCTGGTTGCTCAAATTTACGCATTTGTGCATGTGCAGTAATTACTACATTTATGCCAAGCTCAACTAAATCTTCACAAAGATTCGGAAGTTTTCCAAATTCTTCTGCAAGATATGTATAACCTTTACCATAACCAAAATCTTCAATTCCGTTCTTCTTAGCTTTAGCACAAACATGTGTTGAGCAAAGCCGTTCTGCCCAATCGGCAGTATCAATAACAAGAGTACTGCAATTAAGAATTTTATAATTGCTTTTAACATACTGAACCTGACTGATAAGCATTTCCCAAGATGTCGGACGCTCAAATCGCTTTACTGAAAGCTTTTTTGTACTTCCTTCCGTATCAATAAAAATAGGATTCGGGAACATTGAAGCAAAGGTGCTTTTTCCGATTCCTTCAGGACCATAAACTACAACCTTCTGTGCTGACTGAATAGCACCATCAATTATTTGCATTTTTATTCCTCCTCAAATTTTGAAAGATTTATGAAACCGTCCTCGTGTTCAATCTTTGTGTTTTTTACTGCATATGCAAGAAGCTCATTAGTAACCTCTTGAATTGTCTTGCCTGTCATACCTGCAATAAGGATTATTTTTGAGTAATTTTCAGGCATAATCTTTACTTTTGTGTATCCGCTTGCAAGTTCTCTATGTGGATTGCACTTAATAATGCAACTGCTGTTAGCTTTATCCTCTATTTTTCTTACTGCCATTAAAATTCTCCTGCCTTCCAAGTTTTTTTAGATTCCTTTACTTCTTGTAATGTTTCAGAATCGTTTTTAATATATCCATCTTCAATTATAATAGAACATTCATCGCCTGTTGAAACTCTTGTAGCTATTGCCTGTAAGCCCTCCTGCTTAAGCCAAATGCTAAATTCATTCAGCGTATCTAAATCCATTTGTTCAAGTTTATCAAGCAATACAAAGCCACACTTCGGATTTAACTTTCTGACTACCGCAGTAGCTACTTTCAGTTGTTCAGAACCACTAAGGTTGTCCCATTTGAAGCCTTTATATGTAAGTTCTCCGTTTTCAACTGACAAACCAGGAAGTGGCAAATCTGCATTATTTAGCATAGCAATTCTTTCCTGTCTTATAGCCTCTATATCTTTTGTATAGGATTCATACTGCATTTGATATTCTTCTGCATCAAGTTCTGCTTTTTGTCTTTCAAGATTTGCTCTTACTTTGCGATTGATTTCTTCAATATTTGCAATGTTAGCCTCAAGTTCAGCTGTACTCTCATCATGCAAAAAAGCTGTCGATTTGCGAGCAGTTTCAAGCTGTGCAAGTACTTTCGTAAGCAACTTATTATCTGCTTGTATGCGTTCGCTAATTTCATTAGCCTGTTCTTCAAGCTTTTTAGTATTTTCTCTAAGACGCTGATTTTCTGCATTCTTCGCAAGTATTTCTTGTTCTTGCATAATCAATTCACTTGCAGAAATAGGCTCTGTTGGCACACCTTCAAAAAATTTCATTTCTTTAGCGAACTTCATTTTTTGGTCGGCAATTTGCCCAATAGCATGACGCTTGTTATACAGCGCAGTTTCTTCACTCTCCAGCTGATAAAGCCTATCTCCTACACCTATTATTTTCAGTAAGATATTAGCTTTTTCTTTTGCAGTGGCATCGAGAAACTTTGGAAGATTCAATGCAAATTGTTCGACAAAACTATTAAGTAATTGTTGACCGCTTTTGTTTCCATTCGGGTCTATTACTTTCAAAGTGCTATTTTTTCCGCTTCTTTCGACAATCAATCCATTTGAAAGCGTAAACTTAAGATGAGGTGGTACTACCGAACCATTACGCTGGGGTTCTGATGGTTTAAGTTTATCCCCACCAAGTCCCCAGGCTATTGCATCCAAAATAGATGTTTTACCTTGGTTATTCTTTCCACCTATTACTGTCAATCCGTTTTCTGTTGGCTCTATTTTTACAGCTTTAATACGCTTAACATTTTCGATTTCAAGCGCATCAATTTTTACTGATTCAATTTCAATATTCATCTTTATACCTCCGTCATCAAACTGTAATAGTCTTCATTATCAATAAGTCCACGCTCTTTCAAATATCTCAGAGCAACGCTATATGTACAAAACGAAAGATTCTTGAGATTAGACACAAGGCTGTGTCTTTCGTGGCTTGCATAGTAAATTCTTCTGATAACAGATTTTTGATAAGCATTCAGCTCTTTAGTTGCAACCACGCACTTGATTTTCTCCGCTTTGCGTGCTATACTCTTAACAGTAAATGTTTTCCTTTTTTTATCGTCCCCAGAGTTGCCGCTCTGGAGGCGATTTTTCTTTTTTAGCTTATTCATTGATTTTGTCCTCCCACTTTATTCCTATATAATCCAAGACTTTACCCCAGCCAAATGGATTGCCGTTGTTGTCTTTACAGCAATGGTACATCCAATATTCCCACTCTTGTGGATTAGATTGTCTTAAGAGGTCAAACCTGTGGGGTCTTTTTTCAAGCTGTATACCAAATCCACACATACTGCAACCTGTGCGCTGTGCTTTAGTGGTATACAATGTGCCGTCTTTTGCTCTCTCTATAGTCCCGTATATGTCGGGTACAGGCACATTTAAATCAAGCGCAAGTTGTAAAAGGTCTTGCCTACTAAATATTGCAAAGGGTGCTGAGCGGATTGTTGTTTTACCAAAATAATTACAACCATTAAGCATTAATGACTTTTGTCTCCGACCTCCCTCACTTGCCATAAGACCTAAAAAAGGCACGCTGTTGTGCGCTTTTGCCCAATCATCCGCAGGCTTTTCTTTCAAGTAATAACAACACTTTGATGATACTTTGAAATCTGGTACTTGATAATTTACATCTTCTCTCTCATTCTCATAACCACCAAATAATTCAAGCCACTTTTGTGCTAATTTCATTCTTGTGTTTTTTCTGTACCCACCGTAAGCCCCTGTCTCACCAGTAATTATAGCGTGCCTTACTGTTTTATTTTTTTCTGTTGGATTTTGTAAAAGCTCAATTTTAGTAGCTATTTCTTTAGAGAGCACGGGAAACCCATATTCATTTATTACCTGCATTTTGCTTTTATATGGTTTTATTATTGTTAAACCAAGCTGTTTATGTATTTTTTGTATTGATTTATCCTCAAGTATTGATACAGACACGCCAGGTATCTTATATCCAAGCGATTGTATAAACATATAAAGTGTAATACTGTCAAGACCGCCAACAGAAACATGAGTATTTAAATCTCGAATATTGCACTCTCGTATAAACTCATATATTCTTGTTTCAGCATATCGCACTTTAAACTTATACGGTTGCTTTTGCTTAACGATAAATGAGGCTATTTTTTCATCGTTCCTCGCAGTTCGTTCTTCATAAGACATATTCATTTTTAATCCTCCTCAATCAAATTTGTAATTGTGCGGTTTAAATCTTTCCATATGCAAGCGATAATCTCGCTTATCAAATATCTTGTTTGCAAGTATCTCAAAGTCGTAGCGATTTCTGCATATTTTGTCTGCTTTTTGAGCAAGTTTATCCATACGCTTCTCGAGCTTTGCAGCTCTGAGGGCGGACTTTTTTTATTCTTTTATCCATATAAAATTACCACCTTTCCAAACTTCGTGAATCATTGCTCTTTTTCTAAGTAGATGCTCTGTTGGTGCGATTATTTCAGCACCATTAAATCCCCTATCTATGCGGCGTGAAATCGTTTTAGGTCCTACACCAGATATTTCTGCCCATTCAGGGATTGTGTGAGCTATTCCGCCAATTACTATTACTATGCCTCGCAATTCTCATTGCCTCCTCTCGACTTGGAAATCATTTGCTTCTTTGCTTTTGTGTTCGGCTGATTTAACATTGCCATTTCTTGCTCTAAAAACCTTATCACTCGTTGATAATCAGCTTTTGAGCTAAGCGGAGCCTCAAATCTCACGCCGTTTTCAGTTCGGACTTTTATATAGCTCATTTTTATCACCTCCCAACTATCATGCTCTTTAACTCCTCTTCGATGATAATCACGATAAGCTTCTTTATTTTGTTGAGTGTGTTGTCAATATCCGAGTCATGGCAGTTGTGCGTTAAACTTTCAATCATACGCACACATTCCTTGCGTGCTTCGTTCAAACCTTTTTTATCAATAAGCTCCTTGAGATATTTTTCCATTTCCTGCACCTCCTTTTATTGCGTGGCACCAACAAGTTTGAGCTTCTGCAACTTCTTAAAGCCTTCTTCAAGTTCCGCTATATTTATACCCCAAGCTTTGTAGGCAGATTTCGTGTTTACATAATTCGGACGAAGAGCTGGTTTATTATCTTCTCGCATTTGTTCTCTTGCCAGATTTTTCAATTTAACAATGCTCGGCCTTGAAATCTTTCCGCCCCATAATCGTTTTATTTCGCTGTTACCAATCTCAGCACAAGAGTAATATATTTCGATTACTGTTGCTAAATCAGGGTTCGCCAAGCGTACCATATATTCTCACTTCCTTTCATTAATTAAACAACCTATTGTAAGTTCCACGCCAAGAGCTTTTAGTAGCTTGTCGGCGTTCTCAAGTGAAATGCTGTTCTTGCCTTGCTCCCAGTATTGAATGCTCCTTAATGTAAATCCAGAGCGTTCTGCAAGTTCTCTTTGTGTAATCCCTTGTAAATTTCTCTGCTTTCTTATAAGTTCCGCTATCATTCGTTTATACACTTGACATTCTCCTTTTATCGTGATACTATATATAGTAAGCGAACCGCCATTCGTAAAGCTATATATAGAAAGTGAGGTGAATTTTATGGATTCTAATGGTTTTTGCCCTTTTTGTAATGGACAATGTCGTTCTGATTGTGTTTTTAGAATGCAAGCTTATATAAGTTCCAAGTGAGTGATATAAACACATATGAAGGAGACCAATTAACTGAAATATCCAATAAAATTGAAGAATAATCAAACATCATATTCTATCAATTTATCGAACTGTACTTTTGCATGGTTAGCAATGTATTGCTTTACAAAAGCAAGTATTTCATTTGACTGTGTAACAGTACAGTTTCTTTCTTGCAAAATTTTGAGAATTTCTTCTGCGGTTTGCTTATTTGATTCGGTAAACTCCATATCCTCACCCCCTCTCACTTTGTCCAACCCGTCATGAACTAAGCTGTCTTTTCCTGCTCAATCAGCGGAAGTATGTCCTTTGCTTTAAGCAATTCATAAATGAACAATCTGCCTTTCTGTGTCCAATATGTATGAACCTTTGTGTGTACTTCACCGTCATTGCCGTTGTATGTTTGCGTTTTAGTGCTTGTATAGCCTTTATTAGCGTATTTCTGATATAAGAGCCATATTTTATTACCTTGCTTAAATTGCACTTTAAGCTCGTGTAAAAGCTCATTAAGCCACCTTGCAGACTTGCCATAATCTTTGGCTATTTCTGTTGTAGACAAAAGGTCCTTACAATTAAGCACCACATCATAATAGCTTGCTTTAGGTTTCAGCTCTAAAATCTGCTGTTGCTGTATTGCTACTGTTTCAGTAAGAGCTTTTGTTTTTTCTCTTTCTTCTTTAAGTGCTGTAAAAGCCTTGATTGCTAAGTCTGGGTTATTCAAAAGCTCGTCTGTCGCATACATTCCTGTTTTGCGAATTGAGGGGAGAACATCACTTGTTACCCATTTACGGAAAGGTTTAGCCTGCGGTTTGTCACTACGAAGGATTACAGAATATAATCCGCTCTCGTTAATGATAGTAGCTTCACCTTGACGACCTAACTTAAAGTTAGACCGTTCATCTTCTTCAAGTCTTTGTGCTACTTTTGTTGCGTTTGAAAGTTCAAGCACTTTACATACATCAGTCAGCACCCACCAAGGTTCGTTGTTTACGGTTACTGTTCTTACTTCAGAATTGTTATAGTTCCAGATTTTTAATTCGTTCATATTTGAACTCCTTTCTTAGTTGTAACTTTATAAGTTACCGACTGGTCAAAAAAAATGGGCACGGGGTCATCGATGTCTAATATGGACATTAATGATTCTATTTCGTCACTACCAAAAATTCCTCTATGAAGTTTCGTGCTAAGTGTTCTTGGAGTAATATTAAGCCTTTCAGCAACCTGCTTTTGTGTAAAGCCCTTTCTGACCATAGCTGCCTTTAGTTCATTTGCATTAACCATTTTCTCACCTCCGTAACTTTTTAGGATACACATATCATACACCTATTTTCGTAACTTGTCAAGATATTTTTTGAACTTTTTTAGAAATATTTTTCTTGACAAGTTACCTTTGTTGAATTATTATATAGTTATGGAGGTGACAATATGACTGTAGGTGAAAGAATAAAAAAAGCTCGCGAGGAAAGAAATATATCTCAAACCGAACTTGCTAATGCAGTTAACCTTAGTAAACAAAATCTATATAAATATGAAAATAATATAATAACAAATATTCCATCTGATAAGATTGAAGCTATTGCTAAGTATTTAGAGATATCTCCTGCTTATCTAATGGGTTGGGTTAATAAAACAACCGCTTCGAATAATCAGCAACAAAAATTAACTAATCACGAAGAAAAGGTTATTATAGCTTATAGAGATAAGCCAGAAATGCAACCAGCTGTTGATAAACTTCTTGGCGTTGAAGAAATACATACAACTCCATCAGTCAGAGCCGCTCGAAGCTTTGGCGATAAATCTAAGATAGACCGAAATGCAGATATAGATGAACAGAGATTCATTGACGCTCCTGAAAGTGACATTGATATGTAACTATAACAATTAAATAAAAATCACCCCAAAGGGTATACTATCCCTTGAGGTGGTATAAATGTTATATGGCAAATATAAAAATGTCAGAAATTCAGCTTGGCAGGCTCTTTTAGACTTCAATGTTACAAAATTGCCTATATCGGTCAATAGCATAGCAAAACAATTAGGTATCAAGGTTATTAAAAATAGCGATATACACGAGTTGCAGAACGGAGAGCGTGGAGCAACCATACTAAAAAATGAGCATTGGTATATCGTATTTGATGATACCGAATCGGTTCCAGTGTGTCGCTTCACAGTGGCACACGAACTTGGACATATTCTGCTTGGTCATATATTAGTCACTGGAACTAAGTATCGCACTTTTGAAAAGCGTGACGAAGAAGAGCAAGCGGCAGATATGTTTGCCGCTCGGTTACTTGCTCCTGCTTGTGTCTTACACGAGCTACAAGCCTTGTCGCCTGAGCAGATAGCAAAACTATGTAATATATCTATGCCAGCGGCTGAGAAGCGTGCAGAGCGTATGGCAATACTCGAAGCAAGAAACAAGTATTACCTACACCCGCTTGAAAGAAAAGTGCGTGAACAGTTTGAAGATTTTATAAAGGAATATAAGCAATAAAAAAAACCGCTCCCACCGATGGCAGTCGGCGAGAGCGGAAACCATTACAACGGGTGCAATGATATAAAGATAAATTGGTCGTTTATCTTTATAATAATACCATAGCTCTTGTAATTTTTCAACTGATTTATTACAAGGGATTTTTGCACCCTTTTTTAAGAAAAGGAGTGTTAATTATGCCAATCACAAAGGTAGCAGGCAAGAAAAACGGTAAACAAAAATACCGTGTAAGAGTAAATTATACAGATAGTTTCGGCAAAGCTCAACAGATAGAGCGTACTGCATACGGACTTGATGAAGCGAAAGAAATTGAGCAAGAACTGCGATTAAAGGTTACCGAGCGTGTTTCTGGCGAGGGGCTAACAGTATCAGAGTTGATGGAAGAGTACCTCAAAGCTAAGAGTACAGAAACACGAGAAAGCACACTTGATAAATCAAAACGTATATTAAAATATCATGTGATACCTCATCTTGGCGAATACAAGCTCAAAAAGCTAACCGTACCAGTGTTGCAAAAATGGAAAATGCGCATCAGCGAAAAAGATTTAGCCGTTACAACACGACAAAATATATATGCTGAATTTAGAGCTTTACTCAATTACGCCGTAAAGATGGAATATATTCCAACAAACACACTTTTAAAAATAGGTAACTTTAAAACTACTTTGGAAAGCGAAACTAAACATACAATATCATACTATACAGCTGATGAATTTAAACAGTTTATTTCTGCCGCTCGAACCTGTGCAGAATCTGCACAAGCTAACGGAAACTATTTTGAGTGGAATTACTATGTATTTTTTGCAATAGCCTTTTATACAGGTATGCGTAAAGGTGAAATACACGGTTTAAGATGGTCAGATATTGATGGCAAATATATTTCCGTTAAACGCAGTATCTCTCAGAAAGTCAAGGGAGACGATAGAATAACCCCTCCAAAGAATAAATCATCAATTCGCACTCTGCAAATTCCAAAACCTTTAATTGAAATATTAAATGAGCATAAAGAGCGTTGTAAGATATTTGACGGCTTTTCAGAAGAAAATTACATCTGTGGCGCTAATAAGCCTCTAAGAGATTCAACGATTCAAAAGAGGAATATTAAATTTGCCCAGCTTGCTGGTATCAAAACAATACGCATACATGATTTCAGACATTCTCACGCTTCACTTTTAGCGAACGAGGGAATTAACATTCAAGAAATTGCCAGAAGGCTTGGTCATTCTGATGTTGAAATGACTTGGAATACATATTCACATTTGTATCCTCGTGAGGAGGAAAGAGCTGTCGCTGTACTTGATGAAATTATATTGAAGCTTGAATAATTCGGGGATTTTTCGGGGATAAGCAAAAATAAATCCGCATAAACAGCTTGCTTATGCGGATTTATCATATCTTGGTGGAGATGACGGGAATTGAACCCGTGTCCGAAAAACGCTTACAACGGCTTTCTTCGAGCGTAGTCATTGTTTTAAAATTCCCTCAGCTAATCGCCCAAAGACAGGCTATCAACCTCGGTATCCTTAAAGTCATGACAAGGTACAAGGCACTCCCCTGTTCACGTTCACCACTAATCGACGCCTATTAAAGACCGTGGTACTTCTATAATAGACGGTCGCGCTTAATTAAGCAGCGACAGCAACAGTTTTATTGTTGTCAATTATTGTTTAAGTTGCGGATTTTATAGCGGTTCCGCACCGCTGCTCGCTTACCGGAGCTTACATTCTCCGTCGAAACCTTTACATCCCCATATATAAAGAGGAATCAGCCTCTTGAACGCTCCTTAATGGCTCTTTGCATATCACGCTTTGCATCTCGGGCAGCCATATCTTCACGCTTATCATAAAGCTTTTTACCCTTACAAAGACCTAGCTGAACTTTAACCTTAGAACCTTTAAAGTATAACGAAAGTGGAATCAGCGAATATCCATCTTGCTTAACCGTACCGAAAAGACGCATAATCTCACGCTTGTGCATAAGCAATCTACGAACTCTCATAGGGTCACGATTAAAGATGTTTCCCTGCTCATATGGACTTATGTGCATACCTTTTATATACAGCTCTCCATCGTCAATGCTACACCACGAATCTTTTAAATTCACTCTGCCATTGCGAATGGACTTAACCTCTGTACCGCAAAGCTCTATGCCGGTCTCCATACTTTCTATCACAAAATAATCATGGAAGGCTTTTTTATTTTGTGCTATTGTTTTTGTGTTTTCCTTAGGCACGAAAAAGCCCTCCTCTACTTATTTTGAAATTAAATTTCCTTGCGTCCTTCTAAGGACTTTGTAAGTGTAACCTCATCGGCATATTCTATATCTCCGCCGACAGGAACACCATACGCAAGGCGTGTGACTTTTACACCAAATGGCTTTAAAAGCTTAGAAATATACATTGCAGTTGCTTCACCCTCAACAGTAGGGTTAGTTGCCATAATTACTTCTTTGATTTCATCTGTTTTGAATCTTGCAAGAAGCTCCTTAATACGAATCATATCGGCTGTAACACCATTTAAAGGCGAAAGTGAGCCATGAAGAACATGATATAAAGCATTATATTCATGTGTACGCTCAAGAGCCATAACATCACGAGGGTCTTCTACTACACATACGAGCGACCTATCACGACAAGGGTCACTGCATATGGAACAAACATCTTTATCAGTAAGATTACAGCAAATACTGCAATATTTTATCTTGGAGTGTGCCTCCATTATTGCATCAGAAAATTTCTGTGCTTCTGCTTCCGGCATACGCAAAATATGATATGCAAGCCTGAGTGCTGTTTTATGCCCTATTCCGGGCAAACGCTCAAACTGCTCTATAAGTTTTGCCAGCGGAGCTACACTATATTCAGCCATAATTAAAATAATCCTGGAACATTAAGACCATCAGAAATCTTATCCATAGTCTGTGACTTATCAGTCTGAGCCTTTCTGATAGCTTCATTAACAGCTGCGATTACGAGGTCGCTGAGCATATCAATATCTTCTGGGTCAACAACATCTTTCTGAATCTCAAGCTTCTGAATTTCAAGCTTACCAGTAATTGTAGCAGTTACTGCTCCGCCACCTGCTGTTGCAGAATATTCCTTCTGCTCGAGTTCCTGATTAGCAACATCCATTTCAGCCTGCATCTTTTGTGCCTGACGAGCGAGCTGCTGAATGTTAGCTGCTCCAGCATTTCCGTATCCCTTTGGCATTCTTGCTTTCATATTAATTTTCCTCCGAATTATTATTTATTTCTATTGGTATTCCTGATGCTTTTGCATCGGAAGCGAATTTTAAAAGTGGGTCATCTTGTTTAACTTCATCTGGATAGGAGTATCTTCCAAGACTATAATCATTTCCAGTAATTTTTTTGATTGAATTACGCATTTTTTCTCGTTGCTCAGGCTTGCGTAAAATTTCAAAGCATATATCATTTGTCGAATCAACAAGAACATATTTCCCGCTTATATAAGCCTTACTGCCATCAAATGATGCACCAATAATCTTTGAATATTGCTTTATATCATCTATTACCTCAGGCCATTCTTTCATTGGTACGGCTTCACTTCTGAGCTTTTCCATATCTGGTGGACGCTTAATCGGTGGTGTTCTTGTCTGAGAATGAGTTCTGCTGACAGATACTTGCTGAACTACTGGCGGATTAGCTCTGAGCCTTTCTACCTCTTTAGTAAGTTCATCAATACGCTTTGCAACATCTTCACTTATCTCTGGCTTAGAAATTTCTGAACACAGCTTAACTGCGGTCATTTCCATTTCTATTCTGCGATTAACTCCCCTCATCATACGCTCATATGCTTTTTGTAGAGTATCTATCGCTGAAATAATTTCGTTAAGTGACATTGCAAGAGCCTGTTCACTTGTCTGGGCAAATTCTTCGTCTGTCATAACAACAAAAGGTCTTGCATCTTTTACTGTTTTAATCAGCATCATCGCTCTTAGCTGAGAACAAAGTTCATCGCAAAGTCGAGCCATATCTTTAGAATCTGTGTGTAGCTTATCAATTATCGCAAGAGCCTCTGCGGAATCTCTTTTGCGAATTGATTCAACAAGCTTAAAAAGGTATTCCCTATCTGCCAAGCCTGCGGTATCACGAACAGTTTGTTCGTCAATGTGTCGGCTTCTTCCCATACATTGGTCGAGCAAGGAAACTGCATCTCTCATACCGCCATCAGCAATCGAGGCAATAAGCAAAGCCGCTGAACGCTCAATCTCTGCATTTTCCTGACCGCAAATATATTCAAGTCTATCTGCAATAGCTTGTGGTGAGATTCTATGAAAATCAAAACGCTGACAACGAGAAAGTATTGTTGCTGGAAGCTTATGAACCTCTGTTGTTGCCAAAATAAAGACAACATGAGGAGGTGGTTCTTCAAGCGTTTTCAAGAGAGCATTAAAAGCTCCCGGAGAAAGCATATGAACCTCGTCAATGATATATACACGATATTTTACGCCCGCAGGTGTAAAATTTGCTTCTTCTCGAAGCATACGAATATCATCAACACCATTATTACTTGCAGCATCAATTTCTACAACATCGAGAATTGAGCCATCATCAAGACCTCTACAAGCAGCACATTTTCCACAAGGGTCGCCATCTTGCAAATCAAGACAGTTGACAGCCTTAGCAAGAATTTTTGCACAAGAAGTTTTTCCTGTACCTCTCGAACCTGTAAAGAGATATGCGTGAGCTATTCTGTCGGCTTTAAGTTCATTTTTCAGTGTAACAGTAACCTGTGGCTGACCTGAAACCTCTGAGAAGGTTTTCGGGCGATATTTTCTATAAAGCACACGATACATTAAGCTCACCTTCCTTTTGGCTCAAAAAAACAAGACAGCCGAGGAAGTCGGTTATATGCTCTTTGGTATACTGACGAACAGATTAACTGTATCGCATGTTACAACCGCTTAATGCTGCTCGGTTCCCCGCCTGACATGGTTCACGGTGCTTCATCGTACAGCACCTATCCGCCAGCATATCAAAAAGCACATTCTGTCTTGTTATACCGATATTCTTCGGCAGTAGTGTTATTATACAATATATTTTCACAAAATGCAAGCCTTTTTTGAAAAAATTTATTATTGAAAAGGCTCGAGTGAATTTTTTATCTATCTTAGAGGGTAATCTATCAGCTAATCGGTATTAAAAATGGGTTCAGTAAAATACTGAGCCCATTTTACGACAAGTTTATTTAGATTTTTTACTACAAATAGAATAACCAATAGCTACTATTTCATGTATTATCAATGGAAGTACAGAACATATTGCTGTTATAATCCATTCGTTGCCTGTAAGATTTGCTGTTGAAAAAACGGCTCTGACAGCAGGAACTTCAATAACTAAAAATTGAAGTCCGATACCAACTACAAATGCAAGTGCCATCATCCAGTTTTTATTGCTGAAAATATGAATAAATGATTTCTTGACATTGCTCATACCTATCATATGGAAAAGCTCGCAGAATGCAAGGGTTGTAAATGCCATTGTCTGTGCCTGATGAAGTATATCTGCATTACCTTCATAAAGTGCCTTTATATCTCCAAGAGAGAATACACCATTTAGCCAGCCTGCCGCAAAATACGAGATAAGAACTGCTACTGTTATTACAACGCCAAAACCTGCTGTAAGCTTAACTCCGCCATCGGCAAAGATACCCTTTTTCGGGTCTCTTGGTTTTTCATCAAGAACATCATGTGCTTTGGGGTCCATACCCAAAGCAATCGCTGGCAAACTATCTGTGATAAGGTTTACCCACAAAAGATGAATAGCAATAAGTGGTGCTGGCAAGCCAAGACATATAATAAAGAACATAGCAAGAACTTCGGCAATATTACTTGAAATTAGGAATATAATTGTCTTTTTGATATTTGCAAAAATACCTCTTCCCTCTTCAACAGCCTTTTCGATAGATGCGAAGTTATCATCAGTAAGAACCATATCAGCTGCACCTTTGGCAACATCTGTACCAGTAATTCCCATTGCTATGCCAATATCAGCAGCTTTAAGGCTTGGTGCATCATTAACGCCATCACCTGTCATAGCACAGATATTTCCGTTCGCCTTAAATGCTTTAACAATCTGAACCTTATTTTCAGGCGAAACTCTTGCAAAAACTCTTACGCTCTTACAGCATTCTTTGAGTTCGTCTTCGCTCATTGCGTCAACCTCTGCACCTGTTCGGCACTGTTCCTTTGTTTCGCAAATTCCAAGATTTTTAGCTATTGCAAAGGCTGTATCCTTATGGTCGCCTGTAATCATAACAGTTGCAATACCTGCTCGCTTAAATTTCTCAACTGCGCCCTTTGCTTCGGGTCTTTCAGGGTCTATCATTGCTACCAAGCCGACAAAAATCAAATCGTCCTCGATTGGTTTATCTGTTATACGATATGCAAGAGCAAGAACTCTAAGAGCCTTATCGCTGAAATAGCTATTTGTACTGTAAATCTTCTTTATATCATCATCTGTAATACTTCTAACCTTACCATTTTCAAGGATTTTGGTTGTATGCTTTAAGATAGAATCTAAAGCACCCTTTGTATAACCGATATTCTTTCCATTATCATTGTGGACAGTGGTCATCATTTTTCTGTCACTATCAAATGGAAGTTCATCTATTCTTGGCGACATTGTTTCAAGGTCTTTTTTACGAAGACTAAGCTCATTTGCAAAATTGACAAGTGCAATTTCTGTTGGGTCACCATATAAGCCGTCATCAACAGTAGCATTAGAGCAAAGGCTCATACCTTTTGCAAGAAATCTAAATTCATTACTTTTCTGAGCTTTAAAATCAGAGCTAACTACAACCTGACCATTGCAATATGCCTCAACAACAGTCATTTTATTTTGAGTAAGTGTGCCTGTTTTATCTGAACATACTACTGAAACAGCACCAAGCGTTTCAACAGAAGGCAGTTTTCTTACAATCGTATTTGCCTTAACCATCTTCTGTACACCAATAGCAAGAACTATTGTTACAACTGCTGGCAATCCCTCTGGTATAGCCGCAACAGCAAGTGAAATTGATGAGAGAATAGCTTCTATATAAGCCTCAATATTAGTACCCTTGCCATCAACAAAAACCCATACAAGGTCAACAGCAAGCACAAGGAGAACTATTATAAGTGTTATTATTCCAAGTCCTTTAGAAAGCTTTGCAAGAACCTTTTGTAGTGGTGTAAGCTCTTCTTGCTCATTATCAAGAGCAGATGCAATCTTACCTATTTCGGTTTCCATTCCACAACCACTTACAATGCCCATTCCTCTGCCATATGTTACAGGTGTTGACATATAAACCATATTAACTCTGTCTGCAACACCAAGAACCTCAGGCATTTCGGA
>QWCE01002766.1_pt1 | contig 20970 bp, 17 predicted proteins | sample 1972531 | NCBI WGS metagenome assembly QWCE01 (sample SAMN09866716, study PRJNA288562) | Human gut metagenome isolate term4_stool, whole genome shotgun sequencing... | reverse complement strand
CGCACGAAAGCTAAGAGAAGTGCATAGCGGGGTGTGGGCGGCTGACGCGAGTTTGCTCGCAGGCAGACGCATCACAATCCGCATATATACGGCGATAGCCGTGGGACAAGCGTTTCGGAGAAACGCTTGTATGCACTTCGATTCCAAGGCTGAAAACATTCTATTTTATGAGTGTTTTTCAGCCTTTTTCTTTCTGAAAAACTGCAAAAATTCCGTTTGTTCTAACCAAAATTCTAACAAATTTTCATTTTTTACGATTCTCGTATAAATCTATCTGATTTCTGCTTTCTGGAAAAGTGGAAATTCAAATGAATCTCCCTTGGCACCACACGTTTCTTTCTCTCCACCTATCTGCCACATTTACCATAGTTAATTCCGAGTAGTTATTGGACTTTAGTTTGTATTGCAACCTTATCCTTAACTATAGCCTGATGTGATTTCTGTTCGTCAGACCAGAGATTTGCCATCCGACTTCCTTTAGATTCCACTTCACAATGGACACCCTTGTCTTTGGCTGTATCCTTCCCACTACTAGGGCGGATTAGGGACTTTCACCCATTAGAAACGTGCGCCGCAAGGCGCACAATAAAAAAACTGCCGGCAAGACAATCTTGCCGGCAGAAATGGTATCATTTTATTTTACTTTGTAATAATCAAAGTCAACATATCCACCAGCTTCTTTTGTTGCATAATTTACAAGCCAGCTTCTTGTTCCCATAAATGTTGTCGCAGTATCAAATCCAAGTGAGAATGTTTCGCCTATGCTCTTCCAATTCTCTCCATCTAAACTATAGAAGAAATTTGCTCTATCTGCTCTTGTCTTGCCTGTATTAAAGGCATACTCAATTTTAAGATATACTGGTGCGTTTCCTTCGATCTTTTCTTCAGAAACAGCATTTTCTTTTATCTTATCCTCTTTCTTCGCCTTTGCACCACTATTCGTATCACTATTGCAGCCCTGGAATACGTAACGGTTACCATTTTCATCGCATTTTACACCAACCATTCCATAGTGTGCACTGATTGCAGCAAGACCTGCATAATCACCCGGTTTCATATTTTCTGTCAAAACGCATGTCTCTGATGTAAAGTTAGGTCCTACCGTTCTTTGTGTCAGAGAGTTTCTTGCAAACCAGATATTCCCTGCTACCTTACCGTTTTTAATTCGATAATAACCAGGATTTTCTGTTACTGACCAGTTGGCGTCATCCGGATTATGGTTCCACTGCCATACTTTCTTTAGGCTGTCACCTTTCTTAAAATCCGGATAGGAGAAGTCATCATCACCAACAATGTAACTTTCCTTATCACTCTTATTCAACTGGATAGTAAGTGGATTCTTAACCTTCTGGCTTGTTCCAAGACAATTTACAAAGTTTCCTTTATCATCATAGTAACCCATCATCGGCCAGTCTGGATAATACTTGTTATTCTTTGTATCAACATAATCCCAGTTTACAGCAAGTATAGACGGAACACGACCAAGACCATCATGATCCTGGAAAAGGAATCCATACCAATCACCATAGATCGTGTCCACAATACCACCCTGTGCGATACCGGTTCCATACTCATATGTAGAGCCTTCAAAGATCAATTGAGCTTCCCAGTCTGACGGCTTACTATCATACAATTTTTTACTTCTATAGCATACTTCTCTGCGGAACCAGTTTCCATAAGAACCAATGATCATAAGGTAATAGTAATCACCAATCTTATAAGCATGAGCACCTTCCCATAAAGACCACTTGAATCCGCCCAATGTCTTATTAAACAGCACTCTTGAACCGCCTTCTTTTACAACTTTTCCAATTCCACCTTCTGCCGATGATTCTTTTAAAGAAATCTTCTGAATGTTATTTCCATTGTAGATAACATACATTCCGTCACCGTCAAAGATCAATGCCGGGTCATGGAAACTTGTCTGTATGTAATATGCTTTCCACGTACCATTCTCGATATCCGGTGTCGTGTAACAATAAAAACCATCATTGTTAACATTGTAGATTACATAGAAAAGTTTTGTTTTTTCATTGTATTTTAATGATGCTGCCCAGGAACCATTCTTATATGTCTGCTGTCCGTTCTCAAGATTAAATAAATCCTTGTCCGGGAAACGGTTACATGCATAGTTTACAATTTCCCAATGAACAAGATCTGTCGACTTCATAACAGGGACACCAGGAACAAGGTTCATCGTTGTACTTACCATGTAGTAGTTCTGACCAACACGAATTATATCCAGATCCGGCACATCGGATGCAATACCCGGATAGTCCGCTACAGTAAGATTGTTCTTATCTAATTCCGGCATACCAGGCGCCAATGTTGGACGTGGTGCAGGAGATCTCGTTACAATCGGTGTTGGTGTTGGTGCTGCCGTCTCCGTTGCGGCTGGCGTTGCTGATGCTGTCGGCTCAACCGGTGCTGTTGCAGACGGTGCTGTTGCAGACGGTGTCGCTGTAGGTGTTGCCTTGTTTACCGTTTCCGGTGTTGGCGTTGCTACATTCTTCTTTTTCATGCCAGTTACCGTAACTTTAACCTTTCCCAATGTTCTTTTCTTCTTTTTACCTTTTTTCTTTTTACCTTTTTTCAAAACTTCTTTTACTGTTATAGTCGCTTTTCCGGCTTTTATTCCGGTAACCTTCCCTTTTGATGTTACTTTTGCCACTTGTTTGTTACTGCTGGTAAAAGAATAAGAATGTTTCTTAGTTTTATTCTTAATCAATATACTCTTTTTCTTTCCAACCTTAACAGAAATCTTCTTGGTCTTAAGAGAAGCCTTAGCCTTTGCTTCTACATCACTTCCGGCGCTGGATAGTGTTGTGATACAAAGAGCCGAAACCATAAGGCCTGCGATTACTTTTCTACTTGCTATTTGCATAATTACCTCCTTCTAAATTGATTAAAATATTATTTTAATTATAGCCCTATCTGTAAGATTATTCTATGATATATTTGGTACTTAAATTGAATTTTCTAGTATCTGTTTTCCTTTATAACAAAAAAAATCCACAGGTAACATTCCTGTGGTTGAAGAACTTCCGTCCGTTAGCTCCCCGAGTAGGACTCGAACCTACAACAACACGGTTAACAGCCGTGGGCTCTACCATTGAGCTATCGAGGATTATTCTATTTCCTTAATTCAAAAAAGGCAAAGAACTTCCGTCCTTCGCCTTTTCTTCTTCTGTTACCTCTTTTCAGTACCTTGTTGACTCCTTTTCAACAAGCAAAGCGTTATGCTGCAGAGTTGCCATATTCATCAAGACCGAGATGGATTGTTCACTTCATCGATGGAACTTTCTCGACCATTCTAAAATCTTATCTTCTAACAATTCCCTTTTCTAACGCTTTTTGAATATCCTGATCGGAAATTACAGAATACACTTTCATACCATATTTTTCTTCTAACAGATGTCTTCCAATTCCACCAGGCATATCATCGCGAGCGAATACTGTTACTAACGCCACAACATTAATATCTACGCATTTTTTTGTTTCCTCAATCCACCTATCTACACTTTGTCCTGTAGACACACCATCGTCCACAATAACTACACGCTCCCCCGCTTGCAATGTGTGACCACATATCATTCGCCCTCTGCTATCAGGATTCTGTCTTGCATGACAATAATTTATGGTTTTTCCATATTTGTTATACAAAACACTTGCCGCCATTGCTGAAAAAGAAATCCCATGATATGCCATTCCAGTTAATACGTCAAACTCAAGATAATTTTCGCATATACAATCTGCTAATACTTCTCCGATTTTACTTATCTGAGCATTGGTAGAGAAATTTTCTGTATTGATAAAATATCCACCGCTCTCTTGAAATATCAGGATTTGATTATCTGCCATAAATCGCACAAATTTCTCTTTGTTTGTCAATGCATCCAACTTATACCCAAACAACTCATCTATTGTTACGCCAAAATATTGTGCCAACAATGGAATCAGAGAAATATCCGGTTGTGCTACTTCATTTTCATACTTTGAAACTGCTTGGTATGAAACTCCCAATTCCCGTGCCACCTCTTCCTGTGTTACGCCTTTTGCTTTTCGCAATGTTTTGATTGTATTTCCAATCGAAATCATAGTTTGTTCCTCCTTAATTGAATGGATTAAAGAGCTCTTTATGATTTCATTATAAAAAAAGTGAAAGATGAAAACAATAACCTAATTTTCTTGATTTTCTCAACTAGAAGTTGAATTCTTGCTGTTTTTGTTACCATAATAAGCATCACCTTTCAACAGTTTCAATCAGATACCCCCAGTTCTGATTCAAGTTCATCAGCAGATATTGTACCGTTATCACGAATAGAATTTTCTGCTTCATTCAGTTTAGTCATCAATTGATATAAAAGCTTTTGTTTGTCATGTTTCTCTATTTTCTCCAGCCCACTAAAAACATTTCTTAACTCAGTTATTTTTTTCATGGCTTCATCCAATGGAAGTTCTCTTCCAGCCTCCATATCCGCAATACCATAATTCAATTCGCTTTTCAGCTTATTGTCTTTATCAAAATTGTCTTGCAGCCTTTTACTTGTTTGATTTTTCATACAGCACACCACTTTCTAAAATTATCCATTGACACACATAACAATTCTATTTTATGTGAAATTATATGTTCTATCAAAAAAACGCTTGATATATTTTTTTACCAGTGATATTATAACTATGTAGGAAAGCACCCACTCCAAAGTGGATGCTCCCACGAAGATTAAATGTCCTTACGGACACCGCACATCCTGTGGTTCAGACAGGATAGGCATTTTTATTTTCGTTTTGTCTTTCTCTTGTTGAGAAAGGCAAGCAACGCTATAACAAGACTATGATGTGCCCCCAAAAAGTCTAACTTTTTGGGGGCACATCAAATCTGATACAAAGCGTTACTTCGGTTAGAAGCCCCCTTTTCATTCTTCAACTAAAAAACGTTCTCTTCCCCACCAATCAGGAATTAATTCTTTAAGCCGAACGATTCTTCTCTTTTCAAAATCCACAAGTATTTCAATGTCACCACTATCTTTATCTAATTGCATCATATACTCTCTACACGCACCACACGGAGCGCCAACACTTCCATCCTCAACAACCGCAACCATTTTATCGATTTGATGCTCACCATTTGTTATCATATTAGCAATCGCATTTCTTTCAGCACACATTCCCAGTGTACTTGCCGTATCAATACAAACTCCAACATAAATACTACCTTTCTTAGTCAAAAGTGCAGCTGCAACCCCCCCCTGCCTCTATAAACGGAGAAATCACTCTCTCTTTTTGCACTTTTCTCGCTTCACAGTATAATTTTTCCCAAATATCCTCATACATAATAACACCATCCTAAAATTATTCCATTTCTACTACTACACCATAATGATCACTTGCTGCCAATGCTATATCCTCATAAATTGCTGTGCCAAATACGTTGCACCCGCTCAAAACGGGAAATTGCTGCGGATATGTATTTTGCAATAAAATTCTGTCAAATCTTGAATTTGTCTCTACCGTATTTCCTTTAAATCTAGGATTTTTCCGAAAATCAAGAGTATTCTCAGCTTTTTTATCAGTAATTTCCGCATATGCAGATGCCAAATCAAACCAACACGGTAAGGCTTCACAATTATTCAACGTACATTCTCCTAATAAAAACCGCTGTACATCCGAGAAATCACTACAATTAAAGTCACCCGCCATATAAACATAATCGTATGTTTTTTTATCCACTGCGTTGACAATTTTTATAATTTGATGCTCTCTGCTTAATACACTATCCCACGGAAGATGAACATTCACAACCGCTATTTTTTGAGAATTATAAAAAAACGAACAATAAATTGCATTTGCTTCGCCTATCCATGTCTCACAATCTAAAAAGGGCATTTTCGCCATTATACATAACCCTTCCTCATTATCTGGATAATTATCAAAATACCAATAGGGATAATCCGCATTTGCTGCAATACTTTCAGCCAATTTTCTAGTTGATACCTCCTGAAGACATATCACATCAGCATTTATTAATTTTATTTCATTTACTATATATTTAATTCTATATGGCATTCCACTTTCTGAATTCCATATATTATATGTAGCAATTTTCAAATTCAAACTCTCCTTTCTTTTCCACACCTTAGTTCTCTCCGCCTCCGTGTCCATCTACGCCAACAACGAAACAAAAAACCAGTTATCGAAAAGCTGCCACATCAAAAAGGACATCATTAATATTAATCCACCAAAGAACAACCAATTACTTCCTTTTTCAATTCCTTTGCAAAACAAAATTAGTCCAACAAGTACAAACAATAATTTCATATCCTATTTCCCCTCATTTTTCAAAGGTCATTATAACATATATTGGTAATCTATGAAAGAAAAAGCCCCCACTGCATTTTTTTAGTATACGCCCCCTCGTCAAAATTGCTTTCCGTTTTTTTATCTCAGCCAAAACACCTCCCCCAATACACTACTCTTTACGGATTTCACATTTGCGTTATTTAATTACGTTATTTTTCACTGCTTTATTTTGCAATACCAAGTATAATATTATTTATGAATTTACCTAAGAAAGGGGTTTGACAATGAATGTATTAGACCGTATCGTGGAATTACGGCTGGAGCGTGGCTGGACCGAGTATCAACTATCCCAGCAGTCCGGCATTACCCAATCAACGATTTCAGCCTGGTATCGAAAAAACACATTGCCGTCCATTCCCTCTTTGCAAAAAATATGTAACGCATTTAATATTTCGATGTCTGAATTTTTTATGGAGGAAGACACCACTTCTGTTCATTTGAATGAAACGAGGTTTCGCTTACTCCGCTATGCAGAGCGCTTAAATGGTACGCAGTTAAGTTCTATGCTTAAATTTCTGGAATCCCTTTGACTTATATCATAAAAAAGAAAGAGAGGTACTTTTATGCCATTTATTGATTCAAAAATTACCGTATCGCTCACCCCGGAAAAAGAGGAAGCTATCAAAACAAAACTTGGTGAGGCTATCCAAATTTTAAACAAATCGGAAACGTATCTGATGGTTGGATTTGAAGATAATTACGATTTGTACATGGGCGGTTCGAAATTGGACAAGGGAGCATATGTTTCTGTCAGTCTGTTTGGTCAGGCATCACCGTCTGCCTATTCAGAAATGACAAAAGTTATTTGCGACATTTTAAGTGAAGAGCTTTCCATCCCGGGAAATCAGGTTTATGTCACTTACCACGGTGTGAACGACTGGGGCTGGAACGGCAGCAATTTTTAAATGTAACACCAAGGGAAAAGCAGAGAATTCCATTTTGTGAACTCTCTGCTTTTTTCTTTTAACCGTATTTTTTGGCAAGTAATTTGATGTACTTTTTCTTTCTCGTACGAGGAATTTTAATTTTCGCCGCCGGATAAATTCCAATAAACGCTTTTTTGCCAATGGCTTTCAGTTTTTTTGTTTTTATGTCTATGTACCTCAGCTGCCTTGTACCGTAGAACGCCATTTTCCCGATTGACTGTATGTTCGTGCCAATTAGAGCACGGCGAATTTTTCTGTTTTTATAAAAAGCACGGTCAGCAATTGCTACGACATCAAAACGGATTCCTTTGTAAATAACCTTCTTTGGAATCACCAGTTTCTTTACCGTACCTTTTACCCCTTTGACGGTTACGCTTCCTTTTCTGCCATTTACTTTTATGACCCGGTAGCGGATTTTCTTCACAACAAACACCTTGCCTGCTTTCACCACCGAGGCTTGCTTCGGTACCGCCGTCACGGTAGGAATTTTTGTCTGTTCCGGCGTTTTTTCCGGTTTTTCTGTAATAACCCGAATCGGCACCTGCGTTGGTGTTATCATCGGTGTCGCCGTTGGCTTGCGTGTTGGGGGCGCCGTTGGCTTGCGTGTTGGGGGCGCCGTTGGCTTACGTGTTGGCGTTGCCGTTGGTTTTTGCGTTGGGGTTGCCGTTGGCTTCAGTGTCGGCGTTGCCGTTAGCTTCGGCGTCGGGGTTGCCGTTGGTTTCGGCGTTGGCGTTGCCGTTGGAGTTGCCGTTGGTTTCGGCGTTGGCGTTATCGTTGATTCCCCCGTTGGTGTCGCCGTTGGCTCTCCTGTCGGTGTTGGTGTCACCGCCGGTTCCGGTGCTTCACCCGTGCGATAAGGTATCAGCCTTGTATCTGTAATAACTGCATCGTCCTCAAAATACCATTTTATATTTGTATCTTCACCATTTGCATATACATACCACTGCACTTGAATACCATCACTTTCATAAGGCTGGTAATCCGATAACTTACTTTTATAATTGCAATACATTTGTTGATTCACTTTTGTATTATTTTTATCCCAAAATTGTACTTTAAGAACTTTATTTTCTTCATTTAAAAATTGTGGGTATTCATCCTGCCCTAAAATCATACCATATAGTTCCTTATTTTCGTTGCAAAATCTGCCATTTGTAAAGTATTCCTTTGGCTTCGCTGCATCTGTAAACAAATTCGCACTGCTCTTTCCGCTCTCAGTTTCTCCAATATCATACAAACCTGTATTTTCATAACATTCCTTCGGATAACTTATTTCATATTTCCGCCATGAAATATAATCAGATTCTGCAAAATACCCAAACAAAATTCCTACGGACTCAGTTCCCTCTAACTCACAGGCGGTATAGGAACAATCCGTTGCACTATCCATAATTGAATTTATATATCCAAACAAGCCACCCACATATCGATTACCCGTTATCTTTCCAAGCGTATAACAAGCATTTAAAGAATTAGAACTACCCATATATCCACAAATTCCCCCTAACTTATTATTACCACTCATCTCCCCTTGCATTGACAATTTATCCGCGATCTCACAACAATAGCAACAGCCCATAATTCCGCCCACGTTATCTCCTCCGGAAATCACACAGTCTTTAACCTGACATTCTGTACACCATATTGATCTCGTACTTCCAACAATTCCTCCTACATCCGTACTGCTTTCTTCACCTTTTATTACACACTTTGAAACCGAGCAATTGGAAATTCGAAGTGATCGTGAACTTTGTCCAACGATTCCTCCTACCATACTGCCCCCTTTTATATATGAGTTTTTCAATTTCAAATTTGTAATTCTTCCGGAAAGAGTATCTGCCCCACCAAATAACCCTTGTGAATTCTCCGTTGTATTAATATATAAACCATAAATTGTATAACCATTCCCATTAAACGCTGCTTGAAACGAATTTTTTTCGTTTCCAATTGGTGTCCACTTATTCTTTGGCGGCTGGTTTCCCCATGATAAATACTCCTCTGAATTTTCATTCAGATAAATGTCATTCATTAGTTTAAACTCTACATTATAACCAGTCAATTTCACAGATCCTAAAATATTATTAATTCCAGCTAATTGTTCTGCTGTATAAATTTTCCATTCATAATGATAGATTGATTGAGACATATTCTCTTCGTCGCACTCTGCCTCCGTTCCATCCCATATAACCGGCTCCTCCTTTGCCTGCGTTCTCTTTTTCATCTGTTTTGTTGATGCCGTCTTTTTTTCTGTAACTGCTGTCCCACACATATATAGTGAAATATCTCCTGTTACTCTGTCACTATCAAAATCCCATGTTACATATTTCTGCAAAGCCTCATCATACATTCTCCATTCAACACTTTTCCCCTCCGATTCATAAGGTTGAAAATCCTGTATCAAATTTCCAATGTTATAATATTTATTTTGCAACAGCAAGCCATCATCGCCATAAAATTTTACACTACACACTTTATTCTTTGTATTCGCAAAAGTCGGATACTTATCCTTTCCCAATTGAATACCAAAATAATCTGAATTTTGAGAACAAAATTCTCCTCCGCATAAATATTCTTCACTTACAGCTGAACCATCCAATTGATTCCATCGATAATCACTGCCAAACTCATCGCACCCAATATCACATAGTCCCTCGTTCAATGCCTCCTTTTTCAAATAATATACATTTGTGGCACCAATTGTTCTTTTTTGATATTGCCCATAAATAATTCCTTTCCCTGACTCCCCACTTACTTCCATCGTTGTGTAACACGTATCGTTTTTTGCATTTTCCGACAAATAACTTCCTATTAATCCCCCTACGTATCTTCTTCCAGCAACTTTCCCCTGTGAATAACAAAAATCAGGTCCCTCCTTCATTCGGGCAGAACCTGTCAATCCACCGACATAATCATTTCCTGACACGTTTCCAACTACATAGCAGTTTTTCATACCTATACCATAACGAAATCCCGGAGTATATAACATATTATATCTCCCTACCAATCCACCAACGTAATCTATCCCTTTTACATCCCCTTCAACATGACATTTTTCCATATTAACTTCATTATAATTCTGTCCTACCAGTCCACCAATATAATGACCTTTTCCCTCAATAATTACCTTTTCTGCAGTACAGTTTACAAAACTATTGCCATAATTACACCCAACAAGACCACCTACATAGCTTACTCCCCTAATATATGAGTTTTTAATATGAATATTTTTTATATTCATACTATTACCAGCAATCCCGGTTTTTCCCAAAAGTCCCTGTGCATCTTTAGAACTATTTATATATATCCCATATATACTATGATTGTTTCCATCTATAACCCCTTGAAAACAAATCTTATCTGTGCCAATTGGCATCCATTCATTCTCCGGCTCAATTTTATCCCACATTGCAAAGTCTTCCGAATCCTGATTTAGATAAATATCATTTGTTAATTTAAAAGTTTTCCCATCCATACTATCGACTTGATTTACCAATTGTGCCAGTCCCGCTAACTGCCTTGCATTAGAAATTTCATAATATGTATCCGTCCAAGTATACCAGCTGGTATCGACAGAGCCATCCCACACCTCTACCGTCGCAGCCTTTGCCGTCATCTTTTTTTCTGACGCATTTTCCCCATACCACACATACGGTCTTAGTACACTAATAATCATCACAAAAATAAGTACCAGGCTGACCCTCCGCTTGTCCATTTCTTTCTCTCCTCTTAATCCGTAACAATCTGAATTTTCTTTGGCTTCTTTGTCGCCATAGGTTTCGGTTTTTTAGTTGATACAGAAGCCAACGGCACCTTCTTTTCTCCCCGGCTCACCGTCAGGTGAATTACCGTGCCTTCTTTCACTTTAACATTCTTTTTCCTACTTTGTTTTATTATACTATTTTTACGGCTATTTGAAAATTGTTTTTTCACTGTATATTTCAGTCCTCTTGCACTCAAAATCACTTTTGCCTCCGTAAGTGTCTTTCCTGTTACATTTGGCACACGCACACGTTTGACGCCGAGACTTATGCGAAGTATGACCTCTTTCTTATCACCCGATGTGTACTGCTGCCCCGGCTTGATGCTCTGCCTATAAACAGTCTCCTTTTTCTTCTCACTGTAGCCGCGTTCAATGATAATAGCAATATTGGCATCCATTGTCCGCACCGCCTCTATCGCATCTGATGTTTCCTTTCCGACAACATCCGGCATAGTAACAAGAGCCTGTGTCGGACTTGGTGTAACCGCTTTCGTTGCCAAAGGCGTTTTTTCCGCCATAGCCGCTTTTTCTTTTTGCGTACCCGAAAGCATTGTTTTTCCCGCAATCACCACCACAAGAATAAGTGCCAGAATTCCGCACCCCAAATAAAGACGCTTCTTCTTCCACTGAGGAAGAATCTTTCGTCCCTCTTTTTCCCTGTCAAAATAAACAGTCCGCTCGATTGGCTTTGCGCCTTCCGCTATAGGAATTTCTTTTTTCAGTGCCTCACAAAAAGACTGCATGTCAGCATATCGGTCATCCGGACTTAATGCCATTGCCTCTTCTAACACATCGGCTAATGACGCCTTTATCTGCTGCATGCCGGTCCTCATTTTCTGGTTTGCCGCCTCTGCCTCACGCTCAAGTGCTGACACCGGTGCTTTGCCGGTCAGCATAAAGTACATCGTCGCCGCCAGCGAGTAAATATCCGTCCACGGCCCCTGTTTTCCATTCCGCGAATACTGCTCTTTCGGTGTGTACTGCTGCCGCACAACAACCGTCATGCTCTTGTTGTTGCCCTGTGCATCTAACACCGTTCGGCGTGCAGAACCAAAATCAACTAATTTTGCCACGCCATCCGGACGCAGAATAATATTGTCCGGACTAATATCCCTGTGAAGCATCCCCTTTTCATGGAGTTTCTGCAAATCATTCATCAAAGGTTCTACGACAAGAAGCATTTCTTCCGGCGTAAATATCCCCTGACGCTCCACTCGCTGCTGCACCGTAATTCCCGGCACATACTCCATCACAATATAGGCTGTTTTATTTTCCTCCAAATAATCATAAACTTGTATTACACTGTCACAAGACGACGCCTTTTCAAGCGTTTTTCCCTCTTTCTTAAAACGCTCTAAACCGGACTGAAAAAACTTTCCATCTTTTCCATCAAAACAGATCACATCCTGCGAACGTCCGGACGTTGTATCGCGCGACGCAATGCGTGCCGGAAAATATTCTTTCACAGCCACCGGTCTTTTCTGCCTCGTATCATATCCCACATAAGTAATGCCAAAGCCACCCTCACCTAACTCTCTTCCGACAAGATAGCGGTCCAAAAGCCTTGTTCCCGCACGCAAATAACGCGGACTCTTCACCTTAATCGGGTCAAATCCGCAAAATGGGCAAACGGAATCATAAAGCGAAATTTCACGCAGGCAGCCTAAACATATTTTTGTCTTCTTTCGCACAGTTAATCCCCTTTCCCAAATTTTTTATTAAATATACCGGAAAATATCATACTCATCCCACTCAAGTTCTTCAAGAATGTGTTTTAGATAATCTCCAATACTTTCTTCCAAATAACCAAGCGCTTCTTTCTCTTCTGTTGCTGCATATACATTCCCATTCCAATATTTATTTAAAATCTCCTTGCATTTTTCCTGAAGCACCGGATTTTGATTGTAATGCTGTAAAATGATTGCACTTTCCACCGAATACGCCGGATTAATCAGATACGCACTTTCCACTGCATACATAATGACGCACTCTACATTATCTTTCGCGCACATTGGTCGCATATACGCCAAAGAAAGCATATAATTAATCTGCTCTAAAGACATGTTCAAATTCACACCAAGCAAAATTAATTTCATACGGCTTGGACACTCACCTCTAAGTCTGAGTGCCGACATCATCTTCTCATAGGAAAAATTCAATGAATTTGTCTGCACAAAATGATGTATATTCTCATCTTTTGCTTCAATAAACATCTTCAAGAATTTCTCCAGATTCTGATATGATTCCTCATACGACTTTTTATTCTCGCAAATAAAAGCTTCAAATTCTTCTTTGCTTTCTTTCGTCATCAGACCATCTTCAATTTCATGTGTATTTCTGGATTCTGTCACGATACCGGTATACTCCCGCATCCGTACCAAAAGCTGCTCTTTTAACTGCCTGTAAAACTCATACGCATCACCATCTTTGGGATAGTGGTGAATGACAAAGATACAAACCGCATCCTCCATATTTTTCCCATATAGGCGCGGGTATTTGCCATACCGCATCAAAAGGTCATTAAACTCATCCAATGTAAGCCGAAACCCGAGACCAATTTTAATAAAAGTCTCCCGATTCTGTGGCATCGCACCCTCGCGGCACCATTTCTTCACCGTATTACGGCTGCAATGGCACGTCTTTGCGAGCTGCACATAATTCAGATGATTTTTTTCGACCATATAATTAATATAATTTTTCCACACGTAATAATAATTACTATTACGGCTTAAAATCTCCTGAAGTTCAGCAAGACTTTCACACTTACTGACTTCTTCATTTACATCAAAGGTATTTCTTCTGTTCTCCATTTTACACTTTCTCTTACTTCATTTCAACATATAAATCAACTTCACCAAAACTGATTACGTCCCCATTTCTAAGGGCAACGTCCTCAATCACTTTAAGATTGTTGTGATACGTCGGATTGGTTCCGTCTAAATCCATCAGATACACTTTGCCGCACTCCGTATACAGCCGGCACTGCCGCGCGGACACTGTCGGTTCATCTACCAGCGCCACATCACATAAATCCGGTGCACGACCAACGACCATGCACCCCTCTAAATCATATTCATACACACAGGATTTGTTATGCGCATTCGTCAGTCGAATATGGGGCATAAACAACTCCTCATTTTCTTCTTTTTTATTCTTTCTTCTCACAAGCCATTCCCTTATGTTTCTCATTGTTGTTCCTTTATGTTACTTTGTTATTATAGCATAGTTTGGGGAGGATTTTTAATTTTTATAACAAATTCCCTTATAAGCAATACAGAAATAATTGCTAATGAAATCCACTGCGATGTTGACAAGCCAAACCAGATTCCTCGGATTTCATCACCTCGAAGGAATTCGAAAGCAAATCTCCCCACCGCATAAATCGATAAATACCATTTAATAAGCCATCTTTGACTTTTCCCCTTTCTTGATAAGACTAATAAAAATATAGTTAGTAGTAAACAAAATGCACTCTCAAATAGTTGTACTGGTATTCTTAAAACAGTTGGATCTGCTTCCATTGCTATTCCCCATGAGGAAGCCTTGCCATAACAACAACCTCCAAAAAAACAACCTAGTCTTCCAAACATGTGAAACAACGGAAATGCCGGCGTAACAACATTTGATAATTCTTTAAAGCGAATGTTGAATTTTCTTCCAAATAAATACATACCCAATATTGCCCCCATTAGTCCGCCATAAAACACGAATCCACTTGTAAGAATAATATATCCTAATTTTGCAAAACTAAATTCATTAACGATATTAGGTATCATAGTAACAATAAAAATAAACTTGCTTCCCACAAATATTCCAGCCACGATAAATCCAACTAAAGCAAGATATTTTTTAAATGTAATCTGTGGAATTACCATAATACGATAGTACACTAACAACATTGCAAATAAAAAACCTAAGCACGCAAATGCTCCATATGACGAAATCTGTAATTGTCCGCCCAAAATTGAAATACTTAAAATTGACTTCATATTTTTGCCATGCGATAAATCAAAATCATCACATTTTCCTTTCATTTTGTTTTAAGAATAGAACGACACACACCAGAAACCAAAAAATTTGGGTTACCAATATGTGTCGTTTCTTATAAAGATACTTTGTGCAGATGCATTTTTACATAAACATTAGCTATTCACACCACTTGCACATCCACCTGCACATCCATTTAGGCATCCTCCGCATAAATTTCCAGTAACACATCCAAAAGCTTTACCAGCACATGTGAATGGATTACAGGTGCAGCCAGTCAACGCAAAAAGGCTGACTAGCGAAATCATACAAATTACTATAATGTGTTTTACTTTCATTTTTGACATATCATTTCTCCTTTATACTTTATTTTCCATTATTCTATCATATTCGCCAGTATGTTTTTTCTACTTTTTGACCACCAAAAACATCTCGAAATCAGATAGTTTCAGCACTCTCCAATCTAAAGCTTCTGAAAACTACTAAATCCTATAACAAACGGATTTTATTTGATAGCTTCCAATATACCATTCAACCAATTTATACTATTTACTGCTAATGTTTCAGCATTCAAAAATTTACCTGGGATAACCTGTTTATTCCCCGACTTAAGCATTGCATATACATAATAGTATTTATCATTTATATTGTATTCTGTAACAAAGCAATCAATATCTGAAAGTTGAATTTTATCTCCTCCCTTTGTACCACTCAAATACATACTCTTTGTTGTAATAACAAAACCTTCCTTTCCACTACCTAATAAAGTCGTATCACAAATTGCTAAAATATTTTCATCATTATCTAAATTTGCATATGTTTTCGTGGCTCCCAAAATTCTCTTATCAAACTTAGCATCATTTTCTCTGACAAAATATATTACGTTTTGTACCTTTTCTTTTTTTAGTTTTCCAAAAAGGCTCTTTGTTTTTTCCAATATTTCAGAAGACGAAACTTTGTCATGATTATTGATATCCTCTTTTGTAGCATTAATATTGTTCTTTTTCAGCATCGAAAGGCAATCATTTAAAATCGATACACAACTATCCAAATAATTACCATGATTATTTTTTATTTCTACAATTGAACCATTTTGACATCTAATAGCCATCATGGACGACATCAATTTCTTCACTGCATAAAATTCACTTATGCTTGAAATAGGATATTTAGTACAACCTTTGCTCGTTATAATCACAAAACAATCCATATACAAAACATACATTTCTGTACTTGATAACGCCTTTTCAACAATATGAATCACTAAGGGAATATCCCAACTATTTATATCATTATTGTACTGATTAAGTATACTATAATATTTAGTTTTGACCGCAATTCCATTTATAGTTCCGAAAACATCGTTATTAACGCCTTTAGAAGCCATCTTCTCATCAATAATTTTAAGCATTTCATTTGTCTTTTGCATATTAATATCAACTAAATGACTGCTTACTTTTTCAATCAAAGAATTCTTTAACTCCAAGGGGGTATCATATTCTTTTAGTTTCTGAAACATACTCAATCCCTCCTCAAAGGAAGAATCCTCCAAATTAATACATATCATATTTAATTCTTTTTCATGTATAGTATTTATCCGCTTTTCCAATTTGATTAGAAATTCGTCTTTTATACATTGATGAATTTCACTATTTTTTAATTCTCCTAAAAGATTCTGAACTGTATCCAATGCCATATTTTCTAACTGTTCTGTCTTTTCGTTCCAAACGTCTCTTTCTCTTTTTTTCTCCTCCTTGTCAATTCTGTTTAACTCATCATCAACACTATTAAGTGCATCCTTACGTAAATCTTTTGGATACTTTGACAATGTTTCTTTAGCATTAATTAATTCATCCTTGGACATCTCTCCTATATTTGACACAATATTTTTTATTTCTTCTTTGATTTCCTCCATCTGCATTATATTATATTGCTCTGTTACTTTTTTTAAATACTCACTATTATAAGCATCATCATAATTTTTTATTTTCTTCTTTAATATTTTGAGTTCCCTGCAAGACATTTTTTCAAAACCTTCGCACAAACTCTCCAATTCTTGCACTGCATTTTTTTTCAATTTCTCATCACGTATAGCAATTCTCTCGTAATATGGTTTTGTTTTTTCTTCCGGAAATTTACGAAGAATTACTTCTAAATTACGAAGTTGCTCATTATTCATATTTTCAATATTTTCACAACTCGATTCAGGGAATTCTTCCTCGCTGTTACTTTCATTAAAAGAATTCTCTAATTCCTTCTCCTTTTTCTTCTGCATATGAAGAATGTCATTCAACATAACCGCAATATAAGCGGCTTCATCTGGGTATTTTTTAAATTTATCATCCGTCAGTCTATACACGCTATCATCACTTATAACAACTAATATTCTTTTACCAGAAACTTCAAATTTTTTTATTTCTGAATAACTAAAATAATAATTATCATGGTAGTTTTTACGCAAAAAAACGCCTTTTTCGCATATCTGATAGCCATACTGGCTCAAAAAATCTTCGCTAATTAAAACCACGCCACCCTGTTCTTTTTCTTCCAAATCATTTTTAGGAATTAACTTAAAATTGTACTCTTCAAAGTCCTGCGTTTTAAACCAATGTTCCATGTAACCATATAGTTTTTTAACTTTATTATAAACAAATTGCTGTTTTTCTTCGATTTTTTTGTCCAAAATGCTTAAAAAATTGTCATATTCAAGTTCTGTCTGCTTTAACACAGGCATAATTTTTTCAACGACACTTTTAAGTCTAATAAGACCATCTTTATCTATCTTTTCTATATTATCCCAATATGCAGTTAATGTTTCATTGATAACGTTAGATATTTCCTCAACATTACTTCCATTATTTAAATAATTAGATAATACATATATCTTTTCAGACAATTGTCCTGAAACACTAATTACACCATTATCTACTACAGGCATAGGCAGTTTAAGTGCGTCCTCATACGTTTTAATAGCTTTTTTATGGCTTTCTATATGTTCGACACATAAACTAAGAAATGGTTTTTTCCAATTTTGTGGTATATTTGAATTATCGAGTCTTTTTTTCAAATCGCACCATTCTTCATAAGAAAATGTATACGATGTACGTTCTTCCTCCATAATAGGATGATACCATGTTTTTGTATGCAATTTTATTTCATTTGAAATTTCATTATATTCATCAGCATTTTTCTTCATTTCATCGTAATCCGAAAAATACACCTTCATATATTTTAATTTTTCTTTTGCAAATACATCTAAAGCCTTTTTAATTTCTCTTACAAAAGGCATTTTTTTAATCTTATATTCTTTAGCTACTGCATTTAATTCACCTTGTATATTGTCCCATTTTTGTTCTTTTTCACTGACGAATTTATATCTTGAAATATCATCCTCGTATTTTTGTGCCAGATTTACATCATGATGTAAATCTGAAGAATATTTCTTTTCATATTTTTCACAAAAGTCGTCTTCCAAATAACATGTTTTAATTATATCTCCGATTTCATTTTTATTCTCATTAAACAATTGGTCAATCATTTCTAAAACATTAAAATTAGTTTGATCATATTGAAAGGCTTCAATAATATATTTTTTCCTTTCTTCCTCATCATTAATTCGGCTAAGATTATTTACTATCGCCAAACAGTTTTTCTTATCATCATCACTAATACAAGACATAGTTTTGATATTATTAGCTTCTAAGCAGTCCACTATTGCTAAATGCATCATATACACTACTTTTTTTACCTCATTAGCCAAAGGTTCCAAAACAGCCTTTTTATTATTATATAATTTTTCCACTTCTCTTTTCATTAATTTTTTGTCAATAAAATTCAGTCCTAAATTCACTATTCCCATAGCAGCACCAGTAGCAATATTAAGTGCTCCGGCTGTTGCAGCACCTTTCAAAGCTCCTCCAACACCAAATCCACCGCCAATCCATCTAGCTCTATTTTGTTTTCGTTTGCTACGATATTCTTCCAATTCCTCCTCATCCAGTATAATTTCATAATACGAATCCATGACCTTTTCATATACATCACAATAATCAGCAAAATATTTTGCGTAATAATCATCAAAAAAAGTTTTTTCATCAATTGTCATAAGACCATTATTAACCATTATACTAATAGCATTTTGTAATGCACCATCAATCAATTTCAACGTTTGGCTAATACCATATTCACCAAGTTTTTCAAAATCGCCAAACAATTGATTAAAAGAATTTCTAAATTTCTCTTCGATTTTTAAGGAATAATCAACATACTGCTTCCTTAATCCCAAATATGCAGTCCTTTCATTTGATATTTCAAAAACATAATTACTCATTATTATCTCTTTCATATAGATTTCCTCCTTATTTTTCCACAATTTTACCATATTCGACTTTGAGCTTTTTCCACAAATTGACCACGCAAAAAAACTCCGTTTAGAAAACTAGCCAAACAGAGTTTTTTGATTTGAAAGTTATTAAAATTATATTTTTCTTTTGTACTTTCTAACGCCTTAGCAATTATTAATGCCTCAAAAAGAAACACAAGCTCACATATTCCATTATCCTACATAGTTCTCCATGTTATACAAAACACAAATCACTTTCTTACCTTTTGTCTTTACAACAACATAATTAGAACCATTGTTATATATGGATTTGATTGCTTTCTTTTTGCTAATCTTTTTTGCCTTATATCTTGTATAGCTGCTATTATAACCTTTGCAACGATAAAATTTTGTAGCTGCGGTCACCTTATACTTTTGAGGTTTTCCCCAAGATTCTGGTGATGAACCCGTCAGCCTTCTAAGCACAAGCTTTTTGCTTGTTATATTAGTTACTCTGCCATCTTTAGTAAACGCATTTACACTAAAACTTGCTGCCGATACCTTTTTTACAGGGACAACACAGCCACCCAAAGTTAAGCATAATAGCAAAACATACACCATCTTCTTTTTTAACATTTTTATCACCCCAATCCATTTTTCATATTATTTGTCACTGCAGATGAGAATTAAACAAAATATTGTCATTACACTTTTACGAATAATAACGTTTTTTCAATTTGTAGGTTCCCTTTAATTCCCTATCATATCTTTTCATATTAGTAACCTTAAGTATAAATTTCTTTTTCTTTATGGTAAACACAAGACCTTTTTTCTTGGAACGATACTTGTTTTTTCCAATCTTAATTAATTCACCACTATATGCATTATAAAAGTGAGGAATATTAACAGTAAAATTTCCGTAAGCTTTTCCTTCTGGTGATGAATATTGATTTAACTGAATCATAGCACCTCGCTTGCTATATTCACCCGCAAAATAAATACTTTTTGCCTTTGCACTTCCTGCTCCCAAACCTATTGTTAATGTAAGCGCTAATAACATAGCAAGCACTTTAAAACTTTTTTTCATGATTTTCACCTATACCTTTCTTTTTGTCTTTTATATCACGCAACAGATTACTGTGATACTGGTTACTCTTTGCCTCCTCTCTCTGCTAAATAATCATAACATATGCAAACTTTTTTCTTTTCCGCAATCTGACCATCTACCTTTTCCCTTTTTCTTCTCCAAAAAACTTTCAGCGCAATACGCCCCTCTTCATCATCAAGTCGTTTTGCACCTCTCTTTTCTTACGTTTTTTCGCCTTTTATGCTGTTTTTAACTTCTTTCCAAATGGGCGCAAGTCGCTTTACGATTGTAATGAAATATATTGACTTTTTCTTCATTGCGTGCTAGTATATTTACAAACAAGGGTGGGAACAAAAACCGTTCTCCTTGTTATTTCTATTTGATAAAAGGAGGCATGCTATTGGGAAGTAAAGATTTAGCTGAAAAGAACTTATTACAATACAAAGATGTTTTTTCCGACATCCTTAATGTAAATTTATTCGGAGGCAGACATTATATATCTGCGAACGAATTATCACGAGAACCCGGT
>QWCE01005522.1_pt1 | contig 20988 bp, 13 predicted proteins | sample 1972531 | NCBI WGS metagenome assembly QWCE01 (sample SAMN09866716, study PRJNA288562) | Human gut metagenome isolate term4_stool, whole genome shotgun sequencing... | reverse complement strand
TTCCCGGCATCGGGAGGACTGCAAAGTCCTGCTGGAAGACGGTGTACTCTGCCGAGGACTGGACGGTTATTATCAAGAGCCGGAAGTTTTACAGGAGCGGCTTTCAAAGCGGTTTTGTATCTATGCAAACCAGTTTTTGCAGGGCGGCACGCATATTGCCTATGAAAAACTGCTTTCTATGGAATGGGTGCAGCTTTCTCCGTGGGGCGGCGAGCTTCGGCAGTTGATCGAAGATTTGAAAAGTTATCTGGAGCAGCATAGCACGATTTTCCTGCTGGCAGGCAGCGAAAAAACCTTGCCGATTCTGCAAAACGATTTGCAGGAGAGCGGCATTCCCTGCAAACTGGCAGAGGGAGAAACAGAGTGGCTGCCGGATACAGTCTACCTGCGAACAGGCAGCTTATCCGGCGGATATTACTGCCCAGAAACAAATTTTGTAGTCATGACACAGGGCAGAACAATGCGTGCTGGCAGTCGGAAACGCCGGATTCATAAAGAGGGAGCAGCTCTGCACAGCTTATCTGATTTGACACCGGGCGATTTGGTTGTCCATGCAACGCACGGAATCGGGCGGTTTTTGGGCATCCGGAAGCTGGAACTGGAGGGCATGACGAAGGATTATATCACCATCCAGTATCGAGGAAATGAAAATCTCTATGTTCCGGTTACACAAATGGATTTGGTTTCCAGATACATTAGCGGACGGGATGACAGCGGTGTAAAACTGAATCGACTCTCCTCCGTAGAGTGGCAAAAAACCCGAAACAATGTTAAGCATGCCGTCAAGGATATGGCGAAGGAATTGACGGAACTCTATGCAAAACGGGAAAAAAGTCAGGGATTTGCCTTTTATCCGGATAGTCGGGAACAGACCGACTTTGAAGCACGATTCCCATATATTGAAACAGATGACCAGCTGCAATCCATTGCAGAGATTAAGGCAGATATGGAGCGTCCCCGTCCCATGGATCGTCTGCTTTGCGGAGATGTTGGATTTGGAAAGACAGAAGTTGCCCTGCGAGCAGCAATGAAGTGCATTTTGAGCGGAAAACAGTGTGTTATTTTAGTGCCAACGACGGTTCTGGCAATGCAGCACTATCAGACTGCCTTGCGGCGGTTTGAAACATTTCCGGTAAATATTGTTCTGCTGTCCCGTTATAATTCGCCGAAACAGACCAAGGAGAATCTGAAAAAGATTCGTTCGGGTGTTGCAGATTTGGTGATTGGAACGCATCGGGTTGTGCAGAAAGATGTCCAGTTCAAAGCACTGGGACTTGCGATTGTAGACGAAGAACAGCGGTTTGGCGTTGCCCACAAGGAGAAATTCAAGGAGATGTTTCCGGGCGTGGATATGCTGACGCTCTCTGCAACGCCGATTCCCCGTACTTTGAATATGGCGATGAGTGGGATTCGGGATATGTCTGTAATTGCAGAGCCACCGCAAGACCGTTATCCAGTGCAGACCTGTGTCATGGAATATCATTTAGGCGTTTTGGTGCAGGCGATGCGGCGAGAACTGAAACGGGGCGGACAGGTTTACTATATCCACAATCGGGTGGAAACCATGCCGCAGACCGCAGCCAAATTGCAGGAAGTCATGCCAGAAGCCCGAATTGCCATTGCGAATGGGCAGATGGATGAAAAGGAATTGACAGAAATCTGGCGGCAGCTGGTGGAATATGAAATTGATATTTTGATTTGCACCACGATTATTGAAACGGGTGTCGATGTGCCGAACGTCAACACTTTGATTATTGAACGGGCGGATTGTTTCGGCTTGTCGCAGCTTTATCAGTTACGAGGTAGAGTCGGGCGTTCCAACCGCAGAGGGTATGCCTATTTTACATTTCGGAGAGATCAGGTGCTTTCTGAAGAGGCAGCAAAGCGATTGACTGCAATGCGGGAATTTACACAGTTCGGCAGCGGTTTTCAGATTGCCATGCGAGATTTGGAAATCCGGGGAGCAGGCAGCTTGCTGGGCGGCAGACAGCACGGACACATGGAGGCAGTCGGCTACGAAATGTATTTGCAGCTATTAAATGAAGCGATTGCAGAGGAAAAGGGCGAGCCGATTCAGAAAACCGCAGAATGTGTGGTGGATTTGCAGATGGAAGCTCACATTCCGGAAACCTATATAGAAAGCCTGAGCCAGCGGCTGGATATTTACCGCAAGATTGCAGCAATTACTACAGAAGAAGACCAGTCGGAATTGCTGGATGAATTGATTGACCGCTATGGAGAACCGCCGAAGGCAATTTTGGGCTTGCTGACCGTGGCGTTGTTGCGAAATCGGGCGGCACAGCTGGGCATTACAGAAATCACACAGCGAAATCAGACGCTCTATTTTTATATTGAACATCCAACACAGGAACAAATTACAGCATTGGCGTGTGCCTATCGGGGAAAAATTGTCTTTAATGGGATGCAGAAGCCGTATATTGGCGTAAAGTTAGAGCCAAAGCGATTACCATTGGAGCAGATGCAGGATGTTTTAACGATTATGATGCAGACGAATCAAAAATCGGATGAAACATAATTGGTTGTAGGATATGAGCCGCAGGCAACGAAAAAGTTTTTCGGTGCAGCAGTTTTTCAAAAATGCTGCCGAGGTGTGGGCGAGCAGCCCACATTTGCGAAGCAAATTGGATTTTGCAACTTTGTTTTCCTGCTGCAATTGCATGTTTTGAAACTGTCCAATTCAAATAAAGTTGTATCATGAGAATCAAGGTTACAAATTCGGACAAGGCAACGGGGCAATTGTAGTGCGCTGGTAGGCAAAAGCAGGGGTGGAACCCCCTTTTGCCGGATGCGAAAGATCGGTTTCCCTAAGAGAAGTTCTTTTAGGGAAACCATCTGAATCCGGTTCGGCAGAAACGCTTCGCTGTCTGCCTGTGTGCTGTTCGCTGGTGGTTGCGTTGTCCAAATTACCTATGAATCTTTCTTAGATTTCTGTTTTTCTGAATTTTTTATGTTTCTAGAATAGCGAACAGCAATTTCCCTTGTTTCTCCTAGATTTCAATAATATCTAATCAATACGTTTGTTAAGGGGGACAGCTTGTCCCCCTTAACAATCCCCCTCCGCCGAGCTGAGCCAGCTCGACCGCAGTTGCCTGCGACTCGTATCTTTGCAAGCAACCACATCTAAAATTCCCGTTTTCTGGAATTTCCTAGCCAAAAAACAACATTTTTCGCTGAAAATATGGAAGAATAAACAAAAATACGCCCCGATTTTGTGCACAATGTGGGTTTACACGGCTGAAAAAGTGTGCTATAATAGGTCTAAACTCGAAATTTATGCGTTGCAGACAGTGGGGTGCAGCGTCTGCACACAACCCTTGAAATGGAGGAGAAGATTCTCATGAAAAGAACAATACTTGCTGTTTCTGCATTTGCAGCTTCTTTGATGGTCAGTGCTGTAGCAGTTTCTGCTCCGGTACAGGCAGAAGAAATTTTCCACAGCCGGAAGGCTGTTGCGGAAGTTGTCGCTACAACACCGCTTTATGAAGCACAGGACGATACCCAGACGACTACCACAACTACAGATTTGAGTGGCGGAAACAATGTGGAAACCACCACAACACTGGATTCGTCAGTAACCAGTAGCGAAGAAACGACCACTACCACCACAACTGTTCCGCTGCAGGTGGTAACTGTAAATGCAACCCTGCACGCTTCTTTTAACGGCGATAAAGAAGACGCTCCGTCTACGCCAGTTTCCATCAGCAGTGATGCTCAGCAGGAAACTTATACGATTTCCTGTGATTTGACAGACCCATCCACAGCGTTGGATTATGTTTATTTGGATTTTGCCCTGCCGGATGCAAAGCAGTCCATTCGGACATTCTGCCCGAACTTTACGCCGGCAGTTACAAAGGTTTCCACAGGTGCAGATCTCTTGACGGATGTTCCGTATACGATGGGTGCAAATGCAGTCAACTATACCTATACCGATGCAACTGGTAATCAGTATGTGCGGGTTGTTCTGTATGATGCAACCGCAACCGGAGATGGCTACTTGGCACAGAATGCAGCAATCACTGATAAGTTGCAGCTGACATTCCAGCTGACTGGCTTGGAATCTTTTGACCCAACGGTAACAACCACAGCAACCAGCGATACTGTTACAACGACAACTGTCAATGTCAATGGTGCTTATGATACCAGCGGTAAGGGCGGTTCTTACAACAACGGTTCTTATAACAGCGGTAAGGGCGGCAGCAGTTCCGCTCCAACCAGTACTTCTACCCCAACCCAGACCGCTGACTTGAGCGTTGGTGCAATCGTAGTTGGTGCAGTGGCTGCCGTTTCTCTGGCAGGAGCTGCGTTTACTGTTACCAGAAGAAAGAAGAAGTAAGATTTCTTTTTTGAAATGCATTCCATCCGCCGCAAGCCGGAATTGATTCGGAACGGCGGATGGTTTTTCTGTCTGTGTCCGGAAGATTGCTGAAAAATAAATCGCCATTTTGTGCAGATTGTATATTTACAGTGCATCAAAAGTATGGTATAATAACTTCAGGTATCGAAAAAAGATGCAGACGAACGAACAATGCGAGGATGTATCGGGGAAGTACATCGTCTGTAAAGAGAGAAAAGAATGGAGGAGACATCGCATGAAACGCATCATCAAGGGCGTTTTGGCAGCTGCTTTGGTTACAACTGCACTTACTGCCGGAACGATTTCTTTTGCAGCGAATACAGAGGTATCTGCGATTGAGGGCGTAACTGCAACGCTGACCGGTTCGCTGGATGACAGTAATTTTGCTTATTACGGTGTTGGAAAGACCAATAAAAATATCGAAAGCACGACCGCTAATATCTCCAGTGATGGGGAATATGTCATCAGCTGGACGGTTTCCGGCAATGCTTCTACTGTCGATTATTTGTATTTGGATTTGAATTTTCCGTCACCGATTAACACACAGCCAATCAAGGACACATTTCCGGATTTGAACATTGTTGTAACGGAAGTAAAAACCGGTTCTACCATTGTGGATTATAAGATGGGAACGAATGCCGTCAATTATGACTATCTGAATGGTGGTTTGGATTCAGTTCGGGTAACACTTTGCGACCAGTCCACTGCAAACAATGGCTATCTTTCTAAGCAGACTGCCATTGGACAAACTTTGTCGGTGACTTTCCAGGTATCTGGTCTGGGTGATGATACTACTACAACACCAGTTACAACAACAACAATGCCCGTACAAACGACACCGATTCAGACAACAATGGCAACCACGTTGCCCGTAACACAGCCGGCAACGCCCATTGTAACTACAACAGCAGTTGTAGCAGCAGGCAGCATGGGTGGTATTCCAACGCCAACCCAAACAGCGGATTTGAGCGTGGGTGCAATTGTAATTGGCAGTGTTGCAGCCGTTTCATTGGCAGGAGCTGCTTTCACAGTAACGCGAAGAAAGAAAAAGTAAACACGAAAACGTGTAAGAATAAAAATAAATAAAAAAACATTGCCATTCCCTGCAGAACTTTTGCAGGGGATGGCAATATTTTTTTGCTGTTCTAACAAAAAAATCCCTGTCCGAATTTACTCGAACAGGGAATTTCTGAGAAATCATAGGAAAAAAGCTCATTCTTCGTCTTTTGAATCAGTTGATTCAGACGGTGCTTCTGGTTCTACTTTATCTGCTGCCATGGATGCACAAGAATCGGTATCCTCGTCTTCTTCATCGGTGCAGGCATCTGCATCACAGCAAGGTGCTTCACACATCGGTTCGTCTGTGCCGTCACAATCGCAGTCTTCACCGCCAATGCAATCATCTGTGCCAGCGAAATCACAGCCACAGCCGTCATGATGTTTTTTCCGCAGCTTTGTAACGAAGAAAATCGTTCCGAGCACAACGGTAGCAGTTGCCAGAATAATGGATACAATGGTGCGTGTTTTCATAAGCTCCTCTTTTCTCCGCAGAATGTAGAATATTGGTCTTTTTGTGTTTCGTTGTGACAGGTTCACTTCTGCGGCAGTGCCGCTGTCTAATGATTATTATACCATGTTTCGAGAAAAAATACAAGACTTTTACCGAATCTTTTCGCTTTTTCTGCGATACAATTTTGTGATTTTTGTTGATTTTAATACAAAATATGTAGAAAACAATTGCTATTTAGGGAGAAATAGAAACAATTATGATAAAAAAATCCGCTGCACAGCGGAAATGCCATGCAGCGGAGAAAAATGGATTGCATTTATAATTGTTTTTAGTCTTGTTCGATATATGGGAGATTCTGATAGCCTTCCATATTGAGAACGAACCGCATCAAAGCAGTTGTATCCAATTCGCCAACATTATCTGTGCCGTCTGTCTGGTCGCAGTTTGCATTTGCATACTGAATATCGGTCAGCTGAACAACACCAGCCAAGAATTTATTCAGTAAAATAGCATCTGTCAGGTCAACAACACCATTTACATTGACATCACCGTAATTCACTTCGCCGATGTCTTGTGTGGTAGTAGCAGCATTAGAAGTGGTTGTGCTCTTATTTGTAGTCGTGACAACTGCTGCGGTTGTGGTTGTGTCCTTGTCAGTCGTGGTCGTATCCGCAGCCTTTGTGGTGGTCAATGTTGCAGTTGTTGTCGTTGTGGTGGAGGTAGTAGTTGTTGTCGTCGTCGTTGTGGTAACCGGCTTCGGGTCTGTGCCATCGCTGGAATCCATGTAAACGATACCGCATCCAACCGTAGACATATAAACCATACCGAACTTGTTCATGTCGCCAACGAGGAAGTTTCCGTTACCAGTACCGCCATAGAGGTGGTGCAGGTTGATGGCAACCCAAGTTTTGCCAGCATCGGTCGAACGATAAACGCCTTCCACATCATCTTCACTCGGCTTACCGTACATATACAGGGTATTTACGCCGCCCTCTTCTTCCGGAGCACCGTAACCAATGGTCTTGCAGTAAGAAACATTATCCAGCTTTTCAACCTTCTTGCCGTAGTCGGTCACATGGTAAGCACCATAGTAGCCAGCACCTAACATCAATTCGCCATCGCCTAAATAAGCGATTCTTCCGGCACTATCGCACTGGTCATACATTGCAACGTCTGTTTCTTCATTGAAGGTCTTGCCGTAGTCGTGGCTGACATAGAACTTGTAGCAAGCATCCGAGAGATCCGGTGCTGGCTTGGAATAGCCCCAAGAAGAATTATAATAAGTGGAATATGCATAGACAATGCTCGGGTCATTCTTTTCTACCTGCATAAAGGTTGGCTTTGAACCATATGCAGAAGCAATGCCGCTGCAAGCAGTCCAAGTCTTGCCGTAGTCATCGGAGTAAGAAACATTGGTTGCATTGTCACCGCTGCTCTTGAAGAAGCGATAAGTGCCATCTTCCAGTTGTGTGATGGCAGCCTTACCGCCCTGCGGGCATTCCATCTGTGTCCAGTTTTTACCGCCATCCAGCGTGTAATAACCAACACCCTTGCCCTCTGCACAACGCATCATAACATCTGGATTCTGCGGGCAATATGCAATGGCACTGGCAGAACCGCTGCCGCCAGTTGCTGCGGTCATAGTCGGAGAATAACGGTTAGAATTGACAGTATCGAGGTGTTCAAAACCGTCATAGTCACCGATAACAGAATACGGATTCTTGCCCGGTGCACTAATCATATCAAGTGCAACGACTTCTTCAATGCCGTCTGCTTCAAAGTAAACCACTGGCAGTTCATCCCAAGTATTGTCGCAAGCGAAAACACCGTTACCAGAAGTAATCAGGAATCGGTCAGAATCTCGTGGGTCGAGTACCATTGCACCGCTCCAGTGAACAGCATAGCCACGAATCCACGGTCTGCCGCCGTCTTGCAAATAATCTGCCTGCAACGGGCCGCCCCAGGTCTTTTCATTACCCGGTGTGATGCTTTCCCAAGTTGCACCGCCGTCGGTAGAACGGTAGAACTGAGAACCCCATGCAACAGTATCATTTTTCCATGCATTTGCGTCCCACATCTGAGAATAACCGAAGTCGCAGCTGGTTGCAATCAGCTTATTGGCATCCTTCGGGTCGCCATAAACCGCACCATAAGCGTGGTTGGTTGTCGGGCTGATGTCGGTTGCTTCACCCGTTTTTGGATTGTACTTATACAGTGCACCGCCGCCGCTGAATGTGATGCTGCCGCAGTAGGAGATCAGGAGGTTGCCGTCTGCGTCTGCATTGATTCTGGACGGATAATAATTGGTCGGAAGGTCTTTGCTCAGCGGCTGGAAGTCATCCGAACCAACATCAGCAACAACCAGACTGTTTTCGCCCTGAATGGTCGTACCAACATAAACCTTGCCATCCTGAACATGAACGATGGAAACACCGTTCTGGTGGTAATATTCTGCATCGGTCAAAGCTCTTGCCATGTGATCTGTCCAAGTCGGCCACTTGATGGAATTTGTGAAGAATCCCAAGTCATCGTAGCCCTTAACGGCTTCCCAAGTGTCACCACCGTCTTTACTCATAATCAGGGCAGAGTCGCCGGAAGCAACGTCGCCGCCGCAGTAGATAATATTCGGGTTGTCCGGGTCAACTGCAATCGCTTCCCCGAACTGTCTGCCTTCGCCGTTGCCGTGAACCTGAATCAGGTCAGTGACATCAATGCGGTCAAAGGTTTCACCGCCATCCCGAGAACGGAAAATTTCGGTTTTTGCATCGCTGAAATATGCACAGCCGCAGAGCAGATAGATGGTGTCATCATCTGTCGGGTCAATGCACATCGCATCTACGCTCAGAAATCCACGTTCGGAGTCGTTCAGGTCGTCCAGCATCTGATCCCAGTTGCCGGTATCATAGTTGTACTTGTATGCACCGCCAACGTCTGTCCGGGCATACATCACGTTTTTACCGGTGATAATACCGGATACAAAACCGCCGCCGGCAATACCGAGTGTCCCAACTTTGGTCTGGTCTGCAACGCTATCGGTTGCAGCGGAAGCTGTCAGGGTTGTGGAACTGCCCAGCAGACTGGACAATGCCAAACTGCCGCAGAGAACAGCACCTGCAGAGGTGGCTGCCAGCAGTCGCTTCATTGCTTTCTTCATAAAAAAATCCGCTCCTTCTTCATATAACATCAATTTCATTTCGTTCGGGCAGAGAAATGCCCACTTCTAAGAATTTATTATACCATAGGTTGTGAGAAAATGCAACTATAATTGTAAGAAGCAGCTTTATTTTTGTGCAGGATGCTAATTTTTATGGGAATCCACTTGACAAAATGCACAAAAACCGGAAAAAGCAATGCTTTCCACCGTTGAAATTTGTGTAAAATTACAAATGACAAAAACCAGCGAAATGTGTTATAATGAAGAAGATACCATGTGGGGTCTTGGTGTCTTACCCATCGGCAAAACGCAGCAGCAATGCTGTTTTTGAACAATAGGAGGAATACGGATGGCAAAAGCAGATGAAACAAAACGGAATTCCAGTTCCGATTTGGATGATGATATTTTTGCAATATTGAATAGTAAATATTGAATAGTACCCGTCCAACGTATCCGGGCGGAGGGCCGAACGAACAGAAACCAGCGACCCAATTAAATCGGAGAGCCGTTTCTCAACCCAACCAACCAACGCAGCCTCAGACAAACCGTCCGACGCAGCAAACACCGGTTCGCCCGGCAGCTGCTCCGCAGCAGCAGCCAACACCAACGCAGGCAGTTCCGCCAGTGTTCAACCCGACCGCTGCTCCGCAGCCGGAACAGCCGCCCGTTCAGCAGCCGCAGCCTCGGCAGGTGATTTCTCACGCTGCCACGGCAGATGATGCATGGCGGCCAGTTGTTCAGCCGAACCGTCCACAGCAGTCGGCTGCTTCGGAAGAACCGCTGCCCCGTCTGCAAAAGCGTCCGGTCGTATCGCATGCAATGCCGGAGCAGGAGGACAGGGACTTAGAAGAATCGTGGCCGGATGTAGACACATTGGAAGAAATCCCAGACGAGCCGCCGCAGGAAGAACGCCGTCGGCTTCCAAAGGGCAGAAAAACGCTGGCAATTATCATTGCCGTGTATGCATTGATTCTGGTTGCTGGGTTTGCAGCTCGTTTCATTATCAATGCAGTGCAGAAGAACAAGCCAGAGGATGCGAGTTCGTCTGTCAGCAGTTCCAGTCAGGTGGATGACAGCAGCACACCAGATGCAACCGCTGCGGAAACAACGGAAAAAGCTGCCGCAGGAGATGCAGAAATTGTTTCGATTACGCCGGATGAAACCTATTTGGCAGTATTGGAAGATGGCACGGCAACCATTAAGGTTTCCCTGTCCGCCCACGGTGCAGCCAATGGCAGTTCCTTGCAGTGGACATCCAGTGATGAAAAAATCGCAACGGTAGACGAAAACGGAGCAGTTAAGGGCGTTGCCGCAGGAACTTGTACGATTTCTGTTTCTGCGAAAAATGACCCGAGCGTTTCCGCAGATGTGGACGTTGCCGTCCGGCATCTGGAGGAAAAAGACGGATGTACTTATGTAGACGGGATTTTGATTGTCAACAAGACTTACTCGCTGCCAGAATCTTACGATCCGCAGGGGTTGACACCGGAAACACAAACGGCATTGGATGAGATGATTGCGGATGCGTATGCAGCCGGATTGAATCTCTATGATGCTTCAGATTATCGTTCTTATCCGGATCAGATTGCTGTTTATCAGGAATATTGTGTGCGGGATGGCTGGGAAGAGGCGGATACTTATTCTGCTCGCCCGGGACATTCTGAACATCAGACTGGAATGGTCATTGACTTCAACGACATCAGCAGCGATTTTGATGATACCGCAGAAGCCCAGTGGCTGGCAGAAAACTGTGCGAACTATGGGTTCATTGTCCGGTTTCCAGAGGGCAAGGAACCGATTACCGGATATAAATATGAATCGTGGCATGTGCGGTATGTTGGCGTGGAAACCGCAAAGGAAATTATGAGCCGTGGCATCTGTCTGGAAGAATACCTTGGCGTGGATTCTGAGTATAAAAACACATGGCCGGAAGACCCGTGTAATCCGGAATCTGGGGTATCAGAACAGTAATTTTTCACACGGAACGATTTTTCATTTTGAAACAGCCCGAAAAAACAAACAGCAGGTGATACACCAATTTGGTGCATCCCTGCTGTTTTCTTTTTTGCAGATTGCATAAAAAAGTCGAAAAAAATTGCCGCTGGAAATGCACCAGCGGCGAAAAACATATGTAGAACAAAAGAAAGGAGACAACAAAACGAGTGATAATAATTCAACATTATTCTCACTGTTCTTATTATAGCGTACTTTTCGGAAATCGTCAAGCATTTTTCGGAAAAAATGCCTGAAATTCGGATTTTTGGGCAATGTGACCAAATTATATGAAATTTTGTAGGAAATTTTTACAGTGAAATGCATTTTTTCAAAGTGGGTCTGCATAGATTCCTGAAATCTGGAAATACTATGGCTGCACAGTAAAACTGTGACAAGAAAAGAGGTGTGGGAAACATGTGGGATAAATTGGCATTGATTTTGCTCGTGATTGGCGGTGTCAACTGGGGTCTGGTTGGCATTTTTGAATTTGACTTGGTTGCTTGGCTGTTCGGCGGTGCAACCAGTGCTTTGAGCCGAATTGTCTATATTTTGGTTGCCATTTCTGCTGTTTGGTGTATCTCGTTCCTGTTTCGGCGGGAGGCACTGGCAACCGATGCCGCTTAACAGCAGGAATTTGTAAAGCCCCCCAAAAATCCCCCACAGAATCAAGGGAAGCACCGTTGCCGTGTTTCCCTTGTTCTGTTTTTCGGGAGATTTGCATATACTGCACCAAAAGCATGAGAAATTTGCAATGCGAAAAAGGAGATGGAATGATGCAGCAAACACCGAAAACCGCTGCCGAATATCAGGCTGAAATGATGCAGCTTTACCGCCGTGCCCATCCGGAAACAGAAGTGCCAACTGCTCCGGCGACAGAACCGCCTACACCGGAAATTCGCACTGTTCCAGAAGCATCTATGCCGCCAGTTGCTCCAGAAGTACCGCCAGAGCCAGCTCCAGAGCCAATTCCAGAACCGCAGCCCATGCCAGAGATGCCAGAACCGCAGACAGAGCCACTTCCTGAGCCGATGGCAGAACAACAACTGCCGGAAGAACTGCAGCCACTGCCAGAATCGGAAGAACCATTGATTACAGGAACAGGGGAGGTATTGGATTTTCCGCAGCTAAAAACGGAAGAAGTACCGCCACCGCAGACGCTGCCATTAGAACCGATTCCACCGCTGACTTCAAAGACATCCTATGGATTTTTAAAGGTCATCACCCGAACTGCCAGTGAAGCAATGCCGATGCCAAATGTCACTGTGACGGTTTCGGCTATTGTAGACGGGGAATCTCGGCTGTTTTATACAACAACCACCAACGAGAGCGGAGAAACCGAACGGATTCCGCTGCCTGCTCCAGTGCAGAAGTCGGAGCAGCAGCCAAATGAAATTCCCTTGTTCCAGAGTTACGATGTCAGCATTCACTATCCGGGTTATTTTCGGATGGAAAGCCGCAGTGTTCCGATTTTTGTCGGAATCACGTCGCTGCAAAAGTTTGCGATGATTCCGCTACCGCAATTTTCCGATGCCACAACACAGACTATTATCTATGAAAATACAGAGCCAAAACGATAAACGGGCAACACAACCACCACCAACGAGAGCGGAGAAACCGAACGGATTCCGCTGACTGCTCCGGTGCAGAAGTCGGAGCAGCAGCCAAATGAAATTCTCTTGTTCCAGAGTTACGATGTCAGCATTCACTATCCGGGTTATTTTCGGATGGAGAGCCGCAGTGTTCCGATTTTTGCCGGAATCACGTCGCTGCAAAAGTTTGCAATGATTCCGCTACCGCAATTCTCCGATGCCACGACACAGACCATTATCTATGAAAATACAGAGTCGAAGCGATAAACAGACAGCTGGAAATGTGCCGGATACTATTATAATAGGATAGAAAGGAGATTTCTGTTTTTATGCCGAAAGGAGAACCGTATATTCCGGAAACCATTACTGTACATCTGGGCAGACCGGATGCAGATGCAATGAATGTAGAAGTGCCATTTGCAGATTACATCAAAAATGTTGCTTCCAGTGAAATCTATCCAACATGGCCAGAGGCAGCCCTGCGGGCAAATATCTATGCGATTATTACCTTTGCCCTGAACCGCATTTATACAGAATGGTACCGTTCCCGTGGATATCCGTTTGATATTACAGATTCCACGCAGTATGACCAAAAATATACCTACGGAAGAGAAGTCTTTGAAAACATCAACCGCCTAGTGGACGAACAGCTGAACACCTATATTCGCCGACAGGGAACAATCGAGCCTTTGTTTGCAGCGTTCTGTAATGGAACGACAGTCACTTGTGAGGGGTTGTCGCAGTGGGGAACGGTTGGACTGGCAGAGCAGGGGTATTCTCCCTATGATATTCTGACGTATTATTATGGGGATTCCATCGACTTGGTACAGAATGTTCCGGTGCAAACATCTATGCAGTCCTATCCCGGTTTTCCGTTGGCATTGGGATACAGTGGGGAAGATGTTCGCCTATTGCAAATCCAGTTGAACCGCATTAGCCGCAATTATCCGGCAATTCCGAAAATCGGCGAAATTACGGGTAGTTTTGGCTATCTGACACAGGAAGCCGTGCTGAAATTTCAGGAGATTTTCAACCTTTCTCCAACCGGAACGGTGGATGAAGCAACGTGGTATCGAATCGATTATATCTATACCAGTGTAAAACGATTGGCAGAGTTGGACTCTGAAGGCATTGCACAGGGAGAGTTCCCCTTGCAATATGAAGAAGAACTGCATATTGGTATGCAGGGGCAAAATATCCGAGCATTGCAGTATTATCTTGCCATGGTTGGGGCGTATTATGCAAATGTAGAGCCAGTCCCGATTACCGGATATTTCGGGGAACAGACGGAAACTTCTGTCAAGTCGTTTCAGCGGACGTATGGGCTGCCGGAAACTGGCGTTGTAGACCGGGCAACGTGGTATGATTTATACCGTGCCTATATGGGCATTCTGGATTCCATGCCGCCTCTGGCGGAGGAAACAGAAGAAATTGTCCCGTTTCCGGGAATTGTCTTGCAGGAGGGTGTGACCAGTCCATATGTGCGAATTTTGCAGGAGTATCTGAACTATGTTGGGCAGACCTATCCGGAAATTGGTTCGGTGCGAGTGACTGGTTATTTCGGGCCAATGACACGTTCGGCAATTACAACCTTTCAGCGGTTGTTTGGCTTGGTCGAAACCGGAACGGCAAACGTGGCAACTTGGAACGACTTGACGAGTGTTTATTCCGATTTAAAATATGGCTATCAGAAGCAGCCCTATCAGAATCCGGGCTATATCATTACCTAACCGGACGGTCTGACGGGAAAAGAGAAAGGACGGTTTTCCATGAAACGAGAACGCATGGTGATTCTGCTGTTTGCCGTGCTGCTGGCAGCGATTCCGGTTGTACCGGCTCTGTTGCTGTCCCAGCATACATCAAAATCTGAATCCGAATCCGCTGCGGAGCAGTCCAAAGCGGCAGACGATTTGCCGGACTTTTCCGTGCTGGATGTTTCTACAGGGGAGGTGCTGGCAGTTTCAGCGAGGGATTATGTGATTGGGGCAGTTTGTGCGGAGATGCCAGCAACATTTGAGCCGGAAGCACTCAAGGCACAGGCAGTTGCTGCCCATACCTATGCGGTGCGGCAACAGCTGCTGGAGCAGGAAAATCCAACACCAGAGCTGTGCGGAGCAGATTTTTCCAATGACCCAGCAGAATATCAGGCGTTCTTCACGGAAAATCAGGCGAAACAATACTACGGGGCACAATTTGACACCTATTATGAAACGATTGCAGAGGCTGTAGATGAGGTACTGCCGTATCTGCTGACCTATGAGGAAGAGCCGATTATTGCAGCGTTCTGTTCGATGTCTGCCGGACAGACGGAATCGGCGGAAACGGTCTGGGGACAGGCTGTTCCGTATTTAGTGCCGGTAGATAGTGCAGCCGATGAAAGTGCACCGCATTTTTTGGAGGAAGTTTCGTTTTCCAAGGATGATTTACAAAAAGCGATGAAAACGATTGCACCAAAGGCAAAATTTCCGGCAGACCAGCCGGAAAACTGGCTGACTGTGGAGGAGGTTTCTGACTCCGGAACGGTAAAAACGGCGAAAGTCGGAGGCGTTTCCGTGAGTGGGCAGGATGTTCGGGCAGCATTGTCCCTGCGGTCGGCAGCGTTTACCGTGGAAGCTGAAACTGATTCCATTACGATTGCCACAAAGGGCTATGGGCATGGGGTTGGAATGAGCCAATACGGGGCGAATGCCATGGCAAAGAACGGGGCAACGTGGAAAGAAATTCTGGCGTATTACTATCCGGAAACCAGTCTGACAAAATTCTCATAATTGGGATATATTCTAAAATTTGGTGATTTTAAACAGTTTCAGAGATGAAAAAATCGGCTATTTTATCAGTTTTTTATAAAATAAATTGACTTTTTTTAGAAATCATGGTATGATATTCTCATAAAAGGGAACATTTTCCAGTCCCTAAAATAAAAAGGAGATGGATACCATGAAAGAAAAAACAATCTGGAAGCCAATGGCAATTTTACTTGCAGTGATTCTGTGTTTCTCTTTCCATTTTGCATTGCCAGTAAGTGCGGATTATGAGAACACCCACGTCAACACTGGCGACCAGGCAACAGACCTCGTGGAAGTTGCAAGAACACAAGTTGGCTATCATGAGGGAACAAACAACTATACCAAGTATAATGTTTGGTTTGGCTCTTTGAACGGTTATGGTTACAACTATGCCTGGTGTCAAACATTTGTGGCATGGTGTGCGAATCAAGCAGGCATTCCCACCAGTATGATTCCAAGAGTTTCCGGAACGATTAGTGGTATGGACTTTTTTAAGAAGAATGAAACATGGAAAGATGCTGGTATTACACCGGAAAAAGGGGATATTATCTATCTTCATTCAAAATCCAGCAGTGGCTATCATGTCGGAATTGTTGCGGATGTTTCTGATGGACGGATTTCTACCATTGAGGGAAATAGTTCTGACCGAGTTGCAGAACGGAGTTATTCTGTAGGAAGTTCTAGTATTGTTGGGTATGGTTGTCCGGAATATGTAAGACCAAATCCAAATCCACCAACAAACTTATCCATTCAATCAGATAAAACAACAATTACAGCAGGAGAATCCATTTCATTTTCTTATACCATAGAAAATTCTAATGAATCTTGTATTGGCATTGATAAAGATGGTAGTCGTTATGCATCTGTTCCTGTTTCTGGAACATCAGGTACAGTATCCTATACGTTTACTGAACCCGGTTCGTATTGTGTAATTATAGAAGGCAGTAATCCATATGGATATAAACATTGTGATAAAGGAATTTGGATTTTGGTAAACGAAGCTGCCCCACCAACAAATTTATCCATTCAATCGGATAAAACAACAATTGCAGCTGGTGAATCCATCTCATTTTCTTATACTATAGAAAATTCTAATGATTCTTATATCGGCATTGATAAGGATGGCACTCGTTATGCATCTATTCCTGTTTCTGGAACATCTGGTGAAGTATCTTATACGTTCACAGAACCAGGTTCATATTGTGTAATTGTAGAGGGTAGCAATCCATATGGATACAAATTTTGCGATAAAGGAATTTGGGTTTTAGTAAAACATATCCCCGGCGACCTCAACCAAGACGGCACACTCTCCCTCACTGACCTTATCCCCCTCCAGCAATCACTTCTCCGCCAAACCACCCTCACCGCTGACCAAGCCCAGCTTGCCGACTATAACGATGACGGCAGTATCAACGTACTGGATTTGATGCTGCTAAAACGGGCATTGCTTTCTTGACGGAACATGTAGCGAAAACAAGAATTTTTTCACCCTTTCCCCCGCAAAATCCCTCCAATCACACCAAAAAAACAAACAAATCCACCGCTTTCACTGAAAAAATCCGATTTCGTGCGAAAGTATCTTGACAAATGTCGAAAAGTAGAGTAAAATAGATATAATCTAATCAAATCACAATCACGGCCGGCAGTGTGCTTGTCTGGTGTTCAAAAGCTGTTTGAGTGTGTTCCATTTTCATGGAATGCCCTTGGCAGTTTTTGTGTATCTGGATGCAATCGAAAAAAACCGGTGCAAAAAAATGGAGGGAATTCAAATGGAAATGTGTGAAAAGTTCGGAAAACAGGGTCTGACATTTGATGATGTCCTGCTGATTCCAGCAGAGTCCGACGTAACGCCGAATATGATTGACCTGAAAACAACGCTGGCAGGCAATGTCAAGCTGAACACCCCGATTATGACTGCTGCGATGGATACCGTCACTGAAGCAGCAATGGCAATTGCAATTGCAAGAGAAGGCGGTATCGGTATCATTCACAAGAATATGTCCATTGAACAGCAGGCAGATGAAGTGGATAAGGTAAAGCGTTCTGAAAATGGCGTTATTGTCAATCCGTTCTCTCTGACCGAAGATCATCTGGTTGCAGATGCAGACAAGCTGATGGGCAAGTATAAGATTTCCGGCGTTCCGATTGTAGATCGTACTGGAAAGCTGGTCGGCATCATCACCAACCGGGATATGCGGTTTTTGACCGATTACAGTGCACCGATTTCCGAAGTAATGACCAAGGAAAACCTGATCACAGCTCCGGTTGGCACAAGCATGGAAAAAGCACAGGAAATTCTCCGCCAGCACAAGATTGAAAAACTACCGCTGATTGATGAAAACGGCTATCTCAAGGGTTTGATTACCATCAAGGACATTGAAAAGGCAGTGCAGTTCCCGAACTCTGCAAGAGATGAAAAGGGTCGTCTGCTCTGCGGTGCAGCCATCGGTATTACCGCAAATGTTCTGGAACGGGCACACGCATTGGTCGATGCACAGGTAGACGTTTTGGTTCTGGACTCTGCACACGGTCACAGCAAGAACATTATGGAATGTCTGAAGAAAGTTAAGGCAGCATTCCCGAATACACCAGTCATTGCCGGAAATATTGCAACCGCAGAAGCTGCTGAAGCATTGATTCAGGCTGGTGCAGATGCCGTTAAGGTTGGTATTGGGCCAGGTTCTATCTGTACCACTCGAATTGTTGCTGGTATCGGTGTTCCGCAGGTTACCGCTGTTTATGACGTTGCTTGTGTTGCAAAGAAGTATGGCATTCCGGTTATCGCTGACGGCGGTATTAAGTACTCCGGCGATATCGTAAAGGCATTGGCAGCTGGTGCAAATGTTGTTATGTTGGGTTCTCTGCTGGCAGGCTGCGAAGAAGCACCGGGCGAAACAGAAATCTATCAGGGCAGAAGCTTCAAGGTTTACCGTGGTATGGGCAGCTTGGCAGCAATGGCAAACGGCTCTAAGGATCGGTATTTCCAGGAAGGTGCAAAGAAGCTGGTTCCGGAAGGCGTTGAAGGTCGTGTTCCTTACAAGGGGAGCGTGGCAGACAGCATTTTCCAGCTGGTCGGCGGTATTCGTTCTGGTATGGGTTATTGTGGCTGCCAGACCATTCCGCTGCTGCATGAAAAGGCAAAGTTTGTACAGATTACGGGTGCAGGTCTGAAGGAAAGCCATCCGCATGACATTCAGATTACCAAGGAAGCACCGAACTATTCTGCACATATTTAATGAGAAAAACGCTGTAAATTTACAGAGTAAAACGAGAAAAAGCATCGCTTCGGCGGTGCTTTTTTGTTTGTAGAGGTGTGTTGCAAAGAACGAGCCGCAGGCAAACCAAAAGTTTTTCGGTTGCCTGCGGCTCATATCTTGCAGCCACTCTCTTCTTATAAACTCGAACACTCTGCAGCGGCAACCAGTAAGTTCCAAGTTGCCCGGTCAACCATTCCCGTTGGTTTTCGTGCAGTCAGACTCTGAAAATTCTGAACCGCTTTCTGTGTCGGAGCATCATAAATGCCTGTAATCTGTAGATTCTGAATATTTGTATAGCGAACCCCCAGCGTTTTCAAGATGCTTTGCAGCACCAACACCAGCAGCCCTGTTTCTCCAGCCCCCAACAATTCCCGCTCTGGTGTATAAAGATGCAGCGGTGTTGCCTCCCGTTGAATCTGCTGGCGGTAGGCGTTGACAATGGCATCCCACGTTGCACGGTTTGTTTCCCCATTCGGTCGCAACCCATTTTTCTGTTGAAACGCCCGAACAGCAAGGGCAGTTTGCCGCCCATAAATGCCGTCTGGAATCACACGGGGCAGCGTTTCATCTAAAAATGACAGGCTGTAAAGATACTGTTGCAGCTCTCGGATGTGGTTGCGTCTGTCCTGTTCGGTATAAGCCATCGGAAAATCCTCCTATTTTTCAAAATGAATTTGTGGAAAATACAAAAAATAGATTTGTGGAAACGGGGAAAAGCTTTTTTTCGCCGGTTGACATACTTTGCAATTTCGTGTATAATTATAAGATACAGGCAGGGGAAACCCCTTAAAATTGCGGCGTTTTCCATTGCTGCCATGCAAAAAAGACCCTTGCGTGCCGTTTGTTTTGTCCCACAGGAACGAAATTTCTGCATGCGGCACCAACAAACCAATCGCAAAACTGGGTATGAAATGACCCTGAATTTAAAGGAGGCCTTCTTAATATGACGATGCAGGAAAACTACCTGACCGAAGAAAACGATATCCCACAGTCTGATATTACAAGACTATGCGACAATTTAAGAAAACATTCTCAGATTGCTCCGGCACTCTATGAAAAATATAATGTAAACCGTGGCTTGCGGCACAGCGATGGTTCTGGTGTCGTTGCCGGCATTACTCGCATCTGTAGCGTACACGGCTATGTCATTGATGAGGGTGAACGCAGACCAGTTCCGGGCGAACTGATTTACCGTGGATACAGCATCAAAGATTTGGTGGAAAATGCAGAACGGGAAGACCGATTCTTATTTGAAGAAATTGTTTACTTGCTGCTGATGGGCGAACTGCCGACCGCAGACGAACTGGATGTGATGCGGAAATCGCTGGCAATGCGGAGAGAACTGCCGCCGGGATTCCTCGTAGACAGCATTATGCAAGCACCTTCTAAAAATATCATGAATAAGCTGGCAAGAAGCATCTTGTCCCTGTATTCCTATGACGATGACCCGGAACATCCGTCTTTAGAGGGCGAAATGCGGATTGCTCTCGGCCTGATTGCAAAGATGCCGATTCTGATGGACGGTGCTTATCAGGCAAAGCGGCATAAATTCGACAATGCCAGCATGATTATTCACCAGATTCGTCCGGAAGAGGGCACAGCAGAATCCATTCTTTCCCTGATTCGGAACGATCGGAACTATACCAAGGAAGAAGCACAGTTGCTGGATATTATGCTTTCCATTCATGCAGAACATGGCGGCGGGAATAACTCCACCTTTGCTTGCCGGGTTGCAACTTCTTCTGGTACAGACCCGTATGCGGCTTATACCACTGCCATCAATTCCCTGAAGGGTTCTCGTCACGGCGGTGCAAATATCAAGGTCGTTCAGATGTTGGACTGCATCAAGGAAAACGTCAAGAACTGGGGCAATCGGGGCGAAGTTGCCGATTTCATCACCAAGATTCTGAAGAAAGAAGCTGGCGATGGCTCTGGTTTGATTTATGGTATGGGACATGCCGTCTATACGCTGTCTGACCCACGAGCTGTCATTCTGAAGCGGAAAGCCTTTGAAATGGCAAAGGGAAAGGAAATCGAAGCAGAATTCCAGCTGCTGTCCTTAGTCGAAGAACTGACACCAATTCTGATGAAAGAAGTGCGTGGAGTCGACAAGGCAATGTGTGCCAATGTGGATATGTATTCTGGTCTGGTTTATCGGATGCTGGGCATTCCGGATGAACTCTTTACGCCGCTGTTTGCCAGTGCAAGAATGGTTGGCTGGGCAGCACATCGTATGGAAGAACTGCTGACCGGAAAGCGGATTATCCGTCCGGCTTATAAGCCAATTACAAAAGTAAAGCCTTACATTCCGTTATGCGACCG